>Ga0209541_10000380_pt1 | contig 87396 bp, 100 predicted proteins | sample RifCSPlowO2_01_FD_184027 | JGI IMG/M metagenome (GOLD analysis project Ga0209541, IMG submission 184027) | Groundwater microbial communities from Rifle, Colorado - Rifle CSP2_plank lowO2_0.1 (SPAdes) (version 2) | ecosystem: Environmental > Aquatic > Deep subsurface > Groundwater | place... | reverse complement strand
GGCTTTATGACCGTCTACCAAGATGCGTTACGCTACCGGTATATGATTACGGAAAAAGCTCTTAAGAAAACCAAGATTGTAATTTTCTTGGAAAAACACGGTTTGGCAACAACTACGGAAGCATTCGGAGTAAAAAGACGCACTTTGTTCAATTGGCAAAAGAAATGGAAAGCGGGAGGTAAGAAGCCCGAAGCCCTTAATGAGAAGAAAAGAACCCCTAAAAACAAAAGGAGAAGAATATGGGATTTGGAAATATTATCCGAAATCAAGCGTCAGCGCTGGGAACACCCAAATCTCGGTAAAGAAAAACTTTTTCCAATTCTCAATCAATTCTGCAAAACAAAAAATATCCTATGTCCTAAACCACAAACAATCGGACGCTTGATCAAGGATATGGGAGGTCTCCGGATGTTTCCTCAAAAAATATCCCACTTTGGTAAAATCAAAAAGATAAATCGTCAAAAAGTCCTTAGAAAACCGAAAAATTTCAAGGCTCTCTACCCCGGGCACTGTGTATCGCTGGATACGATAGAGAGGTTCGCCAATGGCTCCAGAAGGTATGTTATTACTTTTGAAGATATTTATACGAGATTCAGTTTTGCTTGGGGGACGACCTCCCATGCTTCCATTGCCGCGAAAGAGTTCTTTGAGATTTGTCTTAAAGTATTTCCTTTTCCGATAACCTTTGTTCTCACCGACAACGGTTCGGAGTTCAAAAAACATTTCTCTGAAGAACTTAAAAAATTACATCTTACTCATTATCATACTTATCCCAGAACTCCCAAGATGAACGCCCATGTTGAAAGATTCAACCGAACCATCCAGGAAGAGTTCATTGATTATCATGCAGGAGATTTACTTAACCTTATTGAGTTCAATAGAAAATTAGTTGATTGGCTTGTTTGGTACAATATCGATCGCGTGCATCATGCTTTCAAAAACAAGATGTCACCGGTACAATTCATGTTATCATTACCGGCAAACAAACAATTACAAACTATTAATTCGGGCGAGGAGTGCAAAAGTGGGTGGCCTCATACATTGGCTTGCAAAGTTTTGAGAAGAGTGCTTGTATTGTTTTAGAGTAAGATTTTCAGGGAGGTGATATGTTGAAGAAATTGGCTGGAAATGCGTTATGTTTGTTTGGTTTGCACAAAAAAGAATTTAGCGACAAAAGCTGTGGATTTGCCGGAGGTATGTATTGTGGTCGCCCAAACTGCAGTTGGAAGATAGATGCCATTAAGTGGCCTTGCCCACCAACGCGCCCTGTGTGATACAACGGGGCTTTTTTTATTCTAAAATTTGGCGTAAAATCTTGTTATGGCCATATCTAAAGACGAAATTGAACATTTGGAGGATTTGGCGAGAGTTGAATTCGGAAGGAAGGAAACAGATAAACTCGCAAAGGATTTGGGGGAAATTTTGGGTTATGTCGGCGAGTTAAAGGAGGTTGATGTTTCTGATATGCCGGAAATGACACATTCTGTTGATTTGAAAAATGTGTTTAGGAAAGATTCCGCCGAAAGCCCACTTCGTGGGGCGGCGGAATTAAATAAACAATCTGAACTAGCCGGCGATTTAATCAACGCTTTCCCTGATAAGAAAGGAGATTATTTAAAAGTGAAATCAATTTTATGACGATTAAAGAATTCCATGAAAAGTTAAAAAATCGGAAAATTTCTGCGCGCGAGGTCGCTATTTCTTATTTGGATAAAATCAAAAAAGAGAACAGCAAATTAAATGTTTATCTGGAAGTTTTTTCCGCCGAAGGCGGATCCGCCTCTGGCGGAGAGTATGACGTATTAAATCAAGCAAAAGAAATTGATGAGCGTGTTGCATCCGGCGAAACTCCGGGGGAGCTTTGGGGTGTGCCAATTGCTGTTAAAGACAATATTTTAATCCGCGGAAAAATTGCCAGCGCAGCTTCTAAGATTTTGGGGAATTACGTTGCTTCCTATGATGCTTTTGTGGTTGAGAAGCTAAAAAAGGCAGGCGCGATTTTTTTGGGACGAACCAATATGGACGAATTTGCGATGGGTTCTTCAACGGAAAATTCCGCTTACGGACCGGCAAAAAATCCGCGTGACCTTTCGCGGGTCCCCGGCGGTTCCTCCGGCGGCTCGGCCGCCGCCGTTGCCGGCGGCCTCGCCATGGCCGCCTTAGGTTCTGATACCGGAGGATCTATCCGCCAGCCCGCGGCTTTCTGCGGTGTTGTGGGCTTAAAACCGACTTACGGCGCGGTTTCTCGCTCAGGACTTATTGCTATGGCTTCTTCTTTGGATCAAATCGGGCCCATCGCGCAGACGGTAGGAGACTCTGAAATTTTATTTAACGCGATTCATGGAAAAGACGGAATGGATTCAACTTCAGTTTCTACGAATACGAAGTCCGACTTCAATCAATCATTGATTGAAGTCGGACTTCAATCAATCAAGCGCATCGGTATTCCAAAAGAATATTTCGGAGATGGGCTGGATTTTGGAATCAGAAAATCAATTGAGGAAATTATTAAAAAATTAGAAAAAAACTACGAAATTCGCGAAGTCAGCCTCCCGCATACAAAATACGCGCTGGCTTGTTATTATATAATTATGCCTGCGGAGGTTTCTTCAAATATTGCAAGATATGATGGCATAAGGTACGGCGTTCGCACGGAATGGGATAGCATGATTGAAACTTATAAAAAATCCCGCGGAGGAGGGATCGGGCTTGAAGTGAAGCGCCGAATATTGCTTGGCACCTATGTTCTTTCCGCTGGATATTACGACGCTTACTATTCTCGCGCGCAGCGCGTCCGCGCTTTGGTCAAACAAGATTTTGAAAAAGCTTTTTCGGAAGTAGATTTGATTTTGTGTCCGACAACCCCCACAGCTCCTTTTAAATTCGGAGAAAAATCCGACCCGCTTTCTATGTATCTTTCAGATATTTACACAATACCCGCGAATTTGGCGGGTGTGCCGGCTTTGACGCTGTCTTCTGGCGTCCAGCTTATCGCGCCGCATTTTGAAGAGGATAGATTATTCGCAATAGGAAAATTTATAGAACATGATTGAGATAATAAATTCCATTTTTGATTTAATTTTTGATATTGTCAGTTTGGTAATCGGCGCCGACTATTCTCATATTTTTGAGTCGGATTTTATTGCTTGGTTGAAACCAGTTTCTGCTTTACTGTCAATTATTTTTGCATGCGGCATAGCTTATAGCATTTATAAAACCAACAAAATTCTCAAGGCAATGCGCGCTTTTAATGAGCCGCAAAACGTGCCGATGGAGAAGTACAAAAATCTGGAAGATTGGCAGAAGATTTTGGCCCAATGCGTTTCCGCGAATGAAAGCGACAGAAAAGTTGCTTTGATTGCCGCGGATACTTTGGTTGAGAAAATTTTGGCTCTCGCCGGTTATTCCGGGGAAAATCTTGGAGATAGGCTAAAAAACATTGAGCCTTCCGATCTTGATTCGCTTCAAGATCTGTGGGAAGCGCACAAAATAAGAAACCGCATTGCGCACGAAGCAGATTATAAATTATCACGCGAGGACGCTGTACGGGCTTCGGCTCTTTACGAAAAGGCTCTCCGCGAATTAGAATATATCTAACATGTTTGAGATAGTTCGTTGGTCAACTTTCGCGGCAACTGCATTTTTGGCGGTGTTCGGTTATTCCGATCAGCTTCGTTTAATATTCTCGCATAAAAGCACTGTGGGGCTTTCGTTTGTTATGGTTTTGATATCGTTTTGGTCGTGGGCAAGCTACACGCTTTACGGCTGGTTTCACGGCGACAAAAAAATCTTTTGGCCGAATCTCGTCGGCACAATTTTCATCAGCTTGATTTTGGTGAGCTTTTTGATATACTAATTGACAGAGGAAATCCGCGAGGTTATAACGATGGGTGCACAAATCGCGCCGCATTTCTGCTGGATTGAAACGATTTTGGAAACAACCGCAGAAAACAAAGTTCTAGGCAGGATTTTGCGAGAAATCAAAACGGCGAGCCCGGAAGAAATCCACATGTTTCTTGCAGAGATACTAAAAATTTCAAAACACTGGGGTAATCCTTTTTATGGCGACGTTGGCTTGGTTAGCGACGATCTTGCCATACCGGACGGCACAACTGATATCCGCGATGAAGACCATGATAAAGACGAAATTTACCATTTTATTAATGGCGGTTTACATTGCTTTATTGTGGAAGTTCTTTGCTGTGCAACAAAAACTCCACCTCTTTCCGAATCAATTCCGTTGCTTAAAAATTACTTTGATTATTTTTTCAATAAGCACAGGTGCTGCACCTCGTGCGCCAAAAGGGTGTTAGCGCTTATACCGCAGGACACACAAATCATCTTTTTAACGGATAGGATAAGAAAGAGAAAGACGGCTTATTTGAGTGCCGTGGGGCATTCTATCACTTGCATGGAAATGTCACTGTGGCTTGCAACAATTGCTCCGATAACCGAGCAAGAACGATCGGAAATCATGAAAATTATTGCTGCATATAGCCGTAACGCCGCAGAATATCTTAGGACATATTCACATCAGCGCTCTGTCCGCAACTTTCTCGGAAAACCTTTTTCAGAATAAATTGGCCAGCTGGTTAATTATCGCCTTGCAAAAGGCGTTTTTTTTTATTAATATGCGCTTATGTATCGCGGGGTGGAGAAGTGGTATTCGTCCCGAGTCATACTCGGGAAGACGGCACGACAATTTTATGGCTAAATATTTTACTTATATTATTGAAAGCACAAAAATAACCAAGTTTTATATAGGCTATTCGACGAATGTTGAAAGTAGATTGATTAAACATAATTCTGGCGGAAGTCGTTGGACAAGAAACGGAATTCCGTGGACAATTGTATATAGCAAGGCTTTTGACAATAAAACAGGCGCCATAAAATATGAGAAGTTTTTGAAAAGTTTAAAAAATAAAAATTTCTTACGTGATATTATCGCGGGGTGGAGAAGTGGTATCTCGCAAGGCTCATAACCTTGAGACGCCGGTTCAAATCCGGCCCCCGCAACAAAATTAAATTGTTAAAAAAATCGTAAAAATAAAGCTATTTTTGAAAATATGGCAGGTTTTTATTTAGCGAAGTCGGCAGACATCGGCAATGCTTGATTCCCGCTTGTGACCAAATAGTGACCAAAGTTGGGAAGCGCCGCTCGCGACGCCTCCAACACGCTTATTGCCTCTCTTGAACTGGAAGGCGCGAGGTGAGCGTAGCGCATAGTTGTTTGTATGCTTTCGTGACCAAGAAGCTCTTGTATTTTCTGCATTGATACGCCGGCCATCGCCAGATGACTTGCGAATGTGTGCCTAAGGACGTGGCACGTTATTCTGCGAAGCCCGATTTTTTTACACGCGCCGCTCAATCTGTCGTTGATTCGCTTGCTTTCAATTTTTTTACCTTGCTCGTTTAAAAAAACAAAACCGCTTTCTTTTCTCCGGCGCGCAAGTATTTCACATACTCGGTTTGTAAGCGAGATGTGCCGCTCGCGATTGCTTTTTGGAGAAGTAAGCGCCTTTTGTGTTTCGCACCACGAATGGCGCACTGTTAGCGTTTTATTGTGCCAGTTTATATCAGACCATTGAAGACCTTCCAATTCTCCTCGCCGCAATCCGGTATCTAATCCCGCAAGAACAATGTCATACCATACGCCGCTTAGTTGCTGTAAAAGAAACGCGCTTTCTTCTTGGGATAAAAAGTCAAACCTTGATGGCGGCGCTTTCAACTTTTTTAATTTAGGTATTTTCGGCAAATCATACCATTCTTGCGCGGTTCGCAAGCAAGTTCCCAGTATAATCAATTCATTGTTTATTGTTTTATTACACGGCGGCTTCCGGTTTCTGGTGCGTTCTTTTGTTCTCTGCGCCACATATTCATTAACGTGAAGGGTGGTTATTTTATCAATTTGGATTTCTCCGAAGAAGGGAACAAGTCTTCGCCGCAGCGCGTATTCTTTGTTCTTTATCTCCGAATGTTTGTTGTTTGGTTTTACATACACCTCAAACCATTTCCGAGCAAAATCTTTGAACTTTTGCTCTCGCTCCTGCTGCGTTTTTTCTTCTTTTGGCGGCCTCAACGCCTCTCCGCGCGCAAGTTTTTGCCGAAGCGACGCCTCATACGCCTCTGCGCCGGCCTTTGAGTTTTCTGGGCTTTTAACCCGATAGCGTTGGTGGTTGTGCCGGAAATCCACTTGCCACGAACTATTTCGTTTTCTTGTTGCCATAGTTATCTAAGCCAACCGTTTCAATCCTGTTTTGTTGTAAATAAGCCGCGACATCGTTAGCATCAAAACGCAGGCTTCCCATTATCTTTACAAAAGGAATCTGCCTTCTTCCAACCAAGCGATACACGCTTGGTTTTGAGATTTTGAACTTTGTGGCTAATTCGTTCGGCGTTAACAATTCTATCGTCGGATTGTTGCTGGTTGGCATTTTAATTTGTGAAAGAGCAAATATAGGTTATATTCACTCTACCACGGTTTTTAGCTGATAATGCGACTTTTGTTTTTCCGTTGGGTGTCTCGAATCAAATAGATTCTGTTTCGGTTTTCCTATCAATCCTTTGGTAAGGTAGTGAAAAAGTTCCCGATTCTCTTTATAGAGCGTCAACAAAAACTTAATAAACTCGGTTATGGATGGCATATCCAACTCGACACACTCTTTTCTTAAAAAGTCGTGCGTTTCTCGGTCAATTCTTACTTGTGGATAGTTTGTTTTCATATTTTTTGGATTTTTTACCATTTTTTTGCAAAACTTTTCCAAAAGTTTCCGATTGCATTGAAACTTATATATACTTGTATACTTGTCTACAAACTTACGGAACTTTTTATTAACCAGATTCCGACAGGGAAAGAGGGGGGAAAAGCCGTCCACTACGGGCGACCTTCCTCTCGCGCGCTTGGTTCCGTTTTTTCTCGGAGCGCGCTTGTGACGACTGTCGGCACCCGGATTTCACGGGGTTTTCTCGGTCACTCGCTTATGGCTTTACTGCCACTAGCTTTCAAATGTGCCGTGCCGCTTTCGTATGCGATATGCGCGCCCGCCATTTTAGAGCAACGCGCACGTTTGCATCTCCGTTCCCGATTTCCTTTCGCGGAAGCGAAGTCCGAGCAAGAGCGCTCAGGCTCCATTTCCGCATAGGGCTCTGGAGTGCTGTCCAGAGACATCAGGAGGAGTCGCTGTTTTAATGGCATCCGGCAGGCGGGTCAGCGATTCAGCCCCCACACCCTGCCAGTATCTCCACGGGATTATCCCCGTAACGCGCCGAGGTTTTATTATCCTTCGGCCGCTTACCGCCTCTAATTTATATGCTGAAAAATCAGCCAAATAAAAAATCCCCTTGTAAATAAAGAGGTTTCGCTCAAACAAGGCAGAAAAAAGCCCGCTTATTTTTCAGCGAGCTTCTTCGTCACCATCCTCGTATCCGCGGTTTTCGTTCAACCTACCGCCTTGAGGATAAGGTTCTTCTCGTCTCAAATCCGGTTCCGGCAGTATAGTGAACTTTGGTTCGTAATAATCACGTCTGTCGTGGAATGGGGCGTCATTTGTCTCAAAAACCATTTGCAGTTGTTTTGCGAGATTGCTTTTTATCTGATGAACACTGCCCGCAGTGATGTTTTTTTGGTCTGAAGTTGATGTAATCATTGTGCGCATCTTTTCTGGCGTTGCTTCCTCAATATGATTAGTTCCCGCCAACACTGATAAGGCGCTCAAAAACCCCCATTGACGGTCTTGCTTCTGTTGTTTTTTGCCGATAAAGAAACCAAGCTCAATATAATCGGCTGTCTTGATGTGTTTTTTGTTATAAAAAATCTCAATTTCTCGCATTCCGTCTTTCATTTTGAGCATAACCCTTTCCCATTTCACCAGCTCCGGGAACGACAATTTAATAGTGGCTTTATTTTTTCTGGCGTCTTGTTTGCCTGTCTCGTTCCCCATTTTCCCTCTAAACTCCCGTAAAAACCTTAATTTTTCTTTTGCTTCTTCCTGAATGTTTTTCAGAAGTTCTTTGGATTCAGGACTGTCAATATCGGAGTATTCAATCCCGCCTTTCAACATCGGGACGCTATCTCCCTCAAAAAAGAAATCCGCCTCGTCTTCAAAATTGTGTTTAAGAAAAAAATCTCTCGTGTCCATTTTCCAATTATGGTAGTCTTTGAATGTCTCGTGCATATTATCAACCCCGTCTTGGCCTTCTCTATGCACAAACCCCCCTTGAGCGCATCGTGTTATGAACCCTCCTCGCTTTATCAGTTTACTTAGCTCCTCCAAGAGATTGTCTTTTTTCATTCTTTTTGTTTTTTCTTTTCTCCAGCGCCTCTTGGTCGGTCAAATCTATATTAAAATGGCTTTTATACAGCGCCTTAAACTTCTCCAACGCTTCTTTTGAAATCATATTTTGCATACAATCCACTATTTCCCCAGTTCCTCTTTTAACGAAATAACCTGCGGCAACCCTTTGCGCGTCTTTTGTTCTTCGGTTAAATTATCTTCCCAGCAAATAATATAATCGCAACCCTTCGGGTCGTGTCCGTGGCTAATAAAATCGCTGGACATCACCTCAAACTCAATTTTCTTATGCTTTCCGCTCTCATCCAGCGCCTCCGCGTCAGGAAATGCCGGCGCGATTCTAGTTAAAACAGGGAAGCCCAGCTTGATGTGGTATTTTGAAAATAAAAACACCACCTCTTGCTCGTATTTCGGCTCATACACCAACCCCAAAGGAGAAAGGGTTTTAAGTTTTCTGGCGCCGCCGGTTCTATTATCGGCTTGCTGGTTAACAACTCTTGAAACAGGAAAGCTCTCGTATAAAAATCCGGAAAATAACCCATTATCCCAATTTTTAAGCACAGGGTGTTGGTTTTTGAAATCAAGGAATAAAGCGTTAAATAACTCCCACTTTTTCCCTACGGACAACAATTCATAATCCTCTTTGTATTTTTTATACGCCTCGTTCCTGTAATCCAAGTCAGTTGCTTCGGCTAACTCCTCTAAATCCTCGGTCTTAAAAGCAGAAAAAACTTTCTCTGGGTAATAGCAAGCAATAATTTTTTTAACTATATGCCTGTCTCCGCCGAAACCCCTTATGTCTTCCCAATGGCTGTCTATTTTTTCTGATACTGATAAGGAATCATTCATCGCCACTTTTAGCAGTTCCTTAAATGTTCCGATGTTGTCTCGTGCGTTCTCCCAAACCCTTGAACTACCTATAGAAAGATGTCCTATGGCTTTTAATTTATGCTCAATCCAGTTGAAAAAATAACCACCCGCCCCACCCGGATTATATAATTCTTCCGGCGTTAATTTATCTATCAACTCCGGTCGTTCTCTGAAAGGAAAAAGTTTAAGAAACTCTGCGTGTTTAGCCCACGCTTCTTTAATCTTTTTTTGAAGTTCGGTTTTATTCTCAAACTCTTTTATTTTTATTTCCAAGTCGGCATTAGGCATAATTTTATGAAATTAACATTATTATTCTTTAACTTCAACCTACCCCGTCCACTCGTCCGCGAATAATTCTGCCTGCTTCAAAACAAACTCCGTGGCAATCGCTTGCTTGTCCGGCGGGTATCCGTATTTATTAAGCGTCCGTCTTACCAATACCCGCAACTTCGCTTTTGCATTTTCCCGTATAGTCCAATCAATAGTCGCGCTCCCCCGCACCCTCTCAACAAGCACCTGCGCCAGCTCTCGCAATGTCTCATCTCCCAGCACCTCACGCGCGCTCTCGTTATCAGCCAGCGCGTCATAAAAAGCCACCTCATCATCCGAAAGCCCCAAATCCTCGCCCCGCGCGTCCGCTTTCTTAATCTCTTTCGCAAGCGCAATCAATTCTTGAATAACCTGCGTCGCGGTCAACAAATTATTTTGATATTTTTTCAGCGTCTTCTCCAGCATTGCCGAAAGTTTTTTGCCCTGAATAAAGTTCTTTCGCAATCGCGCCCGTATCTCATCATCAATAATCCGCTTCAAAAGCTCCATCGCCACATTGCGATGCTTCATTCCAGCAACTTCAGCCAAGAACTCGTCGGACAGCACCGACAAGTCCGGCTTGGCAATGCCCGCCGCCGCGAAAATATCCACCACGCCCTCGGTAACAATCGCTTTGTCTATAATCTGCCTGATTGCGGTTTCTATATCCTCCCGCCGGTGTTCCGGGTGCGGGTCAAACTTCACGAGCCGCGCCTTCACCGCTTGGAAAAAAGCCACTTCATCCCGAATGGAGAGCGCCTCCTCGCTCGGCACGGCAATCGCAAATGCCTTAGAAAGCGCCGTGACTTCGTTCATAAAGCGTTCGCGCGCGCTTTGCGGCTTTTCTTTCTCTTTCCCGCTCGCGCCCTTCTCCTCTTTTTTCTCCTTTTCCAAAATATACTCCTGCGCTTCCAAAATAACGCCAAGCTTGCCTTTCGTATCAATCGCAAAATATCTGTGATAATCAAAGCCGTGAAGTATTTGTTTAACCACCTCGTATTTTTCCAGCATTACCTCAACCGCTTTTTCCTGCGTAAGCGCCGGGTCTCCCTTTCCTCCGCTTTTTACATACACCGCAAGCGCTCTCTGTAAGTCCGCCGCAAACCCGATGTAGTCCACGACAAGCCCGGCTGGTTTATCCCTGAACACGCGATTCACGCGCGCAATCGCCTGCATTAGATTATGCCCTCGCATTAACTTATCTACATACATTGTGTGAAGCGACGGCACGTCAAATCCAGTAAGCCACATACTCTGCACCACAACCAATTTAAGAGAGTTTTCCGGGTCTTTGAAGCGGTCGGCAATGCGCCTCCGCGTTTCCTTGTTGGTGTGGTGCGGCTGAAACTCTTTCGGGTCGCTTGAACTCGCGGTCATCACCACCTTGATAACTCCTTTATCCAAATCATTGCTGTGCCAGTCGGGACGCAAAGCGACTATTTCCTCATACAGCTCCACCGCAATTCTCCGGCTCATTGCCACAATCATTGCTTTGCCGATAAAAACTTCCTGCCGCGCCTCAAAATGCTTAACCAAATCCCGCGCAACCTCTTTCAAACGCTTCCTGTTGCCGACAATAGCTTCCAACTGCGCCCACTTCGCCTTTGCTTTCTCCTTTGCCGTAAATTCCACTCCTTCCGCAATCGCTTCCACTTCCTCGTCTATCTCCGCGCTTCTCTCCGGCGGCAAATGAACCTTAACCAACCGGCTCTCGTAATAAATCGGCACGGTCGCTCCGTCCTCCACGGCGTTTTGCACATCATACACATCAAGATATTCTCCAAACACAGCCGGGGTTGACCGGTCGTCAGTTTCAATCGGCGTTCCCGTCCAGCCGATAAATGAAGCGTTGGGAAGCGCGTCCCGCAGATATTTCGCGTTTCCGTAGCGGGTTATCGCTTCCTCGTCTTTGAAAACCGTGCGCGCCGCAAATCCGTATTGCGAACGGTGCGCTTCATCCGCGATTACCACGATATTTTTTCGCTCGGAAAGTAAATCGTAAGTATCGCCCCCGTCCGCCGGAAAAAACTTTTGAATGGTCGTAAAAACAATTTTTCCGCCTGCCGTCTGCAATAGTTCTTTGAGATGCGCCCGGCTTCCCGCCTGCGTCGGTGTTTGGCGCAACAGCCCCCGGCTCGCAGAAAAAGTATCAAAAAGCTGGTCGTCCAAGTCGTTTCTGTCCGTAATGACCACTATGGTCGGATTATCAAGCGCAAGCACCGCCTTGCCCGCGTAAAAAACCATAGAGAGCGATTTGCCCGAACCCTGCGTATGCCAGACGACGCCAATCTTCCGCCCTCCGCGCTCGCCGGTCGCCCGCGCCGTAGATTCAATCGCCTTATTTACCACATAGTATTGGTGATACGCCGCGACTTTCTTAATCGTTTCCACCACCACTTGCCCGGTTTTTTGGTCTTCGCGCCTTGCTTTCTCAAAAACCGTGAAGTGCCGAATCAGCTCCAACAGCACATCGGGTTTAAGCATTTCCGCGACAATGGTTTCCATTTGCGGCTTCTTTTCCTCTCCAACGCGCCGCTCCTCCGGCGCTCGCCATACGGAGAACCGCTCCCACGGCGCGGTAAGCGAGCCAATCCTCCCATCCAGCCCGTCAGAAGCAATCAGAATGCCGTTATACATAAAAAGCTGTGGAATCGCGTCTTTGTAGTTTTGAAGTTGAGTAAACGCTTTATGAACCGTCGCGTTCTCGTCAGCCGGATTTTTAAGCTCAATTACCACAAGCGGCAGTCCGTTCACCAAAAGCGCCACATCCGGACGCTTGCTCGTGTGGTCATAGGGGACGGTAAATTGGTTTGCGACCACAAGGTCATTGTTCGCTGGATTATCAAAATCAATCAGGCGCACAACTTCTCCCCGCGTTCCGCCGTGCTCCGAGACAACCTCCACGCTCACGCCGTCAGTAAGCATTTGCTGAAATGCCTCGTTGCTTTCCACCAAGTGTTGCGGCGCAAGACCAAGAACTTTTTTTACTGCGTCCGCTTGCGCCTCTGCCGATACGGAGGGATTTAAGCGCGCCACCGCCTGTTCTAATCGCCCGCGTAAAACAACTTCGCTCAAATCCGGCCGCTCCATTTCTTGTTCGTCCGGCGAAAGATAAACATACCCCTGCTTTTCCAGCAGTTCCAAAACCCATTTTTCAATATCACTTTCGTATATTTTGGTCATAGGTCTAATTTACGAACTCTTACTCCCGTCAACAACCCGTCCTTTTCGATGAAAATACCAAGTTTAAGTGAGTCAAAAAAAGCCCTTACATCATCATCTTCATAAATGCTGTAAATCTGTGAATTGATGGCGGCAGCGTCCGCAATATCGCCAATCTCTCCATTAGATAAGTATTGAACATAAGATTGTAATGTTCCGATATTTTCGTGCGTTTCGGCAAAACTTCTGGATTGCTTAAACGCTTCAACCGCAACTTCAATCGACTGGTCTGTATAACCAATAATCTCTTTGGTTGTAAAATCTACCTCAATGCGATACACCGCCGACCCAGTATCAACTAACAATACCCAATTAGAGTTTATATTCAGCCAGACACTGCTTATGTGTTCTGGTCGTATATCCTCATCTATTTCACCTTGCAGTTTTCGGATAAAATACTCTTCTCTGAAATAACTTGCGCGATAGCGCTCAAAGTCCTCAAAGTCCTCAACAACCCGAACCCTATCATTTAATGCGAACGCTTCTTTAAGTCGTCCATCTTTAGTAACGAAAAAAACGCGTTCGTCGGGAATGTCTTTCAAAAAATCCAAAACGGTAAAATAGATATATGCGTCTTTGAATCCCTTATCCGAGTTTTTCTCAAAAGGCGCTTTATTCAAAACCGCCAAAGCTCTTATCTTTGATAACGCTGATTGGTCTTTAAGAGTTATTACTGAATATGGAATGCTTTCCATTGTGCGTTGATTTTCAATAAAATCAACGACGTTAAACTTCTTGGTGTCTTCTTCACTTATCCCTCGTAGTTTATGAAAAATGTTTTCTAAAAAAGAGTCTCTTTTCCCCGCTAAATGTCGTCTTTTTTGTTCTTTTATTTCGTCAATAACTATATCGGGTATAAACAATTCTGCTACTTTGGAAAATCTTTCCAGCTCATCACGCCCGCCCAAAAAATAATCAGAAGACCCTTCGCATCTAATCGTGTTCGTGTCAAAAATAATCTTTTCTGCGCCTATAGTCATTTATTTACTCTCACCTCCCCGCTCATTAGTTTTGGTAATAAAGTATCCCGTAACCGAGCAAGTTCTCGTAATTGCGAGGCGTTATTGAGCATTGTATTAAATATCGGCTCACTCCACTCCCTAAATTTACTCATTGTTTTATTATCGGGTATAGTTACAAGGAAATTTTTTATAAGTTCCACATTTAGATTCTGCTGTGCCGCACCGCTTGTGAGATTATTAAGCGCATCTCTTTTTGATAATAAGTAAAAATAAATAAAAGTATTACTGCAAACATTTTCGTCTGCCACTAAACCAACTGCGGCTTGGTTAAACGCGGCTTCTTGTGCGAGAATGCCAAGACGCCCAACCGTTGGCGAGGCATAAATAGCCATTAAAACCGTGCCGGCTGGGAATAGTTTTGCGGACGAGTTTTCAAGTCCAACGTCCGTTATATTTTTTTCGCTATCAAACAAAAAATTGTCATTGAGTTCTTTTGTTGAAAACCACGGTATTTCGCCGCCATAGTATTCTTTGTTTTTTGTGCTGGGAGTTCCCCCCGACGCTAATCTTTCGCATAAGTCCTCAACCTTCCCAACCCTCCACCCCTCCGGTATCTCTCCTAACTCGCTATCAACCATTTTTCCGCCGGATGCTTTGTATGGCTTGCCGCCCTCGTCCGGCTTGCCCTGAACGAAGTTGAAGGGAAAGTTAAACTCCACGAACCATTCGTGAAAAATCGCCCGCGCAATCGCTTCCAGCGTCTCATTCTGCTCCCGCAACAACTCAATTTTATCATCCAAACTCCCCAACACTCCCGCGATTGAATGTTGTTCCGGTAGGGGTGGCATTGGTATTTCAAAGTTTTCAATATCACCACGCACTATATATGGGATAGATGAACCGCGCGAACCACCCATAAAATTCTTTTCAAAATACTTTTTGATGTAATAAAAAATAAACTTTATATCAAAGCTTTTTTTTGTCTCTTCTTTAAGAACGCAGGCGTAAGTGCGCTGATATAAGTCAAACTTTCCGGAAAAAAACCTCACCGTTCCTGTGTAAGAACCGTTGCCAACAATAATGATAGCGTCATCATCACGAATATAGTCATCTGAATAAAAAAACTCCGGCGAACAAGAAAAGAAAGTATACTTTCCGTTCGGATTCGTTTGATTTACATCCTTACGACCAGTAAAAATTTCCGCCACTTCCCCAAGCGTCGTCTCTTTCCACCCCCTTAATTGTGTTTTAGTTTCTGCCATAATTATTGCATTAACATCATCACGCTTACCTCCCCTAATTTTTCAGGAGTCCCCATGGGGGAGGGACATAGTGGGACACCCCCCTGTGGACAACTTTATTTGGAATATGCTATACTCTCCTTGTAGGAGCAATCCTACTAATCACGCGGTCCCGCCAAAAGCGGGATTTTCGCTTTTTATCTCCGTTTTATACGCTTTTTTGCCAGTATAAAACTTACCAAAATCAATGTATTTGTCTTTAATCTCGTGCAATTCCCCCGCAACTTTTCCGCGAACGCCGACCACCCCAACCCTTTTTCCTTTTACCTTCAATCGTCCAAGAGGTTCTAACAAATCCGAATCGCCGGAAAAAAGTAAAACCGCCGTAAATTTTTCAGCGTCATCCAGCATATCCATCGCCATCTCAACATCAAAATTGCACTTCGGCTCCTCAATATGGATTCCCGATTTGTGCAGTTCGTCTATCAATTCCTGAATTTTCCTTTTAACGCCGCCATCAAAGAGAGTGATAGTTTTGCGTTGAAAAAATAGCCCTTCGTTAATATCTTTTTTAATAAATTTCATTTTTTTCGGCGGATTTGGTCTTAAAATTGCTCCGGTCTTTTTTATGCGATTATGAAATGCTTCGGAATTTTTCTCATCTCGCGGATTTAATCCGTAATAAACCTTAATTTCTTTGACACTCTGAAAAGTAAAAAGTTGTCCGATTACATCTTCTATCCTGAATTTCCAACCCAAAACATCCTGCCAATGAAACATATTGGTTAAATCTAAATACACGAAAATAGATGCTTCTTGGCGCATCCATTCAAGATAATCTTCCCTCACCATAAATTTATTTTTTATTTCCTGCGGAATATCCATAATTTGAAAATGTCCTTATATCTCAAACCCCACTTTTTTTAATTGCTTTTTAATTTCCTCGTTCGTTTTTGCTTCCTCCGCCATTTGGTCTTTGAGCGTAGCGGTGAGTCCTTTCATTTTCTCCTCAAACGGAATCCCGTCGTCTTCCGCGTCCTTAATGCCGACATACCGACCCGGCGCCAGCACATAGCCGTGTTTCTGCACTTCCGTGAGCGTTGCGGACTTTGAAAATCCTTTTTCGTCTTCGTATTTTCCGCCCTTCTTCCGCCATTCGTGATACGCGCCGGATATTTTTTTAATGTCTTTTTCGAAAAACTCTCGGTGAACCCTGTCCACCAAATGCCCCATCTCCGAAGCGTCAATGAAAAGGATTTCGCCTTCGCGCTTTCTGTCGCCGTTTCCAAGCCGCTTGCGGGAGATAAACCAAAGACAGGCGGGAATGCCGGTGTTATAGAAAAGCTGTTTTGGGAGCGCCACGATGCAGTCCACCAAGTCCTCATCTACGAGTTTCTGCCGGATTTCCCCCTCGCCGCTTTGTTGAGACGACAAAGAGCCGTTGGAAAGAACGGTCGCCATAACGCCTTTCGGCGCGAGATGATGAACCATTTGCTGTATCCACGCGAAGTTGGCGTTGCCTTCCGGCGGAAGCCCATATTTCCAGCGAGCGTCTCCCTTTAAAATATCTCCGCCCCAATCGCTCTGGTTAAAAGGTGGATTTGCTAAAACGTAGTCCGCTTTAAGGTCGGGGTGCGCGTCTTTCAAAAAAGAACCCTCGCTGTTCCAAGCCACCTGCGAGCCGTCTATGCCGCGAATCGCAAGATTTATCCGGCAAAGGCGATAAGTTGTGTAATTGCTCTCCTGTCCGTAAATAGAAATGTCGTCTATATGCCCGCGATGAGCCAGAATAAACTTCTCCGACATCACAAACATTCCTCCTGAACCGCACGCCGGGTCGTAAACCCGTCCCTTTAACGGCTCAATCATTTCCACCATCAGCTCAACGATGCTTCGCGGCGTGTAAAATTGCCCGCCCTTTTTACCTTCCAAAGACGCAAACTCGCCGAGGAAGTATTCATACACTCTCCCGATTATATCTTTTGATTTGCTTGCTTCATCGCCAAGAGCGATGTCTCCGATAAGGTCAATAAGTCCGCCAAGCGCCGATTTGTCCAAGTTCGGCTTTGCGTATTCTTTCGGCAATACGCCTTTAAGCGTGGGGTTTGCGCGCTCTATTGCGTCCATTGCCGCGTCTAAGTCCTTGCCGATGCTCGGAAGTTTTGCTCGTGAGTGAAGATACTGCCAGCGCGCCTCCGGAGGCGTCCAAAACACATTTTCCGCCTTGTATTCGTCTTTATCCTCCGGGTCTGCGCCTTCTGCCTTGTCTACCTCCAGTTTCTTGTGTAGCACCTCAAAAGCGTCGGAGATATATTTCAAAAAAATAAGTCCCAAGACAATGTGCTTATATTCCGCCGCGTCTATGTTTTTTCGTAGCTTGTCCGCCGCTTTGAAAAGCTGGGCTTCAAACCGCCCGCCTCCGCCAACATCTTTCTTCTCGGATTTTTTCTTCATAATTTCTTAATCCTCCCACATTTCCGCCCCAATTTCAACCGGAAAACGCGCACAAGTTTGACCACAGATAGGTGTATATGCTTATATGTTGACAACACCCCTTACCCAGAAATTGAAGACGGGGGTAAGCCGTTGATGTAATATACCTATATGTTTTGTGATATGATAAAAACATACAGGTCGCGGGAGTTATTTAGAGGTATTTAACAATAGTTTTAACCTTTTTTATATTATGTCCACAGAAGATTCTGCAAAAATAGTGAGAGCGGCTCACGTTTATTTAGTAAATGTTTTGATTGCGAGCGGCACACCGACTGATAAAGTTTCTGGTTTCCGAGTGGAAGAACTTTCATTAGATGAAGGGACGAAAAATTATAAAGTCACATTAAGCTACGAGATGGCTGGCGATTTTCAATTTGATAAAAAAAGAGAATATAAAGATTTTGAAATAACGCCTGATGGTAAAGTTCTCTCAATGAAGATACGAAAGCCTTAATGTGTTTTTATGTATAACCTTGAAGACGTTCGGTCATATATACTGCAATTTCAACCTGCTGGCATAATAATAGATACTGATGTTTTGATGCTCTTGCTGGTAGGCGAGTATGACCCGTCATCTATAGAAAACTGTAAGTTTACGAATAATTTTTGTAAAGCCGATTTTGAGTGTCTAAAAAAAATCGTTTCGTGTTTTAATAAAATAATAATCACTCCGCACATTGTTGCTGAAATATCAAATCATTCAACAAAAGCATTTTATGGGGATAAGCACTATGCCTATTTTTATTCGTTAGCCAAGTTTTTAGAACAAGTTGAAGAAAATCTTTGCTCATTAAAATCGCTATTAAAAATGGATGTAGCGATTATTTCAGCTTTCGGATTTACAGATATGGCAATGTTTGAGATTGCAAAAAGTAGCCAAAATAAAATCCCCATACTGACCGACGACACAAACTTTCATATTCGTTTTAGGAATGCAATACCGGTAATAAAGTTGAGTGATATTACAAAACAAACGATTCGGTTCTAAAATAATTCTACAATATCATTCCCTCGTTTTTTTACTTTTACACAAACCTCTCTTTAATCTCCTCCACGTTCAACCCTCGCTCCTGCAACTGCCGGATTTCTTTCAACCTCCGAATTGCTTTTTCTTTGTCATAACGCCGGGTCAGGCGCGTGCCCGCCTGTTCAAAAGGCAAAATGCCAATCTCGCTATACCATTTGATTGTGCTGATTCTCGCGCCGGTTGCTTTCGCAAGCTCTCCGGCTCTTAACAATTTTTTACCCTGTTTTTTGCTCATAAAATCCTACTTCCTGTAATTATGATTATCGGAAGTTGGGGCTAAAAATTGACCCCACGGAAAGCCCTGTAAAATCTCGGCAAATCCGCCTTGTGCTTTATGTTATCATTATACACCTGCAGCATCTCCAGGCTCCTGTGGCGCGTGTATTGCGCAACCTCAAGCAAGTCGCCTTTATATGTTTTTATCAGCGTGGTTGTGAAATAGTGCCGGAAGCCGTGGGTAGATTTATCTATTCCCAGATTTATTAAAACATCTTTCACCATTGTCCTCAACGCTTTTGTCGTCAGCCGGTGATTTCGGCTATTATTGCTCCGGCTTACAAATAAAGCGCCGTCAGAGATTTGGGCGGTTCGTAAATAATCCTTTAGCGCCCGCGCGGTTTCTGGGTGCAAGTTTATTGATTCTTTATCATCTCTGCCCTTGCCTTGAATAAAAGCCAATCTGCCGGCGATGTCTATATCTTTAATATCCAGCCGGACAATTTCCGCTTGCCTTAATCCTTGTAACGCCAGAAGCGAAAAAATCGCCCGCAAGCGCGTATTGTGCGGAGTGGGAGACATTTGTTTCATTTTCTCTGCCAAAAGCATTATTTCTTCATCATTTAATCCCTCGCGCTTATGTTTTTTGCTTTGGCTGAATGTCTTAATGTTTTGGGTTATATCCGCCGAGAGTATGCCTTGCCTGTTTAATTCTTTCAAGAAAATTTTAGCCGTCGCAAGGTATTTATTTTTTGTTGCCACCGAAAAATCCGGCTTGCTTGCCAAATGCCGCTTAAACTCCAAGAAGCTGTTGCGGTTGAAGCCCCCGTTTTTCACAAAATCCAAAAACATTCCCACGCGATACTTATAGTCCGCCCGTGTCGCTTCATTCACATCAAGCGCATCAAACACCCGTCTGGCGTTTATCTGCGGGTTTTGAATTACCTGCGGCTGATTGATTAGGGTCTTGTTCATAGTTATTACTTACCACTTACTACTCTTTACTTACCATACTAGAGCAACGGCAAAGCCCTGTCAACTGTGGACAAAAAACGCGCCCTCCGGCACGCGCCAAAACTAGCCGTTATTGTTGAAATTATTATCAGAAAATATCCCCCATTGTTGGGTTGGCGTTTGCGTCCCACCTTTTTTTCTCTTCGTATATCTCCATTATGCTCCTGCTTGGTATCTCTACTTCTCCACTCTCATTATGTTGAGGATACGGTGGTTCTTCCGAACTCGGCAAAAGTCCGTATGCGCGTAAGGTGTCGTCATCAGGAGGGTTCTTTCTGTTGTAGGTCAATGGAGTTAAATATGGCGTTTCTATTCTTTTTTCTTTTTTTGGTGCTCTAACCAACTCGTATCCCTCTTCTGTATTTGGGTTGGGTTTTGCGTGATAACTTCCACCCCATTTTCCCCCTTCCTCAATTTTTAGCGGCCGAAATGTTATGCCCTCTCGGATTCCCATTTTCATAAAAAACTCCTGAACAACCGGACTTCCAAACACCTTGTCCGGGTGTCTCCAAACCGATTCTCCGTATCCGGCGTTTCGCAATGCCCTCGCCTTGCTTTTGAACCCACCTTGTCGCCAAAGCTCTATCGCTTTCATCTGCCTATGTGTGAGTTTTCTTATTGTTACTTTTGTTTCGTTCATAATTCAATTATATCACAATTTTCCGTGCCAATCAAAGAAAAGGAACACGCTCGTCACGCCAGACTGGCTTGCTCTCACTGTGATTTGCCCCCTTTTACGACCATCTGCGACCCAATGCGACCCTGTTTTCGGCCAATTTTTTATCAAAGATGGTCGCATTTTGGCATCCATTATTCGTAGTTTTCCGTAGTATTCCACAGTATTCCTAAGTATCCTGATAATTTCCGATAACCGCTACTTTCCGCTCACCAAGACCCCAAGCCCTAGCGCCTCCTCAAAATTAAGAGATTTGCCCTGCATCCAGTCGCAGAACGCCTCCGGCACTTCAATCGCGCCACCATTCATAACCACCGGCTTAATATCCGCCTTCGTAAAACCTTCCGGCGCGCCGCTCCCGCGCTCCAAACTCCCCACAAGCTGATTCCGCTCCTCTCCGTTCATTAAAAGCAGGTTGTGCTCTTTCCAGCGCGCCACAAAGACAAATGTCGGGTCTTGAACAATACAAGATGACCTTCCGCCGAATGGGTGAAGCAGAGTTCGCCTTGTTTTCGGCATAATCCAAATCCTCTCGCTCCCAAACCTGCCCCTATATTCCTCTGGGATTGTGATTTTCATTATTGAAACCCGTTGCTTACGTAAGAATATCCTTCCTGTTCAGGGGAAACACTAAAACTGTTCATCTGTGGCAAAAACATCTCTCCTGTTTCCTCGTTTTTCATTTCAAAAATCTTTAATAGTGAAGTATATATTTTATAATCCGGTTCTTTCTCGCCTTGCTTTTTGTATATTTCAGCAAGCGATTTGTGTATTTCCTGCCTATACTCATACACAGATTCACTAATGTCTCGTAAATCGCAATAATTACCGAGTTGCAATTTTTCGCGGCGCGCCGCGTCAATGCTTTCGTTCAAAATCCCAAACACTTCACCAAAACCCACTCCAAACAAATCTAAATCAAGCTCGTTTTCATCAAGTGGGTGGTGGTCGTTGAACGCTATCTTTGAAAACTTCCCGATTATTATGGCTGTGGTTATGGCATAAATAAAAATGGGTTCATTTTCTGCGCCAACATAGACTAATAACCGGTTATTTTCTTTTAATAATTTATAAACCTCATATCCCCACTCCGCGCAACGCGAAATCAACTCGTCGTCAGTATAATCCAAAACTTGGTCATAAACCCTCTTAAATAATTCTTGGTCGGTCATTTTTTGTTGGTCTATTTTCCCACTCAATTAGTTTCTTGGGACTCCACTTCCACGCCAATACCATAACATATAGCCCGCTCACAGCTCCGAGCATTGAAAAAAGTCCTTCTTCCTTAAATCCCCACACTTTCCGAAAGTCATCAAAGCCACTAAACACCATAACACCAAGAAATATCGCACACGCGCTCCACAAAACACGCGGCAACACATTTTTAATTTTTATCAAGCTCCGTTGAATGTTCATTTTTCCTAGCGCCCTTTTTGAAAAATAGGAATAAAGTGAACAAGAGGAGAGGAATCAAAACTACAACGACAGAAGCGCCAAGCGCCTTAAGAACCCGAAACAAATTTTCATCTATTGAGCCAACTATAATGGAAATTTTAAACTCGTTTGTTAAAAATCCTAATACAGAGCTGATAATGCCCACGAACAGAAATAAAACAAATAAAATAATTTGTGTTTTCTTTACATTTGTCGTTGGTTTTATATCAATAATCCTCTTGGCGCACCAAGTCACAAATACATAAGACATCGGAATAGAGATTATACCTCCGGCTATAATAATTACCCTGCCAACCCACTCACCCAAAAATGTGAAATAATCCATCATACCGAGCAAAACACCGGCCAGCATAATAATCAGATACCCTAAGAAAAATTCCTTGCGCCCAATAGGTATTCGGGGCACAAATGGGAGGTGGGTGATTATGTCCCTTATTCCCTCTTTTCTACTCCAAACTGATGGTAATTTCTCAACTTGAGAGGATGTAAGCACATCTTCTTTTTTGACCTCTTCCACAAGATAAAAACCAAAAGTCCTTTCTTTTTTCTTAAACTTAATTTTTTTAGCTTTAGAGTATAGAGAAATAAAAATGCTGAAAATAATTAACCAGCCCAACATTCCAAAGTTAAAAGCACGCTCTTCTTTAAGAACGAAATAAGAAAGAACAATCATAAATATCAACGCCAATCCAATGAAATAAATAGCGCCTCGCCACCACGGCATTTTAGAATAATTGATTTCCGTTTCTGTTTTAGGTGCGCCCTTTTTACGAAAAATATAAAACGGCAAAAGAATTATTGCCGCCAATAGCATTACGCCCCCAACAATAAGTATTGATTGCCACATACACTTTATTCAAATACTAATAAAGGTTGCGGCGGCTTTCCGAAAACACAAAGCCCGCCACAGGAGGGTTTTTAAGCCCCTACGCAAGTTTCCCCGCGTAACGCGTTCAACGCCCCATGACGGGTTTTCTATGTTGAACGCGATTTCCCACCATACCGCCGACAAAACGCCGAACGGGTTAGGTGTTTAATAATCCTTATTTAATTGTGCTTTCAGCATAGCAAAAACCGGTAATCTGGGGAAGTTGTGCCACCCCTACCCTCCTACCCCCCCGGGGGCTTGTCATTTTAATGGCGTTTCGGTATATTGACAATATGGTCAAACTAGTGAATCAGGCAAATTTTATATCTCAAATTAGGGTGAGGAATATCTCTGTATTCAGCGCCAAGGATATTCGGAGGCTTTTTGGCGTATCTGCCGTAGCGGCGTCTGCCCTGCTTCACAGATACAAAAAAGGCGGTTTTATCATACAGCTTAAGCGCGGACTTTATGCCTTTCCTGATTCATTGCCCCCAGATGTCTATATTGCCAACAAATTATACAGCCCTTCTTATCTGTCGCTTGAATTCGCGCTATCCTATCACCGCGTCATCCCTGAAACAGTGTATGAGCTTACCTCGGTAACAACCAAAGCCACGCGAAAGTTTGAAAGACTGGGAAAAATTTTTTCTTACCGCAAAATTAAAAAGGGTGCTTATACTGGTTATGACACCCAAACGCAGAAAGGATTCAGTTTTCATATTGCCGACGCGGAGAAAGCGTTTGTTGACGCTAATTATCTGCGATTGGTGCTCAAGCAAAAACCAATTTTACGTTTTGACAAAAAGAAAATCAACCATTCCAAAGCGCTAAAATACGCTTCTTTGTTTGATAACTATAAACTGGTAAGTATAATTAAAACAACACTAAAATGATTTCCAACGAAACTCTTGAAAAGTTAGCTAGGCAATACCAAGTAGGTATTTTCCCGAATATCGTCCGAGAATACTTCCAGCACGTTTTTCTGGGTGAACTATATAAACTAGAGGATGCGGGGAAAATGCTTTTCAAGGGTGGCACGGCGCTCCGCGTCATTTACGGCAGCCCGCGCTTTTCGGAAGATTTGGATTTTTCTCTATTCGGCGTTACCCGCAACGAAACCAAGTCATTTGTTGAAAAACTTTTTGTGCACGTTCTTGCGGAAATTGAACGAGCGGGTATTAAGGTAGAGCTTGGCAACAAGGTTTACGATACTCGCGGAGGAGAAGGATATTATGGAGTTGCGTCATTCCACGCGCTTGAATATCCTCCTATAGACGTAGAAATAAACGTATCGTTGCGAGCCGGACAAAATGCCGGTGAAGTAGACAGCATTGCTAATAATTTTGTTCCCACATACAACATCATACACTTGCCGCAAAAAGAGTTGGTGGACGAAAAGATTTTTGACGCACTAGTTCAGCGTAAAAAACCCAGAGATTTTTACGACCTTTATTTCATTATGCGCAAGGGTATGCTACTGCCCGAACAAAAGAAACATCTGGCTGAAATACAAGATACTATTGTCTCAAACGCAAAATTAGTGAATTTCCGTGGGGAACTTGGCGCATTCTTGCCAGTTGACCAACAAACCGTTATTCGCGATTTCCCGGCTATGCTAGAACGCGAACTTAAACGTCAACTTTCTTCTGCCTAGTCAAAAAGCCCCCGCGAAGGGGAGGAGCGGCAGAGTGGACTTAAAAGATTCTGGCATTTTATTAAAGGCTTGGACAAAGTAAGCTGAAGATTATGACGGATAATAAACTTAATGAATTAGAAAGCCTTAATAAAACATTGCGGCCGCCGCGTGAATTGGGCGGCGTATTTTTGCCGAGCGTCTATGAAAAGAGGTTTGATGTTGTGTTTGTGGCCGAAATGCCCTCAATGAACGAACCGGCCAATGACGAAAGTGCGGACAATTTTAATTTCGGCGTAACGGCGCGGGACAAGTTTTTTCAAGAGATGATGGTTAAATACAATGTGGCCGGAAGCTACGTGACAGATATTGTTAAAGAAAGGAGCGTGCCGGGGCAGCCAACAGCCGCAGAAATCCAAAAGTGGCTGCCGTTTTTGCTCAAAGAAATAGCCATTATCCAGCCCAAGACAATTATCGTGTTGGGCAGAAGAACTTATGTGGCGAGCTTCAAACCCTTCGTTGAGCCGGAACTTGCGGATAAAAATATAAAAATAGACTGGGTTTTTCACTACAGTAACCAAGTGCCGAGAAATAAGTTTGAGCGAAGATTTGCCAAAGTTATCGGCAAACTTGTATTATAAAGCTTATGTGGAACTTGCTTGACCATAAAGTATTGCCATACGCCATCATCATCGGAATAGCGGTATTCATTGCGGCTTGGTTTGCCTTCTCAATCTTTTTCTAAAAATCAAGCGGCTTGAGAAATAGTGAGTAGCGAGGTGGGGCGAGGTAGTAAAAATTATAAAAATCTGATGTTTATTAAATATGCCCTTGGACAATTCTCAAAATCAAGCGACAAACGCAATCTATGTTTTTATTGACGCATCTAATTTATGGGAGGCGTTCAAGGCAAAGGGTAGATTTTTAGATTTTGAGAAGACGATAAAGTATATTAAAGAAAAATTTGGCGGAACATCTATAAAGGCTTTTTACTATACGGCTTATCCGGCAGAGGGCACAAGAGATTACAGTTTGGACGGCAAACATAAATTTTTTACATACCTAAAAAAGGCATTGGGATTCGCAGTCATAAAGAAGGAGCTGAAAAGAATCAGTGTAATAAATGAGCACGGCGAAGCAATAGAAGAAAAAGGCAATATGGACGTAGAGATGACCATAGATGCTATGCTTCATTTCAAAAAATATGACACGGCGGTTTTCTTTACTGGAGATTCCGACTTTCTGGCGCTTGTAACCCATCTAAAGAATCACGGGAAAAAAGTTTTTATATTTTCTTCAAAAAACAATGTATCGCAGGAGCTGAGAACTGGCGCAGATGGCTATACCGATGTTTTGGATATTGATGGTATCTGGGGTAAAGATTTAAAACATAGAGCTGAATTAGAGAAAGATAGTAAATAACAAAGCCGCCCTCCTCGCGGAGGGCGACCCTTGGATGTTATACCCTTTCAGTTATGACTAACCGAAAGACATTATCAGTGTAGCAAGCCCCAGTAATCCGTCAATGGAGGGGATGGGGATGGGGATAAAAAAAGTGAGTAGCGGGGTGGGGCTAGTTCGTGTATCATAAAGCTTATGTGGAACTTGCTTGACCATAAAGTATTACCATACGCCATCATCATCGGAATAGTTGTATTTGTCGCCGCTTTCTTTTTCTTCTCAATCTTTTTCTAAAAATCACTTTTTCTTATGGGCTTTCTTTTTGTTGCTTAACGCCCTTAGCGCTTTCTCTTTTTCTTTAATTTTTTTCTCTTGGGCATTAACTACACCTCTTTGAATAATGTATTCTAACGCGCGCAAATCCCCATTATCCGCCAGCAACATAGCTTTCTTATATTTTTGCTTGTTTATTTCGTCTGCTGCAATCGGGGACTCGCTAAGTCCCACACGAAGCAGAATAAGGTCGGTCAAAAGACGAGAAACCCGGCCATTGCCGTTTTCAAAGGGGTGAACGCGGACAAATCTATGAATTAAAGCAGCAAGTTGTTGAAAAAACAAAGTTAATCCATCTCTTGTGTTTAAAGGCGGCGGGTTGGAAGTAAGCGCTCTAATGTCATATTCTAGTGCCGCCGTTTGCTCTGGAATCTTTGTCCAATGAGCAAAATGCAGAGTGGAGCCATCAATTCTTTTCATATAATTATTCACGCCAGACCCTCTGTATTTGCCACCCATTGTTTTAGACGGAGAGAGTTCAAAAATAAATGAGTGGGCGGTTTTTATTATTCCCAGACTTACCGGCTGATTTTTCCTTTCTAATTTTTCCGCCGTTTTCCTGATAAAACTAGAGGCCTTCCATAGGCCTTTAGTTTCAAGAATGTCTATATCTTTTTTCTTGGCAGACTTTATCATTAACGAGAGGCAATAACTTTTTGCACCTCTTCTCTTGAAAGCTTGCTGCCCTCTAAACGCGCGGAACCATACACGGAATCAACAAGCAATTCTCCCTCTATGATTTTTGCGCGCGCGGCAGAAAGAGGAGCAAGCCCGTTGTCCTTCTCTCTTAGTTTGAGAATGGTTTTCACTAAATCTTTTTTCGTTTTTATCATTTTTGGCATTACCTTCTTACAATAATAATTTTATCATTTTGTGGGCAACTCCCATAACAAGGGTTATCCACAACCTTCTGATATACAATCCTTATCATTTCTTAGTATTTTTGTCCAGCCCTAAAACGAAAAACCTCCTGCGAGAGGAAGTTCTTCGCGCCTTGTTTTGAGAATCGCACAAAGCCGGCGATTTGCCTCGGCAGGTTAATTTAACCGTCAAAATCGCGGAATCAGTTAAACTCGTTTTCTCACTTTTCCCTATATTGCTCTTTGTGCTTGTAATTATTTAGTCAATGTCTCGCGAATCTTGTGACCAAATAGTGACCAAAAAGTGATAAAAGATGACTAAAACTGATTACGAGTGATAACAGTTGATAACCTGATGTTTTTCCAATAAAGCCTTAGAATAAGCCATATTTCTTAATTTTCCTTACCTTTTTACGAGTTTCTGAATTGCCGACACAATCGTCTCATAACCTTGAGACGCCGGTTCAAATCCGGCCCCCGCAACAAGTTGCAGTAATTAGAATATGGGTGTAATCTTTATTTAGAAATAGGGAGTTTTTTGATGCGAAAGTTTTTGTTTGCTCTTATTTTGTCCATTTGCGCGACAGCAGGACCAACTTTTGCTAACCAAACCACCGGAGAAATAACTTTTATAGCCTCAAATGCTGAATTACAACTTGCTCTTGAGAAGCGGCTAGAATTGAAGGGTCTGGCTGTGTCCAGCGATTTTTACGCAGTTATCGAAAACGGCGGAAAAGAAAAAATTGATGAACTTGCAAAGTTTTTGCTTGATAAAGCTCTGCGCCCAGTTTTTATTTACGGATATAAGATTGACGCATCGGTTTTGTATAAGTGGTTTGGAAGCCACGGTGAGTTTGGATGCAAGCCATTAGTTATGGCCGGCATTTTTCCTACTTTGTTATTGAATTTGTTATTGAATGGCAACTTCTTGCAGGGCTTGCAGGGCGCAACTGTCGAGATGTGTGGCGGCGACGAGCCTGTTAGATCAGAAGAATGGTTGAGAAATTGGGTTGCCGAATCTTGGCGTGCAACAAAAGAAGATTTAAAAAACAAAGGATATGCAACTTTGCCATAGCAACCCCCGCCGAATTGAACGCGGGGTTTTTTTGTTGTATAGTTCGTGTGAGGCTGGGTAGCTCAGTTGGTTAGAGCGTGGCACTCATAAAGCCAAGGTCGTGGGTTCGATTCCCACCCCAGCCAATGCAGTAAAAATTTATGCGGGCGTAGTGTAGCCTGGATAACACGCCTCCCTGTCACGGAGGAGATCGTGGGTTCAAATCCCATCGCCCGCGCCCAGAACCATTTTATAAAAAAATATGCGTACTGTTTACATTATCCACGGATGTCCTGCTGACAAAGAAACGGCGATGAATCCCGAAAAAAGGACTTATGACAAACATTGGATTCCTTGGTTTAAAAGAGAGTTGCTTTTGAGGGGCATTAAAGTTGAGGCGCCTCTTATGCCGAATCCGTGGGAGCCGGATTATGATGCTTTCAAAAAAGAGTTTGCAAAATATAAAATTTCGGAAGAGGACTTATTGGTCGGCCATAGTTGCGGCTCCGCTTTTTTAGTCCGCTGGCTTGGTGAATCAAAGCAAAAAGTAAGCAAACTAATACTTGTGGCTCCATGGAAAATTCCAAAGAAGGGCGACGAGTTCAGAAAAGCGTTTTATGAATATCCAATAGACGAATCTATCAAATCGCGCGTCAAAGAGATTATAATGTTTACCGCAGACGATGAAGTGGACGACGGAAAAAAGAGCTTAAAAATATTTCACGAAGCTCTGGGCGGCAAAATAATAGAACTTAAAGGCGTGGGGCACTACACGCTAGACGATATGGGCAGAGAGGAATTTCCGGAATTACTGCAAGAAATCGTTGCAAACTAAAAACCCCTCAACAAGGAGGGGTTTGGCGTTCATAAATAGGAAAATCTTTTTTGAGGGCGTCCAGAACGAGTTTTGGGTTCATGGTGATCTCCGGAGGATAAGCTCCAACAGTGGCTTTGCCTTCTGCGATCAGTTTGGCAAGAACTGCTGTTGTAAAACCGGTGGATTTTTGCATAGAGTTCCACGTGTTATCCGACTCAACATACATAAAACACTCTATTTTGGTCCGCTTGCCGGTGGTTTTGGCTTTGCCGATTGCCACAACTCTCAAAATAGAAAAATCTTTTTGTTTATGTGGATATGTATTCAATAGCTTCTCAAATTCTTCAATAAAGTTTTCTCTCTTGATTTTTTTTATAATATCGTAATGCCCGGGCCATCGTAGAGTCTTTTCCTGCAGTTTAAGCACATGATTTTTGAGATAATATGGAAGCGCTCCTAATCCGCCGGTTACTGCCGCTTCAAATTTGACGCTTCTCTCTTTTTCGCCGAAGAAAAGGTCAAAATCGCTGGTTGGTATAGTTTCATAATGCGAGCGCGGCATGATTGTCCTGGGCTTCCCTCGCGACAGTACAAACGGCCAGTTGTAATAAATTTCTTCAAGCCCTTTTAAATTGAAAAGTTTTTTATAAAATTTTTCCGGCAGACCGCCGACATAGATAATCAGAGATTCCAGCGGCTGCGAGAGATCAAAATTTTCTAACAGAGAAATCGCCATGATATTGCCCAAGCCCGGTTCTAATCCGCAATCAGGCACCAAAGAGATTCCGTATGATTCTGCACGGCGCGCCATATCGCCGAAAATAATTTTTTTAGTGATTCCAAGCACTCCGCCCAAATCACAGTAGTGGGTTTTGCCTAAACGGTGCGGCGGCAAACGCGACTCGTTGGTTTTAAGTATGGCTTCTATCGCAATGGGATTTAAATGAGCAGGAAGCGCGCTTATAACTATATCTTTGTTCCGGAAAAAAATCGGGAGGTCGTCTTTTCTTTTGACGACATCCAGTCCGTCTCCGCGGACGTTTGCCAAAACCAATGCGGAACGATGCCCAGTTGGACACGTTTTAAGTTTGTTGGCGGTTGCCAGCTCGTATTCCGGATTTTGATCCGCTATAAACACAACTGAATCAGTTTCCCGAAGCAGCCTTGCGGCAATAGCCGGACCCATAGAATCTGGACCGCAGCCTAAAACAAGGTAGAGCATTGCGGCCTCCGTTTTGTCAATTTCTGGCTAAATCTTAGCAAAAATTGTATAATAAATCAATGGAAGAGGCGATCAAAAATTTTCCGAAGCAATTTGGCTGGCGACCGGAGATAAAAAATAAAATATCAAAAATAAAATATAATAACTTTATTGTTTGTGGGATGGGAGGATCAGCGCTAGCTGGGGATTTGCTGCGTGTTGTGACCCAAACCGAGTTTGGGTCAGTGAGGATTTGGAGGGATTACGGTCTGCCTGACAATATAAATAAAAAGACATTAATCATCGCCAGTTCTTACTCCGGCAATACCGAGGAAACGATTGATGCTTTCCTTGAAGCGAGGAGGCGTGGTTTGCCGCTTGCCGCAATAACGACAGGTGGAAAACTGTTGGAACTGGCTAAAAAATACAACATACCCCATATTCAAATTCCAAACACAAATATCCAGCCGCGGATGGCTACGGGGTTTATGATTACGGCGTTGATGAAATTAATGCGCTTTGAAAAGCTTTCGCATGACGCAGGAAACTTGCCTCGGAGCTTGAACATAAATATATCTCAACGCGCCGGTAAGGCGCTGGCAGAAAAACTACGCGGGAAAATACCCATAATTTATTCCTCCGCCAAAAATTTCCCGCTTGCCTATAACTGGAAAATAAAGTTTAACGAGACAGCGAAAATTCCGGCGTTTTGCAATGTTTTTCCGGAGCTGAATCATAATGAAATGAGTGGGTTTGACTTTGGAAAATTTAGCGAAAGAGGAGGAATAACTCCTCCCCCTACCACCTCCCATTATTTTAAGGGGAGGGGGGGTGGGGGTAGGGTTACTCTCTTTCCGCAATTTCATTTCATCTTCCTTGAAGACAAAGCTGACGACCCTCGCATCATAAAACGCATGAAAATCACTAAAAAACTTTTTGAAGCAAGGAGGTTGGAAGTGAGAGATGTGAAGTTGGAAGGCAAGGGCGTTCTCCATAAAATTTTTCAAAATCTTCTCATTGTTGATTGGACGGCTTTTTATCTTGCGCAATCCTACGGCCACGACCCAGAACAAGTCCTAATGGTTGAGGAGCTTAAAAAGATGATCAAATAATTTTTTTATATAACCCTAATTCGTGCGAATATGCGCATATAATTGTTGCATTGCTGCGTGTAGAATGTTAGATTGAATCAATGAAAAATCTTGAGCGTATGCTAAAAGCACTGGCTAACAAACGACGTTTGGAAATTCTTAGGGCCCTCAAAAAGGAATTTGGTGATGAATTATCTGTGGGGGAAACCGCAGAGAAAATAAATTTGTCTTTTAAGGCAACTTCCAGGCACTTAAAACTTTTAACCGATGCAGATATTTTGGAAAAGGAGCAGCGCGGCATACAGGTGTTTTATCGCATTGGCTCCAAAGATGGGCTTATAAAATATATTCTTTCCATTCTTTAATCTTTAAAGCCATTCTAACAATTTGTTCTGTTATACATCCCTAATTCGAACGAATTAGCCCGAATAGCTTGCAAGTTTATTTTGTTTTTTAAGCTTTTTAAGTTATTATTAATAATATGCCAAATCAAAAACTGAAAGAATCCAAGATTGCTAAATTGATCAAAATCGCGAAAAGATTGATTGGAAGGCCATATAAATATGGTGCGAAGATTGAAGAGGCTCCGCGTTTTTTTGACTGTTCTCTTTTTACTCAATACGTTTTTAAGCAAGTCGGCGTAAAATTGCCGAGGACGGCCATTGAGCAGGCAATGGTCGGAAAAAAAGTCGCGCTCGGAAAAATAAAGGAAGGTGATATTATCTTTTTAAAAGGCGAAATAGGAAGATACAATAAATATTTTCCACAGGGCGTCGGGCACGCCGGAATATATATCAGAAAAAATAAAGTAATTCACGCAGCAAGGCGCAGGATAAGCGGAAAATACGAAGATATATATAATCCCAAATTAATCAAAGAGGTTGGCAGGGTTGTTATTGAAAACTTAAATCAATTTATAAAAAACAGAAAACCGCCCATCATAATCAAAAGATATGTCTAAAATAAAAATTGAATCTAAAGAAGAAGCCGGGATAAAAAAAGCGCTGGAGAAAAGAAACGACCCCGAAGCAAAAAGGCTTCTGCGGTTTTTAAATATGCCCGACCTATCGCGCGCGGAAGGAAGCCCGCTAAAAGAAATAGTTGAAAGAGCTTCAAAGGTTAAGAGTTTGGAAGGGTTTGATGTGATCCAAATTCCGGAAATCATACCCACCAATATTTTATTTGATCTATTTAATATGCCGCCGGGGCATCCCGCCCGCAGCAAATCCGACACTTATTATATCGGCGACGATTATGTGTTGAGAACCCACGATACGGTGTTTTGGTACTACTATTTAAATCATCTGGAAATTAAAAAAAGAATTGAAAACAAGGAAACCTTGGGCGTAATTTGTTATGGAAAAGTATATAGAAAAGATGAAATTGACAGAAGCCACATGAACGTGTTTCACCAGTTTGGCGGGCTCTATATCGGACATGACGACAAAAAAACCATAACGCCGGACGACTTAAAAAATGCCCTTTCAGAAGTGGCCAGAAGTATTTTCGGAGACGTCAACTTCAGATTTTACGATCACAATTTTCCTTACACGGATCCAAGTTTTGAGATGGAAGCGGAAATTAACGGACAATGGATAGAAATGCTCGGCTCCGGCATGGCAAGAAAGAGCGTATTGGCAAATTTTGGGCTCATCGGATACCATGGTTGGGCTTTTGGTTTTGGTTTAGAGAGGCTGGCTATGGCTTCTATGAGTCTGCCGGATATCCGGCTTTTATGGTCGGAAGACCAGCGAATTAAGCGACAGCTAAAACTCGGGCAAAAATATGTTCCGGTGAGCAAATATCCGCCGATTACGCGCGACATATCTTTTGTTGTCGCGAGCGATTTTGTGCCAAACAATTATTTTGATTTGATAAGGGACCTCGGGGGCGATTTGGTGGAAGAAGTCGCACTTTTGGACAAATACGAAAATCCGGAAAAATTCGGCGCCGACAAAATCAGTTACACTTACCGGATGACTTTTAGAAGCAATGATAGGACATTGATTTCCGGCGAAGTTGACGAGATAATGTCCAAAATTTACTCCGAAACCGCCGAACAGTTTAACGCCGAATTGAGGTGAAATCTTTTTTTCGTATTTTTTATAAATTTCGCGGATGGTGGTTGGAAAGACAAGCAGAAATCGAAATCAGAAAATTAAAAGACGGTGAATATCGCTTACCATACAAAATTCCATATATTTCGCAATATGCCAGCGCCGAGAGAGCAGAGGAGTTTGTAAAACACGAGGAGCTGCTCAAAATGGATGCGCAGTGGTGCGAATCGGGCGCGGATTCGCCGGAGGACTACGCCTTTTGGGCGCCGAAACTTTGCGGGATGGCGTGTTTTAAGATGATTTTGCTATCACTTGGGTGTCGGACACCCAAGTTGGTAGAACTTGGCAAACAAGCCATGGCGGCCGGATGCTACTTGCCCGACCCAAAAAATCCCAAGCGGCTTATCGGACTTTTGCATAAGCCGTTTTTGAAATTTGCGGAAAATTTTGGTTTTCACGGAAAACTTATCTGGCACATTTGCCCTTGCGCTATTGCCAGCGAAATTTTAAAGAACAACTTTATTATTGCCTCCGTTCATCACGACATGCGCTATGCTGGCGCGCGCCACGATTCAAAACAGGGCCATCTCGTTTTTGTTCACGGGTTTAAAATTGATGGCGGCAAGGTTGCTGGATTTTATATTCATAACCCATCAGGATTTTTCGGCATCTCCCAAGAAAATCATTTTGTTCCGGTTGACGATTTCCTAAATTGTTTTTCCGGAAGGATTATTGTTTTATGGAAAAAATAAAAAAGCGCTCTCGGCGCTTTTTTTGGATATTATTCAAATTTTACACGGAGACTTTTGAACCCGAATGAATTTTTTGGATCGGCGTCTCCACGGAAGACAATAAAGTGAAGGTGATCGCGGTCTGTCCACCCAGTTTTTCCAACAGTCGCGATGGTTTGCCCCTTTTTAACTAAACTGCCAATACGTAAGCCCGCGTTAGAAACAGAAAGTTTGGATAAGTGGCAATATTGAGAGTATTCACCGTCTTTGTGCTGAACGGTAACAAAATTAAGCAAATCCCTAAACTTTGGCGACGCACCCCATTTATTTGAATTTTCTTTCAGTTCAATCACCTTGCCATTTTCTGCTGCCAATACTATCGTGCCGTCCGGCACCAAAAAATCTATTGCCCAACGAAACGGCCCTTTATGAGAGTGCGGGCTTATAGCAGTAAGAAATGGTCCGATTTTGCGCAACTAGTCTTTATTTAAGAAATTTTTCGCAAGAGCGGCGTTCTTTTTCAACACAGATTCATCTTGCGGAATAGGATATGCGTAAATCAATTTTGTTTCTTCCGCATTCCAAATCGGATCATCGGCAACCTTATCGAGCTCTGTTAGTCGCATGCCGCGAAATCTCCATTTTGCATTGTTCTTACTCTTGTTTAACATACCTTTTAATATAAAGCAATTTAACGCTTTTTAAAAATTGTTCATTCTTAATATTTAGAACAATTCGCGCGCCTGCCCGCCTATGGAGGGAATTGGCGAATGCAGATATGGGGATTTTTGAACTCTATTGGTTTGCAATTTTACAGTCATAGCGCTATTTTAAGGGTAGATTCTGGACTTGCAAAATGGTTGACAAAGAAACAGGTTCTGACTCCGGGCTTATTATTGTTAATTCAATGGACGAGAAATCGGCAAAAGAGTTTAGGGAAGCCGTGTTTTCACAATCAAACGAAAATAGTGAGAAGCCGTTAATTGTTACAATAGATACACGCGGTGGCGATGTTTATGCATTAGCTTCTATGGTAGAAACCATGCGGAGTGTGCCAAACCCGATAATTACATCTTGTTCCGGAAAGGCTTTTAGCGCCGGAGCGATCCTGCTAAGTTACGGATTGAAAAGATACTGCGGTCCACATAGCAGAATTATGATTCATGAAATGGTGGGTTGGACTGAAGGAAATATCCACGAAGTCCAAGCGGATTCCGAAGAATTTGTCAGAATAAATCAATGCTGGCTTGGTGAACTGGCAAGAAATTGCAAAATTGAAGGCGGCTATAACGCATTGAAAGAATTAATTAAGAATTCTAAAGACAACAGGACTATCCGGCTTACGCCGGAAGAAGCAGTAAAATTTGGAATTGTTGACGGCATCGGCATCCCGATAATTGAAATTGCGTATAACTTGATTGTGACAGTTGCGCCAAATTACGAAAAAAACGGTGCGAATGATGAGCCAGAAAAAAGTTCCTAAGGCGGTTTTCGTTGAAAAGAAAAAACTTGGGATTTTACGGTATGATCTGAAAAATAGGAGAATCTACTTGGTTGGAGAAATTATTCGCGGCATGTCGCGGATCGTTGAGAGGGCCATAAATTTAATGCAGAAAAAAGATCCGCGCGCGCCGATCACGCTGTGTTTATCAAGCGATGGCGGGTCATATCCGGAATCTTTAGAAATTTATCAAATCATTAGGAATAGTCGGACGCGCGTTGATATCATTGTTTCTGATAAGGCGTTTTCCGGAGCATCCTTGATTTTACAGGCCGGCAAAAAACGCATCGCTTTTCATGGAGCCAAGATCGGGTTTCATAAAGCGCTTGGATGGCCAGTGCTTAGCGAGGGTCCGTTTAATTACGATGCTTATATGGATATGGCAAAAGAACACTTGGAAATAGACACTCTTCAGCGATTTATTTACACGCGGCGAGGCCGGCCGGTAGAAAAAATTTTGGGATTTTTCAATCTCGGAGCGCAATTTACCGTAGCGGAAGCCAAAGAGCTTAAATTGATTGATGAAATAATGAAATAATAAAGCCCACCGATTAGTTCGGGGGCTTTTATGTTTTTACTTAATTTAGGAATCCGTTTCGTCTTTCGGAATAAAACTTCTTAGCGCGCGTTTTTGCTGCGGCGTGAGTTTTTCGAACAAGATATTTTCAAGCTGATTTATATTTCTTTCGCGAATTGATTCAAAAAGTATATGCCCAAGTTCATGTATGAACGATTGAAGAATATCATACGATTTTTTGTGCTTATATTTTGCGGGGTTTAAGTAAAGAGTGTGCGTGTTCGGTTCCCACAACCCGTCCAACAACTCTTCTGTTTCATATTTCAATCTGCGCTTTAATACGATTTGTTTGATTTTTGTATTGATCGATTCAATAAACCTGCGAAATATCCAATCAACTAAAGCATCGCCGCTCTTATAATGTTTGCCATAGAAATGCCTTGGTTTTTGCATTGGCAGCTCCTTTTCGGCAAATTCTGTATTCATTCTAGCACGCAGAATCGTTTTTGTAAAGTCGTTGCTTTTTGCTGTGCTTCTTGTTAGTCTTTGCGTAGACAAAAGAATATTGAAAGGAGCAAAAATGGCGCGATCTTTGCAAGAAACCGTGCGCGAAGATGGGTTGAGGGTGATTACGAAAAAGTTGAAAATTGCTAAAAGCGTTATTGTGTCTGTCTCGGCTTTGGGCGGATGCGCTTACGATCCTCAAGATAAAACAGGCCTCTTTCATTTTTTTGAGCACATGGCCTTTAAAGGAACCAAAACAAAATCAATGCATGAAATTAAAGAGGCGTTGGGTAGGCTTGTGATGAGCAATGCGGGCACGCATAATCTGCGAACTACTTACTGGGGCGAAGCTGTGCACACAAAACTGCCTTTATTGCAGGAGATTGTTTTTGATATTTATTTAAATCCCGTGTTTCCGCCGGAAGAAATAGAAAAGGAAAAAGAAGTAGTGCTTAATGAAGCGGCAATGTATGAGGACAATGACAACCATAAAGCGTGGTATTTGCTTTATGGATTATTGTGGGAACATAATCCGCAGAGGCGGTTGGGTGTGGGGATCGCCGCCGGCCTTTCAAATATAAACAGAGGGATTTTGCTTGAGACGCATAAAAAATGGTATCAGCCATCTAATACGATCGTTGTGGCTGTGGGAAGAATTGACCACGATAAGTTTTTGAATGACGTTAATGACTCGTTTCCATTTGTCGCCGGAAAAGTTGTGTTGTCTGGTTGGGGCGATGAGGCGGATCAACCCCCGTTTCATAAAGCAATTATTGTTGAAAGAAAAAATCGCGAAAAAGGCGTGGTGGTATGGGGTTGCAAGGTGCCCAAACTATCTGATCGGGAAATAGATGCGGGAGTAATTTTGTCCAATATGCTCGGCGGCGGTTTTGATTCTTTGCTTTGGACAGAAGTTAGGGAGAAGCGAGGCTTAGTTTATTCTGTCCACAGCTACTTTGATGTCAATGGCCTCGGAAATTATTTTGGATTTGTTGGGACAATGCTGCCGCCGCGTTTAGATGAAGTTAAAGACCTTATTTGCGATGTGATTTGCAATTATAATTTAAACGAAGCGCATTTTTGCCGAGCTAGAGAGGTTATAGAAGACGAACATTTGCTTAGTTTGGAGGACTCTCATGATTGGAACAGAACTATTCACAATCGGATTATTGATGACCGCAAGGATATTTCTATCCTAAATAATTATATCGCTAGGCGTATCAAAAGATTGCAAAGCATAACTTTTGAAGAGGTTTTGGAGATGAGGAGAAAGCTAATAACGCCGGAGCGTCTGGCTTGCGCCGTAGTAAAGCCCTGTTAACGCGGGGCTTTTTTGTTTCTTGATTGCGGTTGACATCGGATGTATGATTACTAATTCATGCCCGGCGAATCATATATAAAAATAAGGGGCGCCAAGGTTCATAATCTAAAGAATATTGATTTAGATATCCCCAAAAATAAGCTTGTGGTGATAACGGGGCTTTCGGGGTCCGGGAAGTCGTCGCTTGCCTTTGATACTATTTACGCCGAAGCCGAGAGGAGATTTGTGGAGTCGCTCTCTTCCTACGCGCGGCAGTTTTTGGGAGTCAAAGAAAAGCCGGATGTTGAAGCAATCTCCGGCCTTTCGCCTGCCATTGCTATTGACCAAAAAAGCGTTACAAAAAATCCGCGCTCAACGGTGGGGACGATTACGGAGATTTACGATTATCTCCGTATTTTATTTGCGCGCGCAGGCGTGCCGCACTGCCCAAATTGCGGCAAAAAAATAGGCAAGCAAAGTACGGACGAGATTTTGAAACACATCCTAAAATTAAAAAACGGCGCGCATATTTCAGTGTTGGCCCCAGTGGTGCGCGGCAAAAAAGGCGAGCATAAAAGCATTTTTGCTGAAATTAAGCGCGGCGGATTTTTGCGCGTGAGAATTGACGGAGACACAATGCGCGTGGCGGAAGCCGAAGAAAAAACATTGAATCCCAAAAAAGCGCACAACATAGAAGTCGTGGTGGATCGGCTGGTGATTGATAAGGAACTTGATAGGCCGAGATTGCGCGAATCGCTTGAGACCGCGCTGAAAATCGGGAAAGGGCTTGTTTTGATAAACCACCACACCAAAGATTTTGGTGTGGGGGTAAATGACCAGCTTTTTTCAGAACACTTTGCCTGTCCTGATTGCGGCATCTCTCTGCCGGAAATTGAGCCGCGCCTTTTTTCTTTTAATTCTCCTTATGGCGCGTGCCAGCATTGCACGGGTCTTGGCAGCACTCTTGAGGTAGAGCCGGAATTGGTTATTCCAAATAAAAATTTAACTTTGGCCGAAGGGGCGATTCGTCCGTGGGCTACCGCTTCGCATAAGGTTGGCAGGCAATCGTGGTACTGGTGGATTTTATCGGACCTGGCGGAACGGCATAATTTTTCTTTAAATGCGCCCTTCGGTAAATTACCTGCGAGTATTCAAAAAATTATTTTGCACGGAGATTCGCCTCGCTCCTCGAGTGTTTTCCCGCGAGGCGAGGAATCAAAATTTGAAGGAGTAATTGAAAATCTAAAGCGCCGGTGGAAAGAAACGGAGTCGGAATGGACGCGCGAAGAAATTGAAAAATATATGCGCGTGGAGCAATGCCCTGTCTGCATGGGGAGGCGGCTTAAACCCGAAGCGCTCTCAATAACTTATTCCGGTAAAAATATTTCCGAGATTTCGGCGATGACAATTTTTGATGCGCGAGAATTTTTTGCGCCGCCCTCTTTGAAATCCGACTTCAAATCCTCAAAGAAGTCGGACTTCTTCCCGGTCGGCGGCGCCGCGTTTAAGCCTCTTCTTAAAGAAATTCTGCGCCGGTTGGAATTTTTATTGGAGGTCGGTTTGGATTATTTGACCATAGACCGCGAGTCTACCACTTTGGCGGGAGGCGAAGCGCAGAGAGTGCGTCTCGCTACGCAAATCGGCTCGTCTTTGACCGGAGTGATTTATGTTTTAGACGAGCCGTCAATCGGTTTGCATTCAAGAGATCACGCGCGTTTGATTAAAACATTAAAAGACCTCCGCGATTTAGGGAACACGGTTTTGGTTGTGGAGCACGACGCCGAGACGATGCGCGAGGCGGATTGGATAATTGATTTGGGTCCGGGTGCTGGCAAGCACGGCGGAAAAGTAATTTTTGAAGGCGAGCACCGCGAATTACTAAAAGCCAAAACTTTGACAGGAGAGTATTTGAGCGGGAAGAGGGAGGTGAGAGCTACCGCACCCTCTTTGAAGTCGGACTTCTTCTCGGGCGCGACGAACCTTTTCATTAAGGGCGCATCCGAACACAACCTCAAAAATATTGATGTAAAAATTCCGCTTGGGAAATTCGTTGTTGTCTCCGGCGTTTCTGGCTCCGGAAAATCTTCTTTAATTTCCGACATTTTGGCGAAGGCATTATTAAAATATTTTTACGGGGCGAAAGAAGAGCCCGGCCAACACAAAAAAATAGAAGGGCTGGAAAATATTGACAAGGCTGTTTTGGTGGATCAATCTCCGATCGGGCGCACGCCCCGCTCCAACCCCGCGACTTATACAGGCATGTTTTCATTTATGCGCGAAATTTACGCGCGCACGGTTGAGGCGCGTGCGCGAGGATACAAATCTGGCCGCTTCAGCTTCAATGTAAAGGGCGGGCGGTGCGAGGTTTGCGAAGGGCAGGGGGTTAAAAAAATAGAAATGTATTTTTTGCCGGATATTTACGTGGAGTGCGAGGAATGCCGTGGCAAGCGGTACAACAAAGAAGCGCTTGAGATTTTGTATCAAAATAAAAATATCGCTGATGTTCTGGATTTATCAGTTGAGGAAGCGCATCAATTTTTCAAAGATATTCCGCAGATTGACCAGCGCCTGAAAACTTTGGTGGATGTTGGTTTGGGCTATATGAAATTGGGCCAGCCGGCGACGACGCTTTCCGGAGGAGAAGCGCAGAGAGTAAAACTTGCTTTTGAGCTTTCCAAAAAAGCTACCGGCAGGACGCTTTACATTTTAGATGAGCCGACCACCGGCCTCCATTTTGACGATATCCAAAAACTTTTAAACATTCTCCGCGCGCTGGTGGACAAGGGTAACAGCGTCGTGGTGATTGAGCACAACATGGACGTTCTTAAAAACGCCGACCACATTATAGACATGGGTCCCGAAGGCGGCGGCGGCGGAGGAGAAATTATTGCAGAGGGAATACCCAAAGAAATCGCGGCTCATAAAAAAAGCCACACCGGAGCGTGGCTCAAAAGGGTTTTGGCGTAATATTTTCCCACCCGTAAAGTTCTGGGAATACGAATTTTAGGCGCTTATAATTTATTTCGCGAACAATTATTACATCATAGTTTTGATCAGGATATTGTTTGATTAGTGCGCGCCGCTTTTTAAATAGCCTCTCGTACTCGATTGGCCCTTCCAACACTTTTACTACTTTGTGTGTGTTTAAATCAGCAACAACGCAAAAGTGTTTTTTTGTCATTTATAGTTTTCTCTCTGATTTAAGCATAGCAAAATAAGTTTTATTGTAAAGTGTATGGCGCGCAATTTTCGCTGGTTCTGTTAAACCCACAGCGGGGGCAATTTTGACTTGGGAGATTATGTTTTGATCCGCTTTTTTGTACAAGCCTTTTATCTAGGTCTAGCCCTTAAAGACTTGCAACCTGATTGCTATAGCGCTCAAGTTGCAAATTGGTTTTACGCGGGTTATTATTAAGTTTATGGCAAGAAGATCAAGATATTCAGAGATTAGATTGGGACCAACGGCCCAAAAGGTTTTGGTTTTACTCTTTGGCGGCCTGGCTTTGGGTTTGACTTCTTCTCCGGATAGATATTTTCGCATAATCAGGACCATCAGGAAAGATTTTGAAAAAATAAACCGTTATGCGTTACACCGCACCATAAGAAATCTTTATCGTTCTAAATTGGTTAATGTCAAAGAAAATGCTGATGACACTGTCACCTTGGTTTTAACCGACAAGGGGAGGGTGAAAGCTCTAACTTATAATATAGAAAACGTTAATGTGCCGGATATGAAGCGGTGGGATAAGCAGTGGCGGGTTGTAATGTTTGATATTCCGGAGCGCTACAAAAAACCTCGTGATGCTTTAAGCAAGACCCTTAAAAAAGCCGGTTTTTATAAGTTTCAGAAAAGTGTTTTTGTGCATCCGTTTGAGTGTAAGAACGAAGTTGATTTTGTGGTGGAATTTTTTAACCTGCGGCCATACGTGCGTTACATGTTGGCCAGTCATATTGATAATGAACTGGATATTAAACAACACTTTAATTTATAATTTGCAGTTTCACTGCTATAGCTGTCAGAATGCAAATTGGGTTTTTGCTATTTTTTCCCTATACATAAATCTAACGAAGGGATATAATCAAATCATATGAAAAACATAAAACTAGCTTTGGCGGGTGCGGTCTATTTCGGCCTTATTTCGGTCATTTTTACAGCTATGCCGCAGGCGGCAAGTGCGGCTCTTACCGAGAGCCAAATTCAGGCGATTTTGAGCCTGCTCCAATCGTTCGGAGCCGACCAGACGGTTGTCGGCAATGTTAACAGCTCTCTTCGCGGATTGCCGACAACGGGCGGGGGCGGCGGGACAGCCGCTTTTTGCCCTAATTTTACCTACAATCTCTACCTCGGGCTCAACGATTCCGATACCGAAGGACAGGTTTCCAAGCTTCAAAAATTTCTAGCTCAAGACCAAACCGTTTATCCAGAAGGGACAATCACCGGCTTTTACGGACCCTTAACCGAGCAAGCGGTCAAACGTTGGCAGGCTAAAAACAGCGTGGTTTCTTCCGGCTCTCCTGATACTACGGGCTACGGCGTGGTTGGCTCAAGGACAAGAGAAAGAGTAAGAGCGAATTGCGGTTTTTCAACTCCGGTTCCTCCTACCCCAATTCCTCCTCCAAGCTCGTCAAATCTCCCACCAGTCATCAGTGGAGTTTCCGGCCCAACAACTCTTAATACAGGCCAATCAGGAACTTGGACTGTAACTGCCCGCGACCCTGAAAACGGCCCGCTTTCTTACAATGTTGTTTGGGGTGATGAGAATGTTTACTCTGTTCCAACACTGGCGCCATCCGCATCCGCACCAGTCCAGCAAACCGCCACCTTTTCTCATACTTATTCCAGCTCCAGAGTTTATACACCCGTTTTTTACGTCACCGACAGCCAAGGCCTTTCCGCGAAAACCAGTTTAAGCGTTAATGTAGGCGGTACTGTAACAACTCAACCCTCCATCACTGTTCTTTCTCCGAATGGAGGAGAGAGCTGGGCTGTTGGATCATCTCATGGTATTAGTTGGACGGATTCTAATTTGGGATCTTTGGGTATATCTATAACACTTGTAGATAGTGCTACGGGCGGACAAGTGTTCGCGCGCGATTTAGCGACAAATATAGGAAATAATAGATATTACACTTGGACCATTCCGAATGACGTGCCAGCAGGAAGCTATAAAATTAACATTTACACATCTGATTGTTGCAAACCGTCGGCATCAGATTCCAGCGACGCGCCGTTTAGTGTTACATCTCAAGCACAGCCGTTGGTAAAAATCACGTCTCCAGTCGCTAATTCAACTCTCACAAGCAAGAACATCACTGTTAGCGGAACGTGCTCAAACTATTTTGGTGCGGTGGATGTGTTTTATTATAGTGATAAAAAAGAAGAAGTATTTGTACAATGTATCTCTGGCAAGTGGTCAACAAATATTTCCGTAAACAGCAATGCCGGTTCCGGAAGTTTTGATTTATATGCCCAGCTGTATCCCAACAACACTTCAGTACAAGATATAATAAAACTTTATTTCAACTGGTCTAGCGCCCCCTCCATCACCGTTCTTTCTCCGAATGGAGGGGAGAGTTGGCAGATGCAGAATATCCATACCATTCGTTGGACGCCGTATGATCCAAACACCGGCGTAAACTCTGCTGATAAAGTCACGGCTTATCTTGAAAGGTTGGAGGGCGGAAATTTTGTTACTGTAGGTAAAATAGTGCCTGCCGGCAAAGCATCTATTCATTGGGCCGGAGAAATTGATCAGTTTGGCAAATATGCTTCCCCGGGTGATTACTACGTTCGGACTGTGAATAATATTACCGGCGCTTCTGATCGTAGCAATAACTCTTTTAAACTTGTCGATTTCGGAACAATAAAAGCCGATTTGAAAATCGGTGGTTTAGATGGTCCTATAACCGTGCCGCTGAGCGGCGGAACGTATCAAGCGTCATGGACGTCAGTTAATGCCGATAAGTGCTTGCTCATAAATGGCACTCTTTCCACGTCTGATCCGGAATTTAATATACAAATGCCGCCGTTGGGTAGCAGAAGTATAAAATTATTCCCGGGCTTATATGGAGAATCTGGACGAGAAGGATATGTCACTATTTCTTGTACTGGCAGCACCAAAGTAGAAGGCGAAACATCTGATCAGGTCAAAATCCTTCCCGAAACATCAACTCCGTTTGTAAGGGTAGGAGTGCCTAATGGCAAAGAGATTATTGATTTCTCTAAACAATATACGATCAGTTGGGCTTCTGCTGGTGTAGCCTATTTTAATATAGCGCTTTATAAAAATGACGCGTTTTTTAACTGGATAGCGTTTAATATTCCCGCAAGCCCATCCTATTACAACTGGACACCATCAAATACCATTTCTCAAGCCAATATTGGCAACGACGTTTTCAAAATATATATTCTTGGCTACAAAAAACCAGATGGTGGGACGGTTGACGACAAAAGTGACGCGCCGTTTAGTATTGTGAGCGCGCAGAATGTGACAGCCACAGATTCCGACGCAAGCCCAAACTATTTAACGACATCGCCGTATCCGGTTGAACAACGTCCCGACCTTTTTATATTGGGAGTTGCTAAAGGAACTTATGTCGGAGGTGGAACGTGTTTATACGGCACGGAACCCAATCCTACATCATGCAAGCCAACTACGGATAATTTCACGACTTATTATGATCATTGCGCTAACGAGTCGCAATTAAATGAGGCGTATCTTACCGGAGATGGAAAGTTTGGCGCTTACGGCGTTTCAGCGCCTAGCGGTTACGTTTGTAAAAATGGCATCTTAGTAAAAACAGTTTCCACCCAACCCTCTATCACCGTTGTTTCTCCGAATGGGGGAGAGAGCTGGCAGCAGGGCAGTCTTCAGACTATTCGCTGGTCAGCACCATCGTCATCCTCCTACGTTTCTATTTCTCTGATTGGATATTCCCAACCTTGCACGACAGAGCCATGCCCGCTTTACGCGGTACAAAGTTTTACATTAGGAAAGGCTCCGGCAAGCGGAGGATATTTTAACTGGACTGTTGGAAAAGACATTAACGGCTACGCAATTCCCAGCGGACAATATCTTGTGCAGATTACTGATACGACAACAAACGCTTCAGACCAAAGCAACGCGCCGTTTAGTATTGTAGATGTTGTTACTGGTGTTCCGGATTTGACCATTACTAAGCTTTCTGTGTATAGAATGGATTCTCTCAATGTCGGAATTGATTATTGTATAAAGAATATTGGGAATGCCGATGCGGGTAAATTTTATTTAGAATTTTACAACCTAGACAACCCCTCCTGGGGTTTTGGCGGAGCTGGCTTCGACTCGCTTGCTGTTGGAAAAGAATTTTGCAGTAAATCAAGCAGAAGTGGTGTTGGATCAAGCGGCGGCAACGGATATGTTCAAGGAAACAACAGAATCAAGGTCTTTGTAGACGCGAGATATGAAGTGAAAGAATCTAATGAAAATAATAATGAACTAACTTACACTTTTGACACAACACTGACTAGTCCTTCCATCACCGTTCTTTCTCCGAACGGGGGGGAGAGTTGGGCAGTTGGTTCGGTTCAAACAATTAAGTGGAATTCTACAGGAGTTGGCAAGATTTCCATTTGGCTTTGCAAATCCGGAGTTTGCGGGCGTTTTGGAAACATTCCTGCGACTGGCATAAATAATACGGGTTCTTACACATTCACTGTAGACACGAGCGTAACTCCCTTTGGGGCTTATACGCCAGGTTCCGATCTGAAAATCAGAGTAGCGAGTGAAGATAACTATCCAACCTCCACTGTTTATGACGACAGCAACGCGCCGTTTAGTATTGTTGCCCCGAGTCCAGATTTAGTTGTTACCTCATTTAGCGTGCCAAGTGGAACGCTTGGACAGGTCGTGAACGCTTCCGCAACCATCTTAAATCAAGGTTCGGCCAGCACAGGTAGCGGCTTCAGAATAGAGATTGACTATAGCTATCCTCCCGACCTACCATGGGATTGTTCCTACGCGTCGCAGGGCTCTGCCAACACAGACGCCCTTGCAGTAGGAGCTTCCCGCACCGTTTCAATTCCGCTTACGTTGCCTTCCGTCCGAACCGGCCCTTTCAACGCTGTGATTATGGCTGATTCCGATTGCGCCATCAGCGAGTCAAATGAAGACAATAATTTCCGCTCTGCGACATATAGCGTTGCGTACAATTCTACGCTTTCCCCGAGCTTTTCAGGGATTGCAAATGTTCTTGAAGCCGCGAAGCCCTTGTGGTGGCCGACAGGATTTTAAAAAATGTAAAACATAAAAAATATTAAGCTCAACTCGCTTAATCCATTAAATTTGCTATAGTTAAAATATGGCAAAAATAGCGATTAACGGATTTGGGAGGATAGGGAGGTCGTTTTTCAAAGCCGCGTACGGAATGCCCGATTTTGGTATTGTAGCGATTAACGACTTGGCGGATGAAAAAACACTTAAGTATCTCTTAAAATACGACTCGGTCTACGGGCGTTATTTAAAGGAGCCGCATGGCGTCCAATTTTTGGCGGAAAAAGATCCGGCTAAGCTCCCGTGGAAAAAATTAGGGATTGACGTGGTTGTGGAATCCTCCGGTTTTTTTACAACTTCGGAAAAAGCCAAAGTGCATTTGGATGCCGGAGCGAAAAGAGTAGTGATTACAGCTCCTGCGACCGGAGATGTGGTTACGGCTCTTGTGGGCGTGAATGACGACCTGTTCAAAAAAGGCCATCCGCTAACTTGCAACGCTTCCTGCACTACAAATTCTGTGGCGCCTGTTTTGAAAGTTCTTCTGGAAAATTTCGGCATTAAAAAAGCGGCGATGACGACCGTGCATGGTTATACGGCGACTCAAAAATTAGTTGACGGGCCGGATTCCAAAGATCCGCGCCGCGGGCGGGCAGCCGCTTTAAATATTGTTCCTTCCACGACCGGCGCGGCGGAAGCGGTGATTCAATCAATTCCGGAGCTTGCAGGAAAATTCCAGGCGGAATCAATACGCGTGCCGGTGATTACCGGCTCTATCAGCGTAACCACAGCATTGGTTGAGAAAAAAACCACTCGCGAGGCGGTAAATGATGTTTTCAAAAAAGAAGTGGCGAAACCCCGCTGGGCGCATGTTTTGAAAGTAACTGAAGATCCTATCGTTGTTACAGATATAGTGGGCGAACCCTACGGCGCGATAGTTGACACGACGCTCACGCAAGTTTTGGGAGGTGATTTGGTGAAAGTTTTCTCCTGGTACGACAACGAAGCCGGCTACACCGCGACATTAATGGAGCATGTAAGAAGAGTGGCCGAAGGATTATGAAAAAATTTTTACCGTTTTTTGGCATTTTATTATGTTTGACTGGCGGCATTTTACTGGCGTATTCTAGCGCGTGGTATTTTAGTAAAACACACACTGATCCAAATACAAATAATCTTACTTTTGGGTTAGTTCCTATTTTCTTTATTGGTATCGCATTGGTTTATTTTCTTCTAAAAATGTTTTTCCCAGAATTTATTAGCAATGAAGAACACCGCGCAGTATTTAAACCGGCTACTAGAAAACGGTGGATTATTTTAATAATCATTATATTTGTTATCCTAAGTTATCTAGCTGGCGTAGAATAGATCTGTGATATGAAAATCTATATTGGAGCGGATCATGCGGGGTTTGAGTTGAAATTTTAATAAGAATATGATATAAATTAAATATGGCGCTAAAATTAGACGATAGAAAAATAAAGCTTCTGGTTAAAGAGGGCGTAAAAGAGGCCATGGATTCTCAATTTATGAAATTGAGCGCATTATTGTTGCCGCACGTATCGCCAAAAGAACAGAAAGAAATCGTAAGGCTTTACGGAAGGCCATCAAGAAGGGTTGCTAAAAGTTATATTATTAAAGCATGACATGGCTGGTAAATTTTTCTGCGCAGGCAGAAAAATTTTTGGAACAGCAACAAATTCCGAAAGATGGCGTTTATGAACTGGTTCAGAAAGCATTGATGAGATTTCGAAACCCAATTAATGGTCAATCTACAGAAGAAGATAGAAACAACTAAAAATTATGATCGAAACTATTTTATCTCCTATCAGTTTTATCGCGGCTCTTTATTTTGTTTTTAATTTGATTACATGGATAGCGTGTAGGTTCGGCGACTCTATTTGTCAAGAAAGCTTTCCAGTAATTTCTCTTGGTGTGTTGGTTGTTTCGGAAACACTAAGGAGGTGGTCTAAAAGTAAAATCCGCCAAAAAGAGTTCGGTTGGGAGAAAAAATTCTTTTTGAGACTTATTCCGGCCCTAATTTTAAATCTCATCTTTTGGATAGGCGCTTGGGGTAATCCTTACGCATATACATATCTTGTGCTTATACCTTATATTTCCTTAAATGGTTTTTACTTGTTGTTCATAATTGCTAAGGCTATAGAAGATCATAAAATTCAAAATGAAACGCCGCTTCGCATCAATTGATTATATAGAGCGTAATGTCATTTTTTCGTCCAAATTGTTCTCTTATCATTTCGTTACTGATTTGTATTGCTCTGATTGGCTTGACCTATTTTTATTATTTGAACATAAAACCTACCCAAGTTTTTAGTAGTAATTGTTTAAATCAGAATGCAGATAAAAATCCGCAGGAACTGGTTAAAAATGTTATAATTGAATTTGAGGAAGCCCAAATTCTCGGTGATCAGCGCGCTTTATCGGATTGCGTCTCGCCGTCGCTGGATTTAAGCTTTTTGAGAACTCCTACCAATCGCGGTCTCGGTTGCTATACTGAATGTGTAGGGCCTGTTTATGAAATAGTGTATGTTCAACAAAGCGGCTCTGACGAATACATTGCGGATGTAAATGAAAAGCGCCGGTTTTATAGCCCGGGTATCGGCGGGGGCTCTTATCCCGAAGCAACGGTTCCGGTAAAGTTTGTTTTAAAGAAATTTAATAATCAATGGCTTATTACCAGTTATAATACTAAACTGTCCCATTCCTACGGTGAATAATAATTGAGCTAATAACAATCTTATGAAAATCTACATCGGAGCTGACCATGCGGGATTTGACGTGCTTTTAATAAATTTTTAATATATAAATATGCCAAAAGAAATAACAAATGATGAATTAGCGCGGATGATTGCCAAAGGATTTGATGATATGGGCAATCGTTTTAAGGAAACAGCTTCAAAAACCGATACCGAGCATTTAAAGTTGCGGGTAGATCATATAGATGCCACATTAAGCGTTATGAGCAGGGATGTTGCTGATATTAAGAAACATTTTGTTTACAGAGATGAATTTGAGGATCTTATGGCTCGCGTAAAATATCTTGAAACAAAGTTGGACGTAGAAAGCGGAAAATGACTACTACTTTAAAAGTTTTTAGCTGGTACGACAACGAAGCCGGATACGCGGCTACTTTAGTTGAGCATGTTAGAAGGGTGGCAGAGAATTTATGAGCGAACCAAATTTAATAATTCAGATAATAAGTTGGACTTTGGTTCTAATATCGCCATATCTGATTGCAAGTTTTGCTACTCAGTTTTCCACAAAATGGGTTAGATATTTTGGTGCTATGGCTGGCTCCATGGCATGTGTTGCGATTTTGTATTTTCTTTTTGGTAAACTTGGATTTCTTGCGGCAAATCCATCGGCCCTAGTAGTCTTTTTTATTCTTTTGCCGCTTTCTATACTTATACCATTCGCAGTTATATCAACTTACGAAAGTCATCAAAGATAATTTATTTCCGATGAAAATTTATCTTGGCGCTGATCATGCGGGGTTTGAGTTAAAAGAAACTCTAAAAAAGTTTCTTTTAGAGTTAGGCCACGAGGTTGAGGACAAAGGCGCGTTTAAATATGAGCCGGAGGATGATTATCCGGATTTTATCTTGCCAGTTGCGAAAGCAGTAGAGCAGAGTCAAGGAGCGAAAGTTCGAGGGATAGTTATCGGCGGTTCCGGTCAAGGAGAAGCAATGTGTGCGAACCGTGTCCGAGGCGTTCGTACCGCGGTGTACTACGGAGGTGATTTTGAAATTGTGCGGCTTTCCAGGGCACATAATAATGCGAATGTTTTGGCGTTGGGAGCGCGAATGATGGATGACGAACTTGCCAAAAAGGCAGTGAAGCTGTGGTTGGAAACTCCGTTTGATGGTGGACGGCACCAGCAGAGAATTGAAAAGCTAGATGTTTAAGTATACACAGTTTTTTTATCGAGCGAGCTTGTATTATTTTTGCTTTCCTCGCGGCTGCGAAGCGCAGCCCTCGGGGTTGCCTGCTGGCAAAACCCGCAAAAACAACACAAGCTCGCTCTTGTGTTATACTTAGCGCATGGTTGAAATAATACCATCCATCAATGTTTCTGATTTTGATGAGCTAAAAAAGCGGATAAAAAAAGTTGAGCCATACGCCAAGTGGGCGCATTTGGATGTGTCGGACGGTGTTTTTACAAAACATGTCAGCTGGCACGAGCCGAAAGATTTGGTTTGGATTAAAACCAAGCTGAAATTGGAAGTTCATTTAATGACTGACCGGCCGGAAAGGACAATTGAAGAATGGCTGATAAGGCCGGTTTCGCGCATTATTTTTCATCAGGAAGCCACAAAAGATCACCGGCTTTTGATAGATAAAATTCATAAAGCCAAAAAAGAGGCGGGGATGGCGATAAAGCCGGATACGCCGTGGCTTAAGCTGTTCCCTTATATCAAAAAGGTTGATATGTTTCAGCTTTTAGCGGTCTCTCCTGGACCGTCCGGCCAGGAATTTAGCGAAGAAATTCTCCACAAACTGGGGCATATACGGCACGTCTGCCCGGAGTGTATAATAGAAGTTGACGGCGGAGTGAATAAACGCGTCGCAGCCAGATGCATTAAAGAAGGCGCAGATTTGCTTGTGGCTGGCAAAGCGATTTTTGAATCGGAGAATATTAAAAAAACAATTAAAGAGTTATCCGGCAAAATTAAGTAATTTTTATGCTCCACTTGCACGAAAGTAAAATTAAATTTTTAGAAGAAAGGGCGAATGCCGTACGGCAGTCCATTATTGAGATGCTGGTGGAGGCGGGGAGCGGGCATACGGCCGGACCTTTGGGTATGGCGGACGTTTTTACCGCTTTTTATTTTCACATTTTAAATCACAACCCAAAAAAACCGTATTGGGAGGAGCGTGACCGCCTGATTTTATCCAATGGGCATATTTGCCCTGTGAGATATGCCGCAATGGCGCACGCGGGATATTTTCCTCTGGAAGAATTAAAGACATTAAGAAAATTGGGAACGCGTCTTCAAGGGCATCCTCATCGCGCCGCTTTGCCGGGAGTTGAAACAACCTCCGGTCCATTGGGATCCGGACTTAGTCAGGCATCTGGCTATGCTTACGGCGCGAAAATTGACGGTAGGAAATTTAAAGTTTATTGTTTTATGTCCGACGCCGAACAGCAAGCCGGAAATACCTGGGAGGCAGCGATGTTCGCTGGGAAATACAAGTTAAATAATCTGATCGGGCTTATTGACCGCAACAACATCCAGATTGACGGGATGACCGAAGACATTATGCCTCTGGAGCCGCTTCGCGCAAAATACGAGGCATTCAATTGGCATGTTTTGGAAATTGACGGGCATAATTTTGAGGAAATTGTGAACGCAGTTGAAGAAGCCAAAGCGATTTATGAAAAGCCGACCGTCATTATTTCACACAACATTCCGGGCAAGGGAATAAAGGAAATAGAATTTGATTACAAATGGCACGGCATTCCGCCAAATAAAGAGCAAGCCGCGAAGTTTTTAGCGGAGCTCCGAACATTAGGAGGCAAAATAAAATCTGAACACGAATAATATGCCAATCAATCCAAAAGTAAAATTAGTTGAGAATATTTTGGAAAAAGAGAAGCTTGAGCAGGCGCCGACCAGGAAGGGCTATGGCGAGGGGCTTTTGGCTGCCGGAGAGCTAAACGAAAAAATCGTTGCGCTTTGCGCGGATCTCACAGAATCAACCCAGATGCATCTCTTTGCCAAGAAATTCCCGCAAAGATTTATTGAAATGGGCGTGGCCGAACAAAATTTGGCAACTATTGCGGCTGGGCTCGCCAATTACGGTAAAATTCCTTTCATTTCTTCTTATGCGATGTTCAGCCCGGGGAGAAATTGGGAGCAGATCCGGACTACGATTTGCTATAATGATGTTCCTGTTAAAATTGCCGGATCGCACGCTGGTGTGTCTGTTGGGCCGGACGGCGCGACTCATCAGGCTGTTGAGGATATCGCGATTATGCGGCCGATTCCGAATATGACGGTTATCAATCCCTGCGATACCAATGAAGCAAAGAAAGCTACAATGGCTGCTGCTTTGGTAAATGGGCCGGTTTATTTGCGCTTCGCGCGGGAAAAAACGCCTGTTTTTACGACGCTGGATACGCCGTTTGAAGTTGGAAAAGCGGAAATTTTCTGGGATTCTCTGATCGAAGTCCGACTTCAATCAGCACTCGATGTTGCGATTATCGCTTGTGGTCCGCTTGTGCACAATGCTATTTTAGCTACGGCCGATTTGGAAAAAGAAGGCATTAAAATTCGCGTAATAAACAATCATACAATAAAGCCAATGGATGAAAAAACTATTATTCAGGCGGCTAAAGATTCTGGCGCGGTAGTAACTGTAGAGGAGCACCAAGTGCAAGGCGGGATGGGCTCGGCGGTGGCGGAAGTTTTGGCTAAAAATTATCCGGTGCCGATAGAATTTGTCGGAGTTCAAAATCGCTTTGGTGAAAGCGGTACGCCGAATGAACTCATTGAACACTTCGGCATGGGTGTTTCGCATATTAAAGAGGCGGTTAAAAAGGTTTTAAAAAGAAAGATTAAATGAAACAATACGACCTTATTGCAATAGGGGATTCAACTACGGATGCGTTTATACGGCTGAAAGACGCATCCGTACATTGCAATATTGATCATGAAAAGTGTGAGATTTGCCTGCGCTTTAAGGATAAAATTCCTTACGAGGAGGTTTATGTCGTCCCGGCGGTCGGCAATGCAGCCAATGCTTCGGTGGCCGCCGCTCGACTGGGACTTCAAAGCGCGCTTATTTCAAACATCGGAGACGATTATTTCGGTGAAGAAGCCTTGAGCGCTCTCAAGAAAGAAAATGTCGGCACGGAATTTATTACTGTAAACAGCGGCAAAAAAACAAATTACCACTACGTGCTTTGGTACGAAGATGACCGCACTATTTTAATCAAACACAATGAGTATGACTACAGGCTTCCATATTTTAACGACCCAAAATGGGTTTATTTTTCTTCAATTGGTGAAAATTCTGTGCCATTCCACGAGGTGTTTGAAAAATATATGAACGAGCACCAAAATGTAAGATTGGCTTTCCAGCCGGGGACTTATCAGATGAGATTTGGCCGAAAAAAACTTTCTGGTATTTACAGGCGCACGGATGTTTTTATTTCCAACAAAGAAGAAGCGCAAAGAATTTTGGAAGTTGGCGAACCGGACGTTAAAAAATTAATGAAAGGCATAATGGAGCTCGGCCCGAAAATTGTTGTGGTTACTGACGGTACGGAAGGCGCTTATGTTTACGATGGGAAATCTGCTTGGTTTATGCCTCCTTATCCCGATCCAAAGCCGCCTTATGAAAGAACCGGCGCCGGGGATGCGTTTTCCTCCACTTTTGTGGTGGCGATGTGCCTTGGGTTTTCCGTGCAGGACGCTCTCCGTTGGGCGCCAATTAATTCAATGTCTGTGGTGCAATATGTTGGCGCAAGAGAAGGGCTTTTGACTCGCTACGCGCTTGAAAAATATTTATCGGAAGCCCCGGCAAATTATATCCCAAAACTGATATGATTTTAAGTGATTATTTAAATAATGCTCTGAAAGAAAAATGGGCTTTGCCGCATTTTAATATTTCAGATGCGGTAACTCTTGCAGGGATTTGCGAGGCGGCAAAAGAGTTAAAGTCGCCTTTAATGATTGGCACATCCGAAGGGGAGAGAAAATTTATCGGGTTGCGTCGAGCGGTTGCCATGATTAATGTTTACCGCGAAGAATATAAACTCCCAATTTTTCTAAACGCCGATCATCATCGTAGCGTAAGCGCGGCGGAGGAAGCTGTAAATGCCGGATATGATTCTGTGCATATAGATTTGTCCGCGGCGAAATTGGAAGAAAATATAAAAAGCACAAAAGAAGTTGTGGAGTACGCTAGATCCAAATTTCCAATTTCCAATTTCCAATTTCCAATTAGTGTGGAAGGCGAGGTTGGGTATTTGGTCACGGAGTCGTCTAAAATTTATAAAGAAACGATTCAAATTCCTCCGGAGAGTTTAACCAAGCCGGAGGAAGCGGCGAGATTTGTACAAGAAACCGGCGTAGACAGATTTGCTCCGGCGGTGGGAAATCTGCACGGCATTTCGGCGAACGTAAAACAGTTGGATTTTGAGCGCATCAAGGCAATCCGAAAAGCTATAGGTGGCGAAGTGGCGCTGGTACTTCACGGCGGATCTGCTATTCCGGATGATCAAATTAAAGAAGCTATAAAGTGCGGAATAAATAATATACATATAAATACGGAACTGCGCGTTGCGTATACCGAGGCGCTCCGCAAGTTTTTAGCCGAACATCCAGACGAAACTACACCTTATAAATTCTTCGCGCCCGTCATAGAAGCCGTAAAACAAAAAGCCGCCGAGAAAATTACTCTCTTTGGTAGTAAGAGTAAGATATAATATACAATAAACCTATGCCCAAAATTTTTGTGACCAGAAAAATTCCGGAGGCGGGGATTAGGAAGTTAAAAGAAGCTGGCTATGAGGTGGAAGTTAATCCGGAAGACAGAGTTTTGAAGAAAGAGGAGTTAAATAAACAGATTAAGCAAGTTAAGCCGGACGCGGTTTTGGCGCTTTTGACCGATAAACTGGACGCCGATGTTTTTGAAGTTGCGTCTGCGCAAAAGCCATCCGTTAAAATTTTCGCCAATATGGCGGTCGGGTTTGATAATGTGGATTTGGAAGCCGCAAAAAAAGCCGGAATAATGGTCACAAACACTCCGGGCGTGCTTACGGATACTGTGGCCGAACATACTTTTGCTTTGATGCTCGCGATCGCGCATAGGATTTCTGAAGCCGACCGTTTCGCGCGCGCCGGGCAGTTCAAGGGCTGGGAGCCGATGATGCTTTTGGGGACGGACCTTTCTTACAAAACCGTTGGGATTTTGGGTTTGGGGAGAATCGGTTCCAGAGTTGCGTATCACGCCGTGAAAGGATTTAACGCGAAAGTGATTTATTATGATGTAAAGAGAAACGAAGAGTTTGAAAGGGAATTCGGGGCCAGATTTTGCATGGCTCCGGAAGAGGTTCTGCGCGAGGCGGATTTCGTTTCTATTCATGTTCCGCTTTTGCCGACCACGCATCATCTAATAAACGCCGAGCGTCTGCTAATGATGAAGCCTACGGCTTATCTTGTAAATACTTCGCGCGGACCGGTAATTGATGAAGAAGCGCTGGCAGATGCGTTGAAGGCGGGAGTCATCAAGGGAGCGGCGATTGACGTTTTTGAAAATGAACCCGCTATTCATCCCGAGCTTTTGAAATTGGATAATATAATTTTAACTCCGCACATCGCCTCGGCTACCGAAGAAACCCGCGCCAAAATGGCCGAACTTGCCGCCGAAAACATTATCGCCGCCCTTTCCGGCAAAGAACCCCCGAATCTTGTAAAGTAGCCCGTTTTGGGCTATTATGGCTTTATGCAATCAATTGTTGCTGAAAAACGCGATATTTTGGGTAAAAAAGTGAGAAACCTGCGCAAGCAGGGCTTTTTGCCTGCAGCAGTATACGGGGGAGGGAAAAACGCCGAAGCTATTTCTGTCAAAGAAGCTGATTTCATGAAGCTGTGGAAATCCGCAGGCGAATCAACCGTGGTGGAGCTAGATGTCGGCAACGACCGCAAAAATGTATTAATTCACGATGTTGATATTGATCCGATAAAAGATAAGCCGATTCATGTTGATTTTTATGCGGTGGATATGACCAAAAAAATTCATGTGGATGTCGCTTTGGAATTTATCGGGGAATCGGAAGCGGTCAAGAGCGGCGGAGTTTTGGTGAAAGTTTTTCATTCGCTCAAAGTTGAGGCGCTCCCTAAGGATTTGCCACATACAATCAGCGTTGATATTTCAGCGCTTAAATCTTTAGAAGATTCCATTAAAGTAAAAGATCTTGCGTTGCCAGCCAAAGTTAAAGCCTTGGACGGCCCGGATGAAACTGTCGTTTTGGTTGAAACTCCTAGAGTCGAGGAAGAAGTAAAAGCCGAGGAAACTCCATCGCTGGAATCTATTGAAGTGGTGAGCAAAAAACCAAAAGCAGGAGAAGAAGAGGAGGCGGCCGAAGAAACGCCCAAGAAAGAGAAATAATACACACAATGACATTATCTTTTTTTGCGAAGATTTTAATTGCAACTTTCGCTTTCCCGCTCGCTTTTGCGCAGGTGGACCCATCGCTTGTCCTCTCCCGCCGCGCCGAATTGGAAGCGGAACTGAAACAATACGAAGCTCAAATTGATCAGTACCAAGATCTTATTTTGGCAAAACAAAAAGAAGCCGATTCTTTAAAGCGCGAAACCGACATATTGAACGCGGAGATTGCAAAGTCAAAGCTGGAGATTAAAGCAAGAACTTTAAATATCCAAAAACTTAATTCCGAAATTGACCAAAAATCAAAAAACATAGATGTTCTTGTTTCAGATATCGTGGATACCAAAAAGACGCTTGCGGAATTTTTGCGCAAAGTCCGGCAAAACGACGATTTTTCTATTTTGGAACTCGCGCTTATTTACGGCAACATTTCACAATTTTTTAATGAGCTTCAGTCAATTGACAACCTGCAGGTTTCTTTGCAGGAAGCCGCGGCGAAATTCAGCAATTTGAAAATTGCGGAGGAAAAGGCTAAAGATGAATTAGAGAGCGCAAAACAGGAAGAAATGGAGCTTAAATCTTTGCAAGAACTGCAGAAAAAGTTTTTAGAAGGGCGTGAGCGCGAAAAACAAAAATTATTGAAAGAAACCAAAGGCAAAGAATCGGAGTATCAAAAAACCTTAAAGGAAAAACAAAAAAACGCAGCCAGCATTAGAAGTCAGCTTTTTTTGCTGGTTGGTTCTCCGTCAATCCCGTTTGAAAAAGCTTTGGAATACGCTAATTTGGCGGAGCAAGCTACCGGTGTGCGTCCCGCATTCCTTTTGGGGCTGATTACGGAAGAATCAAATTTGGGGCAAAATATCGGCAAGGGGAACTGGAAAGTTGATCTTTCTCACGCCAGATGCGCCTCGCAACGGACGGCGTTCCTCTCAATTACTTCCGAACTCGGCTTGGATCCGGATCTTATGCCGGTGTCTAAAAGGGCATGGTATGGCTATTGCGGAGGAGCAATGGGTCCGGCTCAATTTATGCCGACCACATGGCTTCTTTATAAAGCGGCGATTGCGCGCGCCACCGGGCACAATCCGCCTTCGCCGTGGGATCCAAAAGACGCGTTTATGGGAGCGGCTTTGCTTTTAAAGGACAACGGCGCGCGCGCGGGGGATTATAAATCGGAGTGGACCTCTGCAATGAAATATCTCGCCGGAGCCAACTGGAAAAAAGCCGCTTACCGTTTTTACGGCGACGATGTTATGGCGATTGCTGTAAAATACCAGGAGCAGATTGATCTTTTGAAGGGTTTGGCGCAACGTTAAATGTTTCTAAACTTGTCAACAATTTGGTCAATGTTGCCGGACATTATGTTTTTGATGTTGTGCCAGGATTTATTTATGCGGTGGTCGGTGACGCGGTCCTGCAGGAAATTGTACGTGCGGATTTTCTCGCTTCTGTCGGCCGTGCCGATTTGCTCTTTCCTTTCTTTTCGTTCCGCTTCCTCCTCTTTTCTTATTTTTTCGTCCAAAAGCTTGGAGCGGAGTATTTCCAAGGCGCGGTCACGGTTTGCTTTTTGAGACCTTTCTGTGCGCGAAGACACTATAATGCCACTTGGCTTATGGAGGAGCCGCACTGCCGTTTCTACTTTATTTACGTTTTGCCCGCCGGGGCCCCCTGCGCGGGAAAAGGTGACTTCCATGTCGGCGTCTTTGACTTCTATTTCTTTTTCTTCCGCAACAGGGAGGATTGCAACCGAAGCGGTGGAGGTGTGAATTCTGCCCGATTTTTCGGTTGCTGGGACGCGCTGGATTCTATGCACGCCTGATTCTCGGCGCAACAAATCATAAATGTCCTTGCCTCTAATTTCAGCAACCGCCTCTTTGTATCCGCCCAAATCGTTTTTGGATTCGTCTAAAATTTTAAATTCCCAGTTCTGTTTTTGGGCATAGGCCTTATACATATTAAATAAATCCGCCGCAAAAAGAGCCGCTTCGTCGCCTCCGACGCCGGCGCGGATTTCTAAAATTGCTTTGTTGCGGCTTGTTCCGTTAAGGCCCAGTAATTCTTTCAGTTTTTCTTCAATGTCTTTTTTTCTGGTTTCGCTGGATTTTTGATATTCATCAGCTAAAGTTTTTGTTTTAGATAGTTCTCCGAATCGGGCCATTTTTTCCCGCGGCCACTTAAAGCTTTCAGCCACGTCCATTTCCAATGAGTCATACTCTCGAACAGCTTCATCGAGTTTTTTTTGTAGCTCGTGGTTCATGGTTACTTTTTAGATTTTTTCGGTGCGCTTTTTGCAGTCCGCCTAGACTCGGCGAAGCTGGCGGCGAGGCTGGCCCGCGATCTGAATTTTTCCACCCGACCGGCAGCATCCACCATTTTTTCCTTGCCTGTGTAAAAAGGGTGGCAGTTTGAGCAGATTTCAACGGACACCTTTTCTTTAGTGGAGCCAACGCCCAACTCCGCGCCGCAGGCGCATTCTATTTTGGCTTTATGATATTTTGGATGAATATCTGATTTCATAGAAGCTATTTTAGCACAACTGCTTTGCTTTTACAATGCTTTATGATATACTCCATTTCATATGAATATTGAGGAACTTTTTGAAGCTGGCGCGCACATTGGTTACTCCAAAGCACGCCGCAATCCAAAGATGCAAGAATACATTTTCAGCACGAGAAATAATGTTGAGATTTTTGACCTCGGCAAAACATTGGCTAAAATAAAAGAGGCAGAAGATTTTCTGACTGCGCTCGGCCAAGAGAAAAAAAACATCCTTTGGGTTGGCACAAAACCTCCTGCCGGCGCGCATGTTGCGGAGGTTGGCGCAAAAACCAATACGCCCTATGTGGCAGAGAGATGGCTTGGCGGAACCCTGACGAATTTTAAAATTTTGGAGGGGAGGCTGTCTTATTGGGCCAGTCTTGAGAGCGAAGAAAAATCCGGCGGGTTTGATAAATATCCTAAAAAAGAGAGGTTGATAAAAATGACGGAGCTGAAAAAGCTCGCCAGAATGTTCACCGGTCTACGGAATTTAAAGGCTATGCCTGGGGCGCTTGTTATTGTGGATTCGGGCGAAGAACGAACTGCTCTCGCCGAGGCTAAAAAGAAAGGCATTCCTGTCGTTGCTTTGCTGAATGTGGACTGTAATCCCGCTGGCATAGCGCACCCGATTCCGATGAACGATAATTCTTCCGCCGCGATTGCTCTTGTGTTAAAACAACTCGCAGCTGCTTACGATGGCGGAGCCAAAACCGTGGCGCAAGATAAAATTCAAAACAATGGCAATAACTAGCGATTTAGTAAAACACTTGCGGCAACTCACCGGCGCTTCCATCGCGCTTTGTAAAAAAGCGCTGGAGGAAACCGCTGGCGATATGGATCGCGCTATGGCTTTGCTTAAAAAATCCTCCGAGGCTTTGGCATCAAAAAAAGAAGGGCGCAGCACCGGATCGGGATTAATTGAGTCTTACATACACGGCGTTGGGAAAGTCGGCGTGCTTTTGGAGCTCCGGTGCGAAACCGATTTTGTGGCGCGCAACGCCGAGTTTAAGACCCTTGCCCATGACATAGCGCTTCACATAGCAGGGGTGAAGCCGGGTTATATAGATCAAAACCATGTACCGGAAGAAGCCAAAGAGGAGGCGAAGAGGCTTTTTTTGGAAGAGGCGGGGAGTCTTGGCAAATCAAAAGAAATGACCGAGCGTATTGTTGCAGGGAAAATGGAGGCTCACTTTAGAGAAGTTTCTTTATTAAGCCAGCAATATGTAAAAGATCCGTCTATCAGCGTGGAAGAGCTGATCAAGCGGCACATCGCGCATTTCGGGGAAAAAATAGAAGTAACGAGATTTGTCAGATACGAAGTGTAAATATAGTATTATGTTGTTTTATTTAATTATTTTTGTTTTAAGCGCTGGCGGCATTGTTACAATAATTCTCCGTAATCGCGAAGAATTTGCTGCGTTTAATTTCGCGAATTTTATGGAAGGGCTTGTCGCCGACGCCAAGGCGGCGTGGCATTCGCACTTGCGCGAAAGATCGTTTACTTTTTTGGAAAAGCGCCTTCATAATGTGAGAATTTTGGCGCTTAAAGCGGAGACAAGGCTCTTTAGGGCCGCCAAAACCATTCGTGGAATAAAAGAAAGAAACGGGAACGGTGGCGGCGCGAATGGGAATGATCACGGAAACGGCGCTGATCTAAATCATTAAGCCGGCGGTCAGATTTGAACTGACGACCTACGGTTTACAAAACCGTTGCTCTACCGCTGAGCTACGCCGGCAATTTTTTAATTTTACACCTTTTTTTTAAATAATCAACTCCAACTTAAAGAGCTTAAATTGAATTTGCAATATGACAGCTATAGCGCTGAAAATGCAAATTGACGGATAGTTGCAAAAAATTAAAAAGTTGTGTATAATAAAGCTTAATGAAAAAGCTTGCTTTTGTTGTTTCTGTTTTGCTTTTAACGGCTGTTTTTACAGCTCCTCTTTCCGCCTCGGCAGCCGAAAGCCCGAAAATTAAACCGGGCAGTTTTTTATACGGCTTTGTCACAACTTTTGAGAAAGTAAACCTATTTTTTACTTTCAACATTTGGATAATACTTGGCATTGTTTCAATAATTTTATTAGCCGTATATTTTAGGCGTGGACGGAATGCTCTTTGGGGTGGCCTCACTGCTGGAGTAATCATTGGTTTTATAATTGCCTTATTTTCTGGATTTAATTGGTATATTGTAGGAAAGGGAGCTATATCAGGAACGATGGTTGGATTTGTTACAGAGTTGTTGGGAACACTCTCAGATTATTTGAAAAAAAGGACTTGATATTGTCAGATCAAACCCAATAATTGTTTAACTTGGCCGAAGTAAAATTTCAAAATGGAAAAGAATGAACAAACATAAGTCAGAAGAAGGGTGGGCGTTGATACTTTTGCGATATTTAAATACAAATGGGTGTGATTATGAAATTGGAGAGAATTATACTCTGCCAGCCCACTGGGCAGACGTCGATGTTTTTGCAAAATCAGCCTCGGGCAAGTACCTACCCCTTTATATTCAACTGTGTTTGGATGTTGAGCCAAAAAATGAGGGGTACGAAGAAATTAGGAAAAAACCGAAAGTGTACACATTTAACAACTTTGGTGAAACGCCGGAAGCGATAAAAGGTAAGGTTGAAAAGTACGAAAAACAAAAAAAGGATTATTCTCAAATAACCTTGGCAATACAAACAGATTTAATACAAGATGATGAAATATATCATGTTCCGCGGTTGCGTGAGGAGTGCAAACAGTATAATTTTAAAGCGATTTATTTACTCTCTCCCCATGGAGAAATTTATGGCCCTCCGGCGGAAGAAGTTCCTGAACTAGTATTCCAAATACATTAATTAGTCATCAATGTCATAATTGTTTAGAGTAAAATTTAGTACGCAGCATTCCGCAATCATTTTTTCGGCGGGCGGGGATAAAAAATTAAGGAAATTCTTTCTGCTAACTTTCAGCGATCGCTTTAGAATGGCATAGTTGTGAAAATAGGAAAAAGACGGAAGGTAAAAATCCCCTCCTTTAGAAGGAGTGGCAAGGGGGGGTAATGGTATGTTATAATTTAAAAATGGTCCACGAAATTGTAATTGTCGGCGGGGGGTTTGGGGGAGTGAGGACGGCAAAGATTTTGTCAAAATGGGCCGGAGGAAGCAATCACCATATTCACATTACTTTAATAGACAAAAGCCGCTACCATACTTTTTACCCCAATCTTTACGAGGTGGCGACGGCTCACCTGCCGGAGGTTTTCGGGCATCTGCCGGTGAATTTTTTTGATTTGAAATCGTCCGCTATCTGTCCGCTGGAGGACATTTTTTTGGATGACCTTAATGTAACCGTTTTAGAGAGCGAAGTTCTTGGGGTTGATTTTAAAAAGCACAAAATTGAGCTTAAAAACGCCTCGGCTTTGCATTACGATATTTTGGTTTTGGGCGCAGGCAGTGAGACCAATTATTTCAATATCGCTGGTATGGAAACGCACGCGTTGCCGCTAAAGAACTTTTTTGACGCGCTTAAAATAAGAAACGCCGTGGACGAAGCTTTTTACAGAATCCCGAAAAACCAACTGGTCAAGGTTGTTATTGGCGGCGGAGGATTTACCGGTTGCGAGCTGGCTGGCGAACTTATCGGCTACATGAAAAAGCTTGCCAAAATTCACGGCCACCCGGAATATTACGCGGAATGTTTGATTGTTGAAGCGGCGGAGTCGCTTTTGGGGAGCGCAAGTCTGTGGATACAGAAGCGCGCCAAAGCGCGGCTTGAAAGTTTGGGCGTCAAATTTAAGTTTAAAAGCGGAATAAAAGATGTTGAGGACGGCGAAGTTGTTTTGGCGGACGGATCAAGAATTCCTTATGACGTGCTTGTCTGGACAGCCGGCGTGAAGGCGAATGATCTGGCCAAAACGCTTTTCGGAGTGAAGCTTGAAAAAGGATCATGCCTTATGGTTGATAAACATCTTCGCATAATGCCTTACGAAAATGTTTTTGGAGTGGGGGATATGACTTATTGCGTTGACGAGTCAACCGGAAAATCTCTGCCGATGACCGCCTCGGTTGCAATACGCGAAGCAAAATATGTTGCCAAGAATATCAAGAAAATGATTTTAAAAAAACCGCTTATAGATTATAAGCCGTACCACGCCGGATTCGTTGTGCCGTTGGGGGGCAAATACGCCATTATGGAAATCGGCGGCTTGCGGCTTTCAGGATTTTTGCCTTGGGCGTTGAAGCATTTGGTTTCTCTGCACTATTGGAACGAGCTAATCGGCTGGAGACGCGCACTCGGCATATGGAAACGGGGCCTCCGGATTTACACGGAGAACGATTAGTATTAACGGTTTTTATTCATATCTTAGCGCTTCAATCGGATTTAATGAAGCGGCGCGACGCGCCGGGTAGTAGCCGAAAATAATTCCGATTGCCGCTGAAACTCCAAAAGCCATCAAAACCGCCTGAATTGAAACAGACGTAGCGATGCCAGCGAGTTGCGAAACCAAAATTGCAACTATCCATCCCAGCGCAACCCCGATTACTCCGCCCAAAAACGTGAGCATCACCGCCTCTGCCAAAAATTGCAAACTTATATCTTTGTTTTTGGCGCCGACTGCTTTTCTAAGTCCAATCTCCCGCGTGCGCTCGGTTACGGTTGTAAGCATCATATTCATAATGCCGATGCCGCCGACCAAAAGCGAGATTCCTGCGATTGAAGCAAGGAAAATCGTAAAAGTTTGGGTAACTTGAGTCAAAGCTCCCAAAATATCCGCCTGCGAAATTATTGAAAAGTCAGGCTCGGCAACGCGATGGCGCTCCAAAAGAAGCTCGGTTGCCCGATCCTGCACCGCTGGCATTTTGTCTTTATCAGAAACAGTAATGGCAATCGTGGAAAGATAATCAACCCCCGCCAAAATTTTTTGCATTGTAGTCAAAGGCACAATCGCGACGTCATCTGGATTGAAAAAACCGGCGCCGCCTTTCGGCTTTAAAATGCCGATAATTTTAAAATTTATTTTATTGATGCGTACTGTTTTACCCAAAGGGTCATCAGAGCCAAAAAGATCCGTGGCAACAGTAGGCCCCAAAACCGCAACCTTGGACAAACTGCGGTTATGCTGGTCGGAAATAAACGTACCACGGTCTATGGAAACATTGTGAACATACTCGTATTCCGCTGTCGCGCCGATAACGGTGGAATTTGTATTATTGCCTGCTTGCGAAGCAATTTGCAGCCGTCTTTGGTGCTCGGCCGATACATAAAGCACTTCCGAAATCGCGCGCAAAGCCTCGGCATCCTCGTTTTTAACAGTTTGCGCCGTTCCGCGTCCGGCGGAAACAATTCCCCGGCCCGGCTGGACTATGCCCGGCATAATTGTCAGAAGATTGGAACCCAAGCCTTCAATGCTTGTCTGGATCGCTCCCTGCGCGCCCTGCCCGATTGAAACCATGGCGATTACGGAAGCGATGCCGATAACAATGCCCAAAATTGTAAGGCTTGACCGCGCTTTATTTGAAAGAAGCGCGAAGTATGTTTCCTGGAATAAGTCGGACGGGTTCATAAATTATTTATCAATCGACGGTGGTGATTTTTGCTGTCCTCAACAATTTCGCCGTCTTTTATGTGGATAATCCTTTCAGCGTGCTCTGCTACATACGGCTCGTGAGTAATGAGCACTATGGTGCGGCCTTGTTTCTGATGAAGCTGTTGAAAAGTTTGGAGCACGGCCTCGCCGGTTTTGGTATCCAAATTCCCGGTCGGCTCGTCTGCCAAAATCAAGGCGGGGTTATTTACAAGCGCGCGGGCAATCGCCACTCTTTGCATCATGCCTCCACTAAGCTGGTTCGGCATATGATCCCAAAAATTTTGCGGAAAAGCGGCCGAGGTGAGCGATTCTCCCGCGGCTTTCTCGCGCGTTTCTTTGTCCACTCCAGCGTAAACCAAAGGCAATGCGACGTTCCGAAGAACACTTGCGCGGGGCAGTAAATTAAATGCCTGAAAAACAAAACCGATTTTTTTATTGCGAATATCGGCAAGTTCGTCGTCGTCCATAAGCGAAACATCTTTGTCATCCAAAAGATATGTTCCGAGAGTCGGCGTATCAAGGCAGCCCAAAATATGCATCAGCGTTGATTTGCCGGAACCGGAAGGCCCCATTATCGCTATAAACTCTCCATCTTGTATAGTAAAAGTCGCGCCGCGCACGGCAACGGTCTCAATCTCGCCGTTGCGATAAGTCTTAGTAATGTTTTTACAAATAATCATTGTTTTATCTTCCTTGGCCTCTTGCTCCTCCTTGGCCTTGCAAACCCGGAATTCTCAAGCCTCCGGATTGCTGCTGCGTTTGGGTTGTGTTTGTTTGCGCGCTAATCGTACCTGATACGACATTGTCTCCTTCTTTTACGCCCGAAATTATTTCAATAAATTCATCGTTTGCGATGCCGGTTTCAACTTGCATCTGGACCGGAGCGGCATCGCTGTTTTTTATTTCAGCATATTGCATTCCTCCCTGCGATTTTACCGCGGAGACCGGCGCCATAAGAACATCAGTTTTTACATTCGTAATTATTGCGGCGGACACGCTCATTCCGGGTTTTACCCGTTCATCCTGCGTGTCAAAAGTTATTTTAACCATATAAGAAACAACTCCTTGCGAAACCGTGCCTATTGTGTCAATTTCGGCGACTTCCCCGGAAATAGAAAGATCAGGTATTGCGTCAAAAGTAAGAGTTGATTTTTGGCCGACTTTTATTTTTGCGACGTCAATTTCGTTTAAAGAAATTTCGGCTATGCGCTGGTTGGTGATAAACGTAGCCGCGATTGCACCGCCGGAAACCGAATCGCTCTTTTTGAAATTGATTTTTGCGGCAACGCCGTCAGCCGGAGCGCGCACAAAATAATCGGAGAGTTTTTCTTTGGTGTCCTGCAGGGCGTTTTCACGCTGTTTGACGGAAAGCTCTTGTGATTGCAGATCAAAATCTGCGTTTACGAAAGCGTCTTTTTTGTCTTGAATTGTGTCTCTAACGGAAAGAAGACTCGTGATGTGAGCATTTGTTTTACTTGTGTAAGTGTTGAGGCTTGAAAGATGGGTGTCTGCCAAAGCATTGGGTTTGAGATCCTGCTCTATTAATTTGTCTTTGTAAAACTGTATTAGATTGGACGCATCCTTCGCCGCTTCGGAGATTAGTTTTGTGGCATCGTAAGTTTGATTTACAATTTTTTCTACGGAGGCCTCATCGGAGAAGCGGGAAGTGGATTTGTAATCCGTAAAATTTTGATCATACGCTTTGCGTGCGGCTTGATAGGAGTTGAAAGCGTCGTCTTTATACAAAACAGCTTTTTCGTCATAGGATTTTACCGCATCCGAATAATAATTGAGATTGGTTTGGCTACTTATAAAATTATTTTTAAAAAGCAAATCGTTGAGCCCGGCCATAATCGTCGGCAGGTCCAAAAAAGCGTTTGAAGTCTCGTTGAAGCCGTCCTCATAAGCTTTTTTCAGATCTGCTTCAAGCTTCTCTTTTGAGTTTGTGACTTTGAATTTTTCCAAAGAAAGCTTGGCGTTTTCCAGATTCGCCTCCGCGTCGCGGACGGATTTTTGAGCGTCTCTAGCGTCAAGCTGCAATAGAAGCGCTCCTGCCGCCACCCCGTCTCCGTTTTTTGCTCCGACATAAACAACGTCTCCCGAGGCTTTGGCTTTGATATCTACCTGATTGGAAGCCGAAATCTGCCCGCTTCCGGAAACGGACGCGGTAATAACGCCGCGCTTAATTTGCGCCAGCAAATATGTTGGCTGGCCGCTAGTATCGGTCATTTTTTTATATCCCCAATATCCGCCATAAGCCAGCGCCAAAAAAAATAAAGCGGCGATAATTTTATGGCTTGATATGAATTTTATAAATTTTTGAATCATGGTTGCGGCAGCAACTGAATTGTTTGCGCAGTGATGCTGCCGTCCGAATTGGGGACGCCGTTTACGGAGATATTTTTGCCCACTTCAAGATCGCTTAAAGCGCCGTCCGTAGATTTTGCGATTTTCGTTGAGTCGGAAAGGAAGATAATTTTTGATCCGCCCTGCCCGTCCGGCAGGCGGGCATCTTGTATCTTAATAGTAACGCTTTTGTCGTCCTTAGCAATGATTTCTCCGGCCGTGAATCCTCCCTGTCCGTCTCGTTGACCAGCCCCACTGCGAAACCCAGCACCGGCGTTTGCGCCAAATTGCTGCATCCTTTCTTGGCGATCTACCGCCGCTTTATTTCCCGCATATGTCATCCCGCCGTAAAAAGAAGCTCCTCCAACCACTAACGCAACCGCTATTATTGGAATAAATTTCTTCATGTAATTTTTAAAACAATCTGATAAACTTGGCCTCAATTTGCCCTTGCTCGTTTGGGGAGCCGATAATTACAACACGATCGTCAACCTTAAGATCGCCCGCTTTAATTGTTTTGCGGCGGGATGCGATTGTGGTTTGATCCGAAATAAGAATCGTTTTTTCAACATTATCGCCCCCTTTAATCATAAGGGTTGAGCCGTCAATTTTAATAATTGATCCGGAAGTGCCGTGAGCGCCTATAAAATCTTTGTCTTCAAAACCGCGCCCAAAATCGCTCAAAAATCCTCCGCGGGGACCAGCGAAGTTGCGATGGTAATTCTCGCCCCAACTGTAGGAAAACGACGCTTTTTTGTAACCAACGAAAACCCCGGCCTTAAAAACTAAGAGAAGCAAAATTAAAGCGCCGATTGATAAAACGGCTAATTTAAAAGTTTTTTGCTTCAAAAAATTATTTATATCCATAAATTAGTTTTAAATCATTACTAATAAATTTAAGTGATTGCAACGAAACAAATATTATAACCATAAGCGCGACTACGCTCATTGCCGGCAAAGATTCGGCGAGCGCAAGAGTAAAGCTTTGCCAATAAGTCAGTACTGCGCCGAAGTCAGAAAATAAAAGCATGGCTAACTCTGTAAATCCGGAGCTGGCGAATTCCGCCTCGGCCATGCGGAGAATTTGCAGAAAGGCGGCTGCGAACCCGATAAAAACGAGAAAAAAAACAGCCATTCTGCGTTTCGCGTAAAAAAGCCCCTTTTTTCTAATACAGCCGATTATTTCCTCAAAAAGCTCCTCTCGAGGTTCCATAATATATAATACGATATGGAAGTTATTTTTGGCGCAAAAAGACCGATTTCAGAATCATAATTGCCCGGCGATGGCGGCTTTTGACGGTGTTTAGTTTTTCGCCCAAAAATCGCGCAATTTCCGAAAAAGATAGGTCCTTATCATATCTTAAAGAAAGCACTTCCCCGTATTTCTGCGGCAGTTTTGCTGCCACTAAAGCGAGGCAGCGGTATTTCTCTTTTCTTTCCGAGAGTTCCGACGGGATAGGCGAGAGATCGCGAAAAGTTTCGGCGATCACATTTTCTCCGTATTTGTTCTCGAATTCGGAGAAGGGCACGGCTTTTTTTTTCTTGAGAAAATCAATCGCCGAATTTTTGGCAATGGCAAAAAGCCATGTTCTGAAATTTTTGTTCTGATCAAATCGCTTAAGATTTTTCCACATTTTCACAAAAACGTCTTGGGTGATATCTTCCGAATTTTCTGCGTTGCCGGCGTATTTATACACAAAACCGTAAACAGGCTTAAGATTCCGTTTAATCAAAACCTCCAGCGATTTTTCATTGCCAGAAAGATGGTCGGCCACAAGCTCCGCGTCCGAGCGATTCATTACAGCGGGCCTATTGGTTGATTTTTTTCCAGAGCAGGGCGACGAGGAGAATGCCCACGGCCAGCCAAACGAGCCAGGTTATGACGCCCAAAAGCCCGAAAAGACCGGCGCCGCCGCTTCCCATCATCGGCCCCCAATACCCATAATTCATCATAAACTTATTATAGCACAAAATTTTTATTGCCACTCTTCAACCATGACTGCCGATTGTCTCCGGCAATATTCACGGTGGAGGAAGAAAATACCCAAAATAAGCAGAAAAAGGCTTGCTATCTGCAAAATGAAAAATATTCTCAAATTTACCAAAACGACATACCAAAATTCCGGTGGATACGCCAGCACGTTTTTAATAATGAGGATGTTTCGGATAATGCCGAGAACCGACTCTCCCATTATTCCTGCGGCGCCAAGGATGCTGTCTAAGTTTGGGGCCGTCGGGCGGCCCATAAGCCACTTGGCCAAAACAAAGATAATAAGCAGGCGAATGGGAAGGTAAAAAACGAGATTGCCGATGAGCGGCAGAGAATAAGTTTCAATTATTCCGCCACGGGCAATAAAATGGTAAGCAAAAAATATTACGGCGGCCAGAAAATATCCGGTCAATAAGAACTTCGTTGAAGATTTAAGGCGAATTTCTAAAATATCCACCAGCCCAATATAAAGAAAAACAAGCGCCAAAAACGCGATAGGCAGCGTGAGAGCAAAAAACAAATTAAAATCCTTAACCCTGATCGCCCGACCGAGATTGGCCAAAATCATCGGTATCTGAAACCAGTACATTAAAAATAATGCCGCCGCCCAGAATAAAAAAAATCTCGGCCGCCTTTCCGTAGGATGCCCAACCCATTGTTTAACCAAATACGCGCTTAAAAAGACTCCCAGTATAAGAGCTAAAGCCGGCAATATAACCCCAGTGCTGACTATCATAATGCTATGCATGTTAACATAAAACTCGTTTTGCACTAAATTTGACAAACATATCACAGCGTTCTATCTTATGGAAAGAAAAATAGTCGGATGTGAAATTTAAAAAAACGAGCTTTTTGCTTTTGGTATTCTTGTGCTTAAGCTGCGCCGGCATAAAAAGTGCTGATTACGATTACAAACCCTCAACGTTTTACGCGGAAAAAGTGGTGCTCATTAGCATAGACGGACTATCCTCCGAAGTTTTGCTAAAAACCTTCCCTGATTTGATTAAAGTCTTTGTGGAAAATGGATCGTATTCTTGGAAAGCAAGGTCAGTGTTCCCGAGCCAGACTGTTCCGGCACATATCTCAATGATAAGCGGAGTTGTTGTTTTGAGCCACGGTTTTATATCAAATTGGATGCCGTTTTCAAGTAAAATATCCGTTCCCACGATTTTTTCTACAGCTCATTCATATGGAGTTTTTACCGCTACGGTTTTTGAGAGCCACAGATTGGATAAAATTTTTGCGTTGCAAAAAGGTATGGATATAGAAAGCGCGGGCACGCAATTGCGGCTCCAGTAAAAATTTTCGATACCGCCGCAACCGTTTTATACGCTTTGGGCATCAAGCCGGAAAATATGGACGGCAAAGTTATTGCCGAAGTTTTTGATCAATATCAATAAGCCTTTACAGGGGGCTTATTTTATTAAATAAAAAAGCTAGCCTTATCTGGCTTTTGTGGGTGGCTCCGCATTGTGAACAATGTTACTGTGTCCGTCCGAAACTTTAGTGAAGGAGGAGAACCATTTTTGAGAGGCAAAATGAGTATATTTACCCCCACACCAAAGTTTTTGGTGTGGGGGTTTACATCCCCGATTTGCGAGAATATGCCAACCTATAAACTTATTTATCTTGAGCGTAGTCGAAAGACCCCACCCCGCTACTCACTATTGTTTGAAAATACAAACTATTGACTTTTGGTTGACGATTTGCTACAATTATAGTGTTCGTTGAAAATCAATGAGACGAGCATTTTGGACGCCAAACACTTGGTTTCTAAAGTGCTCGTCTCATTCCGAGATGAGACCGCCTGCCGGTAGGCAGGACCGCAAGCCGTCGGATACGGCTACATCTCTCTAAAGTCTCCCAGAGGGACAAAGAGAGAAAATCCAAGAAAAGGAGGAAAGTGCCATGAAAAGCACAATCCAAAGCGGTCTCTGGAAAGTAGAGTTCGGTGAGCTTGGGGCTACCCTCAAGGTGCTCCAAGACCACGGCGTCACCCCTGACCATCTGGCGAGGCTTCGTGCCGAGCCCGACTACGCCAAGCGGGTGGCGGAGTTCATGCTCCGAGGCGGTCTCGACGCCTCCATCCATCAGAAGCTCGCCCGTGCAGTCATGGGCAAGGACTTCTTTGGCGTGGAGGACTGGTCAGCTCTCTACGGCGTGAACTTCAGTCAGAAGCAACTCCGTCAAGTCGCCGAGTTCCCGTGGGGTGAGGACATTCTCAACTCCACCTGCCCGCTTTGTGGCAAGGTGGTAAAGGACTGCCACTTCGCCTTCGTGGGGCTCGACCGCATCAACGGCAAGCCGCTCACCATCCTGAAGTTGCAGGAGCTTCATCCTGCCACGGGGCAACCGAAGTTTCACTCCTACACGAGTGCGTGGTATTCCGAACAGAAGTTTGCGAGGGAGACCACGATGAGCTTCAGGTGGTATCTGCTCCATCAGAACATCGTCCCGAAGTCGGAGGACAAGACCTACGACGACCAGAAGGCGATGCTCACTGCCGACTACGAAGTGCCGTCTGCCGTGACCGAGTCCACGAAAGACCTGCTCGTGTTCCGTAAGACGGGCAACTTCGTGAACTCCTCACGGTATGCTCGTTGCGAATGTGTCGCTTCGGTCGGCCGCCGTGTCGATGTCGGCTACTTCGGCGAGAGCGGGCTCGTTGTCTACAGCTACTGGGGCGGCGGCCACCGCTGCGGCATCGGTCTGGCCGCCTCTCGGAAGTTCCCCGCAGCTCAGCGAAGCTGAGTGCGGGGCAGGCTGAACCTTGAAGTCTTGAGGGCTTGACTCTCTTGAACCCTTGAGCCTCCGTCCGATTTTTTTCGGCGGAGGCTCTTTTCTTTTGTTTTTCAAAAAGTTATTCTGTAAATGTTCTGCTAATGCAGGTGCGGCTACGGTTTCACCTCGCAGAACATCTCATCTTTGAGATTTCACCAGAGTATCGTCGCCTACGGGTTACGATAGCGTGTGAACCAGATGGAGATAGAACTTCTTGCTCATCTTTAGCGGAGGTAGCGAAAACATCGCTTGCTCCCGAATAAAATACAGGAAAGAGAGGATATAAGCCTTTGGCAGTAAACCTCAATTTCCAGTGTCACGGACGAAGATGGGCAAACTATGTCACTTCGGACGGCAACCGTGTCAATGTCGGCAACTTCGACGAGAACGGGCTCAATGTCAACAACTACTGGGACGACAACCACAACTACAACATCGGTCTGGCCGCCTCTCGGCAGTCATTCTCCGTCAATTTGAAATACCCTCCTTTCCGAGGGTATTTCATTTAACGCTCTTGGTTGACCTAATCCATCCGCCAAGCTGTCTTCCTATTTCATCAACCGTCTCCTGCCACTTAATATATTTATTGGCATCAATAACTTTTACTTCTTTGCAAAGCCGTAAAAACACTCGCAGAAAGTTTAGTTTGATGCTGATTTTTTCTAACACAGGCAGTTTCTCGGCCTTTGAAAGCTGGCTTGCCCAAAGTAGATTTTCCAGCACATCCAAAGTAATGTTTTCGCATCTCTGCCAAAGCGTGTGGCGGTCTTGTTTCTTAACATTATTTCGGTAAGAATAAAACTCCTTATACAGCTCGTAAGTTATTTTGAAAATTGGTATATCAAAATCATCCATACTATGAAAATCTATAAAAATGTTTTTGAGAATACAAAATCTGTCGGTTGGCGGATAGCTTGAGCATTAGCTAGCGCTGTTCCAAGAAAAAACAGACCGGCGCATACAAAAATTTTTGTTTTCATTTTTTAAACCGGTTTAATACCCACCGAAACTATTTTGCCCTTTAAAAGCAACCATAGCGTGCCTACTAAAATTACAAATTCTGACCAAAAATCCCACTGGAACCAGTATTGGCTAAGCAGTTCCATTCTGGTAAATCTGGAATAATACCCTCCGGTCGGGTCTATGTTAAAGATTAAAAATGAGAAATGTCCCAACATTAAAAATGCTGTAAATATTACTGCGCCGATTAGTATAAGCTTATAACTCTTTGATGTTTGCGGGGTTGATTTTGTCAAAAACAAAATTCCAAATAGTAAAGCTAAAACTGTCGTATCCGTACTGTGGATATTAAGGAAGTCCCATAAAAGCTGCGGCCAAACCCTAATATTGCCGCTTCCGGCGGGAAATTCAAAACTTCGCATTCCAAAAACAGAATATCCTTGTTTGTACGGCAGCCAAACCTCCTGAACAAAAATCATTATCAGTATAATCAAAAGAAGAAATCCTCCCGCCAGAATCCATTTCCAATTTGTGTCTCTTTTTAGATTCAAGCTTGGTTTGAACATTTCGCATGCCAAACCAATAAGAATAACCAGAAAACCGATCCATGGAGGGCCATAACTTATTGACGGAACATCTCCCAAGTTTATTTTTGTCCATGTGGGCATCCAGAGCAGCAACAGTAAAACTATTGCGAAGAAAATAAATGCAAAAATGCGATTTGAGGCGTTGCTCATATTTTTAATTATACCAATTCTATCGCGGTTTGCCGCCGCCTTTTCCTCCGCCAGAAGATTTATTGGTGAAATAATTTGCCAACCCAGTAAATTGCGCGTCTGCTTCTTCATCCACGCGATTGCCGTATTTATAGTTGTACGCCTCCGTATCGTTTGTAATGTAATAAGCCTCTGTGAGCGCGGATACAAGATGGTTGTACACGGTAATGCCGTAACCGCCGTTGAGATATCCTTCATCCTGTCCCGTTAGCGGAACGAGCGTATCGTGCAACGCTTTTGCCAGCGGCACATCCTGTTTTTCATTGTAAATAACGAGCGTGCCGTCATGTGCCGGATCGGAACTACTGTTGTGATGAACTGATACCAGAATATCGCATTTCCTTTGGTAAAACGTTTGGCACTTGTTTATTGCGATTTGCACGCGCTCTTTCCTGCTTGAAATTGTCTCGTCTCCCTCTCTTGTCAAAACCACTTTCGCGCCGGCAGTTCGGAGTTTTCCCTGCAGCGCAAAAACAACCGCCAAATTAACGTCTTTTTCCGCTACCTGGTAAGTCTCGTTCCGAGCGCCTGTTTCTGTGCCTCCATGCCCCGCGTCAAGAGCAATAAGGGCGCCGTCAAAAGGCGCTATGGCATTTACGGATAAAGCTATGACTATTAATAAAAACGAACATAAGATTGATTTATTCATAATTTAAGTATACCACACATTTTCTGCTCTACTTTACTCCGCGCGCTTCACCCCCACACCAAATTTTGGTGTGGGGGTTCACGCATTTAGAACCGCAATTTGGCAGATTCCCGGTAACATTTCTCCATTCAAGATCGTGAATTACTGGTAGGGTTACCCCGAATTACGAGCTGTGTGCCCCCGTGGCAAGAGTTTGCCGCCAGGGCACAGCTTTGTACCCCTTGTAGCAAAAAACTCCCGAGGTGGGAGTTTTTTGCGGGAACAGCGAGCGGGAGAAAAGAATCTCTCTTGCGCCCCTCGGCCCTCAGTATTTTGGTTATAATCCCGAAAGATCACTTCCAACTGCTTAAAGTTCGGCGTCAAGACTTGAGAGGTCGGTTTCGTTGAGGTCGGCTCCAATGGCGTCAAGCTCATCGGAAGTTCGCACGCTTTGCAAATTTTTCGCGGCGGCGTCTTCTCTGGAAGGCATAGTGAGTCCTTCGGCTTGAAGCGCCTGTTTTTCCTCTTGGGTGAGCTCGATCGGCGTCAAATCTTGCTCAATTGTCAGTGACTCTTTTTGATACGAGGGTCCGCGATTCAAGAAAAATAATACTCCTCCAGCGACGACAACGAGAATAATGATTGCGATGATAAGTTTGTTTTTGCTTGTAGTCATGATTATAAACTGCTGCTATTTGATATTGAGCTATTATAATCCGTGCCTTGCGTATATATCTCAATAATTATGGCGCGGAGGTTTTCTATATCTGTTTTAAGCTCCGTGGCTATGGCGCGGGCTTCTTCCGCGACTCCACCCGCATTTTCGCCCAAAAGCAGCGATTCATATTTTGCCTTAAGTTCTTCCATCTTGGCCGCGTTTTCAACCTGCATATTTTTCGCTTCTTCAATAAGAACAGCTATGTTCGGTGGCGGAAGAATAATTTCTATCTTGCCCTTTGCTCGCCCTTCGGTCTCAACTTCAATTCTGATTTTTTCAATCTGCGATTCCAGCCGGCCTAAAATATGGTCAAAGCGGGCCATTGCCGAGCGGAAACGATTAAGCATGCGCAGTCCTTTGCCGTGAGCGACAGCAATGCGCGCCGTCTTTCCGTGATCCACATGGCCTATTGTTGTCTTTACATTTTCTCGGAAATCCTCGCGGAGTGCTTTTGCGTTCTCACGAGTAGTTAAATTCATGGATACTATTTCTGTTAGGAACACTTTGCGGTTAGCTTTGAGATCTTCTTTCAAGCTCTCGCGCTCTTCGGGCGCGGCGGCTCTGATATTTCGAATGATGTCCGTTTGCGTATCATGAAACGCCTCTTTCTTTGGACACCCGCCCTTGGGACAAGCGTGACTGATATTTAATCCCTTCAATGGATCTCCGCCTCCTTTTACAGGAGGCGCTGGAATACATAGACCCTTAAAACAAATATTCCCCGCAGAACACTGGCTATCGTTTTTACACCCCGTGGCTTGCCGTAGATCTGTTAACGTCGAGTCGATCTGATTTAAGAGAGCCCGCTCCAGTCCCAGCATATCCGCAATCAAACCCTTGTCTTCCGTAGCCGCAAGCAACTCAATATCGCCCTCAATAATCCTTTTTACAGTACGAAGCGACTGGACTGCCTCTTCACTTTTGCCGGCTTTAATCGCCTTATCTGCCTCATTCGTCACGCCCGCCCTGTACTTGGCATGATCCCCAACCGTTATGCATACCTTTGTACCACAACCCTTGAGCCGTTCCTGTATCTTTTCAATGGTATTCCGCATCAACTCAATCTTTTTCACTATTGCGGTATCGGTCAGAGAAGTTGAAACTGGAGCGGTTGAGGGAACACCTTTTGCGCCCGTGTCTGCGGGTTGCGGGGTAGCTCCCGCGGCAGGAGCAGAAACTTTGCCGCTTGGTAGTATGCTATCAATTTGTCCCTCCGGTGCGGATTGCGGAGTACCTCCTGTAGTTCCAATTCCAAGCATGTCAAACTCTGCAAGTATTTTTTGAACTCCTTCCTCATTTATTCCGATTGCAATCAAAAATGATTTAAGTTCAGCTTCATATACTCCGCCGCCTTCAAGCGCGTCTGTAACCTTGTTGATTTCCGCGCCGCCAACGCCGTGGCGTAAAAGCACATCTCCGACCTCCATCCTTATTTGCCCAACCGATTTATTTGACAGTGAAGAATTATAATTTTTTCCAGAAACCCGGCCCCCGGGGATCTGCTCAATGGTTATGTCCAAACCGTCAACCGGGTCTCCGGCAAATGCAGGAATGACAAAACCCGCCGCAAGTCCGGCAGTAAACACCATCCCCGCAATCAATATTGTAATTTTTTTAGGCGTAAACCTCATTACTGTTAGTATATCATTAGTATATCAATAGTATATCAATCGTCTCAATAAAAGTCCAGAAAAACGCATTGATTCCGCAGGAATCGTGCAGATAATCACGCAAGAATTTCAGCTTTGCTTATTCTCCTCGGCATACGCCGTGATTTCAATATTACAGCTCTTATGCTCCCGGCACCACGCCTCGCATTTTTCAGCCCACTCCTTCTCGGCATAATGAAAACCGCACTCCTCGCATTGGTATAGCTCTTTATTTTCTTTTTGAATTGTCTTGACCATGTTGTTGATGATATTCCAGTAATTTCTCTGCTGGTGAGATGCCACTGATGATCTTGTGCGGAAAATAATTCCAAGCGTCACTGACAAGCTCAAGAATGTTACTTAATTCCGAAGCGTCTCCACCGCGATCAAACATCGCCACCACTTTCATCATGTCGTCAGTTTCCTCTTCGTTGTAAATCACATCTTTAATATCCGCCAGCCCAAAATCGCTTTTGGTTTCCTTGAGCAATTCCAAAAGCTCTTTTTCTATTTCTTTTCTCTTCTCAAGAATTTGCTGTTTTGATTCAATTTCCATGTATTTACTGGCCTGTGGACAATTTTCCTTGCCTTATGCTATAGTGTAATTGATCGTAAGATCACTGATTTTAGAGCTAAAGGGCCTCGGTAACGGGGTCCTTTGTGCTTTTATAAGCTGATTCTTTTAGCCAACAAATAAACTCTTTGAGTTCAAAAATATCCACTATTTTGAGACCGCTTTCCCTAAGTTCGTTCAATTCGCTGGAAATTCTGCCGGCTGTCGCGAACAAGTAAACTTTTTTGCCGGCGCTTATTAACTTTTTAATCGGATCGGCGAAATCGCTATCTCCACTCCACAATATAAAAGTTTCCGCGCTGTTCCGCTCACAATCAAGAAGCATATCAACGCCAATCTCCACGTCAAAATTGCATTTCATATCTTCAAGGAAATATTCCCCCTTCTTGTTCATATCGGCAAAACGCTGGTTCAAGTATTCAATCGTTCCCACCTCGTATTTCTTCAGTAACGCGCGACGAATAAACTGCTTCACCAGAGTCGTTGAATCCGCCGGCACACTCGAAGCATTTATGGAAAAGTTAAGTATTTTCACAGGCTTTGTTCGAAGAATATATTTATAATTCTCTGCTTCTGATTTTTCTTTTTCTGATCGCTCGTTACCCGTCAGATACCCATTGTAAAAATTGATTGCCTGAATCGTGCCGAAAGAATCCAGAAATTGCTTGAGCCGCTTTAAGTCAATATGCCACCCAAGTTTTTCACTCCACGGTCTGACATTGGCATAATCAATATAGACGCGAGCATTCGCATCAAAAATACTTTCAAGTCGCCTAATGACTTCTTGCTTATCTTCCGCAATATCTTTTATTCTTCGTGTTTTCGGCGTAAACATAAAATTAACTTCTTTTCTGATACCGATAACCGTATTGAATAATATTTATATTTAAAAATTGTCCGGGTGACGCGGCTTGAAGCAAGTTATTATATAAGTGTTCCGGCACATCGAAATATTGGTACACATCGCCAGAAGTAAACTCCACTTCTAAAACGGCTGACTGTGAATCGTAGCCAATCGAGCGAATATTTGTTGATGTAACCGGCGCTCTTTGCATAAATTTATTTTATCAAAATTTCAGGCATCTTTCGACTTTTCTCGCTCGTCATTGACTCCGCCAAAGCCGAATCAAACAACTCTTTGAGTTTTGATTTTTGGGCGAGGAGTTGGGTTTTATAATCCTGCGCCGCGGAAAGTTTGGCCACGATTCTTGCCCAGCATCAATTTTGCCACTGTATTCTGAATATAACATCGCCTAAGAAAAACACAGAATGCTCTTGCGGCTTGCGTGTTCCGAATAGGAACATCCCGCTATGGGCGAAGCGAGTCGCCAATGTTCAATCCTGCAAAATTTGGTGCGGGGTGTTTTTGGGTTTCGTTAACATTCTAACATTCTGCAGAATATTGGAATGTTATTTATTACTCATTGATTTATGAAGTGCGCTATCAAATAGCTCCTTTAATTTTACTTTTTGCTCCACAAGTCGTTTTTTATACTCTTGTACTGCCGACAACTTCGCAACGATTTGTTTTTGGGTTTGTAGCGGCGGAATAATAAGTTTTTTAGTTTTTAATAATTTGAAGTGTCTGCTGTATCCTAAATTATTAACTTTTAAATTTAACATCGAAAAATAGAAAAACTTCGGAATAAATTTTTCGGCGTTAGGAATAATAATTTGAGTTCCGTCAGCTCCTATAGCAAAGTTAAAATCTACATACTTAAAAATTCGCGTGTGATCGCCAAAAATAATTACAGGATAATCAATTTTATAAACCTTTTCCTCATTATCCGTATAGCCAACGATAAATTTATCACTCTGATCAATTATCGGAAATTTTCCGATGCTTTGATATTTTTCTCTTGGTATACCTTTAATTTTTAGCGGGTTCTTCCCAATGCAATTTATGAATTTATTTTCTATCCACTTCTTGCCGGACGGATTGAGTTCCTTATGCAAAAGCGACTGAAAAAGCTCATCGGCTTTTTGGATGAGGCCATCGTTCAACTTCTGCGCCTCAACAATCTTATCCAACCGCTCAACGATTTGTTTTTGGATTTCAAGCGGCGGGAGAGGGATTTTAAGATTCGCGCATTCCGAAATCCAATATCGTTTATGCTGTTCGTGCTGGAATTTTATCGTTAACATTTTATAGAACAAAAACCTTATATCTGCCTTGTCTTTTTTTGCATGTAAAATTTTCATTGCCGAGGATTTTACCTTAAAGGGAAAATCAACAAATTTTATAGCAGTAGTAAAGTCGTCAAAAATAATTACTGGCAACTTTTCTTTCGGAAAAATACCACTCCTCTCGTTTGTATTCCCCAATATAAAAGATTTACCGGCGGTCAAAACCGGAATTGGGTATTCATCTTTGTAGTCCGTAGAGCTAACAAGATAATTTGTTGGTTGCTCGTACTCTAAAACTTCTCCTAATTTTTTTGTTGGGTAGGGCATAAGCTATTTTCTATTCGAACGAAATATATGATTTAAGTCCGTATCGGCTGAAATATTTAAGGAATAATAAGAATAGTTTACTAAATCAAATAAAATCGTATTTATTAAGTACCTAAAGTAAAACTTTTCTTTGTTCTTTCTTTTGGGGATATTAAGAATTTTCTTTTCATTTTTCGGCATATAGATAATCGGTTCGTGGTCACTGATGCCTAGGTTATGTGCTATATCATTTCTAGCTTTATTCAAAAGTTTTATGTTTTCGTAAATAAATAACGGTAACCAATCTGGATAAAGAATCTTTAATTTTTCTGAGAAACTTCCCCGTAAGGTTGTTTTCGTATTTTTGTATTTAATAGTGATAATTTTGTCTAGGAGATGTTCTATCAACAAATGCCCAATAATAACGACTACTAATACACGCTGGTTATGCCCACTTAAAATAGAAAAAAGAATTCGGTAATCTTTTGATTTATCTTCTATTTCCTCAACCGACTTTTTTGCTGGATAGGACATAATTATCCTCTATGTACTTCGCGCTCACCCCTAATATCGCTGATTTTAATCAAATAATTCTCCCCCAAATTATCAGTAAATTTAAGATAATACTCGAGCGAACTTAAGTTCTCTTTTACATGCTTTAACGCCTCATCGTCAAAATCATGAAGGATATATTCGAGCTCAATTTTTTGCGACTCACCGCCTCGCAAAAAAATTGTTCCCCCGAAATCTGTTACTTCTTGCTCTCGAACATTCGGGTTGCCATCTACGGAGTGCCAGCTGTAACTTTTTGTTTTGGGATGAACCGTACATTCAAAACCGTCATTCGTAAATTTCAAAACTAAAATCGGTTTATCAATGCTTCCGCTTCCAGAGCTTTTATTGCGAACATCAAACAATAAGTTAAATTCAAAGAAAGAATCTTTCCCAATTTGTTCTGGCTGTTTTTCTAATCTTTCTTTAAACCAGCCTTCTATAAAATTACTGCCGAGTATTACATTAGAAACCTGAATATCAGCCACAACTTGTTTCGCCATTATTTTTGCCATTCGGTATGTGAAATAAGCATATACAGCAGTTATAATAACCAAAATCAAAGTTGCATTATCATTGATAATACTTATTGCAGATTTAATGATTTTCAACATTTCTGTAGGCCAAGACATAAAATTTAAAACCACGACTTGACTTTTTTCCACAGTGACTTGAGATTTACACCAACACCGTAAAGTTCGGGTGATAGCTTTAGAATTTCATCATCCTTTTTGTTTTCTTGCTTTGATGTGCTTCTAAACTCCAATTCTTGTTTTGCTTTGTGGTAAATAGACGAGGGCACATGCTGATTATCAATGCTGTTCCGCATTATTTCCCTCAACTCCTCATCGGTTTTGTACCTTAACTGATTTGGTTCATCGGCTATTCTCTTTTTTTCCACCTCCCAAAAGTTCCCATTCGGGACTTTGTTCCCATTCTCATCCCGTATCAGCCCCGCGAGTTTATCGTAATGAGCAAATACCTGTTCATTTGTAGCCCTCTCACCGGCATCAATTTTTGCCCTATCAAATTTACCGCTATTATTGTTTAGCGTGTATTCTCGGTTTCCAATTTTGATTTTCATTTCTTGCATGATTATTATTACTTGTTCCTTCTGTCTCTTATAATTTCCCGAGCCTCAGCACCTAAACTTTGATCGGTATACACTTTAAATAAATCTTCGGTGGACAAAAGATCGAGATGCCCTTTTAATTTGTTACGGAGTTCATTTGATAAATCAAAATCTCGACTGCTAATTGTGATCTTATATGGTTGACCAGGCTTTATAATCTGCACCCCAGATCGAATCTTATCCTCAACCTGTAAATATTTTTGAAATAATTGTTTGCAGGTTTCCTCATCAAGTTCGCTGATTTGCCCTATTTTAATTTCTAGGTTGCTTTTTATGCTTTCAATTTCTCGTAAAATTTCTTCTTGGCTACGGTGGCTTATTTCTTCCTCGCCGTTGTAGGGGCTATAAGTATTCGCCGAGAGAATATAATCGTTTTCCGCAATCTCCTTCACTGCCGTAAACCACGAATAGGGCTTTGTAACTGCTTGGTCTTTGCTCCAAAGCTCTAAAAGTTTCGGAATGTCATTTTTATACTGCGGGCCGAATTTTTTGGCGGCAGAAAGTGATGAACCGTCGCCTTTCATATCAAAAAACCAGATTTGTTCTTTCTCATCCAATTTTGGCGATGGTTTTCGCTTAAATACTAAGAAGCTGGTTTTTACTCCGGCATAGGGTTGAAATACGCCAGCTGGCATTGAGACAACTGCTTCCAACTTTGTGTTTTCCAAAAGATAACGGCGGATGTCTTTGTCATCTTTGTTTGTGCCAAAAAGAGAACCCTCTGGGAGAATTATTCCGGCCCGGCCGTTTGGTTTAAGAGAGTTGATAACATAGCCAAGAAAGAGAACCTGCGTTTTATTGGATTTTACCGGCAAGGTTGGTTTGATTCGCTCGCGGTCAACTTTGCCAGCAAAGGGTGGATTCGTAAGCACTACATCGAAACGGCGCAGATCTTCTTCGTCCTCGGCGCCGGCAACCGTATCTTTTCTGCGGATATGCGCGCCCTCAATGCCGTGTAAAATAAGATTCATTAAAGCAAGGCGCACCATTTCCGGGTCCACATCATAGCCGTGAAAAGTTTTCTCGGTCAAGAATTTCCACTGCTCTTTATTGAGCTTGTCGCCATAGCCAATTTTTCTGCCATCGCGATCCTCAATATTTTTCGGGTCGCTATTTTTGAATTTAAGCCACTCATACGAGGTGATTAAAAATCCGGCAGAACCGCAAGCGGGGTCAAAAATCGTCTCGCCGATTTTAGGATTTACCATTTCAATAATGGCGCGGATAATGTGCCGAGGCGTGAGAAACTGTCCAAGCTCACCGGCCGACTCAATGCTCGAAAGAAGCGACTCGTAAAGATCGCCTTTTATGTCGGTGTCCAGTCGTGAGAATTCAATGGTATCAATAATCTCAATTGTTCTTTTGAGTGTTACCTCGTCAGGAATGAGAAGCTTGGCGCCGTGAAAAATTTGGCGGATGTTGGTGTGACCATTGTGCAAGTCCTCAATGAATGGAAACACCTCGTCGCGAACAAATTTATAGAGAATGTTGCCAGTTTTCTCGCGCCAGCGAGACCAGCGGAATTTATCATTCTTGCCCGCAAAGATTGATTTGTGTTTATGCCCCGTGAGCTTTTCCTCTTTTTCCATCGCAATATCCTGCTCTTCCATCATTTTCAAGAAAAAGAGAAAACTGATTTGCTGAATACGAGTAACCGGGTCTTTAAGCCCGGCGCCCCAAAGGTAGTCGTTTAGCCGAGCGACTTTGCTTTTAAACTCTTCCCTTAATTGTTGAATGTTTTGGGTCATTTATAGTGAGTTTATCGAACTATTTTGGGGGTGTGTATAACTATTGACTTTTAACGGGCGGTCGCTATACTGTAGTTAATACTTACGAAAAAGACCCTTATGAGGTTCCGTCCTCATTGGGGGCTTTTTCTTTTTGAGACAATTCTAAATGTGAGCGCTGATCGCCAATATAAGCAATTTTCACCCCTGTTCGTTTGAGTAAAATAGAGCATTTATCTTTAGGATGTGGCGATAAAACAATAGAAAGTTTTTGTTTCTCCAACAAAAACTTCACTAGACCAGCATAGTCGCCGTCGCTCGCAACAAGCACCGCCTTGTCAAACTTGTTTTCGTATGCGTCGCTTGTGGCCTGTAGCACTAAATCGGCGTCGCAGTTGCCTTTTGGTTTTCCTGCGCCGTCGTAAATCACTTCTTTGAATACAAGGGTATATCCGCACTCCTGCAAGTATTTGTATAGTTCTTTGTATCTTGGTATCAATCCGATAAATAAGTACGCTGTGCGAATTCCGTATTTTTCGGACAGCCACACTCTGAATCTTTTATAATCCAAATTCCAACCCAACCCCATAACGCCTTTATGCAGATTAGCGCCGTCTATATACGCAAAATTGTTTTCTTTGGATTTCATGTTTTGATTATCTCACAAAAACTGTTTGATTTAACTCTTTAAGCGTGGTTTGGAGCGCGTCCTCGCCGAAAATTCGCAGTATTTGATTGAGTCCGCCTTGCTGTTGAAAAATCGGTTCGTTGAAAATAGATACTTCAATCGGAGCCCGGCGAGCGATGTATTGGCTCTTTACTAAACGAAGGATTTTTGTTTGTTCCGGCTGGAATTGCTTATCAATTAGCCATGCCTCAAAAAGCTCGCTGATGCGCTCATCGTATAACTGCGCTTCGGTGGGAAGTTCCTGAATGCCAAGAGCGGTTTTTACAAATTCATTAAGCGTTCCGGGCGGATAATGATATGCCTCTCGCAAGTTCGCCTCGTTGAAGTAATATTTTGGCGAGTTTAACTTTTCGGCAAGAACCATTGATTCATCGCTTGAAAGCTCTTGGCCTTCTTTTACTTTTTTCACCAATGGCTCTGCTTTGGCGAGTTCCTGAATCTGCCGTTCCCACGCCATCTGATAATCATCAGAATCAATTTTTTCTCCTTCTGCGCCAACTTCTACACATGCTCGCTTAATAATGACATCTATATTTTCTGGAGCTGCCTCGGCAACCTGAATGAAGCCAGCCGGCATTTCCAGTTCTTGCTCGACAAAATCCTTAACTTCCGTACCCCACGGGACACCGGCCTTTGCTTTGGCAATTTCTGAATAAGGGTTATAGCTTTCGTCGTTGAAGTATTTCGTAACACCGGCAAAATCGTAAATCCTAAATGACTTTTTGTTTATTTTCTGGTCAAGCCGACTGCCACGGCCTCGCATTTGCTGATACAAAATCGGGGAGCGAGTAGGACGAACCATTATAAGATTTTCAACCATTGGAGCATCTATGCCTGTATCCATCATACCGACAGAAACGGCGATCATTGGCAGTTCTTCCAGTTTGAAACGCCTGATTGCGCCGCGAGGATCTTCGGTATCAGAAGTGATGAGCTCGGCAAAGCGGCCCTTGTGCTCCGGTTTGGCTTGGTTGAAATAGTACGCAAGCTGGGCGGCATGGCGTTTAGTAACTGCATAGACGATTGCTTTTCTCGGCCTCTTGGGCTCTCGCTTTTCTTCCTCGGCAAAATACGCTTGCGCGACTTGTTCATTTCGCGCTGGGATATTTATTTTTCTTTCCAAATCTTCTGGGCTGTAATCTTCGCCTTCAAAATTTACTCCCTCAAGCGATACTTTTGTATCAATTTGCACAATGTCATAACCAGCAAGATATCCCTCTTTAACGCCGCTTCGAATACTATAAACAAAGGTCGGCTTGCCTTTTTGTTCCGTTTCATCCCAACAGCCAAAAAGCTTGTAGGTGTTGCGGTCCACATAGCCACTGGGGGTTGCGGTGAGGCCGATGCGGATAGCGTCAAAATGCGAGAGGGCGGCACTATAAATGCCGAAGATAGTGCGGTGCGCCTCGTCAGAGATAATGACATCAAAATAACCGCTGGTGAGAGACGGAAGCTGGGAATAAAGCGTTTGAAGCGTAGAGATTACTATTTCTGATTCATCCTTGGGTTTGCCGCCATAGAGAAGCGCGGATGAGTGGTCTTTTAGAATTTCGTCAAAAACTTCTTTGGTTTGCACGCCAAGCGGAATTCTGTCCACAAGAAACAAGGCGCGATTTACGATTCCCGCGTCAAAAAGCCGTTTGAGATAGAGCGCAATGGTGTCGGTTTTACCTGTTCCTGTTGCCATAACCAGGAGCATTTTGCGCTTGCCACCCGCGAGGGCTTTGTCCATGATATGTATTGCCTCTTTTTGATATGGACGAGGTAAGCGCCATTCGCCACCTTTAAAGTATCTTTCGGGGATTGGTATGACCGATATCGGTTTTTGTTCAAGGCGAAGATTTTGGATTTTCTCAAGATCACGCTGGGAATAAAAGGTCGCCACTTTCTGCTCTGGCCGATTTTTGTAATCCCAAAAGTAAATTTCTTCACCGTTGGATAAAAAGATAAATTCGGCTTTGATTGATTCTGCGTATTGAAGGGCCTGCTGTTTTGCAGAAGCAGGATCAACGGAAAATCGCTTTGCTTCAATCACGGCTATTCCACGGCCGCGGCTGTCCTTCAAGATATAATCAGCGCGTCCGGCTTGCGAGGTCTCTTCGGTAATGACTTGGTCTTTATCTTCCGGGTCCCAACCAGCTTCGCGGAGCTTTCTATCAATCAAAATACGCGCGTCTGTCTCGCGTAAAAACTTTTTTCCAGTTGTGTCGTATATGGGCATAATTTATATTAGATTGACATCCCAGATTTTTTGACAAATCGCTTTATATAATTGCTGACGAGCTTGAATGCTATCTTTTGTAAAATTATCAATCGCGACAAAGCCCAATCTCTCATCTTTCATAAACCGTATAAATTGAGGATTGTTTTGGTAACATTTCTCATTTAGTGATTTTGCGAGTAGGTTTTCGCCAAAATACATTGGCAACTTTTCTTGGTATTCTGCGTCATTAAAACTTCTGTTTTTATCTTGTGGCAAAATCAATAAGTCGCCGAATCTATTTCGAGCACTCTGAAACTCCCTTTCTGTTTGAAATTGATCCTGAAATCGCTCGTAATGATCCGCCCAAACATGCTCAATGTCATATGGATTTTCGACTTCACGATTTACATAATCATCAAATTTTGTGTTTAATCCGCTACCATTTTCTATAAAGTAAGTCATTCTTGCCAAGACATGACGCATATTTTTCATCGTAAACTGATTTAAATAGAAATCATCAATTCCGTTCAAATCAAAATCCATGTTTTGTAATTCTTTTTGCAAAATATCTCTCAATTCCTGAACCGTTTTTCGGCGTATTTTTTTTGAAACAACGAACATCGCATTTTTTACGGCGTTATATCCTAATGTCTTAAAGTTAAAACTGCGACGAGCAATATATTGATCAATATATCTGCTAACAATTTGAATTTTTTGCTTAACAATTTCGTTGTCATCGCTCGGCGCGATGGCGGAGAGAATAACTTGATACTGAAGCGTAAAGTTTCGTTCGGCATTATAAAAAACACATTCAAGGTCAGCGGAAAACTCTAAAGAATACTCCTTTAGTAGTTTGTAGATAGCCACATATTTTGGCAAATAAACCATTACAAATCGCTCGTAATCTGTTGTATCCGCCAATTCAATTTTTGGGATATTATCTCTAACCCACTTATGAAAAGTCGTTCCAATAATATCAAAATCCTCATTACTTGCTCCTGCGTGTGTTGCGCGAATTGTATCCGCGTATTGAGCTCTCAGCCAATTTTTGAAAAAGTCATCGTCTTCCTTTGCGTCTATAGCAGTGAGTTCTAAAATCTGCCTTTTCCATATCTCATTTGCCTCGCTTCTATTTTTGTCCGATTTAATTTCAGAAAGTAAAAATCCTTTCAACATTTCTGTTGGTGTGAGGCTTAATCCGCGATCATTCATTGATACGAATATTTTGTGGGCATCTTGCTCGGTATATGCCGATATTTCCACAAGATCAACATTGTAAATTAGCCAATCAATGAAAAACGGCAAAGCTTTATCTCTTAAATCTTCTGGGAACATCTCGGCAATATCTTGATAGCGATCAAATATCGTTCGTACACTTTCGGGCTCGTTAGAGGAATTAAAACCGGTTGCATTGTCAGTATAAAGTGCATTAAGACATTTTTCTCTTTCATCCACATGAATATTAAACGAGCGAACACCATATTTTAAGGTATATCAACAATAAAGTTAGAGAAGTAAGTCGTTGCTGGCCATCAATAATTGCGGCTTGATTTTCTCCACTACTAAAAACTATTGAACCTAAATAATAATGACCGTATTGTTTTACCATATCCCGCGAGTGATCAGCATCATAAAATTCGTAAAATTCTCCCGTCAAGTCATCGATAAGTTCTTCGATCTGTTTTTTTCCCCAACGATATCCGCGTTGATAATAGTGAATGGTGTACTTCTTGTTCGAAAGAAGATCGCTTAAAGATTTTTCTTTACCAATTATTTTTTGCATATTTGTTATATTAATTTATGTTCCTTGAAACTGAAATAATTTGCCTTACTGACGATCACATGATCACTTATATCAATGCCAAGAAGTTTGCCCGCATCAACCAGTTGTTTCGTTATCTCTGAATCTTCTTGCGACGGCGAAGGATCTCCGGCCGGGTGGTTGTGAGCAATAATTACCTGTGCGGCTAAATGCCGTACTGCCGGCTCGAATACTTCTCGCGGATGAACAAGATTGGCGTTAAGAGAACCAACCGATATGATTTCCCGTTTAATTTCCTGATTGCGGGCATCCAAAAAGAAGATGACGAAG
>Ga0209541_10000376_pt1 | contig 87867 bp, 85 predicted proteins | sample RifCSPlowO2_01_FD_184027 | JGI IMG/M metagenome (GOLD analysis project Ga0209541, IMG submission 184027) | Groundwater microbial communities from Rifle, Colorado - Rifle CSP2_plank lowO2_0.1 (SPAdes) (version 2) | ecosystem: Environmental > Aquatic > Deep subsurface > Groundwater | place... | reverse complement strand
TGTTTCGATGGTATGTTCACTCATCTTGCACTCCTTTCTTAAGAGAAAATATTACCTTGGTTTGGGGAGTTTTTCCTTTTCGGATAATCTTTGGGGAATGTAAACTAATTCGCTGATACTTTAAGATAGGTATGCAAATTTTAAAAAGACGCTGGGACAGGAGCGGAAAACTTAAAGCAATTATAATTAGCAAGCGCGGCGACAGAAGATATAGAAAAGAAGATATTGAGAAACTAATCAAGATTTAAGGAGTTTTAGATTGTGACAATGAATCGAATATCTGCATTTATAAGTTATTCCTCAGCGGAAAAGAAAATTGGTGGAAGATTTAAATCTTGCCTAACAACTTATTGCGGATATGAAACGTTTATTGCGCATGACGATATTCCTGGTTCTTCTGTTTGGGAGACAGAACTCTTAAAAGCTATATCACAAACTGATTTTTTCATACCGCTTATTTCTAAATCATTCAAAAACTCTCCCTACTCCGACCAAGAAACCGGAATTGCAGTTTATTTAAATAAGAAAATCATTCCAATTAAACTGGAGTCCGTTGATCCATATGGTTTTATCAGCAAGTACCAGGCCCTTCAATACAAAGCGACCCCAACCATTTATTTCTCTCCAGATAACGTCAAAGAGTTGGTACTGACAATTGCACAGATCGGATTAAGTTTCCAGCCCAGATCCACTTACCGTCAAAAAGCGCTAAATTCAGTAGTTCATGCCTTCTGCCAAAGCAACTCATTTGATACAGCTAATGCGACTATCCAAGTTATTCTTAGATGTAAAGACCTTTCTCCAGATCATGTGAAAGAAATGAAACAGGCTATAAAAGAAAATGGTCAAATTCAGGGTGCTTTCGATCTATCGGTTTTAAAAGAATTTTTACTCAAGACTTACAACTTTTCAGTTGATTAATATGTTATTATAGTGTTAAGAGACAGAATGGAAATACAAGACAAAAAACAAGGCAAAATCGAACACGAAAGATTAGTAAAACTAATCGGAAGAGCAAAGAAAGAAGCAGACAAGTTTGTGAAGAAGAATAAAGAAATAGAGAAACAATTTCAATTTCCTCGCGCAGTTCTATACTCTTAACCCTAAACCCTCAATTGTCCTCTTTCAACAAACAGGAGTACAATTACTCTGAATTTTTCTATCGCAACATGCTAAACGGAAGCGGTAAACTGAAAGCAATTATTATCAGCAAGCGCGGTGATAGGCGATATCGAGAAGAAGATATTGAGAAATTCATAAAAGCAGATGTCAATAAATTATGACAATTGTTACACAATATCATGCTTAGAGACAAATTTGATATAGATACCATTTTACTAGGTAAGATAATTATAAAAGTCTAATAGACTAAATTAGGGAAGTATGAAATAGCTAAACGATATGATAAATCTTAGACAACGTAATGATATTCATGAAACATTCTCTTACGGAGTGATCTATATATATTCTATCCCAGACGAAAGACATAAAGATCGTTTAAAGATTGGTAGCACGACACTTAGATCACTTATACCGACGAAAGAAGAAATAGAAGCGGCAGCAAGAGAGCGCATTGTTGAACAAACTAGAACAGCTGATGTGCAGTACGCCCTCGAACATGCTGAGTTGGCAGTAACAAAAGACAACAAATACTTCTCTGATACTGACGTACATGCTGTCCTTATACGTTCTGGATTCTCTCGCAAATCCGAGAATACCAATAACACTCATTCGGAATGGTTCGAGGTCGACCTCACAACTGCAAAAAATGCCATAAAAGCTATAAAAGAAGGCCGTGAAGCTCTGACTACAACTGAAAAGACTGGTTTAAAGCATCAACCTTTTCCTTTTCGCCCAAGCCAGCTTGATGCCATAGCTATAACGAACAAGGCAATCCGACAAAATCGCAAACATTTTTTGTGGAACGCAAAAATGCGTTTCGGTAAGACTTCTGCTGCAATGCAAGTTGCTAAAGAAAATAATTTCAAAAAAGTTTTAATTGTCACTCATCGACCAAGTGTTAAAACAGATTGGTATGACGACTTTAATAAAGTTTTTTCTGGTACCGAATATGAATATTCATCAAAAACTAGAGGGGAGAGTCTGTCGAGGCGGCTCGCTGACTCTAAACCTTTTATATATTTTGCATCACTACAAGACCTTCGTTTGTCCGAACTTGTCGTAGCCGATGAAGCAGCAAAGTCTCACGCAAAGGGCTTTAAGAAAAATGAGAAAATATTCGAAACTACTTGGGATATGCTCATTGTTGATGAGGCACACGAGGGAACGCAGAGTCTTTTGGGCGATACAACTCTTTCTAAAATTCCCCGCAATTTTACCCTTGAGCTATCCGGAACACCATTCAACATACTCCACAAAAGAGAAGAAAACGAAATTTATACTTGGGATTATGTGATGGAACAAGACGAAAAGCTCCATTGGGACGAACGTCATCCGGGTGTGCCTAACCCCTATTCCGAGCTACCAGCTCTTTCAATGTTCACATACGACATTGATAAATTCGCAAGCCATATCGGCGATTTTGGTGCTGAGTTCCATGATGTCCTGGAAGGAGCTTTTAAATTTCACGAGTTCTTTCGCGTGCACAAAGACGAAGACGGTAACGATACAGCCCAATTTGTATATGAAGAGATGGTAAATAAATTCTTAGATTTACTTGCCAATGAGAAGCTAAAAACCAAATTTCCTTATTCGACAGAAGAGTATCGCAGTTATAACAAGCATGCACTGTGGCTTTTGCCAAACCGGGTAAAAGTTATTGAAGCTATGGAAAAATTGATGGAAGACCATTCGGTTTTTGGCAAATTTTGCATTATAAATATCTCGGGTAATGCCAAAGATGATGACGATATTGATACGGATGCTAAAAACCGTGTTACCAACGCCATCAAGAACAATGAATACACTATCACGCTTACAGGGCAGCGACTCACTACTGGTGCTACCGTACCGGAGTGGACAGCAGTGTTTATGCTATCTGACACCGGCTCGGCAACCACTTACTTGCAGGCCGCATTCCGTTGCCAGACGCCTGCAAAAATAGAAGGCAAGCTCAAAACTCAGGGTTATGTCTTTGATTTTGCTCCAGATCGCACGCTTAGACTCGTAGCGGAGGCCATAGAGCTCAACCACAAGTCTGGCAAAACTAACACCCCAGAGCAAAAAGATGCCATGACTAATTTCTTGAACTTCTGTCCGATTCTTGCTGCAGAAGGTGGTGAGATGAAGCCATTCCAAGTTGGCACCATGCTCGAACATCTTAAAAAAGCTATCATCGAGCGAGTTCGCCGAAATGGTTTTGATGATCCCAAGTTATACAACGATGAACTACTCAAGCTCGATGAATTAGATATCAAAAAGTTCAATGACTTAAGGACGATAGTTGGCACTAGTACGAATGAACGTACAAACGAGATAAAAATCAACGATCTTGGAATGACAGACATCGAAATACAGAAAGCTGAAGAAGACGAACGTAAGAGGCAAAGAGTTGAACTTACCGAGGAAGAAAAAGAAAGACTAAGACTGCTGAAAGAAGCTCGCGAACAGAAAAAGAGTGCTATCAGCATTCTTCGGGCCGTCAGTATACGTATGCCAATGATGGTCTACGGTGCAAATGTATCAATACGCGAGGATATTACACTACAAAAATTCATTGATCTTGTTGACGATGAATCGTGGCGGGAGTTCATGCCTGCCGGATTGAGTAAGGATACGTTTAGAGAATTTACTAAGTACTACGACGAAGAGGTCTTTCGTGGCGTCGCTCACAGTATCCGTGCCAAGGCATTTGACTACGATGACCTGCTGCCAGTCGAACGAATTCAGGCAATAGCAGAGATCTTTGGTACATTTAAAAACCCCGACAAAGAAACAGTTCTAACACCCTGGAATGTTGTAAATATGCAAATGTCACTTTCTCTTGGTGGAAGTGATTTCAGAATCTTTATAAAAGGTAAACCGGAATGGATTACTCAAGGTTCGGCTTCTAATATATGGTCACAAGATGATACTAGAATTTTGGAAATCAATTCGAAGTCCGGTCTTTACCCCTTATTAGCAGCTTACAATATTTATTCCAGACAGTTATTTAAAATAAAAAAACCTGAAGATAAAATATACAAAAAACTCTGGAAGGAGATTCTGAAAAAAAATATATTTGTTCTTTGTAAAAGCCCAATGGCTGTTACTATTACTCGGCGCACTTTAGCTGGTTATAGTGGTGCAAAAGTTAATGTTGTGTACGTGAAGGATTTAGTCGAAAAGCTTAGTAATCAAGTTAAATATTCGGAGTATAATATAGGCAAAGAATTACAAGAAAAATACGAGTTGGAGACAAACGAAATGAAATTTAATGCTGTTGTAGGCAACCCACCATATCAGGTTAATACAGATACTAATTTCTCAATACCTGTATACCATTTGTTCTTTGAGGTAGCAAAAAGTTTATCGCCAGATTATATTTCTCTAATTCATCCTGCACGCTTTTTGTTTAATGCTGGCGCTACACCTAAGGATTGGAATAAGCAGATGCTTAATGATCCACATCTTTCTGTGCCATTATATGAGCCTGAATCCGAGAGGATATTTTCAGGAGTCGATATCAAGGGAGGAGTTTGTATAACTTTTTGGGACAAATCGAAAACAAATGGTGGTCTAGGCGGACAATTTATAGCACGTGAGGAACTTAGATCAATTCTCGACAAAGTTAGCGTAGGCGGGTTCGATAAAATCGTTGGTCCTAGAGGTGGAACGCGAGCAAAGCGCTGGCTTGATAGCTATAAAAGGTACCGTTCGTACTTACCTTCAAGTGTATTTACAAATAGCCCAGAGCTTTTTGTCCAAACCCCTGACCCCTCTCACACGATAAGGATTATAGGCTTAGTAGACAATAAGCGTACAGAACGCTATATTTCAGCCAATCTTTTAGATGATACTGGTCTTAATAAGTGGAAATTGTTCATACCGAAATCCAACGGTACTGGTGCGCTTGGTGAAGCATTATCCACACCTCTGCTGGGCGGTCCTTTAGTGGGCTGTACTGAGTCCTTCCTCCAGATCGGTTCATTTGAAAACGAGTATGAAGCCCAATACTGTCTGAAATATCTTAGAACCAAGTTCTGCCGTGCTATGCTCGGGACAAAAAAGGTGACGCAGGATAATTCAAAGGGCGTATGGAAAAATGTGCCACTACAGGACTTCACGGATAAATCGGATTTAGATTGGACAAAGTCTGTTAACGAGATCGACAAACAACTGTATGAAAAATATGGTTTGGACGAAAAAGAAATTACGTTTATTGAGACCCACGTCAAAGCCATGGAGTAAACTATGGTGCCGACAATTGATATCGACATTTCCGAAAACAAACTTCGTAACAAGGCTGAGCTACTTAATGCACTATTGCTTGACCACACTACGAAAAAGAATATTATCTGGGCGACAGATTCGTACATAAAACATGGAAAAGGCTTCGCTCCCAAAAAACAAATTACTTCCGAACTAGTAACAGGAATTTATGGAAAATTGATCCAGCCTCGTGCGGCAAAAAGCTTAGCAGAACAGCGTTTCCGCACGAGAGTAAAAGCAGAAGTATTCACACCACTCAGAGTGGTAGATCAAATGAACAAGGCGATAGATCGTGATGGCGAAATAAAAGTCCCCGATGAGAATAACTGGCAAGAATATATTAAGGAATTAAAGCTAGAAATTTGTTGCGGCGAAGCCCCGTTTATCGTCAGCAGGTATAATCCAACTGCTCATACAGGACAAGTTATAGAAATAAAGAACCGCGTTGGGTTTTTGGACAAAAAACTTCACTTTGTTTCAAAATACTGTAACAAACCAAAAGATTGGATACATTGGGCCAAAGAAGCATACAAGGCGAGCTACGGTTATGAATGGCAAGGAGATAATATTCTCATTGCTCGCGAAAATTTACTTTACTCGGTGATTGACTACTACAAAGCTAAATTTGGGGGCAATCCGTCACTCGAGATACAGCAAGAGTTTGCAGAAATTATCAGCTGGAACATTTTCCAAATGGACGGCATAAAGTATGTAATTCCCATGAGTTGCCACCACGAAACTAAAGTTATGCCCGGTGACCTAACTCTATTCGGGGAAACACCCGAAACTGTAGAAAAAAATGAATGCGAAGGCTGCAAATTCAACCACCTTACCAAGCATAATGGTAAGTATGTACAAATAATGAATTGGGTAGAAGATAAATCTGAAAAGTTTATTGATCTAGTGACACAAGTCGAAAAAGATTTTGAGAGGCAAATACGCCAAGAACAACACGAAGAAAATTATTTAACAATAAATGAGATTAGTGTAAATTAACAAACTCTACGGTCTCACACCAGAAGAAATCGCGATAGTAGAAAGTCAAATTTTATCCAGAAGTTGAAAAGGACTTTTAATTTTTGAGATGTATCCCAGATATATTCAACAGGCTTTGGAAGGTGCAAAATACCATGAAAATCTTGCATTTTCATTTGCCCATCCAAGAATGCATAAATACAACCAGTCTGCGTTCCATCTCCGGGCATATTTTTGGGAATTATGGTCTGTATGGGATTATATTCTTCAACAAGTTAATTCAGAAACATTAAAATTAGATCCTGGAAGGGTAAGGCGAGATCTCCTTGAAAAGTTAAAGAGAAAATGTCCAAACTACAAATATTTAAAAGACTTAGAAGAAATTCAAGAGAATGATCGTTTAATTAGAATTAAGTTGATTCGTGATTATGCCCATAAATGGCAAATAGATCCATACCTCATTGATTACCATGGGAGTATTGTAAATGTGATATGCCTAAACAATTTAGACGCCAAAGATAAGAAATTACCTAGACAGATAAATATTGATAGAAATGACTTATGGTTTATGGAAAATGTGGTTAAAACGCTTTCAGAAAAAGGTTTTTTCAAGGGTAAGAAAAGTTGAGGAAATGATATAGAGAAAGTAATTTTAATGCGCGAAAAAACAAATTGTTCAATTAGTTTATAGTTCGATTGACTCACCACAAGTAAACTCTACGGCCCCGTTCAGAATCTGCGACGTCCGTCCGGAAGTACCGCACATCCATTTTTCAATCTTCTTATTCCAAAATTCTTGAGAATATTAGAATAATCTTTTTTGAATTCTTTAAGTAGATATGTCATCTTGACATACAATAATTAATCTATTATACTTTAATATATTATGTTTAATATAGTTTCTGCCAGACAAATCCAAAGAGAGTATAGAAAGGTTCTCCAAAAAGCGAATAAGACTAAGGAGCCTATTATTGTTATGTCTAACAACAAACCTCTTGGCGCCATTATTGGGCTTGATCTTTTAGAGAAATTTCAAATTGAAGCTGTCTTAAAAAAAGCTTTAGAAGACTATAAGGCTGGAAAGACCAAAACAATCTCTACAATTGAAGAGCTTGAAGCTGATTTTGAGCAAATGAGAAAAGAGGCAAATCGTTAGGGTATGATAAAGATACAGTATTCTCCAAAGTATCTTTCCGAACGAAAAAAATTTTTAAAAAATAACTCACAACTTCTGAATAAAACAATTAAAGCGATATTCACTTTTGCCAGAAATCCACAGCATCCAGGTTTAAATTTAGAAAAGCTAGGAGGAACAAAAGTTTGGACTATTAGAATTGACAAAGCCAACAGAATCTTTTTTTCTTGGATTGATGATAAGACAGCGCTTTTTATTGATATCGGTAAACATGATAAATACAGAAGGTATTGAAACTGTGGTTTGGGGGTTCATAGTTCGATAGATTCACTACAGGTAAACCCCGCACAATCCTTAGGTAAAGCCAGGATATACGGGGCAGGCTCTACGGCCTCACACCGGAAGAAATTGCAGTTGTGGAAACTTGAGCTTATAAATAAAGGTTGAATGGATTGTAATGATTTAACTGAGCTTATCGAAAGAGGAGAGTCTACAAATCTTGAATTTAAAGAAGGTAGTTCCACGTCTTCTTTAGAAGATGGTTTAAAATCAGCTTGTGCATTTGTTAACACGGAAGGAGGAATCGTTCTTTTTGGAGTAAACGATAGAGGTGATAAGAGTGGGATTACTGGGAATATCGATGAACTAAAACAAAAGATTTCTAATAAGATAAAAAATGGTTTTATTCCAAATATCACTGACTTAGTTTATCTAGATAGTACTACCTGTGGTGCCTCCACAATAATTTTTTTAAGAGTTGAAAAGAATGACACTGCAATTTATACATACAAAGATCATGTTTATAAACGGGTCGGATCAACTACTGTGCGTTTAACTCTAGATGAAGTGATTAGGTTGAGAAAAAAATTGGAAAGTGGCATAAAAGAAATTGCGCCTAACATATATTCAAAAACTGGTCCGTCTGTTAAAAAATGCCAAAATTGTGGTTATCAAAGCATTTCTGGTTTTGAGTCGATTTTGTCTATTGGTGCACCCCCATCCGATAAAAAATGTCCAGAATGTGGGGGAAAATTAGAAATCAGCTGATAAAATAGGGAAAAAAGACTCCATAGCATTTGACTCATAAAAATTGACTCTTTTTACCTTCAATAATTTTTAAGTGTTTCTTGAAAAAATTTCAGAGTAGATGTATCCTGCCTGTAGCTGTTTAAGCGGACAATGAGAAAATTAAGCTTTCTTGTTTTAATAATACCCCTCCTATTTATTTCTTCCATCCAAAACGTATTCGCAGCCCATACCCCTTCGGTAGAATTATTACAATTGACTGCTGGTTTTTATCGAGAAGACTGGCCTGCTATTTATAAGGATAAAATACTTTGGGTTGCTGAAGGGATAATTTATGTCTATGACGTTAAAGAAAAAACAACTGCGCCATTTTTTGAAGGTACTCAGCCTTTAGTCAACTTTTTTGCTCTGATTGCATATGATGGAAGATACATAATTTACAATCAATACGATGGCATTTCCTATAATGTTAGTGCATACGATACTAAAAAAGGTGAAGATATTCCAATAACTAACGGGGTTGGTTCTCACTGGGCTACTGATTATGATAATAAAACCGTTGTTTATATTGATGGCGGTGCCTGCGGTGAGCTTTACGCTTACGACATAGCGCGAGAAGAAGCAAATCTGGTTACTGAAAATGCTTGTGGTTCTGCAAAAATTTCTGGAAATATTATTGTATGGAATTATGCAGCGGCCGGCGGAACAAACATTTATGGATTTGACTTGAGCAAAAATCAACAATTTGATATTGCTACCGAAGGTGGTTTCCAAGAATCACCGGATATATATGGGAATAATGTAATTTATCTTAACAGTGATGATGTAACTAATTCAGTTAGGCTTAAGAATTTGAGAACCGGAGGACTAAAAACTCTTGAGGAGACTTCTGACTACAGTATGAGCTGGCCTTCAATTTCCAAACGATATGCTGTTTGGGGTAAAAACACATCTCAGCATGTTTCCGGTGTGGAAGGTGTTGATTTGAAAACTGGGGTAGTTTTTGAAATCCAAGAGCAGGGACAACACCAAAATGATAATTTATCGCCATTGGTAGTTGGAAATATTGCGGCATGGATGGCTTGGAGAACTGGTAATGGGGATATTTACGCAGCAATAATAGATTAAAATTAAACAATTCTCCCGCAAAATCGACCAGTTAGTTTACAAACTCTACGGTCTCCATCCTTCACATTAAATTACGGAAGGGCAAGCACGCCAAAAGAAATTGCAATTGTGGAGGAAACAAATTCTAGTTAACCTCGATAACTACAGCGGAAATATCATCAGGTTTCGACCTTAAATGTTCTTCTTTTGATCTTTTCTTCGCTTTTTCAATTAACAATTTAGCTACATCACCTTTATGCCCTACGACTTCTTCAATTTCTTCAAAAGTTAAATTGTCATGGACACCATCTGTGGTTAAGATAAATTTATCACCGGCAGTTGCAATAACCGAATAACTGTGGACTTCCAAGGGTTCAAGTTGCCCAACAGATTGGGTAACAATACTTCGTAGTAAAAATGCTTTTCCCTCCAATTCATTTAGTTCGCTATGGGAAGTAGCATTTTCCAGTTTTTCGGCTATCCGTTTGGGAATAATGCTGTCATCATGAGTAATTTGGTCAATGTTTCTTTCCTAAATAAATACACTCTAGAGTCGCCAACGCTGGATATGAAAAAGATCTTCTGATTATCAAGGCTAACTATTTTGGTAACAACTGCTGTAGTTAATCCATCCGGAACTTCTTTGCTTACCGCCAAAGATGCTTCCTCAACTATAGTTTTGAGTTTTTCCTCAACCCTAAAGTCATCATCTTGATTCCAACCATCCAGCCTAAGTTTTATTATTTCTAGTGCTTTGTTACTAGCTTCTTTTCCTGCCTTTGTCCCGCCTAAACCATCCAGTACTGCTGCCCAACTACTTTTAGCATCATAAGCGATTGAATCTTCATTCCGATCCGGATGTTCAATGCTTGGAATTGACATGCTGTAAAAGCTAAGATTCATATCTTATTGACACTAAGATTATAAACTGTACGGCCTCACGATTTCCCTTGACTATAAATAGTTTCGAGGTTCAGAAAAATTCTTACTTAGACAAGGTCAGAAAACAAGCCATTCAGAAATTAGGGAAGATGAAAAGAGGTAGGCCAGAAAAAATTAAACAAAGAATAGATTTACTCGAAAATCTGATAAGAGAAACGATGCTTGACATACAAACGAAGAGAAAGCTGGTAGGTGTAATACGAGTTAAGCATGGTTTAGAAGACCATGAGATATTGGGTGAGATTGAGAAATTATTATCCGAAAAGAAAAAATGGAAATAATCCCTTTAAAGAAAAAATACGCCGAAATAATAATTAGCGAGTCTTTAGTGTAAATTTATAAACTCTACGGCCTCCGCCGCACTAAAAAAGGACGTCAAACGGCCCAGGGAAATTGCAATTGTGGGGGGAAGGGGGTAACCCCATAAACCAATCACCGAACATTCCAATATTCTTGAGAATTTGAGAATAATCCGATTCTGCAAAATTACAGGCAGGCTAGCGCGAAAATAGAAATTACCCCATAGCATTGACTAAAGTAGTTGTTTACGTTTAAAATCCATAAATTATGGAAGAGAGACGGGCAGCTCCTGAAGCTATAGGGAATTTGCGATTGATAAAAACTGAAAGATCTGTTTCAGGCAAGCATATTCCATTAAGTTTTGAAAGACCATACCTGATTCTTATCGAAGGGATAGCACGGTTCAGATTAGCAGGGATTATAGAATTTGGTAATCCGATAATAAGAGTGGCTATTTCTCCTGCAAATAACGATAATTCAAACGGGTCTGAACAAATTGTAAATTGGGATATACGCGACAATTGGCAAATAGAAGGCACAGATGTCACTCTTCGGGCATTTTTTAGTAAAAAAAATTTAAATAGAAATAAAGTAGGTAACTCTATCCATAAGGTTGTTTTTATAATTAGCGCTCCGCGTGACACAATTATCAAAACTGAACCCCCCAACATTAATACTTAATCATCCCAAAATTCTTGAGAATTTGAGAATAACCCCATCATTTTCAAGCGCACTATCATTTGACACCTGATTCTGGTTTTCTTAAAATTCCCTACACCATGGGTAGAAGGGAAAGAGCTGATTTCAATCATCGAGAGCCGGAGTCTGATGAATTGGCCAGAGCAGAAGAACAATTTGTATCTAATGCTGAAAGAATGGAAGTAATTGAATCAACTCTCAGGGCTCAGTTTGATGAGGCACCGGTAGGCAAAAAGGGCCTTACGAAATTAAGAAGATATCTTAGAAAAGTGAACTTTAAAAGAAGGAGAAGTGAAATACCTCCAATAGGTAAAGTAAAGTCTGTCGATGTTGCAGATTTTGCAAACGTAAAGGTTGGGCATTTAAGAAATCTGCAAGAGATTTCTCCACCGGCAGAAGGCGCCAGGGAGCTAAGATATTGGGAAAATATGAGAACAACAGCTAGATGGCTATATAACATAACCCATCCCAACAATTAGCTTTTTCCTTATTCCAAAATTCTTCCACCAGAGGCGGACAGGTATGAATATTAGAATAATTCCGTAGTCTTTTGGGTTTTGTTATAGTTGAAGAGTGCGTTTGAAAATAGGTCGGCTTATTGTTTCTGTTGCCATTTGTCTTTTAGCCGGCGCAATCGGTTCTTTTTTTACCGCACCTGCAATAGAAACATGGTATGGCAGTCTAAACAAGCCGGCGTTTACACCCCCTGGCTGGCTTTTTGCTCCAGCCTGGACAATTCTTTATATGTTGATGGGGATATCCCTGTACCTTGTATGGCAAAAAGGCTTTAAAAAGAACCTTTTTGCAATCAAAATATTTTTCTTACAGCTTGTGTTAAATGCAGCCTGGTCAATAATTTTTTTCGGCTTAAAAAATCCAACTTTTGCTTTTTTGGAGATAACTGGCCTCTGGCTGGTAATTATCTTGACGATTAAAGTTTTCTTGCCGATTTCCAAAATTGCCGCCTATCTTTTGGTTCCATATTTATTATGGGTGACTTTCGCTTCTTTCTTAAACCTTTCAATTGTCTTTTTGAATTAAAACAAGAAGTGGCTTTGTTTTAGTATAATTTGTGAAATTCAGATGAATAAAAAGAAACCGGATATTAAAGAAATAAAAAAGAAGCTGACAGACGAGCAGTATAATATCTGTTTTTTGAAAGGTACTGAGCCGCCGTTTTCCGGCAAATATACCGATTTGTTTGATAAGGGAATCTATAAATGTGGTGTTTGTGATACACCGCTTTTTTATTCACATTCCAAATTCCATTCCGATTCCGGCTGGCCAAGTTTTGACCGTCCGGTTGATAAGAAAAATATTAAATACGAAAACGACAATAGCATAGGAGTGAAAATAATCGAAGTAACTTGCGCAACTTGCGGGGCGCATCTGGGTCATGTTTTTGACGATGGCCCGACCAAGACAACTAAGCGCTACTGTATTAATTCCCTGGCTTTAGAATTTGTAAAAGAAAAATAACTCTTAGAGTTTTGCGGGGTTGGTGCGAAGGATCTTATCATCACCCGCAGCAGGACTGCCTCGGCCGTCGCGGTTGCTAGTTGTAATGTATAAAAATCCGTCTGGTCCTAGTAAAACATCGCGAATCCGGCCAAGCTCTCCTTTAAAATGGGTTGTTAAAGTTGTCGTGCCGCCTTGCAATTTTGCCTGATACAGAGCTTGTCCCCGAAGGCCTGCGAAAAATATTGATCCTTCAAAGTAGGCTGCGCCGGCCGGTGCCCAAGTGTCATTGCCGCTATGCAAAAGAGGTGTTTTCAGACCTTCGGCTTTTTGATCTCCGCGAATCGTCGGCCAGCCGTAATTTTTACCCGGCTCGATTAAGTTGAATTCATCGGTTTGCGACTGGCCGTGCTCTGTTTCCCAAAGTCTACCCTCAGAATCCCAGGCAATTCCCTGAGGATTTCTGTGCCCGTATGACCAGATACGGGTGCCAAACGGATTGCCCGGTGCGGGATTGCCTTCGTCATCTACTCTCAAGATTTTGCCGGCTTGCGAGTTAACATCTTGCGCAAGGGAGGGATTGAGAGCATCGCCTGCTGTGATATACAAAAATCCGTCCGGTCCAAATTTTATCCTGCCGCCATCGTGGAATACGGCACCGGGGATTTCATCCACAATAATTTTCTCCTCAGAAAATGTTTTGCCGTCAAAAGTGAATCTGGAGACGCGATTTTGCGTATTGTCGCCATTTCCGCGGTAAGTATAGTAAAGATAAACAAATTGGTTGTTTTCAAAATCCGGATGGAGAGCAATTCCATGGAGTCCGCTTTCGCCTGTTTGCAAAACACCAGAAACTGTAAAAATCTTTTTAACATTTCCTCCCTTGTCGACTAAATTAACTGTGCCTTTGCGCTCGGTTGCCAGAAGATCGCCGTTTGGCAAAAACGCCAATGCCCAGACGACTTCCAGATTTTGCGCATAGACTGCAATTTTGGGTGCCTCCTTCTGATCTTTCGTTTGCTTTTCCTGATTTTCAAAAAGGGGGATATTTGCGGAAGTTGGGGGTTTGGGTTTGGCAACAAGATAGACAGTTGCCAATACTAAAATTACAATAATTGCTGCCAAAATTAATTTTTTAGTCATGCTGGTAATTATACAACTTGTGGCTTAAAATTAGCTTTAAACTTTTTGATATGTCAAAAGACGGCAAAATTTGGCTTTCACATACCGGAATTGAGGGATTGGAAAGATGCCCTCGCTGTTTCTGGCTGTATTACCGGAAGGGAATCAGGCAGCCTGAAGGGATAGTCTCGCGTCTAGCCAACCGTTTCGACATAGTTTTAAAAAATTATTTTGATTCGTTTAGGCCCCAGTTGCCGCCGATGGTGGAAGGTAAATTAAAAGGCAAACTGCAGAACCCTTTCCGCGAAAAATATTTTGTGACAATCGATGAAAAATACGGATTTTGGGGTAAGCTCGATGAATGTTTAGTCGATGGGTCTGGTGAGTTAGTGCCTGTGGATTTCAAAACTTCAAGTTCGGATCCGCGCGAAAAAGAAATTCTGCAGGCCTACGTCTCGCAGATTGATGCATATATTTTTTTGCTTAAGCAAAACAAACAAAAAACAGCAGACTGCGGTTATTTAATTTTTGTGTTCCCGGACCACAGCCAAAAATTACATGAAGGTTTCCCAATGGTTATTCATGTCCAAAAAGTTTTGGGTGACGGCAAAAAAACCGCCCAAAAAATAGCAGGCGCCATTGAAATTTTAGAAGGGAAAATTCCCGACGCAAGCGAAGATTGTGTATTTTGCAAATACCGAAGTACGGTTAATGAACTGGAATCTCCCAAACAAACTTCACTTTTTGGACACTGAGATTGAGATTAAATCCCATAATTATTGCTTTTTTGACAAAATATGTTTAAAATACGTCAATGGCGGGACTAAATGCAGTAAAAATTGCAACATTGGGTTCCCATTCCGCCCTGCAGATTTTAAAGGGTGCCCACGATGAGGGCTTTAAAACAATCTGTGTCGTAACGCCGGATCGAATTCCACTTTACAGCCGTTTTAATTTTATAGACAAGATTATAAAGATTTCTTCTTTTTCCGACTTTCCCAAAATAGAAAATACTTTAATTTCGCAAAAAGCAGTTGTTATTCCGCACGGGTCTTTTGTTGCTTATCTTGGACTTGAAGCAAATAAAAAAATGAAAGTTTCCTACTTTGGCAATAAAAAAGTTTTGGATTGGGAATCGGACAGATTGAAACAAAGAATATGGATGGAAAAGGCCGGCGTACCGGTGCCAAAGCGTTTTAAAAAAGCAAGCGAAATAGACAGACCCGTTATAGTTAAATCATATGGCGCGGCGGGCGGCCATGGTTACTTCTTTGCCAAAAATAAAAAAGAATTTCAGGCGCGGTTTAAAAACTTTCATGCCAAAGAATACATTATCCAGGAGTATGTTATCGGTGTTCCTCTTTATATCCATTATTTTTATTCGCCAATTTCTAAAAAACTGGAGATTCTTTCCATAGATAAGCGCTACGAAACAAACGTTGATTCCCTTGGCAGAATTCCTTCCCAGAACCAGCAGGGTTTGGGAATAGAACCATCCTTTGTCGTAGTCGGGAACAGTCCTCTAACACTTCGGGAATCTCTGCTTGCCGAAGCATTTGAAATGGGCGAGAGAGTTGTTAAAACATCCCAGGCGTTAATGCCAGGCGGCATCTGGGGGCCGTTTTGTCTGGAGACGATAATTACTCCGGAGCAAAAATTTTCGATTATTGAAATTTCCTGCAGAATTGTTGCCGGAACTAATCTTTTTGTTGACGGATCACCATATGCGGCATTCTACTTCGACAAGCCGGTTTCAACAGGCAGAAGAATCGCTATGGAGATTAAGGAAGCGATAAAAAGGAAACAGCTTAAAAAAATTTTAAATTAATGGCAAAAAAAACACTTCAAAGTTGGCAGGGAACACTGGCCGTAATCGGCGTTGACTGGGGCGATTCCGGCAAAGGAAGACTGACGGATGATCTTAGCGCAAGAGCAGATGTTGCTGCGCGCTTCAACGGAGGTTCAAATACCGGACACACCGTAGAAAATCAATACGGAAAATTTGCACTGCATATCATTCCGTCCGGCATTTTTAATCAAAAAGCTACATGCTTAGTAGGCAGAAATGTAGCTGTTGATTTAGATTCGCTAGTTTTAGAAATGTCGGCTCTTGCAAAAGCCGGCGTTTCTTATAAAAATCTTTTAGTTGATGAACAAGCTTCTCTTGTGATGCCTTGGCACAAAATGCGCGACGGTCTTCGGGAAAAGTTAAGAAGCGCCAAAATCGGCACGACCGGCAGGGGAGTCGGCCCCGCTTACGCAGACAGAACTGAAAGAGTAGGACTTTTGGTTAGAGATCTCGTGTCGTCGGATTTTGCAAGAAAAATAAAAGAAGAGGTAAAAATCCAGAATAAATTTTATGACCTAAAACTCAATGCAAAAGTAATCATCAAGCAATACCAAACTTATCGGATCAAAGTTAAAGATTTTGTCGGCAAATCTATTCCAATTATCCGCCAGGCTCAAAAAGAAAAGAAAAATATTTTATTTGAGGGTGCCCAAGGTTATTTTTTGGACATCGATGCCGGTACTTATCCGTATGTTACATCTTCAAATCCCGGCGTTGTTGGTATTGCCAGAAGTTTTGATATTCATCCGTCTGAAATTAATAATGTTGTAGGGATTACCAAAGCATATACGACAAGAGTCGGTGAGGGTCCGATGCCTACAAAAATTTCAGGTGAAGTCGGCCGAAAAATTATCGATGTCGGCAACGAAGTAGGTACAACCACAGGCAGGGAAAGGGCCGTTGGTTGGCTAGATCTGGTTTTGATAATGGAAGCCGCAAGAGCCAATAAGCTAAAAGCACTTGCCGTAACTAAACTGGATGTATTGACAAACATTTCCAAATTAAAACTATGTATTTCTTATAAACTTAACCGTAAATCAACCGATTATATCGGACATGACGCGGAGTTTTTATCCAAAGTAAAACCCGTTTATGAAGAGGTCGGCGGATGGACACAAGATATATCAAGTATCCGTTCATTTACAGATCTTCCCAAAAACGCCCAGGTCTATATCAAAAAGATTGAGGAGTTTGCCAAAGTGCCGGTGAAATTTATTTCTGTCGGCCCAAAAAGGGGAGAAGTAATATATAAATGAAACGCCAAACGCCAAACAATTATACAATTGCGGTTTTAGGATCACATTCAGCTTTAGATGTTTGCAGAGGAGCAAAAGACGAGGGTTTTAAAACATTAGTAATTGTTGAAAAGGGTAGAGACAAAACATATGCAAAATATTTTAAGTCCAAGGGTCCTTCGACAGACTCAGGACGAGCTTCGCTCGGTTGTGTTGATGAAGTGCTATATGTTGATAAATTCAAAGACATTTTATCTTTAAAAATTCAAAATGAGCTAAAAAGAAGAAATTGTATTTTTATCCCCCATCGTTCTTTTGAGGTTTACGTCAACGATTATGATGCGATTGAGAATAAATTCAATGTCCCTGTCTTTGGTAATAAAAAATTACTAAGGCTTGAGGAAAGAACCGAAAAACCGAACCAATATAATTTACTTGAAAGAGCAAAAATTAAATATCCTAAAATTTTTAAAGATCCTAAAGAAATTGATAGACTTGTAATTGTTAAGGTTGCAGAGAAGGAAAGACGATTTGAGAGAGCTTTTTTCCTTGTAAATTCCTACCAAGCTTATAATCATGAATCGGCAACATTAATAAATGAGGGTAGATTTACTGAATCGGCCTTAAAGTCGGCTGTAATTGAAGAATTCGTCTTAGGAGCACAAATTAATTTTAATTTTTTCTTTTCAAAAGTTAATAACCGTTTGGAACTTATTGGAACTGACACCAGAAGGCAAACGAATCTTGATGGTCTATTAAGAATTACCGGTAATTTTCAATCTCAAATAATGCAGGATAATAAGATAAGCATTAAATATGAAGAGGCCGGACATATTTCCGTGACGGTTTTAGAGTCATTACTTGAACAGGCGTATTCAATCGGGGAAAAATTCGTTGCGGCCGCAAAAGAAATGCTGAAGCCTGGGGTTATTGGTCCTTTTAGCCTGCAGTCCTTTATTATGCCAGGTCCGCCCAAAAAGGATATTGTTGTTTTTGATGTTTCACCAAGAATGCCGGGAAGTCCCGGAATATCGGCAACTCCTTATTCAAATTATCTTTTCGGTCAATCTTTAAGCATGGGCAGGAGAGTGGCAATGGAAATTAAGGACGCTATTGAAAAAAATAAATTAAAGGAAATAACAACATGAATTTGACGGTATTTAGGATTAAACCTAAAATATGGCTAAAGTAATGAAAAAACAGGGCGCAAAATCCCTGCCCATCACAGAACTTACAGCAATCAACCCGCTTGATGGTAGATATCGGGAAAAAGTGGCTGAACTTGCGCCTTATGTTTCAGAATTTGGCTTAATAAGAGCAAGGTTTGAGATAGAAGCACAATATTTGATAGCTTTGTCAGATGTTGATGTTGTAAGGAGACTTTCTACTAAAGAACGTGCCACTCTTAATTTATTTGGTCAGAATATAAGTGTTGAGGATGCTCAAAGGGTTAAACAAGTAGAGGTAGAAACGAGACACGACGTAAAGGCATTGGAAAGAGCTTTCCGCAATCTCCTCAAAGGTACATCGCTTGAAGACTTAGTCGAGTCTATTCACTTTGGTCTTACTTCTGAGGATGTCAACAATTTAGCTTACCGATTAATGTTAAAAAGAGCTACAGAAGAAGTGGCGTTGCCAGCATTAACTACAGTATTAGAGGAGCTGGTTGAAAGAGCTGATAAGTACAAGAATCTGCCAATGTTGGGTCGGACACACGGGCAGCCTGCGATTCCGACGACTTTAGGGAAAGAAATCGTTGTCTTTGCATCTCGATTAAACAGCCAGATAGAAAGGTTGCAGACACTGAAATTAACTGGGAAATTAAACGGTGCAATCGGTAATTTCAACGCGCAAGATTTTGTGTATCCTGATGTCAATTGGATTAATTTTTCTACACAATTTGTACAATTGCTAGGACTTGAACCAAATCTTGCAACTAATCAAATAAATCCTTACGACGATATGATTGAATATTTCCAAACATACCAAAGAGTCAATGGAGTAATAATAGGCATGGATCAGGATTTTTGGCGCTATATTAGTGACAACTGGTTTATTCAAGAAGTAAAAAGTGGTGAAGTTGGTTCGTCTACGATGCCTCAAAAAGTCAATCCAATAGATTTTGAAAATAGCGAGGGTAATCTTACCGTTGCATACGGCGTTCTAGAAACTCTTTCAAGAAAGCTTGCGCAATCTAGACTGCAACGTGATCTTTCTGACAGTACTACAATCAGAAATATTGGTACGGCTCTCGGCTATTCTCTCGTGGGATATAAAAGCGCTTTAGCGGGCCTTTTAAGAATTAGACCGAATGTAGAGAAAATATCTGACGATTTAAATAAAGATTGGGCGATTCTTACAGAACCAGTCCAGACCTTATTAAGAACAGCGAAAATAAAGGACCCCTACTCACTAATTGCCTCTTTGACAAGAGGTGGACATCTTGATGAGGCCAAATGGGAAAGTTTAATTGATAATTTGCCAATTACAGATGATCAAAAAGATAAATTGCGGCAACTAAACCCTGAGAATTATATTGGACTTGCAGTTTCTCTGACTGAGAAAGCGATAAAAGATATTAGGAGTTCAAGGAGAAAAAAATGAAGCCGCAAGTTGCAATCATCATGGGATCTGATTCGGATTTGGAGGTAATGTCTGAATCGGCTAAAGTTTTAGACGAGCTTTCGGTTTCTTACGAAATAGCCATTCTTTCGACACACAGGGTTTCGGAAGAAACGGCTGATTTTGCCAGAAATGCCAAACAAAAAGGTTTCAAAGTTTTGATAGCCGGAGCAGGCGGGGCTGCCGCGCTTCCGGGATCAATTGCTGCATTAACAACCCTTCCTGTTATCGGTGTGCCGATTGCCACAAAATCATTAGAAGGTTTGGATTCTTTGCTTTCTATTGTTCAGATGCCGCCGGGTGTTCCGGTTGCAACAGTCGGCATTAACGCAGCCAAGAATGCAGGCCTTTTGGCAGCGCAAATAATTGCAACTTTTGATACTTCAGTTGTCAAAAATCTTTCCGAGTATAAATCTAAACAAAAAGAAGATGTGCTTTTAAAAAATAAGAAGCTTCACCAAGTAGGCTGGCTGACATATCTTAGGGAAAAGGGAAAGTGATCGACAAAAAAACAATTGTAAAAAATATTCCTCTTTCGATTGACAAAATCAATTACCCTAAACTTGGCAAAAAACAAAGCGGTAAGGTCCGTGATTGGTATATTAAAAACAGCCTGAGGGTTTTAATTGCCACAGATAGAATATCTGCGTTTGACAAGGTGTTGGGTTTGGTACCTTTCAGAGGAGCGGTTTTAAATAAACTTTCAGAATTCTGGTTTGCCAAAACGCGCGACATTTGTGCAAACCACATGATTGGGACAATAGACCCAAACGTGATGCTTGTTTCCGAGTGTCAGGCTTTGCCGGTCGAAGTTGTTGTACGGGGATACATAACCGGTGTTACAGATACGTCTTTGTGGAAAAGATATTCGGAGGGGCAAAGAGTAATTTACGGCATTAAATTTCCAGAAGGTTTGGTGAAAAACCAAAAACTCAAAAAGCCGATTATAACGCCCACAACAAGAGGAACCGGTCCCGGCGGACACGATGAACCGATAACAGCGGCCGAAATTATCAAAAAAAAGCTGGTTTCAGAAAAAACATGGAAACAAATCGAAAAAATCGCCCTGAAGCTTTTTGAAAGGGGTACGAAAATTTGCGAGAAAGCAGGTTTTATTCTTGCGGATACAAAGTACGAATTCGGACTTGATAAAAGCGGCAAAATTACTTTAATCGACGAAATACATACGCCGGATTCATCGCGTCTTTGGCAAAAGTCTTCGTATAAAGAAAGATTTAGAAAAGGCCAGGAAGTCGAAAGCTATGATAAAGAAGTAATGAGACTGTGGTTTGTGAAACAGGGATACAGAGGACACGGCAGAGCACCTCAAATGCCAACCGAGATAATTGACAATATCGCCCAAAGGTACATAAAGGTTTTTGAAAAGATAAGCGGCGAAAAATTTGAAATGGATCTTTCGATTCCTCCAAAAGCGCGAATATTGGATGCTTTGTCAAAACTTATCTAATGGTTTTAGTATTTAATTTCGGCGGCCAGTATGCACACTTAATTACCAGAAAAGTACGCGAACTCGGAGTAAAAAGTGAACTTGTCGTTCCTAATATCATTGCCAGCCAGGTAAAAAAATTAAATCCCCAGGCAATTATTTTTTCAGGAAGTCCCTATTCCGTTTATGATAAAAATGCACCTCATCCCGACGTTAAAATTTATGGCCTTGGAATTCCAATTTTAGGGATATGCTACGGTCATCAGCTTTTGGCTTATCAGTTAAAGGGTAAAGTCTCGCCGGGCAAAAGTAAACAATTCGGTAAGGAAAAACTTCTTGTTTCAAAGTCTCCTTTATTTTCCGGTTTAGCAGGCGAGGAACAGGTTTGGTTTTCTCATGGAGATCATGTAAGTTCACTGCCTCCGGATTTTAGAGTAATCGCATCGACCTCTTCTTCCAAAATTGCCGCAATGGAAAATGTAAAGAAAAAATATTTCTCGGTTCAATTTCATCCGGAGGTCACTCATACAAGACGCGGCATGAAGATGCTTGCCAATTTTCTATTTGATATTGCAAAAGCAAAGCATGACTGGGATCTAAAAAATATAAAGGCAAGTATTGTAAAAAAGCTCAAAAAAGACTTGGCCGGTCAAAATGTGTTAATGGCGCTTTCCGGCGGTGTAGATTCCTTGGTTGCCGCGACTTTAATAAAAGAAGCCATGGGCAGCAGACTGCATTGTGTTTTTATAGATACCGGTCTTTTGAGAAACTACGACATCAAAGATCTTAACAAGGTGATCAAAAACGTCGGATTTAATTTTTTAAAAATCGTAAATGTCCGCAGTAAACTCCTGAAAGTTTTAAAAGGAATTACAGATCCTGAAGAAAAACGTCTACAAATAGCAAAAGTTTATTTTTCGACTCTTGAGGAAGAAGCCGAAAAAATCGGCAGCATTGCTTACCTTGGTCAGGGTACCATTTATCCGGACAGGGTCGAATCGGCAGCAACCTCCAAGCATGCCGATAAAATCAAAAGTCATCATAATGTTACTTTGCCGCATGGCCTGAAAATTAAAATTGTTGAGCCTCTTTCTGACCTTTATAAAGACGAGGTCAGAAAAATCGGTAAATTGTTAAAAATTCCCCAGGAATTTTTAGACCGTCATCCGTTTCCCGGTCCGGGGTTGGCGATTCGCATATTGGGGGAAGTGACAGACGATCGTCTGGAAATTTTAAGACAAGTTGACGAAATCTTTATTTCAGAGCTTAAATCAAACAATATATATAATGAAGTAAATCAGGCTTTTGCCGTGCTTTTACCGGTTAAAGCGGTTGGGGTGATGGGAGATGCCCGTACCTATTCGTACATCGTTTCATTAAGGTCGGTCGACACCGATGATTTTATGACTGCCGATTGGTCAAAGATCCCCTACGGCGTTTTGGAAAAAGTCTCGTCCCGAATCGTTAATGAAGTCCGCGGAGTCAACCGTGTCGTTTACGACATTACCCAAAAACCCCCTGCAACAATCGAGTATGAGTAAGCTAAAACTTTCCGACTTGGTTGTTGTCACATCCAGCCCTGATAAGCTTGCCGAAATCAATGAGATTTTGGGAACCAATCATAAAGTATCAAAGCTCGATATCCCCGAAATTCAATCTTTAGATTTGGATGAGGTAATTAGCCACAAAGCCAAAGAGGCTTACAAAAAAATCAAAAAGCCGATTCTGGTCGAGGATGTTAGTTTTGAGGTTGGAGCTTTAAAGGGATTGCCGGGGACTTTTATCAAATTCTTTTTAAAAACATTGGGCACCGAAGGAACTGTTGCTTTGGTCGAGGGTAAAAATACAAATACAAAAGTGACAACGGCGGCAGCAATATACGACGGCAAAAATCTAAAAGTTTTCGAAGGGACTATTTACGGAACTTTATCACCTAAAGATAAGGGAAGGTATGGATTCGGATTCGATAAGGTTTTTATCCCCAAAGGCTACAAACAAACACTTGCCCAAATGCCGCCTTCTCTAAAAAACAAAATCGCCCACAGGGCTAAAGCTCTGAGAAAGGTTTTGGCTTATCTTGACAGTTCGAATAAGTAGTTTTAATATTCTTTTTGCTTATGCTCAAAAAACTGTTCGGGATTTTGATAGCATTTTTAATATTGCCTCTGATTACTACCGGAGTTTATGCCGCCAAAAATCTTCAAAGAAGTGAAACTGTATTAGTTCCAAAAGGCGAAGTTGTCGAAGGGGATTATTTTGCGGCAGGCGAAAGAGTGACCATTGCGGGTACAGTTAATGGTGACGCATATGTCGCCGGAGGTAATGTCGTAGTAGAAGGCGAGATTAACGGCGATTTAATTACAGCAGGAGGTACCGTTAATGTCCGTGGCAAGGTTGCACAGGATGTAAGAGCCGGCGGGGGTCAGGTCACTGTTTTAGGAGATGTTGGTGGCAACGTTACTTTGGTTGGCGGATCTTTAGAAATTGCCGATTCTGCAAAAATCACCGGAAGTTTGGTTTCTGCAGGTGGCAATCTTGCAGTTTTTGCACCGATCGGCAAAGGTGCAACTTTCGGCGCAGGTAACGCAACTATCGGAAATTTAATAAACGGTGATGTAACTGCCGGCGTCGGCGAGCTGGCTTTAACGCCGAATGCCAAAGTTGCCGGTGATTTAAATTATTGGAGCGATAGGGGCGCAAATATTCAACAAGGGGCAGAAGTTTCCGGAAAGACTACGCATAATTTTCCTCCAAAGAAAGAAAAGCAAGAATCAAGAAAGGCTTTGGGTGGGGTTTTGGGCTTTTTCAAGATTGTAAGTTTTCTGGCTGCTTTGGTAATCGGTGTAATTTTGATTAAACTCGCACCTCAATTTACCAAAATTACTGCAGACACCATCGTTAAGAAACCTGTTGCGAGTTTGGGAATTGGCCTTTTAACTCTAATAATTACACCAATTGTAATCCTCATTGCAGCAATTACCGTAATAGGTATTCCGATTGCCTTGATTTTACTTGTTCTTTTCTTAATAACTATGTATTTTGCAAAAATCTTTGTTTCTGTAGCCATCGGCAGAAAAATAGTTGAAGTTATTAACCAAAAGGCCGGAGATTATGCAGTCTTTATTTTAGGACTTTTGGTATATACAATACTTACTTTAATTCCGGTCATAGGAGTAATCGTCGGTATTCTGGCCTTACTTTGCGGAGTTGGAGCGATAGTTGCGACTAAAAAGAGTATCTACAAACAGTTAAGGACCAAAAAACTCATTTAATAATTATTTTTTAAATACAACGAGCCGGTAGCCCGTAAAATTCCAAACCAAAGATATTCCGGTTGCCAAAACTTTTGCCATATTTGCCCAAAGTTTTTGCGAATCCACAAAAGTTGGCGGCACATATGTCGTAATGACATAAACTATCCCGCTGTTTATAGCCAGTCCGATTAATGTTATTACAAAGAAAGTCAGAAAGTTAGCGTCCTTCCGCGCTTGGAATACCCATTTCTTGTTCCAAAAAAAACTATTAACAACAGCGGTTAAGAAAGAAACAGCATTTAAGGGAATTATCGAAAGCCCGCTGGTAATTCCGGTTATAAAAATTAAAAAATTCAAAATTCCAAAATCAATTGCCGTATTTAAGACTCCAACTAGGGCGAATTTAGCAAATTGGTAAACAGCTGCAATTTTTTTTCCAACATAAGCAGCCACCAGCATACCTAAAATACTAAGAATAGGAAAACCTATATATAAAACTAATAAACTTATTAAAATTAAGTTTTTAGAAAAAGCGCTAATTGGAATAGAAGAAAAAGGTATATCGCTTTTGGTAGGTATTCCGATACTATATATAGTTAGTATTAAAAAAGTTGCAATTAATAGAGAAATTGCAATTATATAACCAAAATCTCGTTTTTGCATAAAAAATGCTCTATATCTTATTATGAGCAAGAATTCGTCGGCTTTTCAAGCCGTCGTGGATTTTACATGAGATGAACCTTAAAAAAATTAAATTTTTCTGGCCGGCTATATTCCCTTTAATTTTGATTTCTTTAGGGATAACAATAATTTTCTTTGCTTTTTACTCTAAACCATCAAATGTTTCTCAGTCTGCGGAGTTCAGTCAGAGTGAAGCTGAATTGGCCAAAACTTCAGATCAAAGTTCAACACTGGGGTCGGAAGATGTTACTCCAAAAGGAGAATTTTTTAGGGTCACGAGAGTTGTTGATGGGGACACAATTGAAATCGAAGGCGGGCAAACAGTGCGCTATATCGGCATCGATACCCCCGAAACCGTCCATCCTCAAAAAACCGTAGAGTGTTTCGGTAGGGAAGCTTCCAATAAAAATAAAGAGCTGGTTGAAGGAAAATTTGTGCAATTGGAAAAAGATGTTTCCGAGACAGACAAATACGGCAGGTTATTAAGATACGTATATGCAGATGGTGTTTTTGTCAATGAACTATTAGTAAAAGAGGGTTTTGCGCATGCTTCTTCTTATCCGCCGGATATTAAATATCAGGATTTATTAAACAGCGCCCAAGAAGAAGCCCGAAGTCAGAACAGAGGATTATGGGCAGGATGCCAAGAGGGAAAATCAGGCACATCGCAAAATCAAGAAGGCTGTGTAATCAAAGGCAATATTTCATTCTCAACCGGCGAAAAGATATATCATGTGCCGGGGCAGGAGTATTACGATAAAACGGCAGTTGACGAATCAAAAGGCGAAAGATGGTTTTGTACGGAAGAAGAAGCCCAAAATGCGGGCTGGCGAATATCGAAAAAATGAAAAATAAAACTTTTTTAATATTGTTGGCTTTAATAACGGTTTCTGGATTATTTCTAAGATTAATTGATTACGACGAAATTCCACCTCCTGATGAGGCTTTTGATGAGCTTCACTATGCTTGGGGAGGCGCTACATGGATTAAGGAAGGGATCCCCAAAAGCTGGTCAAATTTCGATTCATACACTAATTTCGAATACATTGAAAGATACGGAATCAAATGGCGAATGGTTTCGCCTTTAATTGAGAAACCGCCTTTATATTTCCTGTCAAGCGGAGTAACAGTTATCGCTTCAAATACCAAGGATATATTCAGTACTAGCCATTCTGTGATTCGCATTCTTCCGATTGCTCTTTCAATCTTTACCATTTTTTTAACTGGTATATTTGCATCTAAAATTTTCGGCAATCAGGTAGGGTTAATATCTGCGCTAGTTTACGCAACTGTTCCTACCGTCGTCTTGGCAAACAGAATGTCTGTTACCGAAAATTTGATTACACCGCTTGCTCTTTCGGCGCTTGTAATAATTGCCTACCTAAAGAATAAATTTTCGCCAAGCACACTTTTGTTATTGGGCATAATTTCGACACTTTCGTTTTTGACCAAACAAATTGGAATAAGTGTTGCGGCATCTATGATTTTGATTTTTTTAAAGTTAAAGCGAACAAAAAATGCCTTAGTGATAGGTCTCTTTGGATTTTTAGGAATCATAATTTATCTTTTGATTGGTGCGTACTACGATTGGGATCTGTTTTTATCATTGCAAAGAGATGTAAGAATCGGCCATACGCTTTCCGGTTTGCCGGAAGTGGCCAGTGCCATTTTTAGATTTTTTGGGATCGGCCCTAAAAATCATCCGTTTCTGGATGGAACGGTTTTGGCAGGATACATTTTGCTATTTTCCTCTCCGCTTTGGATCTTAAAAGAGGAAAAAGAGAATTTTCTAAAAAATTTGTTTTTGATATTCCCTTTTGTCTATTTATTATTGCTCGTAATCGGCCAAAGCGGGGCAGGCCCATTCACCTTTTTTGGCTGGTATCTTTATCCTTTATTCCCTTTTTTAGCAATCGTTCTTGCTAAGTTTTTATGGGATTTTTATAAAAAACCTCAACTTTTATCATTAATTTTGTTAAATATTATTATCGGTTCCTCAATTATCCGTTTTATATTCATCACCGTTCCCCGTCAGTATCAATATCTTTGGCAGTATGCATTTATTATGTTTTTTCTGTTAAGTCTTGGAGTATTGCATCGACAAAGAAGAGTTCAGCAGTTTTTTCTAATCGGAAGTTTTGCAATATTCATTTTAGTAAACGTCTATACAGTTTTTAACATGCGGGAGATTTACGAATACAGCATCAAAGGTTTAGACTTTTCGCTTTTTGCAAAATGATAAAGTTTTAAATTATTTTACTGCCGCATCACCTCATTAAAATATGCAGTCACTTTTTCGACATAAATTTTGGGAATTGTCTCATAAGCTTTAACATGTCCGGCCTCAGGAACTATCCAGAGTTCGCTTTTAGGGCTGGCTTTGGAGAGTTCAATTGAATCACCTATGGGTATGTCTTCATCATTATTTCCGTGAATTAACAAAAATTTTTTCTGGGGATAGTTTTTTAGAATTTCTGCGGGAATCATATTATCAAGCCTAATTTTGTAGATAGCTTTTGCCCAGAAGCTCAAACCGAAATAGAAAGGTGGAGGCAAACGCGAGCGACCAGGCAATTCTCGCTCAAGCAGGGTACGGATATTGGAGTATCCGCTATCTAAAACTATTCCACCGACGTCAGGAATCAAGGGAAGAGTTAATAATGTTGTTCCGGCCCCCAAGGAAATTGAAATAATGCCGATTTTGTCGTGATCAAAACCGCGGTTTACAAGGTACTCATACGCCCCTGCCAAATCATATTTTTCATAGTAACCGATGGAATGAATTGAATATTCAGAATTTCCTCTACCTCTAAAATCAAACAGAAGTACATTGTAATTATTCTTGAGCAGATCTTTGACAAGATTGCCGGTGCCAAACCCCGGATCTATTCTATTTTGGTCACTTCCCGAAACAAGAATAATCGTTTTATCATTCGTACCGGATTTAAAAAACCATCCGGAAATATTCAGATTATCATTAAAGCTTTTGAAAATAACGTCTTCATAATTCTGGCTTATTTCGGCAGGGTTGAAGTTTAATGGCTTCGGTGTTGGATGAACCAGTCTATAAAGTGCATAAAGGCTGATAATAAAATAGGCGGCAATGGCAAATACTAATAATGTAATTAGTGCTTTTATCAAGTTTTTCTTAGTAAAATATCGGGTTGCAATTATAGACCAGTTAGTTCGGACAATGACCCAAAAAGCCTGTGTGACAAATTTAGCAGATTCCAAGCGACTTAGAGTTAATTTTCCGGTCTTTATTTGTGAAGCTTTATCAAAAGTTTCAAGCTCACCTGAAGAAAGCAGATCAAAAGTCAGTTTAAAATGAAAATCAAATAATTTTTTCTCAATAGTGCGGGTCGTCTGCTGCTTCAGCGTTTCGATGTCCTGTTGCTTGTTTGGGGATTTTTTACCGATAAAATCCAAAGCGCTGCCCAACTCATAGAGAACCGCTTTAGTCGAATATTTAACAGCGCGCTTTAATGCAAGCGGAAGTATCAAGATAGAAAAAAGCGAAATCCAAAATGGGATTTGGATGGCCTTCCATCTTTCCCAGAAAGTAATTTCTGGTTTGATTAAATGGCGGATATCCCGTCCGTATAATATTTTTCCTTCTTCTTTAAATTTTTCAAAAATGAGGGCTTGGTGGATTAGAAATATAGCAGCCGGCCTCCAAAGGGGCCGAATTATGCGGGCCTTTTCCCAATCAAGCCAGCCGGGCGGGAAAACAAAAATAGGGACATAGAAATGAGCTTCTCTCTCAACGCTTTTGAGAAAATTATCCAGTATCCTTTTTGATTTGACTGTGGAAAGGATTTTTTCAAATTCTGTTTTGTACTTTTCGTTTAATTCCCAGAATACATTGGTTGCAAACTCTTCAATTTCTTTTCGCTTCGATGCTCTTATTAACTGGATCACAAGATCAATATCAGAGACGCCCTTTCTAAATTCTCCTCTGGCTGAAGATCCGAACAAAATTATAAAATCGATCTCTCGGCCATATTTGTCGCTAATTTTCGAAACAAGCTCGGCTAAAAACTGTTCAATTAACTTCTGATCATCAGTCATTTAACTTTATTGTAATATTGCCGATTCTAACTTCCAAGAGAACTCTAATTGTAACTCCTACTGATCCTACCTATCTGTTTTGTTATATTATTAGTCTTGGGGTCTTGAATGGAAAATTGATAATGAAGCATTCCAGAAAAGTCACAAATCTTCTTGTTAAGTCTCTTATAATTTTATCAATTTTTATAGCTTTAGTTTTGATTATAAGTTTTACTTTCCTCAGAGTAGATTCAGATTTTACAGCGCTTGACGAGACTTCTGATTATATTGAAATACCGGATTATTATTCTGATATCTGGTTTAAGGGTCAGGGATTTCCAATAAAACATGAATTGCTTAAAGAAGGTTGGTCTGACCTCCCAGGCGGCGGAAAGATTTTTATCCTGCCAAATGCTCTAACAAAACTGCCATATAAAAATTTGGAGGAGTCCCGGCAGTGGGTGGATTATATTAACAATACATTTCATCCTAGCCCGGCATGGACATTTAATGACAGACGTAGGAAAGGCAATTACCGTTGCATGGCCCAGGCCGCCAGTACTGTTTCTGATTGGCATGCTTTACTGCTAGGCAACCAATTACCAACATATAAAAGTATCTTCACGGGGCAAAGGGAACAAGGGTTAAATTTTAAAATTCTGGACTCCTTATATTATCAAAGATCTACTCAAGATGAAGATAATTATGGTTTGAATCGTAAAAAATTGATGGAAGATCCGGTTTCCCATACTCCCGTACCTTATTCACTCTGGGGTTATGCGCAAATTTTATCTTTGTCAACAGAAATTGATCCTGCCAGTAATCTTCGAGTTCAAGACTACAATCTTCCTATTACATATAGATACAAGCCAAGTGATTTTCATATTTACTCTAGGCCCATCACAATTTTTAGGAATAAAGCTTTTTGGGAAATAATTTTCAAAAAAGAACCGAAACTGACGCAAAATACTATTGATGCAATCCATAAACACGGCATTCTTTATGCAGGTATTAAAGCAAGATTTTCAATGTTAAATGGCAATCTCAAGAAAACCAGACTTGGGTTTATTCCGCTTGCTTTTTTCTCAGGGCATGGGGTGTCAATAGTAGGTTATATTCAAAAGGACGGCAATACTTATTTCGTTTACAGGGAAACCTTTGGATTTGCTAATAAAGAAACACCAGAATCTGGAGTTTCTTATCGAATGTTTCCGATTTACGGATTTAACGAAATCTATGCTTTTTCTCAACCTCTGGATATCAACGTAACTAAGTTATCACCGACTGAATTTAATATTGTTGTGCAAAATGCAGAAGGCAAAAATATTGATCTTGCAATAGAGAAGGAAATTTATCCAGATGATCAGAATGTACAAATTTCAGAATCGAACGATAATTATTTTATTACAACTAAAAACTCGACAAAGGTTACTATTGCCAAGGACTATTTTTTTCAAGAAAACGGCGACTCTTATACAGTTCAATTACAATAAGCACTGTCTCCGTCAATTTGTTCAGAATCAACTAAATTGATAGACTGAAATCGTGACTTCAAATAAATATCCAAAACCCAGAATTATCCATATTCTACAGATCATTCATTTCGCATCATTTGTATCGGCCATTGGAGTTATATCCCTTCTTCATATAATTACAGAAGATTTTCTGGATATCCTAAGAATGCCGGCGTATGTTAAGGAAATTGACCCGTGGGCAGCATCCGATTGGCCGGGATCATTCCATTTTTATCATTTGATCTTAGCTTTTTTTATATTATTGACCCTAATAAACGCACTTGGTCTATTTTATTATTCAAAAAGAATCTGGAGAGTTATCTCTGACTCCTCATCTTTTCTTAGCTTTCTGATAATCTGGCCAATTTCTTTGTTTTTTGTCTACACTTTAGCTTCAACTGGTCCTTTAGAGTCAAAGACTGTACAATTAGCCTTATTTTTTTTCACAGTAACTTTCTTTCTATTTATTCTAGATCTTGTCACTTGGTATATTGATGATCAAAGTTTAATAAGATACAAACCTTTTCGAAAAAGGAGTATCTAAATACTGTGCTTTAAAAATAAACTCCGCTGCAGTTGTTGGTTTGGATGCGGTTCCCATAACCGTTGAGGTTGATAATGCAGATTTTTATTTTTTAAGTTCAGCCAACAATTTATTAACTTCGATGGCGGCAACTGAAATAAACTGGTCAGCCCCTCCGTAATATAGAAATATTTTATTGTTCAAGGTTACAGCCCCGCAGGAAAAAACTGTTCCGCCTCTCAAGCCTTTATTTTCATAAGTTTCCATCGGTTCTAAAATGGGGTATTCAAGGCGGGAAATAATTTTTGATGGATCGGAAAGATCCAAAAGCGCTGCGCCAAGCCTGTATTTATTATCAAAATTGGAAAGACCATGATAGATTAAAATCCAGCCTTCTTTTGTTTCAAGAGGCGGCGGCCCGATTCCGATTTTCAAACTGTCCCATTTATCAACCCTTGGTTTTAAAATGATTTTTCCCATCAAAAAGCCATCGTTACCGGAAAAATTTAAGTCATCTGTCAAATCAAACCAAATTGATTGACCAAGTCTGTGAAAAAAGGCAAACCTGCCATTGATTTTTTTAGGCAGAATACATGCGTTTTTGTCCATCTCGCCAGGAGGTGAGATGAGAACCGGTTTTTCCCATTTCCAAGTTTTATTTAAAAAGTCGCGGGTGGAAATTGAAGTAAATGCGACTCTTGGAGGATTAACTCCGTCAAAAGCTGTATAGCACATATACAATTTATCCCCGATTTTTGTAATTCTTGGATCTTCACAACCGGAAAAACCGCCTCCTTGTTTATTTTCGAAATCTTCCCGCGGAACATAAACGGGGTCAGGTAGCCTTGTGTCAAGATGAACACCATCAGAACTCGTGGCATATCCTAAAACAGAGGTATTATCTTTTCCCTGTGCCCTGTACAAAATATGCACTTTTCCGTCTTCAAACACTGCGCCTGCATTCAAAGTAAATCTTGATTCCCATTCATGTTCGTGAATTGGTGAAATAATCGGGTTATCGGAAAATCTTTTAAATGATACTTTATCTGTTGATGGAGAAACAGTTATATACTCAAGATGCTTCAATGTTTGAAGTAGTTTTTCGAGTTTTACAGTCGCAAGACAGCAAACGGTGTCAGCAGCACCATAATAAATTCCTAGATCTTCATTATATACGAGCGCTCCTGACGGGAATACGATATTTGGAACTTCGCCAACAAGTTCATAGTCCTCTTGAGCGGTTAAAATAGCTTCAGTTAAAGCTCCGATTTTTTTTAATGGGTTGTTTAAATCAAGCAGACATGTTTCGATGCCGAACGTTTTTTGGTCCGAAAAATAATTCCTGATGTATGAATAAATTAGAAGCCAGCCATCTTGGGTTTTAACTGGTGGCGCGCCGACTTCTAGATGGTCGTTGTCTGATCTTAAAAGGGGAATCACAAATTTATCCAAATTCTTATACCATTTATTCCAAAAATCTTGATCCCAAATTTGCCTCAAATTATCAAAAAAAGCAACGGCGATTTTTGCGGGCGGTTTATCGGTGTTAACAGTTAAAACTGCAGCGAACTTGCCATTAATTTTTTCAGAAAACATCGCCATCGCCTTTGCATTAAATGGTGTGACCAGATGCTTTTCTTTTATTTTTTTAAAATCGTCGCTTATAGCCAGTGCCACTTTAATGGAATCGGCATCGGGAGGAAATTTTGATAGTGCCGTATAAAAAATTAAATAGCTGCCCTCAATTTTTGTTACTCTGGGATCCTCACATCCAAATCTTTCCCAGCTCTCGCTTGGAATAATAAATTGTCTGCGGTTTGTAAAATGAACGCGATCAGAACTTTGGGCAACTCCAATAGTTGAAAGGTTAAGTTCTTGTCCTTCAATTTTCGTTTTTTCTGAAATAGCTCGGTACAGGAGATGAGTTTCATTACCTGCGCCGACTGGGCATCCATTAAAAGTCGCAACAGCTTCCCACACATTTTTTTTATCTGGAGAAAGAATCGGATTTGCGCTAAAACGTCTTACCGTAAGCATTAATTGAGATTAAATCGGCTCGCTAATTCTTCTTCTTTATGTTCTTTTAATTTATTAATGAAATAATCGAAATTTTCATGCGCGGCACAAACAACCGTATCGGCGCCGCCATAGTATACGATCAAATTGCTGTTAAGCTTTATGGCTCCGCAAGGGTAGGTGACGCCGGCTTTATAACCCTCATTTTCATAATGTTCATCGGGTTCAATAATCGGCATTTTGGTGCGATATAGAATTTTTGTCGGATCATTTTTATCCAAAATCATCGCCCCAATTTTATATCTGCCTGGGTCTTTCTCTCCAACAGCTTGGTAAATTAAAAGCCAGCCGTCGTCTGTTTTGATTGGAGTAGCACCTACACCCACTTTTCTTGAGTCCCAATAATTTTCTCTTGGTGTTATTTTATATTCCCCTTTCAAAAATTCCATATCCTCAAATTTCAAATCATCAACAAAATCAATTAATATATCCGGAAAAATTCTATGAAAAATTACGTACTTACCGTTAATTTTCTCAGGCAGAATACAAGCGTTTTTATCAACCACTCCCGGCGGAGACATCAATACAGGCTTTTGCCAATTCCAAATCTGGTTGTGAAAATCATTTTCATTTATTGAAGTCAAAGCCACTCGTGGCGGATTTGTTCCGTCGTAGGCAACATATGTCATATAAATTCGGTCATCGATTTTTGTTATTCGCGGATCCTCCACACCTCCGAATCCACCTCCACCGGAAGCAAATGGGGAGAACGTAGGGTGTGGTGCTGGCTTCAGGTTTTTTCCTTCAAAAGGCTGAGAAGGTTTATAGATAGGTTCTGGAAAACGTGAATCAATATGTAGCCCATCCAGGCTTGTTGCATATCCCAAAACGGATATATCATGATCACCAATTGCCCGGTATATAATATGGACTTTACCTCGGTCATAAAAAGCAGTTGGGTTAAATGTTGCCTTCGATTCCCAAAAATTTTCAATTATCGGCTTGATAATTGGATTATGTTTCAGTTTTTTGAGAATTACATGAGGAAGGGTTTGTCTCTCAAGAGCCTTGTCAAGGATAAACGGGTGAACCAGAACAATTACACCTTCCTTGGATTGCCAGTATGTCAGTAACTCACCATGATGAAGGGCAATTCCAATGGGCAGCAAATTCATCTTGTGCCAGGCTTGATGAGGTTCCCAGAGGGGGTCTTCGATTAACTTAACCAGTCGTGCTGGATTGTTCCTGTCAAAAAGGGCAGCGTGCAGAGAATAATGAACACTGCCGCCATCAGGTTTTTGGTCATAATAAAAAACCAAAATCCCTTCATCCAATAGATATGTATGGCCAACTAAAAGAGGGGAAGTTCCGAAAAAATCCCTTTTTGGCACAAGTACCGGCGTCTTTTCAATCTGCCATTTCTTAAGATCATATGAGTAAGCAATATTTATCGAACTTTCTCCAAAATACATTACATATTGCCCATGGTATTGAAAATCGGAAACGAGACTCGCGGCCTCTTTCATTTTTGAGACTTTTCCGATTTTTTTAAATCCTGCGAGATTTTCGGAAAAAGCTCCGAATAAGTTTTTCGACTGTTTGCTTTTAAGCTTGTAAGAAAGAAAGTAACCTTGATGAACTTTTGCAAGACTAAGATCACTTATTTTTCGTGCATCGACGCGCATTCCATCTTCGTCTGTAATCTGACAAATTGGGTGAAAGAGGGAGAAGTTTATTCCGTCACCACTTGATTCAATCCTAAAAAAACTGCCTTCATCGCGGGTTAAATGGTAAAACAATAAAACGTTTTCTCCATCACAAAAAACTCCCAGCGGAGTATGCTCTGACTTCTTGAGCACTTTGTGGCTCATTTTAATTTTTCTGCAAGAGGCTACTCTGTTAAAAGTTAGATCGGAGCTGTCTTGCAGGCTGACTCTCTATTCCATTATAGGCATAATTTAGGTTTAAGTGCTATACATTTGCTAAAATTCGTAATAAGTTAATTAATATTCGCAAATGCTTGCAAAAATAACATCTGCAGCAGTTGTTGGTTTGGATGCGGTTCCGATTACCGTTGAAGTTGATATTGCGGCCATGGGTTTGCCGTCATTTACAATAGTCGGGCTTCCGGATAAAGCAGTGGAAGAATCAAAAGAAAGGGTGAGGGCGGCAATCAAAAACACGGGAGCCGATTTTCCTGCAAAGAGAATTACTGTCAATCTTGCCCCGGCAGACCTGCCCAAAGAAGGCCCGGCGTATGATTTGCCGATCGCACTCGGAATTCTTATAGCATCAGAACAACTTTCGCCGAGAGATCTTTCGGACACCATTGTTTTAGGTGAACTCTCACTTGACGGGTCTGTCCGCAGGATTTGGGGAGTTTTGCCATATGCGCTTCTTGCCAAATCTAAAAAAATCAGAAACCTGTTTATACCAAAGGACAATATTGGGGAAGCCCAAGTAGTGGATAAAATTACCGTTTATCCTGTAAGTGATCTAAAGGGGCTTTTTGAGCATTTTGCCACATCCCATCTGCCCAAAATCCAAAAAAACCCAATCATTCCCGCTAAATTTAAAAAACAATCTTTCTCGCAAGTTATTGATAGTCAGTACGATTTTGAAAATATCCGGGGCCAGGAAAGTGCCAAAAGAGCCCTGGAAATTGCATCGGCCGGTGGCCACAATATTCTGATGAAAGGACCTCCCGGAGCCGGAAAAACCTTGATGGCCAGATCATTTTCGGCAATCTTGCCAAAACTTACTTTTGAAGAAAGTTTAGAGGTAACAAAGATCTATTCTGTTGCTAACCTCCTAAATCAAGAAACGCCGATTATTACGGCCAGACCTTTTCGCAGTCCTCACCACACGACCAGCCACATTGGTCTAATCGGCGGAGGCAATGTTCCCAGGCCCGGTGAGATTTCATTGGCCCATCGAGGTGTTTTATTTTTGGATGAGTTTCCGGAATTTCCCAGGCATGTTTTGGAAGCCCTGCGGCAACCTATGGAAGATGGGGAAATAGTTGTATCCCGTGCTGCCGGATCGGTTAAATTTCCATCAAGATTTACCCTGGTTGCTGCCGCCAATCCCTGCCCCTGCGGTTATTTTGGCGACGAGACCAGAAACTGTACCTGCAACCCTGGCATGATTACCCGCTACCAAAAAAGAATCTCGGGGCCGATTTTGGACCGAATTGACATGCACATTTCGGTTCCTGCCGTCAAAGTCGAAAAATTAACCAGTCAGTTTAAAGCCGAATCATCATCAACACTTCAAAAGCGTGTCCAAAAAGCCAGAGACATTCAAACCAAACGCTTTAAAGGGCTAAAAATAACCTCCAATGCCGAAATGAATAACAAGCAGCTTAAACAGTTCTGCAATCTTGATGAGCAGTCAATCCTACTTTTGAAACAAGCAATCTCAAAACTAAATCTTTCAGCCCGTGCCTTCCATCGGGTTATTAAAATTGCAAGAACAATTGCGGATCTTGAACCATCCCCTAAAATCAAATCCAATCATGTCGCAGAAGCATTACAATATCGGCCTTCAATCGACAGCTAATGCTTCAAGATCCTGAGTAAAATCGAAGGATCGCCGAAGCTCTTCAGTACCGCCCCCAGATTGATAACTGAATCGAATAATGTAGAATAAAGTTGTGAAGAAATGGGTTGTCGCAATCGTGACATTTGTTGTAATTTTTCTGGTCTTTACGGTTGCCACAGTTGTTTTTGCCTTTACAAAAACCAAGCCGACCACAGAAAAAATCAACCAAAATTTAACCGACAAATTCCAAAAAATCGTTAGAATCCCAACAGATATTGTCATTTCCAAATATACATTCAACGAGACTTTGTACATCTGGGAAATGACCACGCCCCAAAACGAGGCGGTGCCGGTAAAATTCACCTTTAACCCCGACTTTTTAAATAATCAGGAAATAACTCAGGCAACACTGGAAATGGTTTCCGGGGGTGATCCGAGCATTTTTGATAAAGTGTCAGCTGCCGTAATTGCCGATGAAAAAACCTTAAGATCAGCTCAGGACATAGTAAATGCGGACTTTTCGCCGAATGAAGAGATCGGATACACAAGCTACAAGTTTTTCTATGATGCAAGAACCGGAAAGGTGACAAAAATAGTTTGGGAGTTTGAAAGACAAAGTTTAATAGATAACGAAACCGAAAACCTATACACTCAGCTAAACTCTTTGCCCCCCAAAGCAGTAAGGGCGCTTTATGAAATTCCGCAAGTTATACTGGGTGTTTTGCAGGGTGCATAAATGCTTTTAAGAAAAAACCCCTTGATGCATCTTGATCTTCTGGGGTTTTTTCTAAATTGGTTTTTCTTAACAAATTAGCCACCAATTTTGAACATTGTGGTACCGCAAACTGGGCATTTACCCTTCATTGCAGCCTTACCATTTTTCATTGTGACTTTTTGTGCGTTGGGGTCATCTCTCTTCTGGCGGCATTTAACACAGTACATTGTAGCCATATATTTATCACCTCCTTAAGACAGTAAATTTTGTAAATTAGCCAAGGCTATTTGAAGCTATTTAGCCTCAACTAGGTTCAACCATAGCATACGCCTCAAGTTTAAGTCAAGTTCGGCTAGGTTCAAACATGAAGTGAAGCAATCTAAAAGTTTCGTTAGACCCTTAGTAATAAGAGGAGCTGAATTGCAATTATTGCACCTGCAAGGATAACGGTTTTGAAAAGATCCAATTTAACATAACCGTAATTTTCTTCGATCATCTTAATGTTTATCTGCGATTTTTTTCCAAGTTCACCGCCTTTTTGGGAATCACTATCTTTTGGATTGGATTTGTAATTTACCAAAATATTTTGGGCTAGTGTATATCTTCTTTGGACGGCCGAAAGTTTTTGCCTCCTTGTTTTAAACGGCATTTTGTGTATATTTTAGCATAGGATTATCTTGATATCATTGACAAGTGCAAAAAGTACATGGTAAAAAGGGGTACTAAATTTATTCAAAGATGTGGTGGCAAAATTTAGGGGCCACTGAGTATTTATTTTTTGGCTGTGTTGTCTGGCTTGCTCTTTTGAGTTTTTATATAATTAGAAATAGCGGTAAATTAAAGAATATTATAAAAGGCGCAAAAGGCGCAGACCTCACTCAGATTTTGGAAGGGATCGTCGAAAAACAAAATCTGATTGGCAAAAACATTCATGAGTTTTCCGAAAAAGTCGCAGATATTCAAAAGAACCAGCAAAAAAGCTTTACTAAAAGTGCCCTTGTCAGATTCAATCCTTTTGAAGATACCGGCGGAGACCAGAGTTTTGCTGTGGCTCTTTTAGATGGAGTTAACAATGGAGTGGTTATATCGTCTCTCCACTCAAGAGGCGGAACCAGAGTGTATGCCAAAGCGGTCTCCGGCGGGAAATCGGCAAATTATCCCTTTACAAAGGAGGAGAAAGAGGTAGTTGAAAAAGCTGTCCGCTCCTAAATGGGAGCAAAAATCAACTTGTTAAATAAGAAAATCTTAAAAATTATAGCCGGATCACTTGTCCTTTACATATTATCGGCGGGACTTTCGTACATGGTTTTTAACAGAATTTTAGCAAAACCTATAAATTTTAATACGCCATTTGGCAGCCTTTCCGATCTTACGTCGGGAGACGAAGAAGGCACCAAAGACAGGTCTTGTCCCCTAAACGGTGCCATGTACACCAAAAACAGGGAAGAGACATGGTCCAAAAGAAGACCTCTTGGGGTCATGGTTGAAAACCATACCGACGCCCGTCCGGTCATCGGCCTTTCCCGTGCGGATGTTATTTATGAAGCCGTGGCAGAAGGCGGCATTACCCGTTTTTTGGCAGTATTTCTTTGTCAGGACGCCGGCGATATTGCTCCCGTTAGGTCGGCAAGAACCTACTTTTTGGATTGGGTTTCGGAATATGATGCACTTTATGCCCATGTAGGAGGAGCCAATACGCCTGGGCCTGCCAATGCTTTGGGTCAGATCAGAGACTATGGCATTATGGACATGGACCAGTTTGGTTTAGGATTTCCGACATACTGGCGGGGGACGGACAAGCTTGCACCGCACAACGTGCACTCAACTACCAAAAAACTTTGGGAAGCAGCAGAAGAGCGAAAATTCGGACCAGAAGATGAAGAGGGCAAAAGATGGGATGACAAATTTACCAAGTGGAAATTCAAAGATGATGCTTCTTTGGAAAACCGGGGAAATCAGAAAGACACTACCGTTCCTTTCTGGGATCAGTATTCCGATTACACTGTTACATGGAAATATGATAGGGAGGCCAACGTCTTTAGACGCTATCACGGCCAGGAGGTGCAAACTGACCCTTTAACAAAGGAACATCTTTCTGCCAAAAATGTGGTTGTCCAGTTTCAGACGGAGAAAAAAGCCAATGACGGTTATCCGGACGGCCATCTTTTGTACGGAACAACTGGTTCAGGAAAGGCTCTGATATTCCAGGACGGTAAGGTTATTGAGGGCAAGTGGGTTAAAGATTCAAGAGGAGCAAGGACTAAATTTTTGGATGCAAAGGGTAAGGAGGTTGAACTTGTTAAGGGATTAGTCTGGATCGAGACCGTGCCAGTTGGATCCGACGTCTCTTATTAAACTGCTTCTTGCCCAAATTCCAAAACTGCCAAGTGTAAATTGCAAAAACAACTGAAAGGGTTTTATGCTGATTGATATTTTAATTTCCAAAGTCCGTGTCAAGGTTATAGAGCTTTTTTTGGGGGTACCCGGCAAAAGCTATCATGTCAGGGAAATAGTCAGGCGTGTGGAGGAGGAAATTAATGCCGTAAGGCGTGAGCTGGCAAGGCTTGAAAAAACAGGGATGCTGGCCTCAGAATGGCGGGCAAACAGAAGATATTATTCGGTCAAAGGCGATTACATTTTTTACACGGAGCTACTTTCTATCGTTAATAAAAGCGTTGGTTTGGGCGGAACCATTATCGCAAACCGCGCAAAACTCGGCAAAATAAAATACGCCATGCTCTCTTCTTCTTTTGTCAAAGGCAAGCCGTACACCCAAAATGAAGTCGACCTTTTTGTCGTAGGTACCATAGTCTTGCCGGAGCTTGGAGCGATTATTAGGGAAGAGGAAGCCAGACGCGAAAGGGAAATCAATTTTACGCCGATGACAGAAGAGGAATTTGCTTTCCGTAAAAACCGCAGGGATCCTTTTATTATGTCAATTCTTGCCAAACCCAGAGTAATGCTATTGGGTGATGAGGAAGAAATGGTCCAGCTCTAAGGCCGCAATTAAAATCCCCTTTGATATATAATCAAAAAACCAGTAATGAAAAATCCGAGATTTTTGTTTATCTTAATTTTTTTGTTGGCGGCACTGGCAGCCTACATTGACATTCCCAAAATCCAGTTTTTCGGAAAAACATTAAGCCACCCAAAAATTGATCTTAGTTTTATAAAAAGGGACTTAGAGCCGAAACTTGGTTTAGATCTTTCCGGTGGGGTACAGTTTGTTTTGTCCGCGGATATGACCGACATTGCGCCGGATGATCGTGACAATGCATTACAGTCTGCCAAAGAGATTGTTGAAAACCGCGTCAACTCGCTTGGTGTTGCCGAACCGGTTGTCCAAAGCGCCAAAACTCAGGATCAATACAGATTAATTGTTGAAATTCCGGGAATTGATGATATTGACCAAGCGCTGGCTACCGTCCGAAAAACTGCCCATCTTGAATTCAGGACAGTCAAACAAGCGATTTTAGAAGCAACAACTGAAGCCCTGCCTCAAGATTTCGAAGCGTCAGGTCTTACCGGTGCTGATCTGACACGGGCTCAAGCTGAGCCAAGCAACGATCCCCAAAATCCCGGTTATGTTGTTAGCCTTGAATTCAACAGTGATGGTGCCAAAAAACTTGAAAACATAACTCAGAACAATTTCCAGAAACCAATGGCCATGTTTTTAGATGATGAGCCAATATCCTGGCCGCCCCCTGTAATTCAGGCGGTTATTTCAGACGGTAAGGCCCAGATTACCGGCAATTTTACGGCAGACGAAGCCCGCGGTCTTGCCATTCAGCTTAATGCTGGTGCTTTACCGGTTTCTTTAAAAATCGAAAGCCAAAGCAGGGTTGGGCCAACAATCGGCCAGGTGACCATTGAAAAAAGCATTCTGGCGGCTTTAATCGGCATTGTTTCGGTTGCGGTTTTTATGATTTTGTATTATCGCCTACTTGGTCTTTTTGCGGTTGTTGCTCTTTTCATATATACGCTTTTGGTTTTTGCGATATTTAAATTGATTCCGGTTACTCTGACATTGGCCGGTATTGCCGGCTTTATTCTTTCAATCGGTATGGCGGTTGATGCCAATATCCTGATTTTTGAAAGAATGAAAGAAGAAAAACGCTGGGGCAAGGAAAAGCTGGAATCATTTTTTGCCGGATTTGAAAGGGCATGGTCGTCGATTCGCGATTCCAATGTGTCTTCCCTAATTACCTGTGCAATCCTTTTTAATTTCGGAACAGGCCCGATTCGCGGTTTTGCCCTGACTTTGGCGATCGGAATTTTAGTTTCAATGTTTTCGGCAATTGTTGTAACTCGAACTCTCCTTAGAGTTTTTTGGGTTGGGAGAACATGAATCTAGTCAAGTATAGAAATTTATTTTTTGGTTTTTCACTTTTGATTATTATCCCGGGTGCGATTGCGCTTTTTCTATGGGGCCTAAAAGTCGGTATCGATTTTGCAGGCGGAACTTTGTGGGAAGTTAAAATTGCCCAAAGCGCAGACGCGCCGTGGATTCGCGAATTTTTAGTCAAGGAAGGTGCCGAAGTTTCGCAGGTTGCACAGACTGCGCAGGATACTTACCTTGTAAGATTAAAGACGACGGAGGAGGAAACGCTCAATAACTTAAGAACAAAGGTCGACGATAATTTTGGCCCAAGCGAGGATGTCCGTTTGGAAACGGTCGGCCCGACAATCTCCAAAGAACTTGCCCAAAAAGCCATTATTGCCGTACTTTTGGCAATTGCCGGAATTGTTGTTTATCTAACCTGGTCGTTCAGGCAGATTCCCAAGCCCGCATCATCCTTGGCCTTCGGCGTATGCACCGTTATTGCGCTTTTGCATGATGTTTTGGTTTTGGTTGGAGTTTTTGCAATTTTGGGCCACTTTTTCGCAATCGAGGTCGATGCGCTTTTTATTACGGCAACTTTAACCGTAATCGGATTTTCGGTTCATGACACGATTGTCGTTTTTGACAGGATTCGGGAGAATTTAAAAAAATATGATGATTACCCTTTCGAAAATGTAGTCAACCATTCGATCCTGCAGACATTTTCAAGATCCTTGAACACATCTTTAACCGCCGTTTTTGTCCTTTTGGCGCTGTTTCTTTTTGGCGGCGAGACAATTAAAACTTTTGTCCTGGCGCTTTTGATTGGCATCATTTCCGGCACTTATTCCTCAATCTTCAACGCCGCGCCTCTCCTCATCCTCTGGCAGAATTTTAAAGGGATAAAATTCAGACTCAAACGAAATTGAAACGAGGTCCGTCCTCGCCGTACTAAAAATCTCCCTCATTCCAAAATTCTTGAGAATATTAGAATAATGATATAATTTATCTATGCTGAAACCACGGCAGATTGAGCGGATTGTTAAAGGGTTTGCAAATCACAGAAGGGTTCAAATAGTTACGCTTCTTGATGAAACTCCGGAACTTTCTGTTGCCGAAATTGCAACAAAACTAAAAATAAATTTTAAAACTGCAAGTGAACATATCAGAAGACTTGCGATTGCCGGTCTTGTTCTAAAGCGAAATAGGGGAGTTAATGTTTTGCACAAACTGTCAGCTCAAGGTGAATCCATTCTCAAATTCTTAAGAAAATTAGAATAAGCAGGAATTATTTACTAATCTCTAATTCGGTTACTCTCTTTAACAAATATTCTTTAGTATTTTTGGTTTTGTCGTCGGCGACTTCTTCGAAAAGTTCGTTTAGGATTCTGCCGACTTCGGGGCCGGGTTTGATATTTAGAGCCTTCATCACGTCATTGCCGTTGATTTTAAGGTCGGCAACTGTAAAGGGTTTTTTCAAAACCTCCTTTATTCTCTGGCGGAAAAGTTTCAGGCGCCAGCTTTCCGGTTGTTGAAGTCCGCCGCCTAAGCGGTCACCGATTCTAAGATCCATCATATCCTCGATATTTTCAATCCCGATGTTTCTGATAAATCTTCGAAGCGCTTTATCCGTTTGTTTTTCATCAACCGTAAATTGGTGGAAGCGCACGAGTTTATAGAGTTTGTCTTTTTGCTCGTGGGAAAGATGGAGCCTGTCGGCAATTTTTTTAGCCAGGTAACCCCCGACGACCTCGTGGTTATAAAAAGTGCGTACACCTTCTTCTGTCACCTTGGCTACTTTTGCCTTACCGATGTCGTGAAGAAGCGTCGCAAATCTGACGGTTGTGTCTTTTGAAGGGCAGTTTTTCAGACTTAAAACACAGTGTGTGCCGACATCAAAAATATGATGCCTTTTTGGACTTTTTTGCTCAACGGCAAAACAAACCTCAAGTTCCGGCAGAATAATTTTAAGTAGCTCAAGATCCTTGAGCAGTAAAATCCCGTCCGCCGCATTATCACTTTCAATAATCTTAAAAAGTTCATCTCTTATTCTTTCGCCGGATATTTCAGAAAGCAGACTGGCGTTTTTTTTAATCGCAGTTTGCGTTTTTTGCTCAATTGAAAAGTTAAGAACCGTCGCAAACCTAACTGCCCGCAAAAGTCTCAAAGCATCTTCTGCAAATCTTTTGTCGGGTTCACCCACGGCTCTGATGATTCTATCTTTAAAGTCTTTTTGCCCATCAAATGGATCAATCAAGACAAAACTTTCCACTTTCAACTCTTCGAGCCTGAGCCTCAGAGCCGAAGGCTTTCCACTTTCAACTTTCTTGAGTGCCATTGCATTAATCGTAAAATCCCGCCTTTTTAAATCCTCTTCCAGACTTTTGCCCCAGACGATGACATCGGGGTGGCGTTTGTCCGTGTATTTTTCTTCTGTCCTGTAGGTTGTGATCTGGACAATCTGACCGTCTGCAATAGGTACGCCGACCGTACCGAAACGGTTATTGTAGAAAGATTTCTTAAATAGTTTTTGGATTTGCTCTGGTTTGGCGTCTGTCGTCAAATCCCAGTCCGTAATTTTTTCGCCTTTTAGCATTTGGCGTACGGCTCCGCCGACTATGGCAACCTCAAAGCCGGAAGCTTCCAGTTTTTTTATGATTTTTTCAATACCGGTTGGAATCCCGTTGATTTTCATACCTAGAATATATCATACGGCCACAGAATTGGGGGTGATACAATAGTTCTGTGAACGTTTATGACTGGAAAATTGCCTCTCATCCCGTAAAAAAAACTAAAGACTGGCTAATTGCTACTCTTGCCAAAAACAGGGGACTTTTTACCAAAAAAGCTCTGGATGAATTCTTAAATCCTAAATTCGAGCAGATTCTGGATGTAAAAATCGGCGATATCCAAAAGGCGATTGCAAGAATCGATAAAGCAATCAAAAAAGGTGAAAAAATAATTGTCTATTCCGATTATGATGCCGACGGCATTTGCGCAACGGCAATTACCTGGGAAACCTTGCATGATCTGGGGGCTGATGTCATGCCTTATGTGCCTCATCGGGTAAAGGAGGGATACGGACTTTCTACAGATGCCATTTCCGAGCTTGCCAAAAAAGGCATAAAATTAATAATCACCGTTGACCATGGAGTAACGGCTACAGAACAGGTTGATTTTGCCAACAGATTGGGTATTGACGTTATCGTAACAGACCATCATGTTTTACCTGAAAAACTGCCCAAAGCCTATGCTATTGTCCACACAACTGGAATGTGCGGGGCAGGGGTTGCCTGGCGGCTTTGCTGGGAGACAGCTGAAAAACTTAATCCTAAATTATCCGAAAAAGTTGCAGAAAGATTAGAGCTTGCGGCGATTGCCACGATTGCCGATTTGGTGCCTTTGGTTGGTGCAAACAGGGCAATTGTCAAAATCGGCCTTGAAAAAATGGAAAAAACTAAAAGGCCGGGAATAAAAGCGCTGATTAAGGTAAGCGGCATCAATGATAAAGTCGGCACTTTTGAGGTCGGTTTTATTCTGGCGCCGAGAATTAACGCCATGGGTCGGATCGAAAACGGCATGGATTCTTTAAGGCTTTTGTGTGCAAGAACCGAAAGACAGGCAGAAGAGCTGGCAAGCCTTCTTTCCAAAACAAATAACAGGCGCCAGACCTTAACCGCAAAAGCGATTGAGTCGGCGCTTAGTATGGTAAATGAGGATGATGCGGTTGGTGTAGTTGTCCATGACGAGTGGCATGAGGGGATAATCGGACTAGTGGCGTCCCGGCTTGTTGAAACTCATAAGAAGCCGATGGTTGTAATTTCCAGAAGAGAAACAGTTTCCAAAGGGTCTGCCCGTTCGATTGCAGGGTTCAATATCGTTGAGGCGATAAGGTTTTCAAGCGAGTATTTGATAGACGGTGGAGGCCACCCGATGGCTGCAGGGTTTTCTATAAAAACCGAGCACATTGAGGCTTTTTCCCAAAAAATTAAGGGTTTCGCAGCCGAGAGAATTACCGATGATCTCATGGTTCAGAATATTTCTGTAGAGTGCGAACTGGAAAAAGAAGATATTAACGGCCAGACTCTAAAAATAATCGAGATGTTTGCGCCGTTTGGGGTTGCCAACCCCGAGCCGGTTTTTCTGACTAGGAATTTGGAAGTTGAGGATATAAGGACGGTTGGTTCGCTTTCCGAACATCTAAAGCTCCAGTTGGACGGCTTTTCGACAATAGCTTTTAGGATGGGCGAAAAACGCGCACTTTTGCGGCCGGGTTATTCGGTTGACGTTGTCTACACGATTTCCCAAGACCGCTACAATGGAGATGGTGCAATTCAGCTTAAGATAAAAGATTTAAATATTGCAAGCACTCAACTTCCCATATAAGGCTGACTCTCAATATGTTCTTGCCAATCAGGCCGTTGGAAGGAAATGAATCTGTTTTGATTAGCAATCCTGGTAATTTCCCCTATATCCTCATCAGGAACGGTAGGTTTCGTTATTGAACGGTCTATTATAGTTTTGATTGCTTCTCCAGGTTGAGTGTAGGCAGAATCAGATCTGTTTTTTGGTCTTTCCATGTTATTTTCACCTCCTGTTCATAAAAAAACCTCCCGTTTAGGAGGTAGTTTTTTGTTTATGTTTTAAGTTCCTGTTTAAAACACTACCTCCCGCATCTCTTGACAAGCAAGAGATGCAAATTAATGAGAGATAGCTTTATAAAACTTAAGGTCATTTTCTAAAATTTTAAACATGTTTGTCTTTACGTGTCAAGATGTTTAGTTTAGAATTTAGTCTATGCATCGCACATATGCAAAAGATACCCTCAAATTGATTGATAAAAAGATCAGGCTTCTGGGAAGAGTTCAGACTATTCGCGACCATGGAAAAATTACTTTTGTAGATCTTTCCGATGAAGCAGGCCAGATTCAGTGCGTTTTAAAGGAAAAAATCGATCTTTTGGAAGGCGATATTTTAGAAATTGAAGGCACTGTTAAAAAACGGCCAAAAGAGCTTGTTAATAAAAATCTGGAAACCGGTACAGTCGAGGTTGCGGTTGAGAAGGCCAAAGTTAATTCAAAGAGCAAGCCGGCGCCGATTCCGACTGATGGCGATGGCTACGAGATCGAGGAGGCGTTAAGGTTGAGGTACCGTTTTCTGGATTTAAGAAGACAGCGTCTGCAGAAGAATTTACGGTTAAGAAACAAAGCTGCAATTTTAGTAAGAGAATATTTAAATAAGGAAGGGTTTGTCGAGGTTGAAACCCCGTATCTTTCCAAAACAACACCGGAGGGCGCGAGAGATTTTCTGGTTCCCTCGAGACTTCATTTAGGTAAATTCTACGCTTTGGCACAGGCTCCCCAGCAGTACAAACAGCTTTTAATGCTTTCGGGTTTTGAAAAATATTTCCAGTTTGCGCGGGCATTTCGCGATGAAGATTTAAGGGCAGACCGGCAGTTTGAACACACGCAGATAGACATAGAGGCGGCTTATGTCAAAAGGGAAGATATTTTAAAGGTTGTGGAAGGGTTGGCTACTTTTGTTGCCGAGGCTATGGGCAAAACAATCTACAAAAAGCCGTTTCCGATCTTCACATACAAAGAGGCTATGCAAAAATTCAAACAGGATAAATTCGATCTGCGAGAAAAACAAGACGGTGAAACTTTGGCTTTTGCCTGGGTAGTTGATTTTCCGCTTCTGGAGTATGACCAGAAAGAACAACGCTACACTTTCTCGCACAATCCCTTCACGGCACCTAAAGAGGAATTTGTCGATGATCTAATCAAGCTTAAAAATTTGGACAAAATTGAATCTTACCAGTACGATCTTGTTCTAAACGGCGAAGAGATAGGAAGCGGCAGCATCCGCATTACCGAGCCGAAGATTCAAAGGCAGGTTTTTGCCGCTATGGGCTACAGTGACAAAAAAATAGATTCGGACTTTGGCCATCTCTTGGAAGCCTATGAATACGGAGCTCCGACACACGGCGGAATTGCTCTGGGCTTTGACAGATTTTGCGCAGTTCTTGCCGGCGAAAAAAGCATCAGGGAAATCATTGCTTTTCCAACTTCCGGTTCAGGCCAAACAGCGGTAATGGATGCGCCGTCTGTAGTCGACGACAAAGTTCTCGCTGAACTTGCGATCAAAAAGCGATGACGTACGCCCGTTTTTTCCTGATTGCATTTATTATAATTTTACAGATTTTGGTAATTATCCTTTCCAAATCTTCTTTTGCCGCAGATTTGTTTACAAGACAAAAACAAAATAGGCTTGCAAGCATAGTTGCATCATCAAACTTAGCACCTTTCGCAAATGAGGGATTTCAAAAAGCCCCGCCTGTTTCTGCAAAATCGGCAATCATAGTCGATGCCAAAAGGGGAAATGTAATGTTTGAAAAGAATTCAAACTTTCGACACCTTTCTGCCTCGACCACAAAACTAATGACTGCTTTGGTTGTTCTCGAAAAGTGTTCTCCCGACAACATAATCACTGTGGGTCTGGTAAATTCCAATGGAACGCAGATGGGTCTTGTTTCCGGTGACCAGGTAACAGTGGAGACTCTTCTTTATGGAATGCTGATGGCCTCCGGAAATGATGCGGCGTATGTCTTGGCGTCGTCATGTGCCGATTCATACGACGTTTTTATTAATCTCATGAACGAAAGAGCAAGGAAACTTGAAATGGCAAACACACACTTTGACAATCCTGCAGGCTTTGACAGCGATTATAATTTTTCAACAGCTGCAGATCTTGCCAAACTCGCCAGAGATGCAGTCGCAAATCCTTTAATTTCAAAAATTGTCGCCACCAAAACAATAGTTTTGACCGATGTTTCGGGTATAAAAACTTACTATGTTGAAAATATCAATAAACTTCTGGGCGAGGTAGACGGAGTGGAAGGCGTTAAAACAGGGCATACAGAGGCAGCCGGAGAAATTTTATTAACCAAAGCAACAAGGACGGGGAATACTATTATAGTAGTTGTTTTAGATTCTCAAGATAGGTTTGAAGATTCTGAAAAGTTAATCGAATGGGCGTTTACCAATCACCATTGGCAATGATTTAATCCGTCCCGCTTTCGCTTATCCAAGTATCATCTACAGCCGGGACATAAGCAGTCAGGTTATTGTCGCTTTTAAACAAATAAACAGGCTGAAGATACTCCTGGTAATTTTCACTTTCCAGATAAACGATCTCAACGTCCCTTATTGGAAAGACCGCCCCTTCAATTTCTTCGTTGAGTGCGCCTTGGCCTTTGCCTAATTCCTCAAGTGCTTTGGTTATCTCTTTAAGAGGGTAAGTGGAAAACTTATGCTTTTTAATATTCTGCATAGCAACTTGTGCCTCCACTACATCAGTTGACGAAGTTAAAGCCCAGATAGGTGCTCTGTCAAGCCTAGGGTTTATAACTTTGACTTCGTCAATCGGTAGCCTCGGAAAAAGAACCTTTATAAAATTTACGGAAGAAAGAGAGGTAGCTTCATTCAAAGTGCCATCCTCAAATTTTAAAAGTTGGTTTTTTTGGGCTTTTTCATTGAAAGACGAAAGATCAACCCTCAAATTATTAAAAAAATTCCTTGCTATTTCCGTTGCCTGCTCAACAGAAGTTGGTCTTTTATCTGTAAGTTCCTTATTATTAAGATAATTGCTTCCCATTATAAAATTTCCCGATGTAATGTTGATAGTCAAAACATAGTCTGGACTGGTAGAGTTTCGGAAGATTGCTGTTCTGTCGGTTACCGATTCCGGCTCCTTTCTATAATCGGCCCCGGCAACGTGCGCCTTAGTTCTTTCCAAATCTCCAAACGATGGCTTCGGGAAATCGACCTTAAAAACTTTTATTTCATGGGCTAATTTGGGCAGTTCTCCTGAGATAGTCTCTATTTTATAGTCAATTTTCTCAGACGATTTAACCCCTTCCGAAATATCAAGTTTGGGAATTTTGCCAAAAGCAACTGTTGAGGCAGGCGGCGGGGCGGGGAAGAGCATATTTTTGAGGGTTAACCCAAATCGATACGTCAAAATTAAAAGAAAAATCAGCCCGACGACAATAAATCCGCCAACAAAAGTTTTTTTAGAAATTTCAGAAGTTTGACTTAAGGTTGCCATGGTACAATTTTAGCTAAGAGCAGCTTGCCGGTCAATGCAGCGCATGGAAAAAGTCATCGTACGTTACGCACCATCGCCGACTGGTATTCCGCACATCGGCAATATCAGGACTGCGCTTTACAATTTTCTGTTAGCCAAATCCCAAAAAGGCAAGTTTATTCTAAGAATAGAAGATACTGACAGAAAAAGGTTTGTGCCCGAGTCGGTCAAAGCTATCGAAGATAGTCTTAAGGTGCTGGGACTTAACTGGGACGAGGTGTATCGTCAATCCGAAAGACTGTCCATATATCAGCGGGATCTGGAGCTCCTTTCCAAAAAAGGGTTAGCGTATGAAGATAGCGGTGCCTGGAGATTTAAAGTGGAGAAAGGCAAGAAACTTGAGTGGACCGATTTAGTTCATGGCCAAGTCGAGTTTACTGCCGACGTGATAGAGGATTTTGTTGTCGTTAAGTCAGACGGCTATCCTACTTATCATTTTGCATCCGTAGTTGACGACCATGAATTAAAAATTTCCCATGTTCTGCGCGGCGACGAGTGGATTTCCTCAACCCCCAAGCACCTGCTTTTATATCAAGCATTTTGCTGGAATCCACCTCAATTTATCCATGTCCCAGCAATTTTAGGGCCTGACAAGAAAAAACTTTCCAAAAGGGAAGGGGCAAGGTCTGTTCTTGAATACATAGAGGATGGCTATCTGCCCGAGGCGCTGGTTAATTTTCTGGCATTTTTAGGCTGGTCACCGAAAGGGGATAAGGAATTATTCACACTTGATGAGCTGACTAGCGAATTTTCTACAGAAAGGTTAAACAAAAACAGCCCGATTTTTAATTTAGAAAAGCTGAACTGGTTTAATAAAAAGTATCTGGCGAAATATACGCCCAAAAATTTATTATCGCAGGTCAGAAAATTTTCCAAAAAGGCCAAGTCTGAAGAAGACGAACGGTTGGCAATGATCATAAACTTAATCCGCGACAGGATGACAACTTTAGCTGATTTTGATAAATATTCGGGGATCTTTTTTGAAAAAGGGGAAGAGCCGCCGCCGCCAAAGGAAAAAGCAAGACAGGCCAAAGAAGCAGTGGAAAAAATAGAGAACTGGGACGAAAAAACCATTGAAGAATCTTTAGAAAAATATATCAAAGAAAGTAATCTCAATCCTTCGGATTTCAAAAACACCCTGCGTCTTGCCGTCTTTGCCGACAACACTCCTCCTATTTATCAAAGTCTTGCGGTTTTAGACAAAAGTGAAGTTATATCGCGTATTGAAGAAGCTATTAAAAAAGCAAAATAAGCTGGCACTGGCTATAGGGGTGAGCTTGCCGAACTGTTGATGATTTCCAAACTACGCATTGGATAAAAATTATCAAATATCCAGAGCTTGTTTATTAAAAGTTTTAGTATTTTCTCATTAAGACAATTTAATCTGATCCAAAATAGTTGCAAACTCTATAGGTTTGAATTATAATTCTCTTCCTAAAATGGGTGGAACACCAGAACAATCAAAAAGAAACGCAGTGGAGGCCACTCGCGACCACTACGTAAAATGGATAGATACTTTATCGGATGGACAACGTCAGCATCCTGATCGGCTAGCAACGTACATAAAAGAGAATAGGATTGACGTTCAAGATCCGTCTACCTTACCTACTGAACTCACAATGGGCGGGGTCGCTAAGGGCATACTGTAAGTTTAATTGATTTTACAGTTATAGAAACTTTTCAATCTAATGAAACAAAACTTGAATACTTAAAGACAAGGTTTGACGGCTACTTCAATTCTAGAGAGTTTCCCCACATTTTTATGTTGGCTGTTTCACAAGGTCTAGATTTCACTAGAGTAATTCCGAAACAAAACTAACCCCATAACGCTTAGAAAACTAAATCTCTGTTTAGACGTGTAATTTTAAAGCTAAGAGTTCGAATCCTGAAAATTGTTGATATAGTTTTTTGAGGTCGAAGATCCTAAGTTTATATTCGCTCGCAGAACACCGTCGAGTCTGACTCGACGCATGAATGCGAAAGCGAATACATACTTCCGAGGCATAACTATCTGCTCGCTCATGTAAACTTAAAGGAATACCGAGACCTTTCAGGCTCGGAAGTTTATCGAAGGGCTAAGAAAACAGCCGGCGTACACTTTTTAGAATAGTCTTAATCATAACAGGGGTTAATTGGCCGGCAGCGCCTTTTATTATGGAAAAGTCAGCTGTGAATAACTTATCAGGCCTCACATAACTTACAACCGGCAGTTTGCCTTTTTTGAAATTATCTGCCTTGATGCGTATTGCCAGCTTACTCGTGTAAGGTTTTGACGTAATCTGGCACAAAATCAGGTTATCAAACTCAGCTTTTGCTAAAATAAGAGCTGGTCTTATTTTTTGACCCTGTAAATTGGAGAAGGGAAAGAAAACGAGGACAACTTCACCTACTGTAAACTTGCCCATGCTTTGTTCTCTTCGGGTTTGTCCCAATCCCCGGCTAAAACTTTTTCCGAAAGCAGTGAAGTCGATTCTGCCAGCCGGCCCTTTTTAGGCACAGCGGTGATCCGGATTTCTCCCTTTTTCACCTTCAGTTCAACCTCCTTGCCAAGACCGCTTTCGTTAAGCAGTACTTTTGGTATGCGTACGCCCCTAGAGTTTCCGATTGAAACTAAAGCTGTAATCATCGTAATTACATTGTACTTACATATGCCGGCCCTGTCAAGTCAATATTCGAGACAAAGTTAAAAAAGCTGGTACAGAAGTTAAGCAGTTGTCTCAAAAGCCTGCAGTTTTTGTTGGGGGTGCAAATTTAGGCTAAAAGTTCGAATTCTAATCGGAAACTTTTATTAAAAATGGTAAAATTAACTTCACATTGCGGGATCGTCTAACGGTAGGACAACGGATTCTGGATCCGTTTATCTAGGTTCGAATCCTAGTCCCGCAGCAATATATAATTAAGATGTTGGGGTGGGGGATGGAGCCGGTTCCACAATACATTTTTCAAAACTTGCTTTTTCCTCAGCAGTCAGGCTTTTAGTATTCTCTTCGGTTACGATTTTTTGAATTGATTCATCGTTAAGTGCACTTTGCGCACATTCGACATTGACTTTGCCGATTCCAGGCAAATCCACCTCCGTTGGCGCCTGAGGGGCCTGAGACTCTTGCTGTTGGTTTTGTCTACCGAATAATCCCTGATAAGCACCGCGTTTGAAACCGTCCGCCAATAGCAATAGAACAAAAACCCCGATCAAAATCCAGATAACAAAAAAGACGGCAGCAAGTGCGTGCAGGATTTTGAAATTTTTAAACCCCAACAAAATCGAAACTAAATTATTGACCGTCTTGTCAATTTTTAGTCCTCTTGCTTTCCTTTTAGCTTCCATAAGCGCCAATAATAGCTGATTGGTGAATCCTTTACAAGACTTAAAATTTTTTAAGTCTTAATAATTCTATTTTCGCTTACAATAAAATCAACTTTAATATCATGCGGTTCGCTTTTAAAATGGTTAATAATTTGAAAATCATAGCAAACGCCGATTTTAAAGGTACTGCTGTTTGCCAAGAGCCTGTCATAAACTCCTTTTCCATAACCGAGTCTCAGGCCCCCTTCAGAAAAGGCAAGGCCGGGCAATAAAGCCAATTCAATTTTTATTGAATCAACGGGCAATAATTTTAATGGCTGGGGGATTTGATACTGTCCGATTTCAAGATTGTTAAGAGAGGATAATGTAACAAATTTGTATTGTTTCAATTTTTCAAAAAAGGCGGGGATTACAACGGTCCTGCCGGCTTCTAGGAAGTAAGTAATAATGTTTTGGATATTAGGTTCATTATTTACAGCAAGATAACAGGCAATGGCATTTTTATTTTCGACCTGTTCTAAGTGAGGAATTTTTTCGGAAATTTGCCGGCTTTTTTGCCGAATTTCGTCCGGGGTAAGAAGCAGTCTTTTCTTTAAATAAATTGCCCGCAGTCTGGTTTTATCGGAATTAGTCACTGAACCTTGCGATTGACCGAGTAAGAAATTTATTCTTGAGCAAATTTTTCACTCAGTCTTTGCTTTTGCCGTCTTTTTGTCTTCTTCCATTGCTTCCATCGCGCCGGTGGTTTTGGCAACAGCAAGCTCAACAAAAGTTATAATAATTGCAAGAATAATTACCCACAAAATGCTGGCAATCCCAAGACCGGTTACGACTGCCAGCCTTTTTAATATCCATAAAGTAACGATATTCAAACTCAAAAAAATTGCCGGCCAGACGTTTTGGTTTTTAATTTTGAATCCTGTTTGTTCAACCGCTTTTGGTGCAAGGGGAATAAATGCGGTTAAGACGAGTCCCGCAAAAATTGCCGAAAGCCCTGTTGAGATTGATTGATTGCCGACTACAACATTGCCGCCAAAAATTGCGTTTACGATAAGAAGAACAACTGTGTTTACGACCCAGAATGTCAAAAACGAAACAGCTTTTTTCTGATCCATCTAATCACCCCCTTTTTCGATTTGTAACAGGCTAATTGAAAGAATAGATCAATAGTGTTTTTAAGTCAACAAATAAATTCGAATTGACTTAAGCTATTTGAGGCGGTACGATTAAAGCGTGGTAGATGAAAGAGAAGTAATCGATAAGCTTAAAAACTGCATAGACCCTGAGCTTGGCATCAACATTGTTGATCTTGGCCTTATTTACTCGGTCGGGATTGACGACTCCAGAGTCAATGTTCTGATGACTTTAACAACACCCGGTTGCCCCTTAGATTCCTACTTTGTCAGGGACATTACGGACAAATTAAAAACCCTTAAAGGCGTCAAGGATGTTTCAGTGGAGCTTACTTTTGAACCTCCCTGGAGTCCTGTCAAAATGTCCACAGAGAGCAAGGACCTTTTGGGTTTTGTAAATTAGAATTAGCAGCTTGACTTTCGGGTTTTCTTCGGAATATAATCTTCCTGCTATCCCAATTACCTAAGTGACGAACAAACTAAAATTGGGGTATTGACAAGCGCAATAAATGGGACTCTAATGGAATTAGACCACAATATATTGTGCCTTTTAGATAAGCGTGAAACATCGGGTCTGCACACAAGATTGATAATTTTCAAGACATAGGGCAGTTTTAAAACTTTGCATAAAAATCCAAGGGAAATGTGATTTGTCCTTTTTGCGCGCATCAGGAATCAAAAGTTGTCGACAAAAGAGAAGGAGCCGGCGGCAAAATAACCAGAAGAAGGCGTGAATGCTTAAAATGCGCACGCAGATTTACAACATTTGAAAGAGCCGAAACCCTTGACCTATTGGTCATTAAAAAGGATGGCAAAAGGGAAGTCTTTGACAGGGTAAAACTTCGCAGCGGAATCATAAAGGCCTGCGAAAAGAGACCGATTTCGGCACAGGAGGTAGAAAAGATCCTTGACGAAGTTGAAGCGGACCTTAGAAAGAAAAACGTAAACGAAGTTTCGAGTAAAAAAATCGGGGAATTGGTAATCAGAAGATTAAAAAAACTGGACGAGATTGCCTACATAAGGTTTGCTTCAGTTTACCGGCAGTTTGCAGACCTTTCGGATTTTGAAAAAGAACTGGCTATGCTTTCAAAACGCTTTAAATCAAAATGACAAAATTACAAAAGATACTTTCTAAAGTAGATACCAGAGACAGAATCCGCGACAAAGCAAGAGTTTTGGGCCGCAAAATCCCCAAAGCCCCAAAAGACCTTCCGGAGCCGAATTTATCGGAAAACGCAGCCTATATTGCCAAAACAAGATACGCCTTCCGCGATGAAAAAGGTGAACCTAAGGAATCCCCCAAAGAAATGTTTTGGAGGATTGCCTACTATATTGCAGCGGCCGATACAATCTACAGCAAAAAAACAACCCATTTAAAATCGGCCAAAGAATTCTACAAGCTGATGGCCTCCCAGAAATTCATACCCAATACACCCACAATGGTCAACTCGGGCAAAATCGGTCAGTCACTTTCTGCTTGTTTTGTGCTGCCTGTTGAGGACGATATGGAATCGATTTTAAGAACCATGTCCAATATGGCCATGATCCATAAGATGGCAGGCGGCACCGGTTTTTCTTTTTCCCATCTTCGCCCAAAAGATGACATCATCGGGACCTCCAAGGGCAAATCTACAGGTCCCGTTGCCTTCATGCAGGCTTACAATGATGTCTGCAGTCAGATTCGCCAGGGCGGTGTGCGCCGCGGCGCCAATATGGGTATTTTGCACTACACCCACCCCGATATTCTGCGGTTTGCGGTCCACAAGGTTGATGAGTTTTCGCTGACCAACTTCAATATTTCGGTAACGGTGACCGAAGAATTTATGGAAAAGGTCAAGGAGGATTCAAAATATGTTGAGGGGAAAATTGATTTTGCGCCGATTATCGAAGAGGTCAAAGAGGCCCATGCTATCCGTGACCTTGATCTTAAAAACGTCAGACTGGAAGAGGCTGTTTCCAAACTTTATGAAGTTTGCCGTGCAAAACAGGAAGGGGAAGGCTACGATCTTGTAAATCCCAGGACCGGAAAAGTCGTAGACAGGCTTAATGCCCAAAAAGTCTTTGACTTAATAACCCAGCTTGCCTGGCAGTACGGCGATCCGGGGATGATTTTAATAGACAGGATAAACAAAGGCCGCGCTAACCCCACACCGAAAATCGGCCAGATTGAGGCCACAAATCCTTGTGCCGAACAGCCGCTTTTGCCCTACGATGCCTGTACTTTAGGGTCAGTTAACCTCTCTAAGTTTGTCCAAGACAAACTTAGAGACACTGAGCGAAGCCGAAGTGTTTCCGCAGAAAGTCTTAACCAAGTTCAACCGGAAAAAAGAATTGACTGGCAGGGTTTAAAAGAAGCAGTCCACGCAGCTATCCACTTTTTGGATAACGTTTTGGACATGAACCAATACCCGGTCACAGAAATCGACAAAATGACTTCTTTAATTAGAAGAGTCGGGCTTGGGGTCATGGGCTGGGCGGATATGCTTGTAAAGCTTGGTGTCTCTTACAACTCCAAAGAAGGTTTTGAGCTGGCCGAAAAAGTGATGGTTTTTGTACAAAAAGAGGCAGACAACGCCAGCTGTGATCTTTCCAAAGTGCGCGGCGTTTTCCCTGCATACAAAGGTTCGATTTATGACAAGCCTGCCCGCAATGCTACGCAAATAGTTGCAGACGGGAAAGGCGGTTTAAAGCTTAGGAACGGTGCCAGAACGACAATTGCCCCCACAGGCACAATCTCGATGCTTGCCGACTGTTCTTCGGGGATTGAACCTCACTTTGCCCTGACTTTTGCCAAAAATACCATTGAGGGCAAGAGGCTTTTTAACACCAACCCTTATTTTCTGGAGGCTTTAAAAGAAGAAGGGATTTTTGAAGATGAGCTTTTGGAAAAGATTGGAAAGAACAAGGGCTCCGTACAAAGCATCGAGGAAATTCCCGACAAATTAAAGAAAGTTTTTGTAACAGCCGGTGATATTGCGCCAGCAGATCATGTGCGGATGCAGGCGGCTTTTCAAAAATATACCGATAACGGCATTTCCAAAACCATCAACTTTCCTAACAAGGCAACCGTTGAGGATGTTCGTGAGGCCTACTGGCTGACATACGAGCTTGGCTGTCACATGATTACCATTTACCGTGACGAATCAAGAGTCAAACAGGTTCTGGAGGTTAAAAAAGACAAATCATATTATGATCAATTGGCAGGTATCAGGCTTACATCGCAAGGTCAGGTAATTCCGCTGCCGCAGAAAAGGCCGACCCCACAGGAAGCGTGGGGAATGAGGGTTCGCAAAAAAGCAGATGTCGGCTGGGTTTACACTTCTGTTTTCCGGGAAGCGGATGCAACGCCGGTTGAGGTGTTTATCAATATCGGCAAGACCGGCGGCTATGTGGCAGGCGCTGCCGAAGTTACCGGAAGACTGGCATCGCGCGCCTTAAAATACGGCGCATCCTTGGAAGAGATTGCAACCGATTTAGTCGGTATTTCCTGCGGAACTCCGTATGGCATGGGCGCTTCAAGTGTACTTTCAGCGTTTGATGCGGTCGGCAAATCGCTTCTGGAAATCGCCAGATCAAAGCAGCTGCAGTTGCCGATTGTTGAGGAGATTCAGCAGGAGGAACCGGCTCAGCAGGCATTGAAGACCAACGGTGAATCCCAAAGTTATGCAAACGGAAAGACAAACGGCAAGACAACAAACGGTCAGTCTGTACAGGTTAGCACAAACACCAACGGCTCCTCAAAAGCAGTCCAAATGAACCTTACACCTTCTTCTGCCTCTCCCGTTTTCGGCAAGAGCACTGCCCATTCGGAGGAGACGCTTTTAGAAAATAAATTTACAATTTGCCCTGATTGCTCAAGCCCGGTCGTCTACGCCGAAGGCTGCCGCCAGTGTATCAACCCAACCTGCGGCTGGAGTAAGTGTAGTTGATAAGCCCAAAAATTCCCCCACTCAATTTTGATATACTCCAATTGTGAAAAAGGTTATTTTTATTCACGGATATACTTCTTCACCCAACAAGAAAAAGTACCGGATTATTGCTGAGGAGTTAGATAAGGCAAAAGTAGACTATTCGATTCCTGCATTTCCAGGAGGAGAAAATCCTTATACCAGTGAGTGGCTGGAGATAATAAACGAGGAAGTTGAAAAAAGTAAAAATCCAGTGATTCTTGTTGGCCATAGCTTAGGAACCAGAGCGGCTTTATTATATTTAGATAAATTCGGCAAAAAAGTTGATACTGTTATTCTTTTTGCTGCTTTTAACAATGACTACCAATTAAATAGAAACAGAAAAGACGAGCATTATTCCGATTTTTTTGATTATCCAATTAACATAGAAAAAGTAAAAAACCTGGCTGACAAATTTATAGTAGTTCATTCCAAAGATGATGATTCGATTGATTATGGTCAGGGAAAGGAAGTTGCCAGAGAATTGGGGGCAGAACTAAAAACCTATGGGAATATGGACCATTTTGCAGGAGAAGAGAAAGCGGAAGAAAATGCTAAAGTGTTTTTAGAAGTTGTTAGGTCAGTGCTGTAAAAACTGAACTACTTTCTTCCTTTCCAAATATTTTCTTTTTGATTTTCCAGCTTATTTACATATCTTGCCAGTACAAAGAGCCAGTCGGAGAGGCGGTTGATGTATATTTGAGCGTTTTGGTTTATTTTTTCTGTTGATGATAAAACCGCGATTGATCTTTCGGCTCTTCGTGCAACACTTCTTGCTAAATGAATAGATGTTCCAACCTTGGAACCACCTGGCAAGATAAAATTACGCAGCTTGGGTAAATTTTTGTCCCATGAGTCAATTTCGTGCTCAAGTCTTGTTACAAGCGGCCTCTTAACTTTAGGGCTCTTGATTTTGAGATTGTTCGGTGATGCAAGATCCGTACCTAGGACGAAAAGTTCTCTCTGGATTCTTAAAAGCTTATTTATTATTCGACCTTGTGGAGAATTTTTATTAAGGGAAGCTTCTCGACTTGCGCTCGAAGAGTAATTTAAGTCAGCAATTATCACCCCAATAAGGGAATTTAGCTCGTCAACAGTTCCATAGGCCTCAACTCGGGCTTTATTTTTTGAGAGCCTTTTTCCTCCAAACAGGGAAGTAGTGCCGGAATCTCCGGTTTTTGTGTAAATTTTAACCATATTAAGAAACGTTGAAATTATATCTTAAGGAGTCAGCTAAAATATAGACTTAACCCAGTAGAAGAACTTTCAGTAGTTTCACTAAAATCTCGAAGAGACTGAAAGATACTCTACTGGATTGACAAACCCTCCCCAGTAGGGTAGGATACGATATGTATATGCAAAAAGCAGTAAAGGCGAATGCTCTTAAAAGATTGAAGTCAGCTAAGGGCCATTTGGATCACGTAATTAGGCAAATTGAGCAAGAAACATACTGCATTGATATCCTTCAGCAATCATTAGCTGTGCAATCTGCGCTCCGTGCAGTTGACAATATCATCCTCAAAGGGCATTTGGAAGAGCACGTTTCCCACGCAATGCACGGCAAAGACCAGCAAAAATCTATTCAGGAAATTGTAGACGTATTTGAAAAAGCGAGAAAGTAAATTTTAGGGAGGTGAAAAATGGCTAAAGAAAAATCAATAAACCAGCAATCAATCCTTTTTGGGATTATCGGATTGTTGCTTGGTATTGTTCTTGCACTGCTTTTTGTAAGAAGTGCAGTTAATGACAATATGGCCGGCATGATGCGCATGATGGGAATACGTCAAAATCAAGAAATGATGGGAGCGAGCGGGGGAATGATGATGGAACATGAAGGATTAGGAATGCAGGATATGGTGGAGGCTCTCAAAGGTAAAACGGGTGCGGAGTTCGACAAAACGTTCATTGATTTGATGATTGAACATCATAGAGGGGCAATAGACATGGCCAATCCCGCCAAAACAAATGCCGAGCGTCAGGAAGTTAAAGACTTAGCCGGGGATATCATCTCAGCACAAACCCAAGAAATCGAAATGATGCGGAAGTGGCAGCAAGATTGGGGATATTAAAAGGGGGTGAAGCAAAAATGAAAGAACAGGCTTTTGCCAATGCTTTTGCGGTTACAATTGCCATAGTCTACGTTGTCTGTGCAGGCTGGGTGGTTGTTTCAAGATCAACCTTCATGGGTCTTGCCGGCAGCTGGATTCATGGCGTAAATATGGAGTCTTTACCTTATACTGCTCCAACTGCAGCCGGCTTAGTCTTTGGGTTGATAACTGCAGTCGTAGCTAGTTGGGTTGCTGGTTACATTTTTGCCTGGCTGTATAAGCAGTTTTCAAAAATGTAAAAGATCGAAAAAAATATAATCGGAAAATTGGGTAACCAAATAAAGGTTACCCTTTGATTAAAAATTATTATGAAAAAGAAAGAATCAACGAATAGAACAATTTACACCTGCCCAATGCATCCGGAGGCCAAATCGGCAAAACCCGGCCGTTGTCCAAAATGCGCTATGGATTTAATTCAAATTAAAGATGAAAGATTAAAAATAAAAAATGATCGCAAAAATCACGCGGAACACAAAATGAAACCCGTTGCCGAAATGTCATTTTGGGAAAAGTTCAAGATGGGTATGAAAATGACTATGGGTATGGAACACGGAGGCATTGCCGGCAGGGAAATGGCAAAACTGATGGAAGAGGATATAAAATTTAAATTCTTTTTTTCATTAATTCTTACCATCCCCATAGTTGCCTACTCGCCTCTTGGGGAGAAAATTTTTGGAATAAAACTCCCGACCCCAATACCTGCTCCTTGGATTATGTTTATTTTGGCAACACCCCTTTATTTTTATTCGGGATGGATTTTTCTTTACTCATCGTACGTTGCACTAAAAAATAAAACATTGAATATGGCAGTTTTAATAGCAGTAGGCATAACAGCCGCCTATGCTTTTAGCGTCGTTCTGACACTTTTGGGGAGTATTGAATCTTTTTACGAAGCAGCTGCAATGCTTACAACTTTTGTGCTTTTTGGTCACTGGATGGAAATGAAATCCCGCCGCGGAACGACTGATGCACTTCAGGCCTTATTTAACCTGGTCCCTCCTCAAGCTAGAGTTTTGAGAGAAGGTAAGGAGATGCAGATACCGACAGCACAAGTAAAAGTCGGTGACATTGTAATTTTAAAACCCGGAGATAAAGTTGCAGTCGACGGAGTGATTATTGAAGGAGAAACCGCAATCGATGAATCGTTGGTTACCGGTGAGTCAATTCCTGTTGCCAAGGGAAAAGGCGACAGTGTGATTGGCGGGTCTATAAATCAATCCGGAGCGGTAAGAATTAAGGCAACAAAAGTTGGCGAGGATACCGCTTTGGCCCAAATTGTCAAGCTTGTCGAAATTGCCCAAAACTCCAAAGCCCCAGGGCAAAAAATTGCCGACAGGTTTGCTCAATATCTGGTGATCGTTGCGGTTGGCGGAGGCTTGATTACTTTCGGAGTCTGGTTTCTTATTATTGGTCAACCCCTCCTGTTCGCTTTAACATTTGCCATCTCAACTGTGGTAATTGCCTGCCCGGATGCACTTGGGCTTGCAACTCCTACGGCAGTTGCCGTAGGCACCGGCCTCGGAGCGAAACACAACATCCTGATTAAAGACGCACCGACCCTTGAGCAGGTTTCCAAAATCCAGGCAATAGTTTTGGATAAAACCGGTACTCTGACAGAGGGAAAACCTAAAATAACGGACATTGTTACCGCCGGAGGTTTGACTCAGGAAGAGCTTCTCAGACTGGATGCGGCAGCCGAAGCAAAATCAAGTCATCCTCTAAGCCTTGCTGTTATGGAAGAAGCAAAAAGGAGAAAAATTAACTTTTCGTCAAATGTAAAAAGTTTTAAAAACATCGCCGGTCATGGAGTTGAAGCGCAGGTCGAGGGCAAGCAAGTGTTAGCCGGTACGGCAAAGCTGATGAAGGATCGGGGTGTTGACTTAAGACCGATTCAAAAAGACATTGACAGACTTTTAACGCAGGGGAAAACCATTATGGTTCTTGCGATAAACGGTAAAGTTGCCGGTGTGGCTGCTGCAGCAGACCCTATAAAAGCTACGGCCAACGTAGCAGTTTCAAAAATGCAGGAGTTAGGTCTGGAAGTTGCAATGATAACAGGAGACAACGAAAAAACCGCTGAGGCAATCGGCAAGCAAACCGGAATTAAGCGGATTTTTGCAGAGGTTTTGCCGGAAGACAAAGCCAAGTACGTAAAAAAGCTTCAGGACGAGGGAAAATTTACAGCTATGGTTGGCGACGGAGTAAATGACGCGCCGGCCCTGGCTCAGGCAGATATTGGTATTGCCATTGGAGCGGGAACCGATGTTGCGATCGAAACTGCAAAAGTGGTTTTAATGAAATCGGATCCTGTAGATATTCTGCGCGCAATTAAGCTCTCAAAGGCAACAGTTGTTAAAATGAAACAAAATCTTTTCTGGGCTTCAATTTACAATCTTTTAGCAATTCCAATTGCGGCCGGAATTCTTTACCCAAAATTCGGAATTTCCCTTCGTCCTGAATGGTCAGCGCTCCTGATGAGTTTGTCATCAATTATTGTTGCCACTAATGCGGTTTTGTTAAACAGAGCAGAGAAAAGCTTAGTTGAAATTTGAATGAGGCTAAATTTTTTATCTAAACAATCGAATAAAGCCCAGGATCCGGTATGTCTTATGAAAGTCGAAAAAGACGAAAATGCTCTAAATTACGAATATAAGGGCAGAACATATTATTTTTGCTCTGAAAATTGCAAAGAACAGTTCAGGCAAAATCCTGATCAATTTTTATCATGAATAATTTATTTAGAAAACATGGGTTATTGATGATATTGGGCTGTTTGGCGCCGATTTTTGTCATTGCCATATTTGCCCTTTTTGGAATAAATCAAAAAAGCTTTATCATATTAGTTGCTTTAGTCTGTCCTCTTGGTCACATTTTACTTATGAGGGGACACGAAAAACATGATAAATGATATGGAGGGTCAAAAATTATGGAACTATTGATAAGCGCTTCATTTATAGCCGCATTTTTTGCAGGGATTGCTGCCCTTTTTGCTCCCTGCTGCATAACGGTTCTTTTGCCGACCTATTTTGCATCCATATTTAAACAAAAATCGACAATTTTTCTAATGACATTTGTTTACTTTTTAGGCCTCCTTGCTGTTTTTATGCCAATTGGTTTGGGGGCATCAGCGGTGACTCAGCTGTTTAGTACTTATCACAATATTATTTTTACTTTCGGCTCGATATTTTTAATTCTTCTTGGACTGACACTGGTTTTAGGATTCCAATTTTCTTTTCCTGCACTTGTCCATCCTCAGCTTAAGAATTCAGGCTTTTTATCGGTTTTTGGTTTAGGGATATTTTCGGGAATTGCTACAACATGCTGTGCCCCGGTTTTAGCGGGCGTTTTGACACTGGCTGCTCTTCCGGCATCGTTTCTTTTGGGAGGTGCCTACACTCTTGCTTATGTTTTGGGAATGGTGATCCCTTTATTTATCTTAAGCATGTTTCTTGATAAAAATAAGTTCACTCAGAAATTCTTTGCGTTCAGAAAGACAGTCTCTTACTCGCTCTTTGGTAAGAAAATCCGTCTTACTTGGTCCAACCTTTTCTCGGGAGTTATGTTTTTGGTTCTTGGAGTCATAATTGCCTATCTGGCTTTAACAAATAATTTAGTGACCCATGCCTCTTATCAAATCGACATCAATGTTTATTTGACCAGATTTATTCAGTTTATAGGGCAGTACACCAAAATCATTCCGGAAGCGGCTTGGGCGATAATATTTTTTGTTATTTTTCTGGTAATTGCAGCAAAGTCTGCCAAGGAGTTTCTAAAGGAGAGATCAAATCAAGCCGAGAAGAAAGAAGGTGACTAATTTGAACAAAACAACTGTTATCGTTGCACTTTCAATCCTTATTTTTATTGCCGCAGTTGTTGCAGCCGCTTATATTCTTGGATCAAATAATGGTCAAGATAACCAGCAAGCGGATCACCCGGCCGAACATCACGAGGGCCAATCCGTCTATGAGGATAAGTTTAATGCGCTTTTAGGGCAGCCGGCTCCTGATTTCACTTTATCCAGTTATGATGACAAAAAAATAACACTTTCCGAACTTAAAGGTAAAAAGGTAGTTTTGTTTTTTACAGAAGGAGTCATGTGCTACCCATCCTGCTGGAATCAAATTGCCGCCTTTGGTAAAGACGAGGTTTTCAGAAAAGATGACACTGTTGTTCTCTCTGTTGTTGTCGATACCAAAAACGAATGGAAAAAAGCGGTCGATAAAATGCCCGAGCTTGCTTCTTCTGCCATTCTTCATGATGTAAGCAAAAACGTTTCAAAAGAATACGGAGTACTTTCGCTGCCGTCGTCGATGCATAAGGGTCAATTTCCCGGCCATACTTATTTAATTGTCGATAAAGACGGAGTGATTCGTTTTATTAAAGACGATCCTCAGATGGCGGTTAGAAACGATGAGTTAAAAGCAGAACTTGAGAAGCTGAATTAAAAATGGGTCAAAAAATTATGCTGTCGTCGGTGCTCAAAGGATTTTTGGGCGCATCTTTGCTTTTGATCTTTTACTTTTCCACAGTTATTCTTATTTCCGGCTGGGATTTTGCCCAAAGTCAATTTTCTAAGTATTGGTATTTTGTACTTATTCTTTCTTTAGGTTTCGGTATTCAAGTTGGACTCTACACCTATCTTAAGAATTCCATCAGCAGAAAAAATATCTCCGCCAAGGTTTTAGCTGTTTCCGGTTCTACATCCGGTGCGGCGATGATTACATGCTGTTCCCATTATCTTGCAAACATTTTGCCTATTATTGGCATTTCTGGATTTATAACCTTTGTCACCCAATACCAAGTCCAATTTTTCTGGGTTGGACTGGTACTGAACTTTGCGGGAATTGCATACATGTCAAACAGTGTTTATTTATTTTCTAAACGGAATTTAACAAATGAATAGAAAAGACCACATAAAGCCTTTGACTGTCGGATTTTTGACGCCATTCTATGATTCGGTATTTAAGATTTTTGCATTCGAAAAGTTTTACAAAAAAATTGCCAGCCAAATTCCGCCAGATAAAGCAATCCATATTCTCGATATAGGCACCGGCACGGCAAACCTAGCAATAGCCATTAAAAAAAGATCTCCAAAAGCCAAAATTTTAGGAATCGATCCGGACGAAAAGATCTTAAAAATTGCCAAAGAAAAAATTAAGAAAGAAAAGCTCGATATAAAGCTTATAAAAGCCTTTGCCCAAAAGCTTCCTTTTAAAAAGCAATCATTTGATTATGTAGTTTCGAGTTTTGCAGTCCACCATATTCCGCCCAACCTTAAAGATCAGGCATTTTTAGAAATGTACAGAGTTTTAAGATCAGGAGGCACAATTTTAATAATCGATATCGGCGAACCGAAAAATCTTTTGGCAAAAATCACAGGCACTGTTTTTTCACTTATAGAGTCTGTCGGACCGAATCTTCGGGGGTTTATCCCCAAAGCCCTAAAGGAAGTTGGGTTTTACAATGTCAAAGAGGTAGAAAGCAAATTCGGGCTGATTTCTTTCTATCGGGCTCGAAAATGAATTAGGGACCACTGGGTTTCAAAGTCTATATTTGGATTATATCCAGCCGAGGTTAGGTCGAAAGACCGGCTTAGGAACAACTCTTTTCTTTTCGGCCGCTTTCTCTTTTTGCACTTCTTGCTGTTTGGGGACGACTTCCCCCATTCTCGCAAGCTCTCTAATACCTACCGAAACGGGATGTTCGGCTAGCTCTCGCAAACGAATTTCATAATACCCTTTCGTATATTTGGTCTCCTCTGGGTTATCTTCTAGGCCTCGCTGACGCACATATTCATTATGAAGATTAGCAATCAAAAGCATTGGGAAATCGACTCTATTTCTTTTTAGAGCATTGGGATCAGGATCGCTTTGTGAATAAACTTCTGCAACCCTTTCCAGATGGGAAACACGAACAGGTTCACCGATAATTAGAGTTGCTTTATGTTCTGTTTTCCCTTTCCTTAAATAGTGCGGGAGTGTGAAGAGGCTTCCAGACCATTGCAAGTCGGTTCCTCTGAAGGCAACGGGAACTACATAACTTTTATCTTCCCACCAGCAGACCGAACCCCACCTAGCGGACTGCATTTCAACAGAATGTGTTCCTTGCATGACTGCAATACCCACTTGACTTTGGCGAATCCTTTCCTTGGCCTTGGTATTCATCTTTGATTTTTTCTTATCACCGCCGTACTTGTGTGGGTTGACGGACTCTACCCGCAGGTCCAGACTGTATGCAATAGCACGAATTGGCAGTCCTAACAATGGATTATTTGTATATCTGTTGGACATTACTAAGGTTCCCATAAAATCCTGCAGTTCTTCCTCTTTTGCAACGATAGCTGCATTTGTGGGGAAATCAGCCCGAGAAGGATGACTTGGTAATATTGTGGCTGTTTCGCCTTGATCAAGTAATGTTTTTAGATTATGAGGTTTTTGCTCACCTGTTTCTTTATTAATTCCGGTTAAGTTTTCAATTCCAATTACTTCGTAGCTAAGCGACCTCCTTCGAAGCCAATTTCTAACGGTTCGCTGGATAAAATTGCCCCTAAATTGTTGCTCCCCCTCCTTGCCCATATTATGAAATCTTAAATGAAAACTTGAAGACAATCAAGATTTTCAGAGGTTTTTCTCCAGTCTTTTGTCTTCGCCGAAAGTCTGGAATTTTTCAACTGTTAACTGGTGGTTCCAGACAGAAGGCTGTCCAAATTCGCCGCCCCTGTGCGATTCAAATGACCCGCAAAGTCTTGCCCAGACGTATTTGGAGGAAGCGGCAGAACCGGTAAAGATAATATCTTTGCCGGATTGGTTATTAATCCATGTGGATCTGGTGAATCTATCCTCTTCCATACTGACTTTGAGAATTTCCAGATCAGGCGTTTTAACATAAACCCCTTCCGTGCATACTTTTTTACCGTCAAAAAGATTACCGAAGGCCAAAAGATCGACAAGTCTGACTTCTTTGTAAGGCGAAAATCCGAAAAAATTACCGCTTTTTTGCCAGTTTATGAATCCGTAAAGTACTAAGCCGACTATAATTGCCGAAATAATCAAAAAGAAAGAGACAAAACCATAAAGCCTCATAATTCAATTGTAATGGAACAACGGTCTTAAGTGATAGAATTGATCTATGAAGGCGATTTCCTATCTTTTTTTTATTTTTTTTGCGCCGGCTCTTATTCTTATCAATTTTAATTTTTTGATCTTTAACCACGGATTCTATAAAAGTCAATTTGAAAAACTTAATGTATATGAAACTTTTGGCTCCAAAGGGAATGTTGACGATCAATCTGAGAAGCTAATCGGTTATTTATGCTGCGGCAAGGAATTAGACAGCGATTTCTTCGGAGAGAGGGAAAGACTGCATCTTGCGGATGTTAAAAAAATAATAACCTTCAATCAGGCCGCTTCAATTTTATTTGTTGGTTTGGTTTTGGTGGGCCTTTTAATTCTGATTTTAAAAAAAGATGAGAAAGAGTTTGCCAAGACTGTTCTTGGCGCTTCGGCAATTACGGTTTGTGCGATAATTTTTCTTTGGCTTTCGGCGCTTTTCAACTTTGACTGGATTTTTTTAAAGTTTCATTATCTTACATTTGACAATGACCTTTGGCAATTGCCCGAAAGTGCAAACCTTATTAAGCTTTTCCCCCAGCAATTTTTCGTGAATTTTGCAAATAGAGTTGCAATTCAGACATTGGTAATCTCTGCCGGCCTTTTTCTTGTGTCTTTTTACTTTTTGAAAAGACATGATTCCAAGAAGCATTGAAATCGGGCCCTTCTCAATTCATTTTTATGGTTTAATTATTGTTTTTGCGATTTTTGCCGGTTGGTATCTGGCTAAAAACAGAGCCAGAATCTACGAAATTCCTCAAAAAATTTTTGATGATCCTATTCTTTTGATCCCGCTCGTTCTGTCAATTGCAGGAGCGCGTCTCTACCATGTTTTGGATTTGTGGAGTTATTACGGCAGGAATTTGGCAGATATTATCAAAATTCAAAACGGGGGGCTGGGAATTTGGGGAGGAATTTTGGGAATGATTCTGGGATTTTTGATAGTAGTTAAGCTTAAAAAGCTTGATTTGTCAAACAGTCTTGATTTGGCCGCGCCGTCTGTCATTTTAGGCCAGGCAATCGGCAGATTTGGAAATTATATAAATCAGGAGGGTTTTGGCCCTCCCACAAATCTGCCTTGGGGAGTGCCGATTGATCCGGAAAACCGCCCCGCTCAATATCTCTTGCACCCTCGTTTCCACCCGACTTTTTTTTACGAGGCGATTCTAAATCTTATTTTTTTTATATTGCTTCTTTATCTTGCCGGCAAAGTAAAGATCAAAGGACAGATTTTTGCACTTTACTTAATTTTCTACTCGGTCGCGCGCACGATTTCCGAGTTCTGGCGGATTGATACCTGGGTAGTGGACGACATAAAAATTGCCTACATATTTTCACTTGCGGCATTTATTTGCGGAGCGGGACTCTTTTTTTTAAGATCGAAAAGCAGGGCTTGACAACCGTTAGCACTCGTGATATCTTAACTGCTAATTCAAAGTATTAAAACAAAGGCAGTATAATACTGGTAGAATAGTATAGAAGTGTCCTGATTCTTTTTTGGGGTCCCCAAATCGCCAAAGGCGATTAGGGGTGATTAAATGGCTATATTTTTAGATCAGCAAAAACCAAGTTTAAAAAGCGAGCTTCCGATAGTTCCTCTTCGCGATACTGTCGTTTTTCCTTCGTCGATGATTCCAATTACAGTCGGCCGGCCGAAAGTAAAGCTAGGCCTTGACAGTTCGTGGGCTTCGGATAGACTGGCAGTTTTTGTTTCCCAGAAAAATCCCAGAGTCGAAACCCCGGCGCCTAATGATATTTATTCTGTCGGCACGGTCGGCCTAATAAGAAGATTATGGAAAGTGGACAACGAATACAACCTGGCGGTAGAAGGCCTGATGCGTGTTTATCTTAAGGAATTTAGCCAGATTGAACCGTATCTGGCCGTAAAAGTTGAGGAAATTCCGGAAATTTCCCAAAAAACCGAAGAAACCGAAGCGCTGTTTCGCAATATCCTTGCCAAAATTAAAAAGTACGGGGAATTAGGCGGCATTTTGACTTTGGAATCATCAATTCACATTTTCTCAACCGATGACCCTAACCAGCTTGTTAACATCATCACCGCTTCAATTGACCTTAAAACACAGGACAAGCAGCAGATTCTGGAAATGGTTGACACCAAAACAAGGCTCGCGCGACTTTCGGAACTTTTGACGCGCGAAATCAGAATCCTGGAAATTTCTTCAAAAATCGATACCGACACGCAGGAAAGGGTTGGCAAGGTTACCAAAGAGGCGATTTTGCGGGAGAAAATGAAATCCATCGAAAAAGAGCTTGGAGAAGATGATGAAAGCCGGGAGATTTTTGAATTTAAGAAAAAGATCAAAAACGCCCAGATGCCTGAAGATGTCAGACAGAAAGCCGAAAGGGAATTGGCGAGGCTTGCGAAGATGTCTTCGTATAATCCGGAGTCATCGTACATCAGAACTTATCTTGAGTGGCTGGTTGATGTCCCATGGGTTGTTAAGGAAAAGAGCAACTCGGACGTGGAATATGCTGCCAAGGTTTTAGAGGAAGATCATTACGGTTTGCCTAAGGTAAAAGAGAGAATTCTGGAATATTTGGCAGTTCATAAGCTGGTTGGGAAAATAAAAGGGCCGATTCTTTGTTTTGTCGGCCCGCCGGGTGTTGGTAAAACTTCAATTGGTAAATCAATAGCTCGTGCTCTAAATCGTAAATTCATTAGAGTCTCATTGGGTGGAATCCACGATGAAGCGGAAATTCGCGGCCACCGCAGGACTTACGTTGGGGCATTACCGGGCCGAATAATCCAAGGCATTAAAAATGCAGGATCCAAGAACCCCGTATTTATGCTGGATGAAATTGATAAAGTCGGTGTGGATTTCAGGGGCGATCCCTCATCCGCTCTTTTGGAGGCTTTGGATCCCGAGCAAAATAATTCCTTTTCCGATCATTATCTTGAAGTTGCCTATGATCTTTCAGATGTCATGTTTATTACAACTGCCAATGTCTTGGATACGATTCCGCCGGCTTTGAGAGACAGGCTTGAGGTTATAGGTTTCCCCGGCTACACAGAGGAAGAAAAATTCCATATAGCCAAGAGATTTTTAATTCCAAAGCAGCTTGAAGCTCATGGTTTAGACAAACAAAAAGCCGAAGTTGCCGACAGCTCACTTAAAGAGGTTGTTGCCAAATATACGAGGGAGGCAGGGGTAAGGGAGTTAGAGCGGGCAATTGCTTCAATGTTTCGCAAAGTCGCCAAAAAAATCGCAACCGGCAAAAAGTCCAAAAAGATTAAAATTTCGCCAAAACAGCTCCATGCGTATTTGGGTCCTCATAAATACTCAAAGACTATCGCCGAAACCAAAGATGAAATCGGCATGTCAACAGGTCTTTCGGTGACTGCGGCAGGAGGAGAGATTCTTTTTGTCGAGGTAACTTTAATGCCGGGCAAAGGGCAGCTGATTTTGACAGGGCAACTTGGCGATGTGATGAAGGAATCGGCCCAGGCCGCACTTTCATATGTTAAGTCCCGAGCCAAAATCTTAAATATCCCTGAAAAATCCTTCGGCAAAATGGATGTCCATATTCACGTACCCGAAGGCGCCGTTCCCAAAGAAGGGCCGTCTGCAGGAATTGCCATAACTACGGCTTTGGTTTCGGCAATCACCAAAATTCCGGTTAGACGTGAAGTAGGCATGACAGGGGAAGTGACTTTGCGGGGCAGGGTGTTGGAAATCGGGGGGGTCAAGGAAAAATCGCTCGCTGCGCACAGAGCAGGTTTAACAACGATAATTTTGCCCAAGGCAAATGCCAAAGACTTGGAAGAAATTCCCAAAAACGTCAAACGCGACTTGCAGTTTATTTTGGCAGAACACATGGATGAAGTATTAAAAGTCGCTTTGACCAAACCGCTTCCCAAAGAAGAAAAAGAGCACTCAAAATCGCAGAAAGTCAAACACGAAGGCTCACTTCATATTCCTCAGGCTGTTTAGTCAGGAAAGAGCGGCTTTTTTCCAGTAAATTTGCAAATTGCCCCAAATCTGTTATCATCTTTTTTGGTCTGCCAAAAAAATTTAAGATCCCATAAACTTCCGAGGGCCAAAAGCCCTCGGCATTGTACTTTATGTTTACATGAGCTTGCAGTGTTCTGCAAGCGAATATATTTTTTAAAATCATCGTGCAAAGTTTAAGTTTCAATCCCGCTCTTGCCCTGCCGTTCGCGCTTTTTGCGGCAACGGCAGCCATTTTGTACGGCGTGATTGTTTCATTCAGGATAGTCTCCTTAGACTCCGGCAATTTAAAGATGAAAAAGATAGCCGACGCAATTGCAGAAGGCGCAAGTGCTTATTTATCACGACAGTATTTAACGATTACTCCGGTGGCACTTTTCATTTTTGCTGTAATCTGGCTTTTTATCTCGCTTGAGACTGCAGTCGGCTTTTTGACAGGAGCAGTTGCATCGGCAGCTGCCGGATTTATCGGAATGAATATTTCAACAAGGGCCAATGTCAGGACAGCGCAAGCGGCGTCTTTAGGTTTAAAAAAGGCACTTTCGGTTGCCTTTGCCGGTGGGTCTGTTACGGGTTTTTTAGTGGTCGGTCTGGCACTTCTTGCGGTTGCTGGGTACTTTGGAGCAACAGGTAGCGTTGAGGGTTTGGTCGGTTTAGGGTTCGGAGGTTCTTTAATTTCTGTTTTTGCAAGACTTGGTGGAGGAATTTATACCAAGGGCGCCGACGTCGGGGCAGATTTGGTTGGCAAAACGGAGGCGGGCATTCCGGAAGATGATCCCAGAAATCCTGCAGTGATTGCCGACAATGTCGGTGACAATGTCGGCGATTGTGCCGGCATGGCTGCCGATCTTTTTGAAACTTACGCAATCACCATAATCGCCGCAATGCTTCTGGCAAAATTGCTTTTTGGGGCAAATTCCCTAAACGCGATTCTTTATCCTTTGGCACTGGGCGCAGTTGCTATCTTTGCAACTTTAATTGCCGCATTTTTTGTAAAGTTACCCAAGAATAAAAACATAATGGGCGCCCTGTACATGGGGCTTTTGGTAGCTGCTGCTTTATCCATTCTGGGGTTTTATCCGGTTACCTCTTTTATGATGAATGCAAACGGACTTTATGATCCTGTAAGAATTTATTTAGCTTCGGTAGTAGGGATAATCGTGACTATTTTTATGGTTTTGATTACCGAATATTACACATCCACGAAATATAAACCGGTTCAGGCAATCGCCGAGGCATCGACAACGGGCCATGCGACAAACATTATTGCCGGACTGGTTGTTTCTACACGATCAACTTTTTGGCCGGTTATCGTCATTTGCCTTGCGATTTTGGCATCATTTGCGCTTGCCGATCTTTACGGTGTGGCAATTGCCGCAGTTTCGATGCTTTCTTTAACCGGAATAATCGTGGCAATTGATGCTTACGGTCCAATCACCGACAACGCAGGCGGCATTGCCGAAATGGCCAATCTTCCGCAGGAGGTCAGGAATGTTACAGACCCTTTGGATGCGGTAGGCAACACAACAAAGGCGGTGACCAAAGGTTATGCAATTGCGTCCGCGGCTTTAGCGTCTTTGGTTCTTTTTGCAGCCTTTTCTGAAGAAATTGCAGCCCGCGGTAAAACTATTGAGTTTTCGATTGCCGACCCCGTGGTTTTGGTAGGCTTGATAATTGGTGCCTCCCTGCCGTTTATTTTTTCATCTTTTGCTCTTGAGGCCGTAGGCAAAGCGGGGAGTGAAGTCGTATTGGAGGTCAGAAGGCAGTTTAAAGAAAGGCCGGGAATTTTGACCGGCAAAAGCAAGCCTCAATATGACCGCGCAGTCGATATTGTCACCAAAAAGGCACTGAAGCTGATGATTGTGCCGGCCCTGATTCCGGTTGCGGCGCCAATTGCTGCCGGTTTTTTGCTTGGGCCAAAAGGCTTGGGCGGGCTTTTAATTGGTGCAATAGTTTCTGGTGTTTTTGTAGCAATTTCAATGACAACAGGCGGTGCGGCATGGGACAATGCCAAAAAATACATAGAGGCCGGGAATTTCGGCGGCAAAAAATCGGAAGCTCATAAGGCAGCAGTAACCGGAGACACGGTTGGGGATCCGTATAAGGATACTGCAGGGCCTGCAATAAACCCGATGATCAAAGTAATCAACATTGTTGCGTTGCTATTAATTCCTTTCTTAATCTAGCTGCAATATCCTTGCGACAATTTCACCGCTACAATAATCGTTGTTTTGTAGCGTTCCATTATCTAGAAGACACGGCCGGTCCGGCTATCAACCCCATGATTAAAGTCATCAACATAGTGGCACTGCTTTTAATACCGTTTCTTATTTAATTAACAGATATTAATCCCAGAGGTAGGGGAATCGATCTTTAAGACCAGGTTTTACATTGTCAATTGCCAAAACCGTTTCCATAAATTCATTTTCCGCTTTTTGGAAATTGCCTGCGAAATTGTAGCTGTTTTGATAACTTTCCGATTTTTGGGAAATTACATATAGGAATCTTTCATGCATTGCCATGTCGTCTGCGATTTTTTCGGAAAGCTCGACAACGACCTGATTCTGGATCTTAGCTTTTTCCATTTGCTCTCTTAGTTTTTCAAGACGTCTGCTGTACTTAAAAAGCGCTTTACTTGCATTTTTAACGTCGTTTTTTGCGGTCAATAAATATGCTTCTTTTAACCTCTTGCCGGAAAGCGTGAGGTCAAACTCTGCTCTTTTGGCTGCGGAAGCATTGAAAAATCGCGTGATATTTTCCTTAACGCTTATAAAAAAATTGAGAGGGTTGGGGGGCAAAATCCGCACATGGGATAGCTTTTCCACTGCCTCGTTTATCTGGCCTGCTGTTGCCTTTGGGAACTGATAGTCGTCTGTCCCGAAGACAGAGCTTATGCTGGTTGAAGCGAAAACCAATAGGAGTACAGCAAAGCAGACTGAAATTAATTTCATAATTTTCGACGCTAGTGGCGCTACGGGGATTTGAACCCCGGTTACGCGGATGAGAACCGCGCGTCCTAGGCCTCTAGACGATAGCGCCGAGTCAAACTCGGCAACAATCACGTTTGACGTGATAGCGCCAAAGCGACCTTAATTATACCCAAAGCCGGATGCCCGATCAATCATATCTGCTTATCTAGAGCATCTTGATTATTTCAGGTTTCAGCATTATAATGAGGCTCCTATTTTTAAGGAAAAACTCTAATGGCGTTCTCAAGCAAAAAAATTATTTTAACAAAAGAAGGATTTGCCAATCTCCAGAGAGAATATCAGGAGTTGATAAACCAAAAAAGACCTGCAGTAATCAACAGGATTAGCAGAGCTCGGGAATTCGGGGATCTTTCTGAAAATTCCGAGTATGACGCGGCCAAGGAAGAACAAACATTGCTAGAAGTAAGGATAACTCAACTTGAGCAGGTTCTTAAAAATTTCCAAATAGTTCAAGATGTTCAAAAGACCGACATTGTTGTTATTGGCTCGACCGTTGTAGTTGAAATTAACGACGAGATTCATGAGTTTTCTTTAGTCGGCTCAATGGAAGCGAATCCTGCCGCAAAAAAAATATCTAATGAATCTCCGGTCGGCAAAGCCCTTTTAGGTTTGAAAGCCGGCGAGTCAGTCGAGGTTGCAATAAGTCCTGTCAAAAGCAGAATTAAAGTTCTGGAAATAAAATGACCAGACCCGCAGTGGTCCATTTCCCCCTAAAGAAGGGGACCCCTTTGGCCGCTTCAGAAAAAAAAGTCACTGAGAAATTAACAAAGGCAGCTGAAGCCATAGCTCCCATCTACGAAAAACAAGTCAACGCATTAGACTCTCAAGCAAATTTTTATCCTGCGGATGCAACCAAAGATGAAATCCAGCAGGCTGCCAAAAGTAATTCTAAGATTCTGTCGCCATACACGATGGTTGAAAGAGACCTTAAAGGAAGATTAACAGCAATACCCTATCACATTAAATTCAGGGATGAGTTATTAAAAGTCGCAAGCCTTATTGAAGATGCCGCAAAGATTAGTGACAATTTTGAGTTTTCAAAAAGACTGAAAGTTCAAGCAAATGCGCTTATGGAAGGAAAGTACGAGACTAGCGACATTTATTGGTTGTCTATGAAACCGTACAAGATTAATTTCGTCATCGGACCAATCGAACGGTACGAAGATCGTCTTTTCTTCACCAAGTGCGCTTATCAGTCGTGGCTTGGAGTAATGGACAAAAAACAAACCGAAGATGCAATTCTTTTTAGGGATTTTATTGTAAGTTCCCGAAGAAAAGTTTTGGTTCCTTCGGAGAAAGTTGAATTCATGGACAAGATACAGATCAGAGTCGATGACATGCTCGTTTTTTCAGGCTTAATCGCCCGTTTTATGTTTACAAGTTCGAATCTTCCAAACGATGTCAATCTAATGGAAAAGTACGGCTCCGAAGCGACTATTTTTAACCAGTCTTTTAATAATAAATTTAACAAACGCAGATATCCTATTTTCTTAGCCGTTTTCGAGGAGAATTTTAAAAACTCTTACCCTAGGAGTTTATTGAGACAGGGGTCTTTAAGAAATTCGTATTTACACGAAATTTCCCATCCGCTTTTAAGATATAAGGATGCAGAAAAGAGACTTCAGGAGTACTTTCCGATTTTTGATGAAATCTCAGCTTCTGTTTTAGGAGTTAAAGCCTGCGGTTCTTTACTATTAAAAGACATTATTTCCCAAAAAGAACTTGAGGCCATCATGGTTATGTTTATCGCGCTGGCATTTTGCTGGTGGATGCAATATCTTGATGAATCGGGAGTAATCCACTATGCGCAGGGTTTTGCGATGGCCCTTAATTTCTTTTTGGAAAGCGGTGCAATCCGCGAGTCGAAAGGTTTTTCCTGGCCCAACTTTGCCAAGCTTTTTGTGTCCATCGATCAGCTTGACAGTTCGCTTGAAAGAATTCTGTCTGTCGGTACTTACGAAGATGCTAAAAAGTTCACAGAACAATACGGCTCACTCGAAATTTTCGAGCGCTTCCGTCCGATTTTGAAGAATTTAATTTAAACGTATATAATTTCACTCTTAATCTTAATATATGCAACCAGATAGAGAACGTCGTTTTCTAAATCCAGAAAGAGTCTTGAGCGAGCGAGAAATTTGTAACGAGGCTCTTGAAGTATATCGCCATTGGCATGCGGTCTTGGGTGAACATCGCGACATTATCGATTTTGATCTCAGAGAAAAACCTGAACGCGGTGAACAGATACTCGCAGAGATGTTCCAACGCGCCCCTACTCGGATACAACTTTCATCTCACGTAGAAATTGTTGGAAGACTTTTGGAGCAGGTCAAAAAGAGCAAACCGGTTAGTAGTGAGAACAGTCACATCTGGGATTTTCTTGAAGCGCAAGTAGAAGCTTCTTATTGGTATGCCAAAAAAAAGGCTGGATACAAAATTGACACTTTTGAATATATTGAAATGACCCAAACTTTCGAGCCAGAATTTATACCCGAAAGTCTATTACAAGCGCTAAGCCAAAGACTCGTAACGCAAGCAGAAGAAATAACCGGAAGTTCTGATCCCGCTGTAATGGAGAAATGGCGCAAGGCAAATTGTCTAAGTAGTGATGGTGCAAAAGAACTTTTTGGAGAAAAAGCTTTACAAGCGGCAAAAAGAATTAGACATTTTACTGGTTTATATTTCGACCATGATTTTGATGTGGAAGCCGTAGATGTCAATGAATACTGGTGGGTTTGGGCAAATACCGATCCAGATACAGGACGTTTTCTATTTCGCCAAAACTTTTCCGAAGAGCGGGATAAAATCTGGACTCCCGGGAAAGCCGAGGAGCTTGGATGGCATGAGGGTTTCCATGGGGCAAGGATGGCCAGAAGAAAGGAGCTTATTAGACGGGGAAAGCTACATCCATTTTTCGGCCTCACCACAGTTCACGGACCGGAAGCGGCTGTTGATGAAGGGCTTGGGCAGACTTTAGTCTATTTTGTTCCGGGAATCTATCAGTCTTTATCACCTGAGGGCAAGCTTAGAGTAGATGAATCTGTTTTAAGAAGTATGGTTTATGGCAACATTCACTTGAGAATCAATGATCCTCGTGAAAGTTTATCTCCTGGACAAATAACAAGATACATAAGAACACACATCCCATGGGAGCCTAGAAAAATAATTGACAGGGAGAGCAAAGACAGAACATCTGACCCTCTATTGCAAACGTACCGCTATGCTTACGCATTAGGAGTAAGAATGATGTTAACCTATGCGGAGAATTTGAATGATCGCGGTAAACAGGAATTTTTACGTAATATTTTTGAACGGCCTTACACTTTACCTCAAGTAAATAATTTATTTAATAGATTAATAACAAAAAAGAGAAATATCGCTTCTAACATCCCGAAAGGGCAAATTCCAGATGCGGATGGTGAAAATGTTCAGGAGAATTCCTTTCTCACCCAGAACATAGCTTAGCTTGTATAGTCTACTTCCATTTCGTTAGACCAGCAGCTCTTGCGAGGACCGCAAGCTTCGCTTATACTCTTAGGCAATGGAGCCGTTGGAGAACTTGAGAAAAATCAGGCTTGATAAGCTTGAAAAAATTAGAAAATTAAAGGTAGATCCGTATCCTGCAAAAAGCGAAAAAAAACACACTGTTGCCGAATGTCTTAAAGCTCAAGGCAAAAACGTCCAAACAGCCGGCAGAATCATCGGTTTTCGGGCCCACGGCGGTTCTGCGTTTGCCGATATTTTTGACGAAACAGGCAAAATCCAGCTCTTCTTTTCAAAAAGTCAATTGTCAATTGTCAATTGTCAATTGTTAGACTTTCTGGACATCGGCGATTTTATAGAAGTTGCGGGGAAAGTTGACAAGACAAAGGCTGGCGAAACTACGGTTTTTGTTGGGGATTTTGCGCTTCTTGCAAAATCAGTCCGGCCGCTTCCATCAACATGGTATGGGTTAAAAGACGTTGAGGAAAGATACCGCAAAAGGTATCTGGATCTTTTATTAAACCCGCAAATCAAAAAAACTTTCGAAATACGGTCAAAAATTATCCAGGCCCACCGCGAATTTCTGCTAAACCGCGGCTACATTGAGGTGGAAACTCCTACTTTGCAAAATCTCTACGGCGGGGGACTGGCGAGGCCTTTCAAAACCTACCACAATGCTTTGGGAATTCCGCTTTACATGAGAATTTCCACAGAGCTTTATTTGAAAAGACTGATAGTTGCCGGTTTTGAAAAAGTTTTTGAAATCGCCAGGATTTTTAGAAACGAAGGCATTGACAGAAATCATAATCCGGAGTTTACGATGCTGGAGACAATGACCGCTTATGCCGACTACCGAGACAGCATGGAATTGGTTGAGACAATGACCGAATATGCAGTCAAAAAGGTTATCGGATCTAAAAAAGTAAACTATGACAAACACAAAATTGATTTTTCCGTTCCTTGGAAAAAGATGACAATGACGGAGGCGGTTTTTGAGGCAATAGGCATTGATTTTGGGAAAATTAAGTCGGACACGGAAGCCAAAAAACAGGCTTCGAAACTTAAGGTTGACCTAAAGCCTTTTCAAAACACCTGGGGTTTGATTCTGGCTGCAATTTTTGAAGAAAAAGTAGAACAGCAATTGACTCAGCCGACCATAATTTACAATTTTCCGACAGAAACTTCACCGTTGGCAAAACGCGCCAAAGACCCGCGGTTCGTGGAACGCTTCGAGCATTTCATAGGCGGCATGGAGGCGTCCAACAATTACAGCGAGCTTAATGACCCCGCCGATCTTGTTGAACGTTTTAAGGATGAGAGAAAGAAGGAAAGACTCGGTGAGGAAGAAGCCCACCAAACAGATACTGATTTTATCGAAGCCTTGGAATACGGCATGCCGCCGACTTCCGGTATTGGGCCTTCGATGGACAGGTTAGTTATGGTTTTAACCGATTCCGCGTCAATCAAAGATGTCATTCTTTTTCCGACCTTGCGCCCGGCAAAACCGAAAGACAAAAAGTGACAAGAGACGAAGCTTTTAAAATTCTTGAAGAGTTGAAAAATTCCGAGAATATGAAAAAACATGGTCTTGCAGTCGGTTTTGCGATGGCCGCGCTTTATGATTATTTCCAAAAAAATAATCCGCCAGCTGACGGACCCGAAATGAAAAAAGGCGATTGGGAGATTGCAGGCATACTACACGATGCAGATTATGAGATTACAAACAAATCTTTGGATAGGCATACAGAAGAAACAACTAAAAAATTAAAAGAAATTAAAGCAGATCAGCTAATTATCAATGCAATCCGCTGCCATTGCGACAAAGCAGAAAGAAAAACATTGATGGACAAATCAATTTACGCCTGCGATGAACTGACGGGACTAATTGTTGCGGCGGCCCTAGTCCAGCCGGATAAAAAACTTAAGTCGGTAAGTGCCGAATCGGTGATGCGTAAATTTAAAGACAAGTCTTTTGCCGCAGGCGCAAACCGTGATCAGATTAATACGTGCGAAACAGGTCTTAAGATCAACCTTGAGAAATTCGTAGGAATAGTACTTACGGCAATGCAAAAAAATTCAGAAGACTTAGGTCTTTAGTATGATGATACGAATCATCATAGTGAATTTAGTAATATGAAAAGAGAAACTTTGAGAAAAATTTTAAAAGTTTTTTTGACATTGCAGTGGGCTAAAGAGTTACCCCGTCAGGGATTCATTGCCCTTGGATTTAAAAGAAATGAAGCGGATTCTGTGGCGGCTCACTCATGGACGACGGCAATGCTTGCCTATTTTCTGGCAAGTGAGATGAAAAAAGGAGGAAGCAAAATCAACGTCGATAAAGCTGTAAAAATGGCGCTTTTCCATGATATGGCAGAAACAATAGTCGGTGATGTCGGAACTTTTGTAAAAGGCATGGCCAAGGGCGCATTTGCTCCGATTGAAGAAGAAGGTCTCAGGTGGCTTGTTTCCGACTTGCCGTCCAAAAAAGAAATTATCACGCTGGTTTCCGAATATATGGACAGAAAAACACCGGAGGCCAGACTGGTGAAAGTCGCCGATAATTTGGATGCGCTTGCGCAGGCAAAAGGTGTGCCGGCAGCACAAACTGCTCTAAAATATTTTAAAGAGGTTTACCACATTACCAAAATCCCGTTTCATAAAATTGCTGTCGAGATGATTTTAAAAGACGAAGTTGAACCTGAAAGGAGCTGGCAAAAAAAGTGAAACTTATTTTTTTATTGATTTTAGTCATCATTGTTTCAATCTTAGCTCTAAACTTCGCATTGGGATTTTTAAACATGGGACTGCGATAAAATCATATTTGAATTATGTTAGATATAAAATTTATTCGCGAAAATCCAAAAGTAGTTTCCGACAAAGCCAGACAAAAGGGCTACCCTGTCGATATCCAAAAGCTTCTCAAGGTTGATGAGGAAAGAAGAAAGCTGATCGACGAAGTTGATCAGCTCAGGTCACATAGGAAGCTGGCGGCAGATGCGCGTGACGAAAAAAAAGGTAACGAGATAAAATCAGCATTAAAGTCAAAAGAAAACAAACTCGAAAAACTCCAGGAGGATTTTTACAAATTAATAAGAAACGTTCCGAATATCCCAAAAGATGACGTACCTTTCGGCAAAGACGAATCGCAAAATGAAATTGTCAAAACCTGGGGTAAAAAACCGGATTTTGGCTTCAAACCAAAAGACCATATGGAATTGGGATTTGCCGAAGATCTGATTGACGTCGAACGGGCGGTAAAAGTATCCGGCTCGCGGTTTTCCTATTTGAAAAACGAGGCAGTACTTCTGGAATTTGCACTTGTAAAATACGCCTTGGACACACTCTCTGCGGAAAGTTTTATACCAATAATTCCGCCGGTTATTGTCAACAGAAACGTCATTGAAGGGTTGGGTTATCCGGAATATTTATCCGGTGAAGGCTATAAACTGGGTGATCAGTATCTGGTTGGTACTGCCGAGCATTCGATTGTTGCCATGCATATGGATGAGACATTCAAAGATTCGGATCTGCCAAAAAGATATGTTGGTTTTTCAACATCTTTTCGTAGAGAAGCAGGTTCTTACGGCAAAGACACGCGGGGAATTTTTAGGGTTCATCAGTTCGACAAATTGGAAATGGTCTCATCTGTTAAAGAAGAAGATGATGACAGGGAAAATGAATTCCTGCTTTCTTTGCAGGAAAAACTTTTTCAATCTTTAGAAATCCCCTACCAGGTTGTCAAAATGTGTACAGGAGAATTAGGTTTCCCGACTGCCAGAAAATATGATATTGCGGCATGGATCCCGTCTCAGGGAAAATACCGTGAAGTTACGTCCGTTTCAACAACCAGCGATTTCCAGTCAAGAAGGCTAAACATTAAATATCAGGCGGGACAAAACAAAAAATTCGTACATATACTAAACGGTACGGCATTTGCAATCGGCAGGACGATAATTGCCATTTTGGAAAATTACCAGGCCAAAGACGGGTCGATTGCAGTTCCAAAAGTTCTTCAAAAATACACTGGTTTTGCCAAAATTCCCTCAGAAAAAATCGGTTGATTTTGGGGTTGACAACCCTTTTTCCACGCAATAATCTTAGACAAAAGCCTCCAGACTGCTTGTGGAGGCTTTTTCTTGTGTGTTAGCTTTGATTTAAGCCTCGAATTATTGCTATACTTGGCTGTCATGAAAGCTGTCCTGAAAGATGATGGAGAATCAGAAATTACCAGAAAACCAAATAGACAAAAAAGATTATCTCCAAAGATTCACAAAATAGTCCACGAATCAGGAAGATCCACAAAAAGTCTATGGGCAAAGATTATAGAAAGGGCCAAAAAGTAAAAATATGCTAGGAATATTCAGCCGCCTTTTGGATTCAAACGAAAAGCAGATTAAAAAAATTGATCCGCAAATTGCGGTTATAAACAATCTTGAGAAAAGTGTTGAAAAGCTGACAGACGCAGGCCTTAAGGCAAAAACCCAAGAATTCAGAAAAAGATTAGAAAAAGGGGAAACCTTAGACGAACTTTTGCCTGAAGCTTTTGCAACAGTCAGAGAAGCTGCCAAAAGAACCCTTGGACAAAGGCATTTTGATGTTCAGCTTTTAGCGGGCATTGTTCTCCATCAGGGCAAAATTGCCGAGCAGAAAACCGGCGAGGGTAAGACCTTAACGGCATCACTCCCTTTGTATTTAAATTCCCTGGAAGGCAAAGGCGTCCATCTGGCAACGGTCAACGATTATCTGGCACGTGTCGGTTTGGGCTGGATGGGGCCGATTTATGAGGCTTTGGGAATTAAAGCCGGCTGTATTATCCAGCAGGCCTCCTTTGTCTACGATTCCAAATTTGAAGATAAAACACAGACAGACTGGAGACTTCGGCACTTAAAGCCGGTAGAAAAGAAAGATGCCTACTTGGCAGATGTCACTTACGGCACAAATAACGAGTTTGGATTTGATTATTTGCGCGACAACATGGTTTGGGAAATTGACGATGTTAACCAAAAAGAGCACTTTTTTGCAATCGTCGACGAAGCAGATTCAATTCTTATTGATGAGGCGCGAACTCCGCTTATTATCTCTTCGCCAGCGGCCCAGGCAACGGATAAATATTTCCAGTTTGCCAAGCTTGTTAATGAGCTATCTTCAGATACCGATTATGTTATTGACGAAAAGCTAAAAACGGCAAACCTTACGGAACACGGGATTGCCAAGGTCGAAAAACGCTTAGGTGTTGCCAATTTATACGAAAAGGATTTTGGAACGATCCACCATATTCAGCAGTCGCTTCGCGCAAGGACATTATTTTCAAAAGACCGCGATTACGTTGTCAAAGATGGTGAGATTATCATTGTTGACGAATTTACGGGAAGGTTAATGCCGGGCAGGCGTTGGTCGGAAGGTCTACATCAGGCAATCGAGGCCAAAGAAGGGGTAAAAGTCCAGCAGGAATCACAGACTCTGGCGACAATTTCTTTCCAGAATTATTTCAGGCTTTATGAAAAACTTGCCGGAATGACGGGGACCGCAGCAACCGAAGCCGAAGAGTTTCATAAGATCTATAAACTCGAAGTTTTAGTCATCCCCACTAATAAACCGATGATCAGAAAAAATCTTTCGGACATCGTTTACAAAACACAAAAGGCAAAGTTTACAGCGGTTGCCAATGATGTTTCCGAAAGGCACAACAAGGGGCAGCCGGTTTTAATCGGGACAACATCGATTGAGAAAAACGAATTTTTAGCCGGCCTTTTGAAAAGAAAAGGTATTCCTCACCAAATCTTAAATGCCAAGAATCACCAAAAGGAAGCAGAAACTATCGCCGCGGCAGGCATTAAGAGTAATGTTACTTTGGCAACCAACATTGCAGGGAGAGGTGTTGACATAATTTTAGGCGGTAACCCTCCAACAGATAAGTTGGGTAGGCCAAAAACAACCGGCCCGGAATTTAAAAAATGGCAGAAAGATCATGAAGAAGTAATTAAACTAGGCGGCCTTCACGTTATCGGTACTGAGCGTCATGAAGCCAGGCGTATCGATAACCAGTTGCGCGGCCGGTCCGGCCGGCAGGGCGATCCCGGCTCCAGTCGTTTTTTTGTTTCTCTGGAGGATGATATTATGAGGCTTTTTGGCGGGGAGCAGATTGCCAAAATTATGACCGCTTTCAAACTTCCGGAAGATACCCCGATTGAACACGGCATGGTCTCGAAGGCTATCGAAAATGCGCAGGTTAAAGTCGAAACCCACAATTTTGACATCAGAAAGCACCTAGTCGAGTATGACGACGTTGCCAATAAACAACGGGAAATAATTTACGGGGCAAGGCGGGAAATTTTAAAAAGTATTAGCGATGAGGGGAAAGCCAAAGAGCTGAAGGAAGATTTGCTTTCAAAGATTAAAAAGGAGGTAGAAAATTTAATCCTAATAAACTTTCCGGAAGAGGGACAAAAGGCAGATTACGAGAAAATTATCAAAGAATTCGCAACGATTGTCCCATTTGACGAAGTTTCCCAAAAGAAACTCCTTGAAGATTCCTCAAAAATTAAGGATCCTCAAAAACTTGTTGAATTTTTAGATAATTTGGCAGTCAAGGTTTATGAAGACCGGGAAAAATCGCTAAGTGAAAAGGTGGCCCGCGACATTGAGAAGTTTGTCAGTTTATCTGTTGTGGATACACTTTGGATTGAGCATCTGGATACTCTCGAGGATTTGCGTGAAGGAATCGGACTTAGAGCAGCAGGCCAGAGAGATCCCTTGGTTGAGTATAAGCAGGAGGCCTTTTCCCTCTTTGAAAAGCTGATGGTCTCTATTGACTACGAAATTGTCCACAGGATTTACAAGGTTCAGGTGCGGCAGGAACCAAAAATCGAGGAAATTGAGGAAAAAGGCGTTGAAGTCCATCCCGAGGCAAAACTTGAATCCGGTAATTCTCCACAACCAACACTCGACGCGTCCCAAGAGCCTGATGGACCCCGCCCGCCAGCGACTGATGCCGCAGGCTATGTCGGACAGGCAACAGCTCAGTCTCCTGTTGAAAAAGATCCGACGGAAATGTCCGATGAAGAGCTGGAGGCGGAAATTCAAAAACTTGAAGCTCTCGAGAGAAGTTCACAGTCAACAGTTGAAAGTCAACAGTCAGGCGTAGTTAATCCTTTTGAATCCCTAAACCGGAAGCCTTTAACTGTCAACAAAATCGGCAGAAACGACCCATGCCCCTGCGGAGCAATAGACCCAAATACGAAAAATCCCTATAAATGGAAAAAGTGCGGTCTCGTAGGCGCCCCGTATCACAAAGGTTAAAAAATCCGCTTCGCATAAATATTGACACCCAGCATTCAAATTGAAGATACTTGCAACATCATATGCCGCGCAGAACATATGCAATTGCCGCTAAATGGCTTCCTTTGGTTTTAATCATAGGTATCGCATTATTTTTCAGGCTTTATAAACTTCGGGAATTTTACATCTTTGAGCATGATCAGGATCTTTACTCCTTCATAGTCAGAGACATTTTATCGGGGCATTTTAGGCTTATCGGGCAGTTGACCAGTATCGAGGGTGTTTTTATCGGCCCCCTTTATTATTATCTGCTGGCGCCGTTTTATGTCTTGTTTGGCTACCATCCGCTTTCTGCCTATTTTGTTGCAACTCCAGTCGCAGTCGCTGTCCTTCTTAGCATCTATTATGTTTTTTATAAACTTTTTAGTTCGAAAGCTGCCTTAATCGGTGTATTTTTATATGCAAGTTCTTTGCCTCTTGCCTTTTTTGACCGATGGATTGTACCTACTCAGCCGACCATTCTTTGGTCGGTTTGGTATCTATATGCACTATTTATAACTTTAAAGGGTGACAGAAAAGGTCTTGTAATGTTTGGGATTCTGGCAGGGTTAATATGGCATATTCATGTAGCTTTGCTTCCCCTGTTGCTTTTGGTTCCTGTCTCAATATTTTTTGCAAAGATAAAATATGAAAGAAAATATATTTTTTGGGCGGTTGGTTTTTTTGTTTTTCTGACTTTGCCCTTTTGGTTATTTGAAATAAGGTATGGATTCCAGCAGATAGCCGGACTTGTCGCATCAATCGGCCAGGATAGAAACGGTATAAAAGGTGTCGAGAGATTTTTCTTAGCCGTCGACGGGGCTTCAATTGGCTTTGCAAAATTTATTACCTACAAATGGAAGGCACCGTATTTTGTTGTTTATTTTTTTCTGTCTTTGCCTTTAATTTTTTTGGTAAAGAAGCAACTTTTGTCAAAAAACCAGATTAAAATACTTGCGCTTTGGATGATTTTGATTATCGCAACGCAATTTGCCTCAAAAAGGGCAATTTCCGATTACTACTTTAATAATTTGGTAGTGGTATCACTGGCGGTAACATCTCTGTTTCTTTCAGAAGTCTCCAAAGTGAAAAGATCCGGAATTTTAATCGGTCTAACTTTAATAATTTTCGGTTTTTACAATCTTTATCTTCTGTTTTCAGAAAATTCAAATGACGGTTATTTTTACAAGGAAAGACTGGTTCAAAATATTAAAGAGGACGCAACCAAAAGAAATTTTGCGTGTATAGGCGTAAATTACATTGCCGGCTTTGGATCAGGGGTTGGGTTTAGGTATCTTTTGTGGTATTTTAACCTCAAGACCGTTAAGCCCAGTCTCGAAATTCCGGTTTATAATATTTACATTCCTTTTTATAATTATTTTCCGCAGCCGCAAATAAATTACGGACTGTTTGGGCTCAAACATCCTGAAGAACGCAACTATAATTTCACAAAATGCGCTGACCCCTCTTATCAAGAACAGCCATTATTGGGTTTTGTCGACTGAGACTTATTCTTACCTTAAGGGGTACAGCAAGACAAAATTAATTTGACATTCGTCCTTTTCTTTTAAATACTAAAGTTATGAGGCTTTTATTAAAAAGAGGAACCATTCATATTGTTGTCTTAGGGGTTTTTGTATTACTTTTTATCCTTTTGGCAGTTTCCGTAAGACGTTATGTTTATCTTACGTATCAAAATTTCGGGTCGAAAGTCGGGCTCAACGTAAATAATATCGCCTCGGATGATTATGTCGAGGATATAAATGCCCAAAGCGGGGAATATGAAAACGAAAAAAGAGCGGTATTTTTAAACAGAAATGTCGATTTTTATGATACTGTAGCATCCAGCGTTTTAGGTCAGACAACCTCAGGTGCAGAAAAATGGATAGAGGTGGATTTGTCAGAGCAGAGATTATATATGAGAGAGGGGACAAAGCAGGTTGGTACTTTTCTGGTTTCAACCGGTAAATGGTCGCCGACGCCGGTGGGTGAGTGGCGAATCTGGACAAAACTTCGATACACCAGAATGAAAGGCGGTTCAAAAGCACTGGGAACTTTTTATGATCTGCCCAACGTTCCCTACACGATGTATTACTATAAAGGTTACGGCATTCATGGGGCCTACTGGCACAATAACTTCGGCCAGCCAATGAGCCACGGCTGTGTTAACATGAGGCCCGAAGAAGCCGGTGTTGTTTTCAACTGGGCTTCTGTTGGCACCCGCGTCCAAGTCCACCAATAGTTTCCAAAATCTAAAAATAAACGATAAACTATAGTTGATGAATTATTTACTGGCGATTTTGGCAGGAGCCGTGCAGGGCCTAACCGAATTTCTTCCCATTTCGTCAACTGGCCACTTAATAATTTTTGAAAAAATCTTTGGAATTTCGCAAACCGAATTCGGCCTTGCTTTTGATGCTTCACTGCATCTGGGGACTCTTTTGGCTATCGCCGTA
>Ga0209541_10000375_pt1 | contig 88008 bp, 100 predicted proteins | sample RifCSPlowO2_01_FD_184027 | JGI IMG/M metagenome (GOLD analysis project Ga0209541, IMG submission 184027) | Groundwater microbial communities from Rifle, Colorado - Rifle CSP2_plank lowO2_0.1 (SPAdes) (version 2) | ecosystem: Environmental > Aquatic > Deep subsurface > Groundwater | place... | reverse complement strand
AATCAATTATTGGCACTTTTAGCTAGTTAAGTCAATGGTTTTTGAAAATATGGCTAATTTTTGGTAAAATACTATGCGCTTTTAGGAAGAAGGGCGATCGCCCCGCCTAGTTTTGCCTTAAGTCTTTTCAGTACTATTCGTACACGACTTAAGGGGCAATTTTGGCGGGGAGGAAAGTCCAGACAGCAGACCCCGAATGTTCTTACTTCTTACCTTAGTAGATTTCTACTGCGGTTCGAAGAGCGAACTGACGGGGGAACAAGCAAGGGGTGGAACGTAAGTTCCGACTAGTACCTTTCGACAAGCTCAGGGTAGCCTGAGTAATGATCGAAGGCTAATAGCTGGTTTCTAAACTCTTTATCCGCATGTGGAGTTTAGGACAGGTTTTGAATTAACAAAACCTGAGAGCAACAGAGACGAGCGGGAGTGAAACGGGCAATCCCACCTGCTGCAACTCAGAATTGGGCTGATAACCAAGCTTTCGGTAGGTCCAAAGTAGAGGCATTTCGCCTAACAGGCGAGGCAAAGTGAAATATACGTCACTTTGAGATAGATGATCGCTAAGCCTCCTTCGCGTAAAGTCACCGACGCTTCAAAGCTTTGGCGACGGAGCGCTTCGGAGACTGAACAGAATCTGGCTTACTCTCTTCCTAAAAGTCTTTTATAAATCCTCGAAATGTTCTTCCTTTTGATCTTCTGATAAAAGTTCTTTTATTATGATTTTTCCGGTAACAACGAAGGGGACAGCCAAAATTGCCCCAGTAACTCCAGCAACAGTTAAGCCGATTAACAACGAAATTATTATTACCGGCGGGTAAAGTCCAACAGCTTTGGACATAATAAGCGGGGCAAATACGTTACTTTCGATTTGTTGAATAACTATATAAAGCGCGGTAACTGCTAAACCAAGTAGCGGGCTGATAGTTAACCCAACGAGTATTGCCGGAATAGCAGAAACAGTAGGACCAATTACCGGGATAATCTCCATAAAGCCTGCAATTACTGCTAGTGGTAGAGCAAATGGAATCCCAAGCAATATTAAACCAATATATACTGAGATTCCCACTATAATAGACAGTACAACCTGACCTCTTAACCAATTTCCAAGCCCGTGTTCAATTTCGCTTATTGTGTTAATTATTTTCTTCTCCTGCTTGCCGGTAAATGGGGAAGCTATTATTCTTACGAATTTATCCCAATCCAGTAGTAAATAGAATGCCAATACAAAAACTGTAAGAACTAAGAGTACCCTTGAAAAAACAGTTGTACTAACTTTCACAATATCACCGGCAATTTGCTCAATCTGTCTGGCAATGATTTTTGATAGATCTTCCACTGGAATTTCGTTAAAAATTAAAAAGTCGTTTATAGTTGCAATTATTTGCGGTAATTTTGATATAAATTCATTTGATTGTTTAACAACAGGCGGAATAAGAAAACCAACTCCTGTAAAAAATAATGTCAATGTAAATATGTAAATTATTGTTACAGATAGGAATCTGGGAATCTTTCGCTTTGTCAACCAATCAACTGGTTTTAAAAGTGCAGAAAGTAAAATAATAGACAAAAATACGACTATTATTATTTCCTTAATAATAAATAAAAACCACGCTCCTAGTATAAAAACAGATGTAAAAATTACTGTCCTGTGCGAAATTTCTATCTTTAGAGGAGCTTTCGCTTCTGCCATTTTATTGATTGTACCAAGTGTGGACTTTTTTTTCTAATTGTTTGCGCCATCCCTCGTTAGAAATGTCGAATAGGTTTATTTTCTCCAGTTGATTGAAATAAGTTTTTTGCCGGCGTATTAAACTGTGAATATCGCCTTTCAGCCTATCGATGGCATTAGATTTCGTTAATTCTCCTTTAAGATATTTTGTTAACCATCTATATTCCAAACCTAAATTTATTAACCAACTGTCGCTAACGCGACTCCTGAGATTTTTAACTTCCTCTATCATACCCTTTTTAAGTCTGATGTCTAACCACCTGTCTGCTCTTTTATATAAAAAATCATTGGGGGCTGTTAGGCTGATAAGTAGACGGTTAGATGGTGGGATAGTGGGATAGTGGGATGGTGGGATGGTTAACTTGGAGGAAGCGACTTCTATTGCGCGGATTAAACGACGGGGATTTTGACTGTCGGATCGATTCATCTTTTTTGCACGACTTTGTTCAAGTTTTAAGAGTTTTTGATATAAATCGAGAGTTGATAATTTTTCTAATTTTTTGCGAAGTTTTTCGTCTTGTGGGATACCTAAAGTATCGATGCCATCAATCAAAGCCTTAATATAAAACCCTGTCCCACCAACTATAATCGGCAGTTTATTTACTGCATCGATTCGAATCAGTGAAGTAGATGCAAACTTAATAAAATCAGCGGCTGTAAATTGCCTACCCGGATTTGCTAAATCAAATCCGTATATTTTAACCCCATCAACTGTCCAATAATTTCGATGCTTTTCGACTTTTGAGTCAAAGCCTACCTTACCCGTGCCAATATCTAAACGTTTGTAAACCTGGCGGGAATCAGCTGATATCAGCTCACCCTGAAACTTGCGTGCGAGTTGAAGGGCTAAATCTGTTTTACCACTTACTGTTGGCCCGTAAATTATTAATACTTTCACTGAATTTTATACAGCTTAAAATCGTTGCTACCAATAACCAATTCATAATTCTTTTGAAAATACTCTTGGTTTAATTGCGATTCAAAATTTCTTTCCCAAGAACTAATTAACACATAGTCAATTTTATATTTGTTCAATAATGCTTCTATAGTGTTCGGGTTGGCTTGTAGAATATTCCTCACATCTATTTCTCGCACTTGCCAATCAGAATAACCCCATGACCATGCATTCCCAGAAAAACCTAATACTACTTTTCTTCCTGCTAAAGTAGTAGCGGGGTGATTATGAACTGCTGCTGTTAAGATAACCGACTGCGGCTCTGTATTATTGTCAATCATGTTTGCAAGTTCTATGTCTTCTTGCGTCCATAGTTGGATATTGGGGTGATTACTTGCTACTATACGGGAAACCTCTAATAAACCGGCAGTAATAAGGGATATAAACAGTAAAGTTGCAATAATTTTTCCCAGTAAACCTCTTTTGAAAATCATATAAATCGAGCTGGCTACAAAAAATGCTCCTATTAAATACCAGTATGTAAAAATTTTTAGATTGTCGTATGGCCATGGAGCAAACCTTATAAAATTCGGCAGTACAAATAGTATTATCGATGCTAATGCAATGTTTTTAATTGTTTTGTGGACTTTAACTTTGAATATAGCGAAAAGTAACAATGGCCAGAAAAAACCCGTATTTTTGAACCAAAAAGTTAAGAAGTTTTCGTCTCTTTTCATCCAACCCCAGTTTATGCCAACGGTTTGCCCAAGATTCAGTGATGAGAAAAGTGGCAGTTGAATTAGCCCCAGACCAGCGATTGGAATTAAAAGATAGAGCAATACTTCTTCTAATTTCTTCAAAGAAGCTGCAGAACCAGCGCTTTTTAGATAATTAATAAAATAGAGAGGAAGATAAGCAGCACAAAATAAAATAATACTTAAATACGAGTGAGTATGGAAAAAAGGCAAAATACTTACCAACAGTCCGGAAACAAGCAGATAATTTTTTTTGCTTTTTTCTAGTCCCTGGATCATTAATATGAGACTAATTAGAAATATGGGTAAACCAAACAAAAATGATCTTTGAGGCAATATTTCTGAGTATAAAAAAGAGAAAAACCATAAATTCTTTCCTTCATAAAAAGTATATTCTTTAGCGGGATATATGAGAGTTGATAATAAATTGCCAGATGTTTGCAGTTCTTGGAAAAAGTATACGAATCCGATTCCTCCCCAAAACAGGGCAATTAACACACCTAGAATCGCAATATTCTTACTCTTAACAAGTACAGTTCCTAAATAATACAAAAGTAAGATTGATGAAGTTGTTAAAATAATTCCCGGCAATATATAAGAAAGACTTAAACTTGATCCTAAGACTATAAGGATACTTGATAGAAAATCCGAAAAAAACGGATATGCTAAATTTTCTCCGGCAAATTGCGGATTTTGCGGCGGGAAATTATCGCCTTTTACAAAAGAGTTAGTTATTGCTAAATGAACTGGCCAATCTGTCCAAACTAAGCGGTTTCCAGCTATTATTCCTGATGTGTTTTGGAAAATAGATTTGGAAAACAGTAGAAATACAACCGCAAATAGAAACGCCAAACCGATGATTGGAATGGTGTTAGATTTGGAAATTATTTTTTCAGAAATTGAAAATGCATCTAATCGTTGAAACATAACAAAAGTGGAAGCGGTAAGGAATAAGAATATAATAAGGATAACTACAAAAGAATTTAACCCAAGAAATAAGGACGCTAAAAAAGTAATCAGCGTGATTAATAATGTACCTATAACTAGTGAAAATGGGTAGCGAAAAAGTGATTTTAGATTTAGTTGTAACAGATCATGAACAGCAAAACCGGTCAGTAAAGATGCAAGAAAAAATATTAAGGATAGAATCATGGGATTATATATTTTAATACGAAGTTTTTAGTCGCCTCCATATGAGTTTAATTTTAGAACAATGATTCTGTTAATAATGATTTCAGTTTTAGGAATTGGGTTTATTGGTATTTTCCCCAAAAAAATCCCGTTTTACTTAAAATTATTAGTCGCTCCATCACTCGGACTGATAGTTTTTACATCTATGAGTCTTTACTTGTCTTTCTTGCTAGGGTTAGATTTACTTGCAATAATACTTTCTTTACTGATTTGCGGAATCCTCTCAGTATTATCTCATATCAAATTTCCAACAAAAATTAATTTCTTTGGTATTTCAAGAATATTTATTGTTAGCTCTCTAGTTGTATTCATAAGTATTTCATATTTAATGTTTAGCCAGACTTTGAAATCAAGTGCTTTTGGTATTGAGTCAGGAGGAGGTGGATTATATGGCGACTCTGCGCTTCACGCTGCTTATACTTCCAGGCTAGCAACAGGGGAGTTTCCGCCAACCACCCCCCTTTTTGCCGGGAAAACCTTAGTGTATCCCTTTGCTAACGACTTACTTTCTGCAACACTCAGAAAATTCCAAACCAGCTTCAATTTATCATTTGTTTTTCCTCAGGTAATTTTTTTAATCGCAGTGTTGAGTCTTATTTACCAAATTGTACGCAAGTTTTCCGATGATAGAAGCTATGCAACTGCGCTAATACTTTTACTTCTTGGTTGGGGCATAGGAGCTTTTTTTTACATATCTGATTTAGCAGTAAACGGTAATTTTAATGTACTGGGAAACTTAACAAAAGATTACACGAATAATCCAGATTTTAATTTACATCTTCATAATATTGTTACTGGATTAATTCTTCCGGAAAGAAGTTTATTGCCGGGACTCGTAATTGGGTTAATGATTTTTCTGTTTTCAGCTGAGTATATGGAATCTTTTAAATTAAGATTTATTTTGCTTAGCGGTTTATTGCTCGGAATATTGCCATTTTGGCACACCCATACTTTTATTTACTTCGTAATCTTTTTTTTAACTATCGGAACATGGCAAATAATTAAAACAAGATCTTATAAGATAATTAGGGATTTGATATTCTCTGCACTTGTTGCACTATTCGCTGCTTTACCTTTTATTATTCTATTTTTGCTGAATTTAAACCCAATGAGCTTTCTTAGGTTTGAGTCTGGTTGGCAAAATGGGGGCGAAAATTTAATAGTTTTTTGGTTTAAAAATTCATTCTTGATTATTCCACTTTCTATATTGGGATTTTTAACAATCGCAAAGGAGAAAAGGATTTATTTTATTCCGGCTTATATTGCTTTCTTGATTTCTAATATTATTATTTTCCAACCTTGGGAATGGGACAATATAAAACTTTTAACTTGGTCATTTTTGTTTTTCTCTGTCCTTACTGCAATTTATCTTTCTAATTTTTTCAATAAAAATTTCTTATTTAAAATAATTATTTCATTGCTAATTTTATTTTCTTCCTTAAGCGGAATTCTTTCGATTACTCTCCAATTTAAAAATAAATTTGTGATTTATGATCAAGACGATATTGCTCTTGCAGATTGGGCAAATACTAATACATCAATTGACGACGTATTTATTATTGACCCGAGACCGAATCACCCTATTCCGGGTCTCACTGGCAGGATAAGTTATATTGGTTACCCGGGGCATCTCTGGGTTCATGGCATTGATTATTCGAAGAGAGAAATTGAAAATACTAAGTTACTTTCGGGAGATTTCTCAAATATTAATAATCTTGCAGTTTCAATTTCATATGTTGTTTTTCCCAATAATTCTTACGCTCCTTCTTTCCCGTCATTGCTAACAGAAGTATATCTGAATCAAAAATACCAAGTCCTTAAAGTCAAAAATTAACAATTTCCACTTATGCCTATAAAAAAGCGTTTGATAATTTTAATGATCATCACTCTAGTTGGGTTCACAATTAGATTTTACAAAATGACAGATAGTCCTGCAGGCTTGTATATTGATGAAACGTCAATTGGATACAACGCGTATTCCATCGTCGAAACTGGAAGAGATGAGCATGGACGCTTTATGCCTTTATTTTTTGAAGCTTTTGGGGAATACAAATTACCAATATATATATATTCAGTTGTACTAGCGCAGTTAATTTTAGGACCAAGCGATTTATCCGTTCGGCTACCATCAGTTATATTCGGGGTTTTAACGATTCCTTTGTTATTTTTTTTTGTTAGAGAACTTTTGACAGATAAGCGATATGTAAAATATAAAGATGAGGTCGCCATTATTGGTACTTTTCTTTTAGCAGTTTCTCCATGGCACTTTCAATTTACCAGGCCTGGGTTTGAAGCGAGTAGCGGATTATTCTTTTTTGTACTAGCATTATTTTTATTTTTTAAGGCTGCAAATCAAAAATCAAAAAACTTAATTGTTTTCTCGATAGTAAGCTTTGTTTTAACTTTTTATAGCTATAACGCTGCAAGGATTGTGACGCCAATTACTTTAGCTACTCTGCTGACGCTCTACTGCCGAAAATTCCATATACTGACTTGGGCAACAGCACTGTTAATTGGCTTTTTACTATCACTCCCCTTCTTATTTTTTGCTTTATCGGCAGAAGGATTGGTGAGAGCGAAACAAGTTTCAATTTTTTACCAACCGCTCGAGAGACCGATTGTGTTGCAGTTCATATCAAATTTCTGGAAAAATGTTTCGCCATTTTATCTTTTTGGAACTGGAGATCCCACCATCGCTCATCTTACTGAACATAGAATGAGCTTACTCTATTTGACTGAGCTCCCATTTTTTGTGATTGGATTGATAGTAATGTTTATCAAAAGATCAAAAGAGTATATTTTTATATTAATTCTTTTTTTAATGGCTTCAATTCCGCCAGCAATTTCTACTTTAAGCCCTCACTCTCTTAGAGGATTTTTTTCTTTACCTTCTACAATTTTTATATCTGCGTTAGGATTAGGAGTTTTAGTCTCTAAATCAGATAATAAAACCTTTAAGAAACTAATAATTTCTGTTTATGTTTTTGCTCTTGCAATATCTGCCCTTAAATTCGTAAATATATACCATAATAAGTATGCAATTGACGCTGGTTGGGATTGGCAGGTTGACGCAAAGGAAGTATCTTTAATAGTTGCGCGTCTTGAGAGTGATTACGATAGAGTTTATTTTGATAGTGGTTTGAGAAATATTGCAATACTTTGGTATCTAAAAATTGATCCTGGGTTGTACCAAAAAGCGTTAGACAGGAATACGATAGGTAAATATGTCTTCGAAGCAGATTTTTCCAGTCTATCAAGTAAAAATGAAAAAAGCTTGTATGTAACTAATAAGCATATACAAGGAACAAAATTGCTTCAGCATATTAAGTATCCAAACGGAGAAGTCGCATATGGAATTTGGGAACTTAATAAAGATAAAATTAATTAGACATGCCCAAAAAGTTGGTAATCTTCATTATATTACTCACATTATTTTCACTAGCTATAAGACTTTTCAGAATTGGCGAACCAGACCATTACTATTTTGATGAAGTTTATCATGTTGTAACCGCAAGGGCATATGCAAACAACGAACCGGCAGCTTACGACCCATTTTCTCCACCCCCTGAAGAAGGAACTGCTTATGATTGGCTTCATCCACCACTTGCCAAGTTAATACAAGCAGCATCTATTAAAATTATCGGTGACAAACCATTTGCCTGGAGACTACCCAGCGTAATTTTCGGCACAGCACTTGTTCCTGCAACATTTATATTGGCTTTCTTGCTTTTTGGATCAACCGTTGCTGTGTTCGCTGCGCTGGTTATTGCTTTTGAAAATCTCACCCTAGTGATGAGTAGAATTACTATGAATGATATTTTCTTAACGTTTTTCGTCGTTTGTTCGTTTGTATTTGCGTATCTATATACTCTTAAGCGGAGCACCAAAAATTTATTGTTAACCGCTATTTTTTTGGGCTTTGCAGTAGCCACTAAATGGCCAGGTCTTTACGCAATTGCCGTAGTCTTTGGATTTGTTATGCTCTGCGACTTTCGGGAAAAAAGGTTAAATTTTAAACCACTTCTTTTGATAATTATCCCCACACTTATGTATTTTGGCTCTTATAGTCAGTATTTCTTGCAAGGTCGAAGCATTGATGAATTTATTGGTCTTCATCAGCAAATTTGGTGGTATCAAAATAGAAGTGATCTTTCACATTCTTACGGAACAACTGCACTGTTTTGCACTCCTAACGGTTTAGATACTGAAAAATCATGGTGCCCTTGGGTTCTGAATATCAGAGGCGTATATTTTTCGTACGAAGGCTATGGCAGTGAAAACGCCGGTTATATCTACGCACTTGGAAATCCAATTGTATTTTGGCTGGGAATAGTTGCAACTTCTTATGTTGTGGGTAAGTTTGTCCAAAGAAGAAGCATGAAAATTTTGTTGATCCTACTTGGATACTTTATATTTTGGTTACCTTGGATATTTACACCAAGACTTTTATTTTTATACCATTATTTACCGTCTATTCCGTTCTTAGCTATAGTGCTTGGATATGAATTTCGTGATATTTATCATAGCAAATTTAAATTCGTGGCAATTTTTTTGATGGCCGTAATTGCCATCGCATTTTTATATTTCTTTCCAATAAGCACGGGTTGGCCAATTGAAGTAAGTTCAATAGATAGATTTATGTGGCTGAGAACCTGGAGATAGCTAGTGAACAGCTGTTCGCGGATTTCCCTTTTGATTAATTAGGTTGTTGAGAATATGAAATCTTTTTTCTTTTTCTCTGTACGGAACATTATCTGGAAAAGCTTTTGATGCTGCCGTGTTAGGACGCTCGGAATATTTTGCCACATACGCATACGCAAAATTTGCATCTTTAGCTAACTTCACAGTATTTGCGAATTGCTTTTTTGTTTCTCCCGGGAAACCGACAATTATGTCGGTAGAAATTTGAGCATCCTTAATTTTATTCTTAATTTTTTCTACCAATTTTAAATATTCTTTCCCTGTGTACCAGCGGTTCATACGTTTTAGAATTTGGTCGTCCCCAGATTGCACAGCAAGATGAATATTTCTGTCAATTTTTGGATTTTTGGCAATAACTTCAATTAATTTGTCCGAAAAATCCCAGGGGTTAGATGATATAAACTTTACTTTATTAAGCCCCCCACTTCGTCCCGCAATGCTGGACTTCGAGGGGCAAGCTTTTATTTTACAAACTTCTTCTAAAAGATACGGAAAAAGTGTGGGGATTCGAAAACGACCTAAATGCTTAACAATGATTGGTTTCACTACACGGCCTGAAGGGAGCTTAAACCCTTTTGAATTGTTTTTAACCAGATCTGCTCCGTATGAATTAACGTTTTGCCCAAGCAAAGTTACTTCCCCGCAACCTTTAGCAGTTTGTTCTTTAATTTCATCTAAAATATCATTGAATGAGCGCGATACTTCTCTGCCACGAGTAAAGGGTACAACGCAAAATGTGCAGAAATTATTGCAACCATTGGAAATCGGCACCCAAGCATGCTCAACGTCACTTCTGAGCGCCGGGTAGTCGAAACCGACTTCCGCAAGAGGCAAAAATTCATCTACTTCAGGCATTCTTTTTTTAAGAGCTTTTAGATATTTGCCGGTTTCATCTCTGGCTGCCATCCCAACCATGCAGCCTGTAATAACGATTTTGGGTTTGGGTCTTCTGCTGGCTGTAACATTTTTAACTAATCCCGTAACTCTGTCTTCGGCACTTTGGCGAATCATGCAGGTATTGATTACTATTTCGCTAGCGGATTTGCTTGAATTGGATTTTTTGTAGCCTCTTGCTAAATAATAGCTTGCGATTCTTTGACTGTCGGCCATATTTTGCTGACAACCGAAGGTTTTAATATAGAAACTAGGTTTCACGGATGCATAAAATTTTAGCACAAGCAATAATCTAATTTAAAATTTTCGGAGCAAAGATAATTAACCCGATGACAATAGCTGCAACCGACAAAATTAGTACACCACCGGCAGCACAATGTTTAGCGAGTTTAACCCTCGGATGATGTTCTGGATGCAGGACATTGCCGGTTTCTTCAATAGCGGTGTTTATAGCCTCGGCACTGATAACACCTGATGAAATTAATATCAAAATAAGCCATTCGACTGAGCTAATTGAATAAATAAATCCCAAGATGGCAACAATAATTGCAGCAACTACATGGATTTTAAAATGGATTCCTTTTTTAAAAGAAAAAATTATACCTTCAATCGCGTATCCGAAACTTTTTTTCTGATGTACAAAAAATGGATCGCGATGCATATATTTATGTTAACATGCTTACTCGAACTTTTGGTTGACTTCTCTGTTAAATAGTCGTATATTGCGGGTTAGAAAAGGATCCCGCCGAGTATAATGTTATTAGGCGGGTAATTTTAATGAATAAAGATTTTGAAACATTACAGGAGCAAACCTCTGAAGACCAAAACGAGCCAAGTATTAATCGGCAGCTGGTTGATCTTGAAGAATTTATAAGAGATCGTCGTAGAATTAATTTTGACCCAGTTTTAGGAGACGAAACTAAGCCTTCACTTCATATTGCAGACCATTTAGCAGAAGATGAAAGTGTTTCTAATCGAAACGCTAGTATTATTGATGTAAGTTCATTACGAGCAGAACATTCAGCATTTGGCTCCTCGCTTAGAGCTGAACGCATCAGAAAACAGAAATCAAGGGAAAAAGCTGCTTAGTTTGCTTCCTTATAATATTATATTATAAACTTCCGAGGACTAAGAGTCCTCGGTATTCTCCTTCAAGTTTACATGAGCGAGCAGATACCTTAGTCCTCGCAAGTATGTATTCGCTTTCGCATTCATCCCCGCCCAAATATTCAATTTTTGGCGGGGTGTTCTGCGAGCGAATATAAAATTACTTGATAATTCTTCGAAGCGTTTTGCCTGCGGTAAAACCTGGGAGTTTGTGAGAATTAATGGTTATAGCTGATCCGGTTTGAGGATTACGACCCACTCGGCTAGTTCTCTTTCTAACTTTAAAAGTTCCGAAGCCGGTTACTACTACTTTGTCGCCCTTCATCATTGAATCACGGATAATGCCAAAAACCGCATTGACTGTATTTTCTGAAGTTCTTTTGGTAAGACCGACCTTTTTGGCTACCTTCTCAACTAGTTCTTTCTTAGTCATATCTCAGGAATTATACTCTCGAAGTTTTTATTTGGCAATATCGACTGCTCTAAATTCACGAATTACTGTAACAGTAATCTGCCCTGGGTAAGTTAATTCATCTTCTAGTTTTTGTTTTATCTCGTGAGAAAGTTTGACGGTTGCTTCATCATCAACTGTTTGAGGTTCAACAATAACTCTGATCTCGCGTCCAGCCTGAATCGCGTAGGCTTTATCAACACCTTTGAAAGATGTAGCAACTTTTTCGATATCGGTAAGTCTTCTAATGTAATCTTCAACAGCTTCATGGCGAGCCCCGGGGCGAGCGCCGGAAACGCTATCTGCTATATGAACAATTATTGATTCTACCCGCGAAAAGGGTTCATCCTCATGGTGCTGGGCAATGCAATCAATAACTTCTTGAGGGAAATTCCATTTCTTGGCAAGTTCGACTCCTAGCTGAACGTGGGTTCCTTCCTTTTCCATTTCGGTTTTACCGATATCATGGTAAAGACCTCCCATAGTAGTTACTTGATAATCAGCACCTATTTCCTCCGCAATTTTTTTAGCAATTCTAGCGGTTTCAATTGAAGCTATCAATTGATTTTGTCCATAAGAATATCGAAATTTAAGGCGTCCTAAGGTATCTAAAGCTTGCTGGGAAATGTTATATAAACCAACTTCACTTGCCGCTTTCCTGCCGGCATCTGACATGTCTTTTCCAACTTGAGATCTTGCCTTTTCGACGAGTTGTTCTATCCTTGAAGGTTGAATTCTGGCATCTTTTACTAGCCACTCCAGTGCCATTCTGGCAATCTCTCGTCTTATAGGATCAAAAGATGAAAGTCGTACTTCCCCTGCAACGTCACTTTCGAGTTCAACATCGACCCCGGTGGCAAGTTCAAACGCTCTAATGTTGCGACCCTCTTTACCAATGATTCGACCTTTTATTTCATCTGACTCGAGTTTTACAGTGGAAACTGTATACTCAGCTGCCCAATCCGTACTACCTGCCATCATACTATTAACTAATATTTCTTTCGCTTTTTCACTTGCTTCAGCTTTTATTTTTTCTTCTGCTTCTTTAATACGCTTTGCGACTTCACCTTTTAATTCTTCTTCCAAGTTAGATAGTATTAATTTTCTGGCTTCTTCACGAGTTAAAGATGAAACTTTAGATAATTTATCGACCAACTCACTTCTAGTTTTGGTGATTTCCTGCTCTCTTTTCTCTAGTGTTTTACGGCCAGATTCGACTTGTCTTTCAAGCTTAGTAATTTGTGAAAGCTTAGACTCTAGCGATGTTTCTTTCTGAGCAACTCTATTTTCCAAATCTAATATTTCTTGACGAATTTTCCTAGTTTCTTCTTCAGCAGCTTTTTTTATACGAAACGCTTCATCACGAGCATCTTGAATTATCTCGCGAGCATCTTTCACTGCAGGAGAAGCCGGATAACCTTTGTCATTTCCTACAGAAACCACTATTTTCTTAGGTTGTTTATGGATTGCTCTGCTCGTCGGATTTTGAGAAGGTTTAGAATCAAATATTCCCATATTAATTTGTTGCTGAAAAAAATACGAAAAGAAGACCGTTTTAAACGAACGGAAAGTTTGTTCTTTTTGAGAGTTTAAAAGTGAAACTTCTCATATAATTTCAATAGTCGCTTTCTCTAAATCGGCTACTTTCAGCACTCACGATTTTAGCCTTTTTTTTCTATTTGTGCAACTACTTCTTTGATTGTATCAAAATCAAAACCGCGACTGATGAGAAAACTGTAAACTTTTTTTTTGAACTCGAGATTAGATAGTTTTTGCCACCGCGGGAGTTTCTTTCCAATTGCCTTCAAAGCTAGAGGTTTTTGATTCTTAATATTGTTAATTAAGTCGTCTATAATTTCTCTATCAATACCTTTTTGAAAAAGTTCTGATTTTAATATCATTTTACCTCTTGGACTTGATCTAGTTCTGGAGTTAATCCACCACTTGGAAAACTCAATATCATTTAAATATTTATAATTTTTAAGTTTGCTTACAACTTCTGCAATAAGATTACTTTCTTTCGCTTGAGAGAATTTAATATTTTCTTTTTTAGATATTTTTCCAATTAAATAATCTTCCACTTCTTTCTGGCTTCTTGGCCTATATGATAAGAATTTGAGTGTAGCGTCGAAAAGTTTTGAAATTTCTTCTTTTCTTATGATTTGGCTGAGCTGTTCTTCGGAAAATACTTTTGCGGATTTTATTTGGTATTTTAGAATTGTCTCTAAATTCGCTCCAAATGCAAATCTTCCGTCTATATAAACATTGAAGCGCTCTTTTTTTTTCTTTTGGGGTTCGACAGAGGTTACTTTGGGCACTTTTTAGACCGCAGCTATTTCTTCAAGGATTTCATCACTATCTGATTCGCTGTTGGTTACTTTTGCCGCCTTGGTTGGCATACCTTTTTTAACTTTCGCCCAAATATCTTTTTCTAAGTGACTATATTCTTTTTTGTGCTCTTCGAAGTAAGCTTTTGCGCTTTCTCTCCCTTGACCTATTAATTTTGCCCCTAATCTAAAAAATGATCCAGATTTGGTAATAAGACCTAGATCTAAGGCAACGTCTATAAGGCCTCCTTCCTTCGATACCCCTTCTTCTCCCATAATATCGAATTCAGCGAGCCTGAATGGTGGCGCTACCTTATTTTTTACTACTTTTACTCTATGACGAGATCCGATTACTTTATCTCCTTCTTTAATATTGTCTATCTTTCTAATATCTAAGCGGATTGAAGAATAGAATTTGAGAGCACGGCCACCGGGAGTAGTTTCTGGATTACCGAACATAATACCTATCTTTTCGCGAAGCTGATTAGTAAAGACGACAACCGTTTTTGATTTAGAGATTACGCCTGTTAATTTTCTTAGAGCTTGAGACATAAGTCGGGCTTGAACACCAATCATGCTATCTCCCATATCACCTTCGATTTCCGCGCGGGGTACAAGAGCTGCAACCGAATCAATAACCACTACATCAATCGCTCCAGATCTAATTAAGGTTTCGGTAATTTCCAGCGCTTGTTCGCCGGTATCTGGTTGAGAAATTAATAAGTCGTCAAGATTTACGCCAACTTTTTGCGCCCAAGCAGGATCTAGTGCGTGTTCTGCATCTATTAATGCGGCTTTTCCATCGTTTTTTTGTGCTTGAGCAATTACTGACAGGGTTAAAGTTGTTTTTCCAGATGCTTCTGGCCCGAATATTTCTACAACTCTTCCCCTTGGCAAACCACCTGTTCCTAAAGCTAGGTCCACCGGAATAATACCAGTTGGTATAACTGCGACTTCGAACTTATTGCCAATACTTTCCCCCATCTTCATGATAGAACCTTTACCATATGCTTTTTCTATTTGGGAAATTGCAGTTTCGATTGCCTGTTTCTTCGCGTCTGTAGCCATGCGATTATCGTTCGAGCAGAAGTAGCATATTTTTACTACAGTTTCTATTAAAATACAAGTAGTGATAAAATATTTCAGTCTTTCGGGGTGTAGTTCAGTTGGCTAGAACGCCAGGCTGGGGGTCTGGAAGTCGTCGGTTCGAGTCCGGCCACCCCGACTCTGAATTTTCACTTTGACCTTCTTCTGATATAAATTCAGAGTCGAGGCTTGCTCATATTATATGAGCGGCCCGACCAAAAATTGACAAAAATTCTACTTGAGGCTAATATCTAAATACTAATGAAAAATTCTTATCTTGTTGGTGGGGTAGTTGCAGTAATAGTTGTCGCTGCAGTTTTGTATTTTTTGTCCCAAAATAAACCTAGTACTGAACCAAATCAAGAATCTCAAGACCAAACTGAAATACTTAAGCCTAATGCAACCTCAGAAGAAAACGTTGAAACAATAGAACTTACAGTTGTGGGTGGATATACGGGAACCGGAACAGCAAATAGAACCTTTAACGGAACGAATTTCGTTCACTTAGTAATAGCCCAACTCGACGATCCGTCTGAAGGGAAATTTTATGAGGGCTGGCTTGTAAAAAAAGAACCCACTCTAACATTTATTTCTACTGGAAAACTAAAAAGAGGGGATGAGGGAGATTTTGCCCTTTTATTTAATAGTGAAACAGATTACTCAGATTATAATGACGTTGTGATAACAGAGGAAACAGAAAGTTTGGGACTTGATAATAACCCCGAAACCCACATTCTAGAAGGAAGCTTTTCTAACTAATTTTATCTCTGAGGGACTGCGCTATCGCTTAGGGCTCTGCTTGCCCTTTCTTGCTTTTTGGGCTTTTCCGTATTTTCGGCGTTCTTTAATGCGAGAATCTCGAGTTAGAAGTCCAGCTTTTTTAAGTATTGGTCGAAATTTCTTTTCATCTGCATTATTAAGTGCCCTTGAAATCCCGTGAATTACTGCTCCTAGTTGCCCTTTACTTCCAGATCCGGTGACTTTAATTGTAGCGTAGTACTTATCTTCGGTTTGGGTAAGTAAGAATGGTTTTAAATACTCGCTTCTTGAGACTTCTCCTGGGAAATATTCACTAATAGGCTTTTCGTTTACCAACGTTTGCCCCTTACCAGCGATAAGTCTTATTCTGGCTGTTGCTTCCTTGCGTCTGCCCTGTGCGCTAATAAAGTTTTTGCTTTCTTTGCTTTCTGGTTTTTCTGAGTTTTTACTATCTTTATCCATTGCCTGTGAATTTGTCATTATGTTTGTGCTGTGAACCAGTATAAACATAAAGTTTTTTTAGCATTTGTTTCCCTAGTGTAGTCTTGGGAAGCATACCGCGAACAGCATGTCTTACTAAAAATTCGGGCTTACTGCTTCTTGTCTGAGCCGCAGTTTTAACATATAAACCTCCCGGATAACCTGAATGACGATAATACTTTTTTTGACTTTCTTTTTTACCGGAAAGTTTTACCTTCTCTGCGTTTATTACTACTACAAAATCACCCGTATCCAGATGAGATACGTAATAGTTTTTATTTTTTCCCATAAGGTGTGTGGCTACTCCTGAAGAGAGCCTCCCGAGTATTTGATTGTTTGCATCAATTAAATGCCACCCTCTTTTTATATCTTTAGGTTTTACGTTTTTCATTTTTTGTTTCTTTTGTATTTAAAACTTTTTTCTCATTAGGTTGTGGTTTTGCCGTGGTTTTTGTTTCCTTAACCGATTTTGTTTTTGTATTTGCTTTCTTCGTTGTCTGTTTCGGTGTTTTTGCTTTAGTTTTATCCCATTCTAAGAATTCCAGTTTCGCCATTTGGGCGGCATCTCCTCGCCGTGCAGGAATTTTTAGAACACGCGTATAACCACCTTTTCTATTTTCGAACCCTGGCCCAACTTCGTTGATCAGTTTAATAAACGCATGGTGATTTAGTTTGGATGCTAGGATTCGATATCGATTAAGTCTATTTTTCTTTGCCTGAGACACTAATTTTTCTATGTATCCTTGAGAAAATTTTGCTTTAGCTAATGTAGTTCTCAAATGACCATGAATAATTAGCGAACTTGCCAGGTTATTAAGAAGCGCTTTTCGCGCCTTAGTGTCTCTCGATAATTTTTGACCAAAAACAGCGTGTCTCACTTAGACTTAATTCCCCTTTTAGAAAGTTTTTCTTCAACAAGAGATATCGATTTTGGACCCATGTTTTTCATTTTCATAATATCTTTCTTGTCTCTTTCCAAAAAGTCACCTACTGTATCTATTTTTCCAGTTCTTAAACTATTTGTGAGTCTCACTGGCAGATCTAGCTCCTCAAGCGAAGTATTTAAAACCTCCTCAGTTAATTTGACTGAGTCTGAATCTTCTTTTACCTTTTGCTTTTTTGCATTGGTTTTCGGCTCATGAATAATCACAAAATGATCTACTAATATTTTGGCCGCTTGTTTTAATACTTCGGATGGTTTCATGGTACCGTCTGTGGTTATTTCAAGAGTTAACTTATCGAAATTTGTAACTCTTCCCACACGTGTCGTTTCAACTTGATAATTTACTTTAGTTACTGGAGAAAAGTTGGCGTCAATAGGAATAACTCCAATTTCTCCTGTTTTCCTATCATTTGCTAGAGAATAACCGGTTCCATTTTCTGCAATCAGTGAAGCCGCGAGTTTTGACTTAGAATCGGCAAGGTGAGCCAGCGTTAAATCTTTATTAATAATTTCAACGCCAGAGGTCTTTGAAATGTCTTTCGCTTTTAATTCCTTTGGCCCCTTAGCTTCTAGTGAAAGTTTTACTGGCTTGTCTGATGGAACCGTAAGTCTTACTTTTTTAAGATTTAGAATAAATTCAACAATGTCTTCGGACATCCCTGACATAGCTGTGAATTGATGTCTGACGCCTGAAATTTTAACTTGAGTTATCGCCGCTCCAGGGAGAGAAGTTAAAAGTACTCTTCTTAGAGAATTTCCAATAGTGTGTCCGTAGCCCTGATCTAAGGGTTCAATGACGAATTTTCCAAAGTCTTGTGTTTCTTTTTCCGTTGAGACTGCAATTTGAGATAAATCAAGCATATTTTTTCACCTCCCTTTTATCTTGAGTAATGTTCCACAATTAATCTTTCATTAACATCGATATCAATATCTTCTCTTTTTGGTTTTGCCTTAACTTTACCAACAATAGCCTTTTTCTCAAGCCATTGTGGAATTTGCCTATTTTTATCCTCTGATATTTTTTTGACAAAATTTAAGTTCGAAGCCTTTTGCGAAAGAGAAATAATGTCGCCTATTTTAACACTATAAGAAGGAATAGTCACTTTTTTACCCGCAACCAAAACATGACCGTGAGAAACTAATTGTCTCGCTTGTGGGCGAGTTTCTGCTAAGTTAAGTCTGTAGACTACATTGTCCAGGCGAATTTCTAGCATTTGCAGAAGTGCTTCACCAGTAGCAGCTTTTGTGCGTGATGCCTTATCATAAGTTTTCTTGAATTGTTTTTCTAATACACCGTACATTCTTTTAACTTTTTGTTTCTCACGAAGTTGAATGCCATAGTCGGATTGTTTGCGTCTTCTTTTTTGGCCATGCTGGCCGGGAGGTCCGGCGTTTTTTCGAATTACCGGACACTTTGCAAGCCCACAAATCGCAACTCCTTCAGCTCTGCAAAGTTTATGTTTTGGTCCCGTATATCTAGCCACGACCCCTCCGTTGTCGGGAATTTCCAATTTCCACTTGCCACGAGGCAACGTTTTCTTTCCAATTTCCAAAAATCAATTTGAAATTGGTATTTATTTGAAATTGGTATTTATTTGAAATTGGTATCATGTTCTCCTTCTTTTTTTAGCCCGAGGACCGTTATGAGGAATAGGAGTAACGTCAGCTATCAAAGTTATATTTAACCCGGCAGCTTTGAAAGCTCTAATTGAACTATCTCTACCGGGACCCGGACCTTTTAGGTATATTTCTATGCTTGAAACCCCATTTTCTTTAGCCGTAGTTGCTATCTTTTCAACTACAGTTGTTGCAGCGAAAGGAGTAGATTTGCGAGCCCCTTTGAATCCTGATGCCCCAGCTGATCCCCACGCGATTGTACTTCCGTTTTGATCTGTCAGGGTAACCAGTGTGTTGTTGAATGTCGCGGTAACGTAGGCACGCGCGTGATTAATGTTTTTTTCTATTGTTTTTTTCTTTGATTTTTTTGTTAATTTTGCCATTTTTTATTTACTTGTTTATTCTGCTCCCTTTTTGGCAACTATATCTTTGCGAGTTGTTCCAATTGTTACTCGTTTGCCTCTTTTAGTTCTGGCGTTAACTCTTGTCCTTTGCCCTCTAACCGGTAAATTCTTACTATGTCTTGAACCTCGATATGTTCCTATCTCTTGCAAACGCTTAATATTACTTTGAACTTCTCTTCTTAGATCTCCTTCTACCTTGTACTTCTCTAGTGCCTTTTGAAGTTTGCTTACTTCCTCTTCTGATAAATTCTTAGTTCTTTTATCTGCATCTAAGTTGCATTCTTTAATTATTTTTCTAGCAAGAGTAGTACCCACACCATAAATGTATGGTAGAGATGCTTCAATTCTTTTTTCGCTCGGTATTTCTATTCCTAAAATTCTGGTCATAAATTTACTTTAAGGAGACAAGCCTTGAGGTTTTCTCCTTAATATTCCTCTTTCCCTTGTAGGAATAATTTGAACTGGCCGAGCCAGATTCAAATTAAATTTTAGTAGTTTTACTTTTAGACTTATTATTTTCATTTTTAATTTTGATCTTTAATATTTGATTTTTAAATTATCTATCATCCTTGACGTTGTTTATGGCGTGGATTGATACAGATAACATACAACCTGCCTTTTCTTTTGATAATTTTACAGTTTACACATCTTTTTTTTACGCTTGCTTGAACTTTCATTTTTATCGATTTCTGTAAGTTATTCTTCCTCTTTCTAAATCATATGGCGTTAGCTCAATCTTGACCTTGTCGCCTGGCAAAATCCTGACATAATGAATACGCATTTTGCCGGAAAGGTGACATAAAACTATTCGGTCCTCTTCCACATTGGGGAGTTGACCAGCGGAAATTTTTACCCTAAACATTGTATTTGGCAGGGCTTCAGTAACTTCTCCTTCTGCTTCGATTACACCTTGTTTCATACTCTATTGTTTCTTAATTGAACTTGCATTCTATCAAACTAGAAATATGGCGTCAACACTATAGGGCCATTTTTGTTAATTGCTATAGTTTGTTCGAAAAGACCACCGATTGATTTGTCTTTTGATGAGATCGTCCAGTTATCTTTTCCCAAAACTACTTCACCAGAGCCTTTGGTATAAATTATCTCTATTGCTATAGTCATGTTTTCTACAAGCTTCGGCCCTGTTCCCTTCTTCCCAAAGCCTGGTACCATCGGTTCCTCGTGAAGTTCTCGGCCGACTCCATGACCCGTTAAGTTTTTAACAATGGAATAACCACTGCCTTCAATCCTATTTTGAATCGTTTCAGAAATGTCGCCGATTGTGTTGCCAACTTTTGCTTTATTAATCGCTTCATATAGGGTTGTCTTGCCAACATTAAGGAAAATTTCAGTGTCCTCTGAAGTTTCCCCAACCGGGACAGTTATTGCTAAGTCGCTATGATAATTCTTATACAAAGCACCAATGTCGATGCCAATAATGTCACCTTCTTCTAAAACTCTGTCGTTGGGTATACCGTGTACAACCTGCTCATTTACTGTAGTGCAGATTGTATATTTATAATCTTCGACTGTTTTAAAAGAAGAGCTTGCCCCTTGTCTTTCTAACTCTTTACTGGCAATCCTATCAAGATTTAATAACTTAGTGCCAGGCTTTATATCTTCTAAAACCTTTTTTAATGCGTTGGCACAGATTTGCCCTGATTTTTTCATAATTTCTATTTCTTTGTCGGATTTTGAAAATTTTTGCATGTTTTCATATTGAGTCTTGGACACGATTTAAAATGTCTTGGTGAATTTCCTCAATTGGTCTTTCTCCATTAACTTCATCTAAGATTCCCTTTTGTCTAAAATCTTTTAGTAGCGGTTCAGTTTGCTGATGATAAATTTCCAGTCTTTTTGTAAGAGCTTGTTCGTTATCATCACTCCTTTTTCTTTTTTCGAGTCTTCTTACAGCTTCTTCGTCCGAAACTTTTATGTAATATACTTTTGCGATGTCACTATCTAACTCTGCCATTTGGATTGCATTTCTTGGAAAACCGTCCAAAACATATCCTTTGTGAGCATTTTTAGTATTTTCTTTTAAGATATTGATGGTGATTTGGTTAGGTACAAGATTCCCTTTTTCTAATGCGTTTTTAACATTGTTGCCAACTTCGCTATTTTCTTTTGCCTTCCCTCTTAATAATTCTCCCATTTCGAAATATGGGTATTTGAGCTTTTGGGCAAGTAATTTTGCTTGTGTGGATTTACCTGAACCTTGCCCACCTAAAAAAACAATTTTCATCTTGTCCTACTCCTTGCAAACATAGTGTCGTAATCGCTCATAACCAGTTGAGATTCTATTTGCTTTGTAGTTTCGAGAATTACTACAACAACAATGAGAAGCCCCGTCCCACCAATTATTAATGTGGTAATATTCGTAAGTATTTGCCCGATTGAAGGAAGAATAGCTATAAGTCCAAGAAATACTGCCCCAAATAAAGTGATTCTCATCGAGACATAATCAAGAAATTTTTTAGTTGGTGAACCAGGTCTGATGCCGGGCAAAAACCCGCCCTGTTTCATGAGCATCTCGGAAATTTGTTTAGTATTGAATGCTACTGTCGTATAAAAATAAGTAAACCCGACTACAAGTAAGAAGTATATTGTGTTGTAAGGAATCCCGGAAGGATCAAGAAGTCGTTGTATGTTGGAGGCAATATTCGCGATTGCTTGATTTGGTGACCTTTCAAAAAATCCAGCAAAGGTTGTTGGCAAAAGAACTAAAGAAACAGCGAAAATGATAGGTATGACACCTGCCTGGTTAACTCTCAAGGGAATAAAGCTTGTTGTTGCAGAGGTCTGCCCGCTTGCGCTTCTTCTAGAATAATGGACTTTTATTGGGCGTCTCCCTTCAGTCACGAAAACGATACCTACTACTACTACTAAAGCCATTACGATAAAAATAATTATGTTCCTAATTTGCGAAGGATCAAATACGGATACTTGTTGAAATAATCCAATCGGCAATCTACCCACAATTCCAGCAAAAATGATCATCGAAATGCCGTTTCCTACTCCTTTTTCCGTGATTAATTCGCCGAACCACATAAGTAGAATTGTGCCTGTTGTAATGGACAAAACCAGAGATATAAGTGTTAGTGGATTAACAGCCGATACTATCTGCTGGTTCCTTAAAAGTATAAAAATTCCGAATGCTTGTACGGCGGCAAGCGGAACGGTTAGGTAACGTGTATATTGGTTAATTCTCTCTCGTCCAGACTCACCTTCTTTTGCAAGTTCTTCCAGTTTAGGGAAAACCATCTGAAGAAGTTGCATAATAATGCTGGCATTAATATAAGGGTTCAAACCAAGAGACATTACCGAAAAATTAGCTAGAGTTCCACCGGAAAAAATATCAAGTAACGAAAGCAATTGACTCTCGCTAAAAAGCCTTCTCAAAGAAACGATATCTACTCCGGGAACAGGTACTTGTGCAAAAATTCTAAAAATTAGAAATATAAATGCTGTAAACAACAGTTTCTTTTTAAGTTCTTTATTTCTAAGAATTTTTCTCAGTAATTCTAAGTACTTCATCTATTATTTCCTTTTTTCTCCTCTTTTTTTTCAGTATTACTTTTAATTGATTGCCATTTGATAATTTGTCCACCAGCTTTTTCTATCTTTTTAGCGGCACTTTTTGAAGTTTTGACCTCAAATTTGTACGAAGAAGTGAGATTTCCGTCGCCCAAAACTTTGACTCCATAGATTTCAGCGTCATCTGCAGCTACTATTCGATGCTTTATTAAAGATTCAAGATTTACAGTACTACCCTTGGGAAGCAAATTTATAGCGTCTAAATTAATTATGATAGGTTTTTTAGAAATTTTAGAATTTCCTTTCCCGCGACGATATGGAAGTCTTTTAAAAAGCGGGCGCTGACCGCCCTCAAAGTGCGGATGAGCAATAGACATCTTGCTCCTGGCTTTCTGACCTTTGGTGCCTCGCCCTGCAGTTTTACCACGACCTGAGGCAATCCCCCTACCAACTCTTTTTGCTTGTTTCTTTTTTGATTTTGGCAATTTATCTAAATTCATTTCACTAAACTCCCTAAAGCATCTAGCGTCGCATAAATATTAGAAGCAGGATTTCTGGTTCCTAATACTTTACTAGAAATGTTTCTAATTCCAGCCGCTTCTACAACAACCCTAACTGCTCCGCCAGCAATTACTCCCGATCCTTCTGGTGCTGGTTTCAATAGAACTTTTGCTGCACCGCGTTTAACATATATATCGTGAGGAATAGTACCGTTAACAATAGGGACATCCACAAGCCTTTTTTTCGCTAGCGAGATTCCTTTTCTAATTGCAGAAGCGACGTCCCTGGCTTTACCCAAACCAACACCAACTCTCCCTTTTCTGTCACCAACCACTACAATTACTGAAAATCCTATTCGGTTTCCCCCTTTAGTTTTTTTAGAGACTCGATTAACTCGAACTACCTTTTCCTCGAATTCCTTAGCTTCACTCATCATTTTTTCCTCTCTTCTCATTAGAAATTCAATCCTCCTTTTTTGGCGGCTTCAGCAAGAGCTTTGATTCGACCATGATATTTAAATCCACCTCTGTCGAAAACTACCTTTTTGATTTTCTTTTTAATTGCGATTTTTGCTATCTCGTCTCCTACTTTTTTTGCTTGATCAAATTTTTTCGATTTTTGTGGATCATTATCTTTCATGTCCTTCATTTTAACTGTCGAAATCCCAACTAAGGTGCTTGCTTGGTGATCGTCTATAAGCTGAGCATATATGTTTTTATTTGATCGAAAAACGCTAAGTCTTGGTTTATCTTTGGTCCCAAAAACTCTTTTGCGTACCTTCATATGTCTTGTTGTTCTTCTGTCTTTTTTATTCATTAAGCTGCTCCTTGTGCGCTCTTTAAAGCCTTTCCGGCTTTTCTTCTAATAACCTCATCGACATACTTTATGCCTTTTCCTTTGTACGGCTCTGGAGGTCTAACCCTTCTAATTGTTGCCGCTATTTCCCCAACTAATGCTTTGTCTGCGCCAGAAACGGTAATTTTATTTTCTTTTGTATCTAGCTGAATACCTGTTATACTTTCTATAACTACTGGATGAGAATAACCTACATTAAGTACTAAATTTTCGCCCTGTTTAGACGCTCGATACCCAACACCCACGAGTTCTAATTTTTTGCTATGACCTTCGGTTACACCCATAATCATGTTTGCAATTAGGCTTCTTGTTAAACCATGAAGTGATTTAACAAACTTCGAATCATTTCTTCGGCTGACTTTTATTTCTTTTCCATCTGTTTCAACTTTAATTTCTGGTCGAAATGAGAATGATAATTCTCCTTTAGAACCAGAAACCTTAATAATATTGTCAATTACACTCACTGTTACTCCCTCTGGAGTTTCAATAGGTAAATTTCCTATTTTAGACATTTGTATTTATCTACCAAACTTGGCAGATTACCTCCCCCCCTAATTTTTTCTTTCTGGCTTCGCTTCCGGCCATAACGCCGTTGGGAGTAGAAATTATAGTTATCCCTCTCCCGCCTTTGACTAAATTTATATGCTTGCTCTTTGAATAGACTCGAAGACCGAGTTTCGAAACTTTTTTAATTTCAGCTACTTTTGGTTTTTGATTTTCATACAATAAATCAATTTCGATTTTTTTATCTTTTTGAGCAACTTTTCCGACAAAATTTTGCTTTTCTAAAACTTTAGCTATCTCTAATTTAAATTTCGAGTATGGTACAGAAACATTATTTTTATTAGCCATGTAGCCATTTTTAATTGTTGCGAACATGTTAGCCACTGGATCCATTGGTCCTCCTTTTAGTCGGGAATTTCTAATTTAAAATTTCTAATTTCTAATTGTTGAATTACCATGATGATTTTTTGACTCCCGGAACTTCTCCTTTGTGGACCAAATCTCTAAAGCAGATTCGACACATACCAAATTTCCTTAAGTACGCTCTTGGTCTACCGCAAAGATTGCATCTATTGATGCGTCTATTTTTAAATTTCGGTTTTTTTTCGTTTTTTACTACTAGTGCTTTTCTTGCCATGTTAACTGACTTTTAAGGAATACCTACGGTTTCCCTTAAGTGGGCCAAATTGTTCTGGCCTTGCCAGATCCAATTTTGAGATTTGATTTAATTTATGTAAATATACCTTCATCGTTAATTACTTTCCTTTTTAAAAGGCAATCCTAAAAGCTCCAACATTCTTTTAGATTTATCTCCGTTACTATTTTTGATTACCAAAGTCATCACTAAACCCCTTGTTTTATCTATTTTTGAATAGTCAATTTCCGGAAAAAGTATTTGTTCCGTAATTCCAAAACTATAATTCCCTTTTTCATCAAATTTTTCTGTCGGCATTCCTCTAAAATCCCTCATTCTCGGTGCTACTGTCGCTATAAATTTCTCGAGAAAGTTCCATGTTTTTTTACCCCTCAAAGTAACCATAACTCCGATTCTATCTCCTTCTTTAAGCTTAAAACTCGAAATTGCATGCTTAGCTTTGGTAACTCTTGGCATTTGACCAGAAATAGCGGCCATTTGCTCTTTTATTTTTTCGATTGCCCCTTTGTCTGAAAGTGCTTCTGCTGCTCCTGTGTTTAATACTATTTTTTCTATCTGTGGTAGCGCTAGATCGTTTTTAAGACCGAATTCTTCTTTTAATTTTGGGGCTATCTCTTTTATGTATTTATCATTCAATCTGCTCATTTTAATACCCCTTTGCACTTTTTACATACACGATTTTTTATACTGTCTCTGGTTACAAACCCGACTCGGGACGGCTTTGTACATTTCGGGCAAATAACTTGAACATTCGCTACAGACACTGGTCTCACAACCTCAAATATTCCAGCCTTTTCGTTTCTAGTGGCTTTCTTGTGTCTTTTATAAATGTTGATACCGGTAATCACTAGCTTATTTTCACTCGGTAAAACTCTCTCTATTTTGCTTTTTTTACCTTTTTCTTTACCTGCTGTAATTAATACTTCGTCTCCTGTTTTGTATTTGAACATATTAAATTACCTCCTTCGCAAGGGACGCAATTTTATTAAATCCTTTTCTTCTGATCTCAGCTGCAATTGGGCCAAAAACTCGTGTTGCTCTCGGTGCTTTATTGTTGTCGATTATTACCGCAGCGTTATCTGAAAATCTAATCAAAGTCCCGTCTTTTCTCCTTGTCTCTTTTTTTGTCCTAACTATTACTGCCTTTACAATTTCATGATCTTTAACCTGGCTGTGAGGTATTGCCCCTTTAACGCTACAAGTTACCACGTCTCCGATACCTACGAATCGTCTACCAGTTCCTTTGCCGAGTCCAATAACCTCTAAAACTTTGGCGCCACTGTTATCTGCTACATTTAATCTTGATTGTCGAAGTAACATTTATTTAATTACCTCCATAACTTTAAAGTTGACACTTTTTGAAATTGGCTTTACCTCGGATATTTTCACCATTTGGCCAACTTTTGCGCCTAATTCATCTCTCGCCTTGATTTTTTTTGATCTAGTAATAATTTTTTTATATAGAGGGTGTTTTGCCCTCATCTCGATTTTTACGACAACCGTCTTTTGCATCTTATTGGAAACTACAGTTCCTGTTTTAACTTGGGGCATGTGATTTAGTCTCGGTCATCTTAGTCTTTTCGACTGAAGACTCTTCCTCCTTTTTCTTTTTTGACGTCGGTTTTTCTGTAACTAGTTTCATTTTTATGATCGTATTAATCTTTGCTATATCTTTTTTTATATTCCCAGTGGCGTGGACATTCTTGGTCTTACCCATTTTTAATTCCAATAGCTCATTTGTTTTTCCTTTTTCGAGATCAGCTATTTTTTTCGCCAGTTCGTCAAGGTTTTTTGTCTTTAGATCGTTTAAGTCTTTCTTTTTCATCTTGAAATTATTTTTGTTTTTACTGGCAATTTGTGCGCAGCGAGCCTCATCGCTTCTCTAGCTATTTTTTCTTCAACGGATCCCATTTCAAAAAGAATGGCTCCGGGTTTGACAACTGCTACATAATGATCAACATCACCTTTACCTGACCCCATTCTAGTTTCAGCAGGTTTTTTGGTCACAGGTTTGTCTGGAAAAATACGAATCCAGATCCTACCACCTCTTTTTGTATAGTGAGTCATAGCTCTTCGTGCAGCTTCGATCTGCCTAGCACTTACCCAACCAACTCCTTGGCTTTTGAGACCAATTGTCCCGAAAGATATGCTATTGCCGCGGAGCGCGAGACCCCTTCTTTTATTTCTAAATTGTTTTCTATACTTAGCTCTTCTTGGTGTAAGCATTTAATCTCCTTTGTATATCCATACTTTTACACCGACTATCCCGGCTTTTGGAATCTGGGCATCGATTTTTACAAAGTCAATTCTTGCGCGGATTGTATGCAGTGGTACAGCTCCATCTTTTATTGTTTCTCTGCGTGCAATTTCTGTTCCTCCAAGTCTTCCGGCAATAGAAATTTTTGCACCTTTGGCTCCTGATCTTTTGATCCTCTCTAGCGATTGATACATGACTCTTCGAAATGGAAATCTTTTTTCAAGTTGATCTGCAATGTTTGTCGCTACTAAGTAAGCATCTAGATCCGGGGATTTTACCTCAGAGAATTTAATTTCTAATTTCCCTGAATCCTTTATTTTATATTTTTTAACCAGTTCTGCTTTTAGTTGTTTTTCTCCAGCTCCTCCTCGACCAATGGCTACTCCTGGTCTGGCAACGTGAATCGTGATAGTCTTTTTATCGAAAAATCTTTCTATTTCTACTTTTGAAACTCCAGCTGATTTCAAATTAGTCATAAGAAATTGTCTTATCTGATAGTCTTCAAGGAGATTTTTTGAATAATCTCCTTTTCTTGCAAACCAACGGGAGCTCCATGTGTATACATTACCTATTCGAAAACCTATCGGATTAACCTTTTGTCCCATTTTCTTTTCCTTTCTTTGCTTCTAACTTTTTTGTATCTTCTTTCTTCTCTTCAACCTTCTTACTTTCAGCTTCTTTACCTTCTAGAACAACTCTTATATGGCTAGTTATTTTTTTAATATCATGGACTCTTCCTCTAGAAATTGGTCGATATCTCTTGAATGTTAGGCCATGGCCAATTTGAATTTCCTTAAAAGTTAATGAATTTTCATTTAAGTTATTGTTGTTCTTGGCATTGGCAATTGCTGACATTACAACTTTTTTCAATGGTTTTGACGCCGCTTGTTGTGTAAAGTTAAGCATTTTAACTGCATCACCAGGTTGCATTTTTTTAATTTCATTGACAACCAGCCTTACTTTGTAAGGTGATACTCTGATATTTCTAGAAACAGCACGTACTTCCATAAATTATTTTTTGGCGGATGATTTTTCTGTTATTCTCCCGTGACCTCTAAAAGTTCTGGTTGGTGCAAATTCCCCTAAGCGATGGCCCACCATTGGTTCGGAAACAAAAACATTAATAAAAGTTTTGCCATTGTGTACTGAGAAAGTATGATTGACGAATTCTGGAGCAATCATGCTTGCTCTTGACCAAGTTTTTATGGCATCTTTTTTGCCATCATCTTTTTGACTCAAGACTTTTTTTAATAGTTTTTTGTCAACGTATGGTTCTTTTTTGCTTGATCTGGCCATTTATTTTCTCTTTCTTTCTTTAACTAAATCAGCCTCGCTTCGCTCCTTGATATTTTGAACTATCATCTTTTATTTCTTCTTTTCAAAATGAATTTCGCTGACGGTTTATTTCTGTTCCTTGTTTTTTTAAAAGCACTCTTGCCTGATCGTGTTTTGGGATTCATACCTGTTCCACTTTTGCCTTCGCCTCCACCATGTGGGTGAGAACCTGGATCCATGGCTACGCCACGCACTTTTGGCCGTTTTCCGAGATGACGCATCTTTCCTGCTTTACCCGCTGATGTATTTTTCCAGTCTATATTGCCTATCTGCCCGATAGTTGCAAAGCAACTTCCGTGGATTTTTCTTATTTCTTTGGAAGGTAGCTTTATATGAACATACTTACCCTCTTTAGCGGCTACAATGGCACTGGCACCTGCGCTTCTAACGATTTTTCCTCCACTACCTGGCGTTAATTCGATGTTATGGATAAAGGAACCAATTGGAATATTCTGTATTGGCATAGAATTCCCGGATTTTACTTCTGTTTTTTCAGACGATTGAATTTTGTCTCCGACTTTTATTCCATTTGGTGCTAATATGTAGCTTTTTTCTCCATCTTCATAATGAAGTAAGGCTATGTTTGCGCTTCTGTTTGGATCGTATTCGATGGAAGCAACTAATGCCCTTATATCTTTTTTCTTTCTTTTAAAATCTATCATGCGCAAATTTCTCTTGTGGCCTCCGCCTCTTCCGTAAACTGTAACCATACCATGAGACCGACCTGCAGTTCTCGTCAGTCTGCCAACTAGTGATTTTTCAGGTTTAGTTTTTGTAATTTCATCAAACATTAGACCGGTTTTGAACCTCTGAGATGGTGTTGTAGGTTTAAATTGTTTAATTGACATTGATTACTCTCTTTCCTTTTTACTCTTTTGGATCCTAAATTTTCCAAGTATTCCTTTGCCTTTGTCCTCTTTTTTTATTTCTTTGCTTTTTTCTTTTAATTCTGTTTTTTTGGTTTTAGACTCGCCTCGCTTCGCTTGCGAAGCGGGCTTTTCACTCTTTGTACTGAAAAGTGCAATGCTTTGACCCTTCTCTAGAGTTATAACGGCCTTTTTACCGGCTCCAATGGTTGCAGTCTTTCTAGTTCCAGTAATCCTCTTAGTCTTCGCACTTTTTATTAGAACATTTACACCTTTCACATTTACTTGAAATTGGTTCTCTACTGCTTTTTTTATTTGGTTTTTATTTGCATCCTTTGCCACTAGAATAGTATAAATACCTTTGTCCATAAGACCGTACGACTTCTCGGATAAAATTGCTCTTTTTATTAATTTCGCACTGTTCATGATAATTTCTCTATCGCTTCTTTGGAGAAAAATATATTTTTATTTTTAATTATTCCTAGTGCGTTTAAGTTTATGGCTGTATCTACTGATGTTTTTTGTAAATTATTCGTAGCTAGTTTTACATTGGGATTTTTTTCGGAAACTACGATAAGATTCGTTCCTTTAGCACCTATTTTTTTTAGAAGATTTGCAATAATTTTAGTTTTTGGATCGATTTTTTCTATATTTGAAATTACTTTAATTGAATTTGAGCTGGCTTTTGAAGAAAGAGCTGAAATTAGTGCTTGATGTTTCATTTTTTTAGGCAAATTGAGCTGAATGTTCCTATACTTCGGTCCGTGGGTTGTTCCACCACCAACCCACAAAGGGGATCTGTTAGAACCAGCTCTGGCACGACCGGTTCCTTTTTGACGCCAAGGTTTAGCTCCACCGCCACGCTTCTGGCCTCGAGTTTTAACTGATGCTGTATGTTTAGATTGATTTTCGAAGTAAATATGCAGTGCTTGTTTGAGTAATGACTTATTTACCTTTTGGCCGAAAAATTCTTTTGGCAAATTAAGACTTCCTTGTTTTTTGCCATTGGTGTCGTAAACATCGGTAGATAGCTTGGTTGTTTTTTGTTGTGTTCTTGACTGTTGTTTTTTAGCTGCTGTCTTTTTGCCATCTGTCGTTTTTGAATTGGCTTTAACTCTTGGCATCTTCATTTTCCTCCTTTTCCTTCAACTCTTTTGTCCCTTTTGTTTCTTCTTTCTCATCAGCTTTCGCTTCTTTTTCCCAACTTTCGGGTCGAGGTTCGCTCGCCTCGCCGCTCGCCTCGTCTTCGACCCGCCATTGGCGAGGTTCGCCTTCGGCGACGTGTCGAAGCGGGTGTAGCAGGCCTTCGGCGGCTGTCTGTTTTTCTTCGCTCGGTGGTGGAAGAGTATAACTTTTTACTTTTCCAGTTTTTTCAATTATTAAAAAACCATCCTTTGGGCCTGGAATTGCACCCTTAATTAAAATAATATTTTTATCTTCGTTAACTTCAATTACCTCAAGACCAGTAACAGTAAGTTTAGAGTTACCCAGATGCCCTGCCATTTTCTTTCCCTTAAAAACACGCCCCGGCGTGGTTCCCATTCCAATAGATCCAGGCGCTCTATGGCGGTCGGATTGGCCGTGAGTTTTTGGACCTCCAGCAAAACCCCACCTTTTGACGACTCCAGTAAAACCCTTACCTTTGGTAGTTCCCGTCACCTTTACTTCGTCGCCAGGTTCAAAAATGGAGACTGTTATTTTGTCTCCTAAATTAATTTTTTTGGCAACTTCTTGGTTTTGTTGGGAATTTTCTTGAGGAATTTCTGAGGTTTTTTGTTCTTTTGATGTTTCGTTTTTTAGTGTTACTTCTTTAATAAATCTTGGTGGGAATCCTGCTATTTTTAGATAGGTGTTTTCTGTTTTCTTAGATATTTTCTTTTTACCTAACCCAAGTATAATTTTTTTATCTCGTATACCGAATACAATATTTGGTTCGGCCATAACGGTAGTTACCGGTACCTGATGACCGAACTGGTTGTATACTGACGACATATTTGATTTAGTACCTAAGATCGTTTTAATCATTTTGTTCTCTTTGTGCGCCAAAAAAGCAGGACTCCTTGAGATTTCACCCTCCGAAGCTTGAATAGCGAAGGAGGGGTTTTCAGGTGTCCCACCTAAAATAGATTGTCCAATTGCTAAATTGTTATATCGTTAAATCGGTTCACCAATTCAGCAATATAACGATTCTATAATCACATCTTAATCTCAATGTCTACCCCCGCTGGTAGATCCAAATGTGTCAAACTATCTATCGACTTATTTGTAGGTTCAATAATGTCAATTAGTCTCTTGTGAGTCCTTGTTTCGAATTGTTCTCGAGCATCTTTATCGGTATGGGGACTAGTTAGAACCGTAATCTTTTCGACTTTTGTGGGTAGAGGGATTGGCCCCGATACTTTAGAGCCGGTTGTTAATGCGGTGTTAATGATGTCTTTACACGCCGCATCGATTACTCGCGCGTCATATGCTCTAAGCTTAATTCTAATTCTTCCTTTAGGCATAATTAGTTAATTTAAAGTGCAAAATTCAAAATTCTTTTACTTATGGTCGACTTTTAGTAAATCAAAATCTTCTATGCTAATTGTTGCTGATCTTCCTTTTTCAAGTGTCCATGATTCTTTCGTCCTATCATCAATTGCCTCAGGCACAAACCCTATCTCAAAGGAGCCGATTTGGATTCGTGTCCTACCCTCAATGACGTGAGTAGAAATAGTACTTGACAGATCATCCTCCTCGCATTTGATTTCTATCGTTCTCTTTATCGGCCTTCCTTTTCTCCCACCGGGCCAATTAACTGTCAATGATTCAGTTTTCCCTGGATCAACAACCATTTTTGTTCTCGACCAAGGACTGTAAAATTCAACTGGTGCCATTTTTAATATGTTCCTTTCACGAAAATGCAAAATGACTAACGACTAAGGTCATTCTTGCGAAAGCGAGAATCTGATTCTCGATCAGGTCGAGAATGACATTTGTCTATAGGAAACTAAATTGGATTTAGGGTATTGAGGATATTTCCCTGCGTCTTAAATGTTGATAGCAAGTTGTCGATTTATTTATTAATATCCTCATTGACCTTGAAAACCTCAGTTTCCTAAGTATCTAATCTTGTTTGGATCCTGAATCAAGTTCAGGATGACGCCCAACAAGTTCAGGCGTCATTGTACCAAAAAAAATCCCCCTTGATCAACTCTTGGGGGGTTGCTGCATTTTTTATGCGAGGACTTTGGCAACCACTCCGGCGCCAACCGTGTGACCGCCTTCGCGGATTGCAAACCTAAGTCCTTCTTCCAGTGCTACGGGGACAATGAGTTTAATTTTCATTTTGATGTTGTCACCAGGCATAACCATTTCTATGCCTTCGGGAAGCGTTGCTTCGCCTGTAACATCTGTGGTTCGAATGTAGAATTGTGGCCGATAGCCTGTAAAGAAAGGTGTGTGTCGTCCACCTTCTTCTTTGTTTAGAATATAAACTTCTGCTTCGAATTCTGTGTGTGGTGTAGCTGTACCTGGTTTTGCAAGAACCTGGCCACGTTCTACATCATTCTTCTCGATTCCCCTTAAAAGTACACCAACGTTGTCGCCTGCTTGACCTTGATCGAGTTCTTTTCTAAACATTTCTACACCAGTTACTGTTGTCTTTTTTGCCTGTTTTATACCTACTATTTCAATTTCTTCGTTAACTTTTACAACTCCTCTTTCAATCCTACCTGTAACTACCGTACCTCGGCCTTTGATTGAAAAAACATCCTCTATTGGCATTAAGAATGGTTTCTCTAAATCTCTTTTTGGAGTTGGGATTTTTTCATCAACTGCTGCCATTAATTCTTCTATCGCCTTAACACTTTCTGCATCACCCTCGAGAGCTTTTTTGGCAGAACCTTTAATTATTGATGCGTTTTTACCATCAAATTCGTATTTGTCGAGAAGTTCTCGAACTTCTAGTTCGACTAGATCTAAAAGTTCTTTGTCTTGAACCATATCTATTTTATTTAAAAAGACAACAATTGCCGGAACATTAACTTGGCGAGCAAGAAGAACGTGTTCTCTGGTTTGAGGCATTGGACCGTCTGGTGCACTAACAACTAAAATAGCGCCATCCATTTGGGCAGCGCCTGTAATCATATTCTTAATATAGTCTGCATGTCCCGGTGCGTCGATGTGAGCGTAGTGACGTTTTTCAGTTTCATATTCTACGTGAGTAATATTAATTGTAATTCCGCGGTCTTTTTCTTCCGGAGCGTTGTCGATTTCTTCAAAGGCTTTAGCTTTAGCCATGCCTTTATCTGCTAATACTTTGGTAATTGCTGCAGTTAGCGTTGTTTTACCGTGGTCAACGTGACCAATTGTTCCGATATTTACGTGTGGTTTGCTTCTATTAAATTTTCCTTCAGCCATAATATTACTTTTTAGGACTTTAACAAAACAAAATATCAGTTTTCTGCCACGTAAACATTTCAGGACAGACGTGACAGGCTGATATTTAGTTTTGATAGTTTATACTATTGCAATAAGAAAATGCAAGACCTAATCAACTTTCTTCTTTTTCCCCTTTGCTTTTAGCAACAATCTTATCAGTCCTTCGACTCGTTTCACTCGCTCAGGATCTAAGACAAATTTTTAGGATTCGCTTTTTTCTCCTTTAACTTTGGAGATTATCTTATCAGCTATATTCGTTGGTACCTCTTCGTAGTGGGAGGGTTCAAGGTAGACGGATCCGCGGCCTTGGGTCATTGATCTTAAGGTTGTAACGTAACCTGACATTTCGGCAAGGGGTACTAAAGCGTTAACAATTACACTGTTTCCATGATGATCAGTACCATGGACTTGGGCACGTTTGCTTGAAAGATCTCCAATTACGTCTCCCATAAAGTCTTCCGGAACTGTAACTTCGCACTTCATAATCGGCTCGAGAAGCGTAAGCTGGGCATTTTTGGCGGCATCTTCGACAGCCATAGACCCTGCAATCTTGAAGGCAATGTCCGAAGAATCAACCTCATGAAAGCTTCCATCATAAACTGTAACTTTCATGTCGACCAGTGGGTAACCTGCTAGAATTCCCTGATCCAATTTTTCTATGACACCTTTTTCAATTGACGGGATAAATTCTGAAGGAATTGCCCCACCTTTAATAGTAGAGACAAACTCGTAACCTTCTCCTCTTGGTTTTGGTTCTACTTTTAAGAAACAATGTCCATACTGCCCGCGCCCGCCTGACTGACGAATATACTTACCTTCGCCATTTGCCTCTTTTTTGATAGTTTCCCGATAAGCTACCTGAGGACGACCGACTTGAGCGTTTACAGAAAACTCACGCTTCATCCTGTCAACAATAATTTCCAGGTGGAGTTCGCCCATCCCGGAAATTATTGTCTGTCCGGTTTCCGGATCGCCTTTAATTTTGAAAGTCGGATCTTCTTCGGCCAGACGTCCAAGGGCATAACCTAATTTCTCTTGATCGGATTTTGTTTCTGGTTCGATAGCAAGCGATATGACCGGATCGGGAAATGTGATCGACTCGAGAATTAAAGGGTGTTGATCATCGCAGAGGGTATCCCCGGTGGCTGTTGATTTTAGACCGACTATTGCAATGATTTCTCCGGCATATGCCTCCTGTATTTCTTCTCTGGTATTTGCGTGCATCAGAAGTATTCTGCCGATTCTTTCTTTTTTGCTCTTAGTAGTGTTTGTGACTGAAGATCCGGATTTTAAAGTACCTGAATATACTCTCACAAATGTAAGTTTTCCAACATGAGGATCGACTTGTATTTTAAAAGCTAAGCCGCAATACGGTTCTTCTGTTACTAATTTTCGAGTCTCTTTTTCTTTGGTTTTGGGATTTTCACCTTCAACTTTTTCTATATCTTTGGGAGAAGGCAGATATTCAACAATCGCATCCAGGAGTGGTTGAACACCTTTATTTCTTAGAGAAGAACCTGCCATAACCGGAACAATTTTGTACTTGATGACCGCTCCTCTGAGGGCTTTTTTGAGTTCATCAATTTCTATTGTTTCACCGCCAAGATATTTTTCTATAAGAGTATCATCTGTTTCCGCGATTTTTTCTATGAGTTCATTTCTGTATTTTTCAACATCTGCCTTCATATCATGGGGAATATCTACTTCTTTAAATTCTTTCCCAGTACCGTCCACTCCCGTTTCCCAGACATAAGCTTTTTGTGAAAGTAGGTCGACAACACCTTTGAAATCATTTTCGGTACCAATTGGTAAATTGTAGGGAACTGCCGGAGCATTTAATTTATCACGAATTGATTTGAGAGTTGCGAAGTAATCTGCTCCTAATTTGTCCATCTTGTTAATGAAGCAAATTCTGGGTACTTTGTATTTGTCGGCTTGGCGCCAAACGGTTTCCGATTGTGATTGAACTCCTTCTTCTGCATCAAGAACAGTCACTCCTCCATCTAGTACACGCAGCGACCGTTCGACTTCGGCTGTAAAGTCAACGTGCCCCGGCGTATCGATAATGTTTATCCTGGTATCGGTATCTTTATAAGGACCGCTTTTTGCTTTCCAAAATGTTGTGACAGCTGCTGAAACAATAGTAATTCCTCTTTCTTTTTCCTGAGCCATCCAATCGGTGATGGTTGTACCTTCATCGATGTTGCCAAGTTTATAAGTTTTTCCAGTGTAAAAAAGAATTCGTTCTGTAGTTGTTGTTTTTCCGGCGTCGATATGGGCAATGATTCCGATATTTCTTATTCTATCTAATGGGTAGAGTCTTGTAGTCTTATCCTTCATTGTTGTCTCTAATTGTATTTTCTAGTCTCCTCTGATTTATTGCGGATTTGGTCGAGTGGATAAAGTCTGTTTGTTTTGTCCGCCATAATATTTAGATTTGATGGATTTGAATTGCTCGTGATTTCATTTCTTCTAAACTCAAAGGGTCTACCATCGGATGATCTTCTGGAACTTCCCAGCCTCTACCTTTTACGAAACGCACCTCGAGGGACATAATCGCCATTGCTATAATCTTTTTTACGTCAGACTTGAATTTTTGAAAAGTTTCATCGTTTTTTGCATCAATGTAGGGAAGAAGCTCAACTAATCTGATTGCGCCTAATAGTGCAACTTCTGATACAGCTTCTAGGACACTAATTGAAGGCACCTGGTCTCGATCTATTGTAATACAATATTGCTGTTGTCCAGCTTCTTTAGGCATAGTAAAATTTTTATTTGGATTTTATATTTTTGGCAGTAGTGGATATTGAGGATGGGTTCTCCAATGCCTTAATTTCTTTTTTGACTTCTTGAATCATAGCACGAAGAACAGAAATTTCTTCGTCTGCTAGCTCCCAAGCGGCATTTTCCTGCCAAGCTCCACCCGAATCTTGATAAGCTTCACCATATTTTGCAAGTGCATCTTTTAGCTTAACTTCTTCAAGATCGTGAAGCTTTACCTTTAGCTGTTTTAATTTTTGTGTGCGTGTTATTGCCATTTAAACTTAAATTCTATTACATCAGAAAATAGCTGTGGGTTTCAACGTCGACAAGCGAGGATTATATCATAAGGAATAATTATTAGGAAGCATTAACTTGACTTTGTTTAAACCAATAAAAATTCAGAGGATCCAATCCGGCTTTGCCGGACCAATTACCTATTTTCAATTGGCACTACCAGGCGAACAGCCCAAAGAGCGTGATTACCACCGTCGCGAGCCCAGCCATCGACATCCAGGCCGCGAGCAGGGTCAGCATCGCCAACGAGGGCGACGTCGGAGCCAGAAGAATTTGTCGGATTCTTAGTTCTTCCATATACCAAATCTAAACCTTGTGCAGTTGCATACTTTTTGCCAAAGAGCAGTTCATCGGTTGCGTCCCAGTGCTTAAAGACTATTTCAGTCAATGTGGCTGCTTCGCCTGGAATAATTTCAGTAACTTGTGAAAGGTTTAGCCTTTGGCGAAGATCTTGTGCATCCTGTGCCACTCGTTCCTCCTGTTTTGTAACACTCTTGTCAAAGCTGTTTGGTACAAAAAACTTGTCGGGATCAGGGTATACGGCTACTTGTATTCTTCTTGATGGTTTAGCGGTTAACATTTCACCTGCATCAACCATATAACCGAATAAAGGTTTACTTTTTGCTTTTTGAGCCTCTATTTGAGAAGAAATTGTTTCCTCTTGAAGCTCAAAGATCACAGCGCCGTCATTTATTAACGCTTCTTTTTCTTCCTGTGTGAAGCTTTCCCGCAAGATTAACTGTTCCAAATTTCGGTCAAATTCGTGGCTAATTCCCATATGAAGTATGAAGGGACGGTCCTTGAAAAGCCTCATGCAATAGGCTAAAATTAACATACATTCTATGCCTAGAGGCGCACGGTTCGTATTCACAGATGCTTTCTATCACGTCTTTAATAGGGGCATCAACAAACAACCTATTTTTATTTCAGAACCTGATTATCAATTCTTTTTAAGAAAACTTAATGACTTAAAAAACAAGTACGACCATTCTCTTTATGCTTTTTGTCTAATGCCAAACCATTTCCATATTTCGATTCAGACGCGCAAAGTTCCAATCTCAAAGATAATGGCGTCCTTGGGAACAAGTTATTCAATGTATTTCAATCGAAAATATGAACACTTCGGACCTGTGTTTCAAAACAGATTTAAAAGTATCCTCATTGAAAATGATTCATATTTCTTAAAACTTTCCCAGTATATCTACCTAAATCCGGTTAAAGCTAACTTAGCCAAAAATCCATTAGATTACAAATACAGCAGTATCAGAGAAGCTCTTGGTAAAGAACAACTCCATTTCCTTGATAAAAATATCATTAGATTGATTGGGAAAACTGAAAACTCAAGGAAGGAATATGAGAAATTTATCATTAACGGAATTTCAGAGGATTTGAGTGCTATTGAAAAATTATTTGAGAAGGAAGAGGCTGTAATGGGGAACGTTAAATTTGCTACATATGCACAAAAGAAATATATGAGGGCTAAAACTAAATAAAATTGCTTGATTTAGGTTGATATAACAACTTTTTCAAGGACCGTCCCTTTTAGGCATTTTAGGCAGCAAAACTTGTATTACAAGCTACTTTGTTACCCTGTCGCTAATTTCCTCCACCCAATTATTGTAACTAGGATCTGAATGTGTTGGGCTACCAATTCCCTTTGATGGATCTTCAACAACAATATAGGAATCAGATAGAGCTTTATGCCCTTGTCTTATAAGTTCCTCATTGGAACCTTTAACAAATACTAATCCAAATTCGTGTAACCTAATCGAATCAAATAGATCTAAACCTTCTGTCTTAATTTTATTTGGTATCCTCACATAAATTAATCCTTTAAATCTGAATTCACGTGCATTTGGGTCAACCGGTTCTTCTATGTAAAAATCTTTTGTGTTAACTTCAACTACTTCTCTCTGGCCGTTTCTGTCATGAGAATGCAATCTATATAATTTTCTTGGCTTTAACTGATCGAAGCTTGTAACCCTTCGGGATTCTACTTTGGTTTCCTCGGCTTTAGTTTCTGACATTGGATAATTACCATCTAAAGTGGGCAAACGCCTTATTCGCTTCTGCCATTCTGTGCATTTCTGCTTTTTTGGAAACTGCTCCGCCTTCACCATTGGCAGCGTCCAGTATTTCTTGTGAAAGTTTGGTTATCATAACTGGTTTATTTTTTGGCCGATCTTTTACTTCTGGTAGTTGGCGATTTCGGGCTGCTGTAATAAGCCAATTTAGAGCAAGAGCTTGGCGACGAGGTCCTCTAACCTCCATCGGCACCATATAAGAAGCACCACCTACACGCCTAGGTCTTACTTCCATTTTAGGGGTAGCATTTTCTACAGCCTTTTCAAAAGTTTGCAGTGGGTCTTTGCCGCCGGCCCGAATATTATTGAAAGATTCATAAACTATAGTTTGAGCAATGGTTTTTTTGCCCTGTTTCAAAACTTTGTTAATAAGTTTTGCAACTAATAGATTTTGATAAAGAGGATCTGGGGAAGTTTTTCTTCTTTCAACTTTACCTGTTCTTGGCATTATGATTCTCCTCCCGCTAATTCTTGTTTAGGCTGATCTTGAGTTGCAACAGAAGCTCCTGCAGATACTGCTGCTTGAGTTGTACTTACCGCTCCAGATTTTTTAGTTCCATATAGTGATCTGCCTTGCTTTCTATTTGCAACACCGGTAGTGTCGTATTTACCGCGAACAATGTGATATTTCACTCCCGGTAAATCTTGGACTCTTCCCCCACGTACCATTACAATAGAATGTTCCGCAAGCTCATGACCCATACCAGGAATGTACGCTGTAACCTCCTGTTTGTTTGACAGTCGAACTCGAGCAACTTTTCGAAGTGCAGAATTTGGTTTCTTGGGAGTCATTGTTTTTACAATTACACAAACTCCTCTTTTTTGAGGTGATGGGTAAAAAACATATCGATTAGTGTTTGTATTGAAAGCTCGGCGAAGAGCCGTGGCTTTAATACGTTTTTCTTTCGATTTTCTGCCGTATCTTACTAATTGATTTACTGTTGGCATAACTACTTTAAGGAGACAACCTACGGTTTTCTCCTTAATATTCCTCTTTCCCTTATAGGAAAAATTTGAACAAGCAAAGCTAGATTCAAATTAAATTAGATCGACGAATTATATCAACCATTTTATGAAGTGTCGAGTTTTGCTAATTCTTTATAGTAGCTCTTTGTTCGCTGGTTGGGATCAATCTTCCAATAATAACATTCTCTTTGAGACCTAATAGCCTGTCTATTTTACCCTCTATAGCAGCATCTGTGAGAATTCTGGTAGTTTCTTGGAATGAAGCAGCAGATAGAAAGCTTTCTGTGTAAAGTGCAGTCCTTGTAATACCCAAGAGAATTACCTGAGCTGTTGCAGGTTCTCCACCTTCTGCCATTACTTTAGCATTTTCTTCTTGAAAACGATTCTTATCAATTAATTCACCAGGTAGAAGTACTGTATCGCCAGAAGTTTCTACTTTCACTTTTTCACTCATTTTCTTGACAATCACTTCGAAATGCTTGTCGTTAATAGCTACCCCCTGGCTTTCGTATACTTCTTGACAACCATTGGTTATGTATTTTTGAGCAGCTCTTAAACCTGAAATTGATAGAACTTCTTTGACATCCAAATATCCTGTTGAAAGAGGCGTCCCCGCTACAATAAGTTGGCCATCTTCAACAGAAAACTCGGCTGTTGGTGGAATAGAATATTCTTTTTCGACTTGAGGTTTTAGATTTGTGCTCTTAACTTTGACAACAATTTCGTCAGCTTTCTCTTCGATTTTTACTTTCCCCGAAATTTCCGAAATTTGAGCAATATATTTCGGAGTCCTTGCTTCAAATAGCTCTTCGACTCTAGGTAGCCCCTGAGTAATATCTAGACCTACAATTCCACCTGTATGAAATGTTCTCATGGTGAGCTGGGTGCCTGGTTCTCCAATAGATTGAGCTGCAATGACTCCAACTGGGGTACCAATAGAAACAAGCTCTCTGCTAACCAGATCTCTCCCGTAACACAGGGCACACAAACCGTATCTGGCTTCACAGATGAGAGGTGATCTGATATTTACTTCTTCTACATTTGCCTCGTCGATTGCTTTAACGTGTTCTTCTTCTAAAAGAGTATTCGCTTTTACTAATAATTTTTTACCCTTAGGTGATTTAATATCGTCAGCAACAACTCTTCCGAATAATCTTAAAGTAAACGGCATTTGTCGCTTATCTGATTTTGAAACAACGATACTTTCTTTAGTACCACAATCTTTAAGCCTAATAATGGCATCATGTGCAACATCAACTAATCTTCTTGTTAGATAACCAGATTCTGCAGTTTTAATAGCTCTGTCTGCAAGACCTTTTCTCGCACCACGAGCGCTTGTAAAGTATTCAAAAACTGAAAGACCCTCTCTGAAGTTAGACTTAATAGGAAGTGGAACAATTTGCCCCGAAGGATCGGTGACTAATCCTCTCATTGCTGAAAGTTGCTTTATCTGTTCAGCAGTTGCCCTAGAACCACCTGAATCGGAAATAATTTTTATCGAATTATCTTCTCTTAAACTCCTCCATGTTAAATCGGCAAGCTCATTGGTAACAGACAACCAAACTTCCTGCGAAAGCCTCTTTTGTTCATCTTTAGTGATCAAACCGACGCTGAAATTCTTCTCTATTCCTTCGACTTCTTTATCTGCTTTTTGAATAATCTTCTCCTTATCGTCAACAATCATACAATCAAAAACCGAAACAGAAAGCCCTGAGTGTGTCGCACCTTCAAAACCTAACTCTTTAAGTCGGTCTATAAGATCCGTGACTTCTTCTTCCGGGAATTTATCAATAGCAACATTAATGAGCTGTTTTATCCTCCCGGCAGAAATTGTTTCATTGATAAATCGCATACTTTGGGGCAGTTGTTTGTTAAACAAAACTCTTCCCGTAGTTGTTAAAATTACTTTTTTACCAATAAACACGTTGATCTTTTGTCTCAGAGCAATTTTCTCAGTGTTTAAGGCCAATAACACTTCATCTTCATCTGCAAAGATGCTATCGTAATCGGGAAGCTTCTCGTCTATTGAGGTTAAGTAATAAGCACCTAGGGCCATTTCCTTGTTTGGTAAAGTAATTGGTGAACCGTCGGATGGTCTTACTAAATTCCTTGCAGCCAACATCAATCTATGTGCTTCTTCCTTAGATTTTTCTGAAAGAGGAACATGCACTGCCATTTGGTCGCCGTCAAAATCAGCATTGAACCCGGCACAAATACATGGGTGAATTCGTATGGCATTGCCTTCAATTAATATTGGGTAAAATGCTTGGATACCTAATCTATGCAATGTGGGGGCGCGATTCAAAAGAATTGGGTGGTTTTTGGTTATCTCATCTAAAATATCCCATACTTCACTACTTCTTCGCTCCAAGTAATGTTTGGCGCTTTTAACATTTGGTGCATATCCCCGTGCAATTATTTCTCTTAGAATAAAAGGTTTAAACATTTCGAGTGCCATTTCTTTAGGAATACCAGCTTGGTTTAAGCGGAGTTCCGGACCGACTACTATAACTGACCTACCAGAATAATCAACTCTTTTACCTAAAAGATTCTGCCTAAATCTACCTTGCTTGCCGCGAAGCATATCAGAAAGTGATCTGAGCTCTTGTGAAGCACGAGTAGTTTTTACTCTTTGCGAATCAATGAGCGCATCCACTGCCTCCTGAAGCATGCGTTTTTCATTTCTAAGAATAATATCCGGAGCACCAAGTTCAATTAATTTCTTGAGTCGGTTATTTCTATTAATTACTCTTCTGTAAAGATCGTTTAAGTCGGATGTTGCAAATCTACCACCTGAAAGCTGCACCATAGGTCTTAAATCCGGCGGTAGTACTGGTAGAATTTTAATAATCATCCAGTTTGGTGAAAGCTCGGCTTTTCTCATACCCTCAACAACTCTCAATCTTTTAGTCGCCTTGATATGTTTTTGGCCGGTTGAACTGGCGATTTCTTCTCTTAGTGTAAGTGCCAATTTGGAGAGATCAAATTTTTCTAGTGCTTTTAGAACTGTCTCTGCTCCCATGCCGACTTTAAGAAATGATTCAGCGTTGTAATCATATAATTTTAGATATTCCTCTTCGCTTAGAAGATCAAATACTTTAACAGATTTGACCATATCCATAATGTTTTTGTATATTTCTTCTAATCGTGATATCTCCCGAGAAGATTCTTCCCTAAGATGAGCTTGCCTTTGTCTCATATTAAGCTGTAATTCTTCGATCTTAATATCTGTTTGCTCTTTTACTTTTCCTTTGGACTTCATCTGTGTGACTTCTTTTTTGGTTGCTTTTTCTTCTTCATCTAATTTTTGTTTTAGTAAAACTTGCTGTTCTTTACGTTTTTTCTCGAGTTCTGCTTGTAATTTTTTGAGAACGTCTTTTTTCTTTTCGTCGTCAACCTCAATTATCAAATATGATGCAAAGTAAACTACTGCATCCAAACTTCTTGGAGAAATATCGAGTAGTAAGCCTAGTTTAGAAGGACTTCCTTTGAAGAACCAGCTATGGACTACCGGAGCAGCAAGCGTAATATGCCCCATCCTTTCTCTTCTTACACGTGATTGTGTAACCTCAACGCCACACTTATCACAAATTATGCCTCTGTATCTAATTCTTTTGTATTTTCCGCAGTAGCATTCCCAATCTTTAGTCGGACCAAAGATTCTCTCATCGAACAGTCCATCTTTTTCCGGTTTTAATGTTCGGTAGTTAATCGTTTCTGGTTTAGTAACTTCTCCAAATGACCATGTTTTAATGTCGTCTTGCGAAGCAAGTGTTAGTTTTAAGGAATCAAAGTCGATTAATTCGTTCATGTTGTTGAAACTTCCTCTATTTCCATTAGTGAATTACCTTTTGCAATCTCAGACTCTAGCGGAATTATTTTTTCTCCCGAAATTTCAGCAAGTTCATGAGCTGCTTTAGATACCGCTTCTTCTTTCGGCTCGACCTTTTGTTCTTCTGCCGTTTTAGCACCAAGAGTTGCAACATTGAGACTTAAACTGTTGAGTTCTTTAACTAGTACTTTGAATGATTCTGGGATGAGCGCTTGAGGAATTTCTTCATCTTTAATAATTGCCTCAAATGCTTTCGCTCTACCAACAACATCGTCCGATTTAATAGTCAACATCTCTTGAAGAGTATAGGCTGCACCGTAAGCTTCAAGAGCCCAAACTTCCATTTCCCCAAGCCTTTGGCCACCCATTTGAGCTTTTCCACCTAGTGGTTGTTGGGTAATAAGTGAATACGGACCCGTTGAGCGAGCATGAGTCTTATCTTCAACCATATGAATTAGTTTCAAAATATACGCTTTGCCAATTACAATTGGTCTGTCAAACTCTAAACCAGTACGCCCATCGCACAGGGTAGTCCTTCCATCGGTTGGAAGACCTGCTTTTTTTAGTTCGCTGTCAATTCTCTCTTCGTCCACGTGTTCAAAAACAGGCAAGGCAACTTTGTAGTTTAGTTTTTCTGCGGCCCAACCCAAATGTGTTTCAAGAAGCTGCCCTAAATTCATTCTTGATAAAACTGAGAGAGGACTAATAATTATGTCGATCGGAGTTCCATCTTCCATATATGGCATATCGGCTGCCGGAACTATTTTGGAAATTACACCTTTGTTACCGTGGCGACCTGCTAATTTGTCTCCAACAACAACTTTGCGCATTTGCGCAACTTTGACAATTATTTTCTTGAGTGCTCCATGTTCTAATTCGTCACCTTTATCTCGAGCTAGAATTTTTATATCAATTACTGTCCCTTTTTCTCCATGAGGAACTCTAAGTGATGTATCCCTTACTTCCCTGGCTTTTTCGCCGAAAATTGTTCTCAATAATCTTTCTTCTGCGGTTAGTTCTGTTTCACCTTTTGGAGCAATCTTACCCACTAGAATATCGTTTGGACCTACATCTGCTCCCATAACAACAATTCCATTTTCATCAAGATTTGCCAGATCTTCTTCTGAAACATTTGGGATATCCCTGGTTGTTTCTTCCGGTCCTAATTTAGTTTCAACTACCGATGTTTCATATTCCTCTATGTGGATGGAAGTAAGAGTATCTTTTCTAACGAGTCTGTCGGAAATGACAATAGCGTCCTCATAACCAAGACCATCAAAACTCATATATGCAATATTCAGGTTTTTGCCTAGAGAAAGTTCCCCCCCATCTGTTGCGGTACCGTCAGCTAATATATCGCCTTTTTTAAATTTTTGACTCATTTCTACTTTTGGTCTTTGGCTGTAGCAAGTGCTTTGAGGTGATCTGGAGAATTTTTGAATAGGTACAGTTACAGTTTTACTCGGAGATTTTCCATTAGCTTTAGTTTTAAAAATAATTTTCTTACTGTCTACATAAGTAACAGTGCCATCTTCCGGCGCTAGTACTGCTCTACCCATATTCGTACCAACTACTTCCTCCATACCAGTACCTACGATGGGAGATTCCGGTAAAAGAAGGGGGACTGCTTGACACTGCATGTGAGTACCCATTAAAGCTCGGTTTGCCTCATCATGTGCCAAAAATGGAATTAGTGATGCCGATGTACCCACTACTTGACGCGGAACAACATCTATAAAATTAACTTCGTTGCTTGAAGCTGTTGTAAATTCCCCTTTATTTCTTACCGGCACACGATCATCGACAAAATAACCTTTATCATCAAGAGGAACTTGAGCATGAGTAATTGCATATTCCTCTTCGTCGTCTGCTGTTAAATATACAATTTCATCTGTTACTCTGGCTTTGCCACCTTTTTCCTTTACCACTGTTCTATAGGGTGCTTCTAAAAATCCGTGATCGTTTACTCTACAATACAAAGACATGTAAGTAACTAACCCAATATTTGGGCCTTCCGGTGAGCGGATTGGACAAATTCGGGAGTATTGAGAATGATTAATGTCTCTAATAGAAAATGCTGCTCTCTCTCTTGCGATTCCACCAGTACCCATTACTGTTAATCTTCTTAAATTGTCCACTTCGGAAAGTGGGTTTGTTTGATCTAAAATTGTGGAAAGTTGCGAGGAGCGAAAAAATTCATTGATTGCAGAAATAATTGGCCGGGCATTGATAAGAGTTGTTGGAGAAGGTATATCTTCTTCTATTGGTGTCAGACTCATTCTTTCTTTAATAACTCTTTCAATTCTGAGTATTCCGATTCTGAATGCATTTTGAGCAACGAGTTCACCTACTCTCCTGAGACGACGATTACCGAGATGATCAATGTCATCGAGCCTACCGTTACCGGCTATTAATTCGAAAAGATAAGCAATAGAAGAGACAAAATCCCAGGTTGTCAGTACTTGGCTAGTTTTATTTTCTTCGCTCTCAGAAAGTTTTTCTTTTAGCCTTTTCAGCCGTTTTTGGATTTTGTACCTACCAACTTTACCCAACGAATATCTTCTTGGATTAAAGAACATATTTTCTATTAAGGCTTTGGCATTGTCTAATATGACATGATCACCTGGCCTCATTCTTCGATAAATTTCCAGCAGCGCTTCTTCTTGAGATTCGGTTGTGTCTTTTTCTAGGGTGTTGTTTAAAAGTTTTTGGGAGTTTTCGTTGAGGATTGGTTTGAAGAGTTCAAGAATTTGTTCGGTTTCGGAAAAACCTATTGCACGCAAAAATGTGCTGACCGGAAACTTTCTTCGTCTGTCTATTTTGACGGTGATGATATCATTTTTTGTGATAGCAAACTCTAACCAAGAACCTCGGAGTGGACGGATTTCACAACTGTAAAGCATTTTCCCCGAAGAAGGATCAATTTCTGCAGAATAATAAGCGCCCGGGGCTCGTACCAACTGAGTAACAACAGCTCTTTCAATACCGTTGATTATGAACGCTCCTTTTTTGAGCATGATAGGTAAATCGCACAAAAATACTTCCTGCGAATTTTTAACACCAGTTTGTTTATTGATAACTGTTGCTTCTACTTTTAGGGAAGCATCGTAAGTGACACCTTTTTTCAGAGCCTCTTCCGGAGTGTGTTTAGGTTTGCCGATGCTATATTTTCCGAAAACTAGTGTGTAATTTTTGCCAGTGAAATCGTCAATTGGAGAAACTTCATCTAAGACTTCTTGGATACCATTTTCCAAGAAATCATCGAATGAATCCCTCTGAATTTTAACCAGATCAAGGGATGGAAGATTTGTGCTTTTTATTTGTCCCCAATAGGTTCGATTAGCCACAGGATTTTGCTCGTTTTATATAAATAAACAGACTCTTGTGCCAATGGTAGCAAAGAGCGAAAAGGGATACCCCTGAAGACTGGCAAGGCGTCTATTTAAATCTAGTTGTTGGGATTATCCACCAAGAAATTCGATTACACAACAAAAAGATGAAGGTACAAAAGTACCCCATCTTATGGGTTATGTAGTCTATTTTATATCATTTGGGCTGGCATTTGTCAATATTTGTACTAAAGAATATATTTCTGGACGTTTAGATTGTGTTCTTGAATTGTTTTTGCATAATGGATGTTCCCTTCAGAGTCGTGGAGATAATAAAAGAACTCCGTGTCTTGGGGATTTGCTGCCGCTTGAATCGAATCAAAACCAGGGCTAGCAATTGGGCCTGGTGGTAAACCGGCCGTGCGATACGTGTTGTAATTTGAGCGAACTTGTTGATAGTCAAGTTGGGTTATTTGCGGCCACCAAGTCTTATTTGATTCATCAAAACCTTTAGCGTATTGGACGGTTGCGTCAACTTGCAAAGCTGTACCGGAGTTTAATCTGTTCATTAAAATTCCCGCAATTGTTGGTTTTTCATCGCTTGTGTTTGCTTCTCTTTCGATAAGCGAGGCTAGAGTGATTAATTGATTTTCTGTTAAACCGTTTTTGCGGCCGCTTGCAAATACTTCCGCATCTACTTTTTCGTCAAAAGTATTTCGCAGGAGAGCTACAATATCGCTTGCTGTTGCATCTTTGGGAATTAAATATGTGTCCGGGAACATGTAACCTTCTTCTGCAAGCTCAATGTAATCAACTACATTAAACTGATAAAGATCATTAGATTCAAAATTTAGAGCTTTTTCAATGCTTGCTGCTTGCTCTTCAATTCTCAAACCTTCTGGGAAAGTAATCCAAACATCAATTACACCATGAGTCAACTCGTCGGCAATTTCACGGGATGACATTGATGGAGAAAGACGAAAATCTCCTGCCTGGATATTTTTACCAATCCCCATACGTGAGACTAAAAACCTAAAGGCGAGAGGGTTCTTAATTAAATTGTCTTGCTTTAAATCTTGGGCGATTTCAATAACAGGTGTTCTGGGTGCAATTACAAAAATTTTTTCATCTTTGGAATTTGGCACAGCTGGTTTTAGTAAAAATTTATAATAAATATTGGTAATAACTGGAGTAACTATTAGTAAAACAAAAAGAATTGCAAAAATAACTAATCTTTTTTTGTTTGCTAACATTAGATTATCTCTTTTTGGAGTGCTCTGCGGTATCTCCCGTTTCTTTTGTCGAATATAAAAATTCTGCCGCAAGAACATATAACTTGTTGTCTGTTGTCTCTTCGATCATTCTTTATGGCTAAAGTTAAACTTTTCCCACAACCTACACACTTCCCTTGAAGTAAAATCCATGCTTGCACCGGTGCGAAAATTTTCTTAATCATTTACTGTCTAAATAACTTTGTAAAATTAAACTGGCTGCCACTTCGTGTTCTTTTTCGCGTCGCTTCTGTCTTGGCACACCGAGTTTAACCATTATAGATATTGCTTGTCTAGTTGTTAGGGTTTCGTCCCACATTACAGTTTTTAGATTAGAGTTTTTATTTTCTAACATCTCACGAAACTTTTCAAAATAGATTTTATTTTTACCCTCAACGTAGCCAATTATCACTGTATCCACCTGGTTTTGATCACAAAACAAAATTACTTTTGAAACTGCTTCTGTTAAAGATTTGTGAGTAATAGTTGAGTGAGAAGTTGCTAGTTCGCCTTCGGATATTGCAAGGCCTGTTGTTTTTTGACCTAAATCAATTCCAAGAATCATGAGGATATTGTTGATGAGGATTAACTTTTTGTCAAATTTAAATAATTATAAGTATAATTAGCGATAAAAAATGGCTACTGGTGAACAACTTACATATGCAGATATATATAATGAAAATCCTGAAGTATTAGATGAAGATCCGGAATTTTTGCTGGATTTATTCCAAGATGCGGTAAATAAATGCAAAGAAACAGGACAACCTGTAACTTTAAAAAATGTTTTTTATCAAACAAAGGTGGCTTTATTTGCGATGGATAGACAAGAATATCACCAGCACTATCCCTTGGTATTATCACTTACAGAGCCTTCTATAGAAATTCTTCGCTGGTTTCCACCGTTAGCAGAAAAGTTGAGGATTGAATTTGATTTAAAACCTCTTTGGGAATACGTTGTGCCAAGTGTAACTTTGGCTTTTAACATTCACTTATGGAATTCTGCTCATAACATAATTGAGAGTGTTCCTGAACTTGCCAAGAGATTAAAAGCAAAAGAAGAAAAGCCGCCGATGACTTTGTTGGATTATGGCGATGAAAGAGGTTTAGTTGCAGTTATTATTGACGAAGAATCTGGCGTCGTAATTAAGAGAACATTACATGATGGAGAAGAAAGTATTGCTAAAAAAGTTGCCGGAATTGTTGGACCAGAAGTTATTGAAAGTAATAATAATTGGATTGTAGAGAAATTTATAGGTGGTATAGCTGCTGAAGAATTAGCAATTGAACACCCAGATATTGTTGGAGCTGCTTTTGGTGTGGCACTTCGAAAAACCCATTTCTTAGATCTGGCATACCTTGATAGATTTGACAGAAGGCATTTATTAATTGACCCTAAAACAAATAAGGTTAGCCTCGTAGACTGGAGTAGTGCTAAGGAAAATGGTAATCAATTTGAAGACATTAGAAACGCAGTAGCTACTATGAAAAAATGGTTTGCTTCTGATCAACAATATCTACTTGTTGCACTAAAGAACTTCAGAACAACATATAGGGGTTTATAAACTTAGAGTCAATGCCAAGAATCATCAAGGTATTGTTGATGAGGATTAACTTTTTGTCAACTTGAAGTCAGCTCTCTTAACTTTTCAACTGGGTCAGGAGCTTTTAAAATTGACGTCCCTACCAAAACACCTTTTGCTCCAGCTTGTCTTGCTTTCTCAACATCTTCCCTTGATTTAATGCTGGAAAAAAGTAACGCTATTCGACCACTCGGTATCTGGCTCAAAACTTCTAAAGCCAGAAAAGGATTCTCTTGCAAAGTATCTAAATTGCGCGAATTTACACCAATGATATTTGCTCCAGCCATAAGAGCTTCAGCTCTTTCCCGATTGTCATGGACTTCCACCACAGGTGTAAGACCAAGAGCTTTTGAAAAGTTAATCATTGCTTTCAAATCTACATTTTGTCTCCTTAAGGCTGTAACTATTAAAAGCACTGCGTCGGCTCCCCTTTGTTGGGCATCTACTAGCTGATCTGCGCTAATGACAAAATCTTTCCAAAGCATCGGTAATTTTGTCGCTTCGCGAATTTGCAAAAATAATTCAGGACTACCTCCAAAATATTTTTTATCCGTAAGAACTGAAATAGCTCCTGCTCCTCCTTGCTGAAATTTTTGTACTAAATTGACGGGGTTTTCATCAATTAGTTTACCTGCTGAAGGAGATTTTGGTTTTATCTCTGCAATTACGACGGGCCAATCGGCATCTCTAAACATTTCTATAAAACTGCTAGGTTTTTCCGGATACCTTAGAGCAATCTCTTTTCTCTTGTTAGCAAGAATTTCTTCGAGAACACGTCTGGGACTTTCGTTACCTTGAGGTACTTCGTGGGTCATAAAGTGCGAATGTCATTCTACTATGATTTAGTGAAAATGCAAATTGGGCGATTTTCGGACATGATTATGCACATGGAAACCGTAACCCATATTAAGCTAGTTATTACAACTAACCGCTTGATATTGGTTCCGGGGGGGGACGCAGGTCATGAGAGTTAGGTTTTTGTAAGTTTTTTGAAATCCTTATCGAAGCTAAAAATTTTTGCTCCAGAAATTTGCGCCTTTGCGATGATGAAACAATCTACAAAGTCTATAGAATTATTTTCATAAATACCAACGGCCATATTGAAAATCTCCCAATCCTCTACGTTCAAATAGTTGGTAGAGAGTAGATCTTCGATCGTTTTAATTATTTGCTCCTTGTCGAAATCGTAAAATTTATTCAAATTGAAAACTATTTCGAAGATGACTATTTGCGGTACTATTAATTGGATGTTTTTTAACTTTGCTTGGGTAAAAAACTTTTTGGATATCAAATATTGACCTTCTATGTCACGCAGGATATATCTTAGTAAAATATTCGTATCGATTATAATCTGCGCCATTATTTACTTTGGGCAGATTTTGTCTTTGGCGGGGTAAAAATATGAGGCGATGTTTCTTGGAATCCAAGTTGTTTGAGAGCTTTTTTGGATATACCCTTGTTTGCGCGGTGTGCCAAATAATTTTCAAATGCTTCCCTGCCTTGATAAGCCTTAATATTTTTAGGGGCTTTGAGAGAACCAGCTAATTCTAAAATGTCTTTTATTGGCTCCATAAGAATCTTGCCGTTTTCCTCGGTTATAATGACCCTTTTTCTTTTATCCAATTTTAACTTTTTTCTTATTTTAGCGGGAATGCTAACCTGACCTTGGGAAGTAACACTTGCAAAATGCATGTATTAAATTTAACATTTTACATTAAATTTGTCAAATTGCATTAAATTTATGAAAACGCATTATATTAAACTCGTGATGACAACCAATCGCTTGATATTTGTGCCGGGTGGTACGCAGGTCATAAGAGTCAGGTTTTTGGCATTTTCGCTAATCGGTGCTAACACCGAAAGATCTTTTGGGTTTACGACTTTTGAGTATTGGACTATGTACTGATATTGTTTTCCGTCTCTTGCCACATTAACCTTGTCACCAATTTCTAAATCGGAGAGCTTGGTGAAAATTGCATTGTAGTTTTCCGGATCGCTAAATTGGGGCAGTACCGAATGGCCGGTAATGAAAGAGTTGCCGACTTCTCCGGGGAGAGCTGTTCCTGGAAAATGAGATAGGTTTTTGCGAAAATCGAGACTATCAACTTTTGCAATAGCATTATTAATATTGAGTTTAGGAATAGAAACTGAAAATTCTTTAGAACGGTTCTCATCATTCGGATCATTCTCTGATAAATTTGTGGGGATAAAATAAGAGAACCCATCGGCATCTTGAACTACTTGAATATTTTCTAAATTGGGGCTTTTTGCGGAAAGCACTCTTGCTTGGGGAATAGGAGCATCATCGAACCCGCCAGAAAGCCTTGGAAGAGTACTCATTTGCCAAACGAAAAAAGGCCAAGTTGCGAATAAAACTGCTCCTAAGCCAATAATCGAAATCAGAGCAAAAAAGTATCTATCTCTGCTTTTTATTTCAGAGTTGTAACTAATGGGGGGATCCTTGGAATAAATTTCCAGTGACATCTCTCTACGTTTCGACCTTAAATGTAATTTTCTCTTTGTTAATCGGTAACGTACTTGCAAAGAAAAAACTCGGTGAGAAGTTTACGCTGACATCAGAAACTTCTGGTAGACTTTTAATTATTTCGCGTGTTTTCTTCACACTTTTGCCAGCAATTTTTTCTTTAAGATCATTTTCTTCGAATTTAGGTACAAATTTTGCTTCAAAATTTCCTGTGAGATTTAAACCCCTAGATGTAATTGCGGCATCAACGCTTAATAATCTGATGTCGTCTGCTTTTGCCTCTAGGTTTTGGGGTGCATCTTCCTTAACATTTTCTGCAAGCAATTTTTTAAGATCATCGTCGCTATATGCTATGGCTGTTGCTTCAACTCCCATATCGAGGTTCACAAGAGACGCCTCTTTATCAACTTCATGGTCAAAAACTCGTTTGGTTACTTCGATATCTATGCTACTTTCGGAAAATGTTTTACCGGCCAGTTTTTCTTTAAGGTTAGAAATTGCATTTTCCTCTAGGGTCTCAAGCAAAGATTCTTCTAATTTATCCAAATCTTCTTGTGAAACAACGGTCACTTCTTTTTCATCTCCACCTGAAAATGAATTCTCATTAGTTCCGGAGTAAAGAAGCTCATCGAATTCTTGGAACGTAAAATCTGTTCCTGCACCCACGTTGCCTTCAGATCCGAAGTCGACTGCAATAACAGCTATATTGGATTCTCCTGGGGTCGAAGCACTTCGTGAAGCTACAGAAATATCTCCATCTAGTTCAAACTTAATACCGTTTTTTGAAATAATAACTGTCCCTGGAGAAAAAGTTGTCTCTGATGTTGTCCAATTGAAAATAGTTACTTCGCCCTTGGCCGGTTCACCCAGTTCTTTAGTTCCAGTAGCTACCGCTTTGCGACTCCCAGTAGCCGCGCCTATTATTTCTTGTCCGCCAATTTGTTGTTTTGAAAAATCTGATGATGCTCCTTTAATTACATTTACATCGAAACTTTCCTCTTGAGACTGCGCATTGACTTTGATTACTACTTCTGCACTAGTGAGTGTTCTACCTGCCATAAACACCCCCACTAACCCCAAAACCATAAGTATAGCAATACCCATACCTAACTTTTTAGCGACCCCCGGACCTTTAAAAATATTTGTTAATTTAGAGAACCAACCCAACGTTGCAATATTTTCAATGAGACTCCCCTTTTCTTTTTTAGGTGACTCATGCATTACTGCAGTAGGTTCTGCTTGTTTAACATTTTGGTCAACTTCGACCGCTAGGTCTTCCTGTGTTTCGTGATGAGTAGTTTCCTTCTCTGCTGGTTGCGTCTCTTCATTTTTCTTGAGGATATCCTCGTCTTCTATAAATCCAAGTTCGCCAGTCTCTGAAGATAATTTTTTCTCGGCAATATCGCCAAGTTTAACAATTGGAGCTGTAGCCGTTGGCGCCTGAGACAATTCGTGGCCTAAAAAATCTGTTGCTTGCGCAAAAGCAACAGATTTTGAAACATCCCTATTTTTTAAAAACTCGACTTTCGGTTTGTGAATAAAAGTACCACTCCACTCGTGTTTCTGTATCTCTTCTGCTAACCGGGAATCATCTGGGATACCAAAAACAATTATTTTTAGCGGAAGATCTTTTTCATCTCCTAATTGTTTAACTAACTCTGATATTTTTTCGAAAGTAGGTTTGCTCCTTGATTCTAGCGTCTTTTCGACCTCGTTGTTTTTAAGTAAATGGACCTCAGAAGAATCATTAAAAGCTCCAATTAATACAGCATGAGGTGTAACTCCTTCTTCATATTTCAAATAGTTTTTAATAGATGATGCTAGCGGTACAAATGCTTGGGAGTCTAGCTCGAGCTCTTGAGAAAGTTTTTTTAAAAGTTTTATTGCGTCTTTTTTAATTTTCCCATCGTCAAACCAACTGCTAGAAAGACCAAACACAACTTGCGAAACGTCGCTTTTTGCCTTCTCGGCAGCAGCATCTATCGCTATAGCTGATTGGTGAATAATGCTATCAATGTTTTGAAAAGATTTTCTTGAAAATCCTAAAACTTCAACCTTTTCTCCTTCAAGTGCCCAAATAGTAGCCAGGACCCTGTCGGGAGTTAACGAGAGAGAAAGAAAGTTGTTTTCTTCTTCAGACTCTTTTTTTATAAATCGGCCAACAATATCGGCTATAGCCATGGACTATCAGTAAATTTTAGCAATTGTAAGGCTTTAATGTCTAAACTTGGGAATCTATTCTATAGGTACTTGGGGTGAAACTTCTTCTGAATCCCCTTCGATATCAGCGGGTGATGTTGCTTCGGGTGTTCCCTCTGGTAAATTACCAAATCCCCCTTCGGTTCTAGGAGAAGGTGAAGATGGAAGCTCTAAAGGAGAAGTATCGCCAGTTACATTATTTTCTACAGTTTGTCCTCTATTGAGGATAAAATACCAAGCTACTGCAGCGAGTATTGCTACCAGTATAAACACTGCAACTACAATAATAAGGGATTTCATTTTCCCCGAATTTGATTCTCCTCCTGACTGATCTCCTGATGGTTGAGTACCTACCGGACTAGGACCTGAAGTAGGTGCAGCTCCTGACGGTGGAGGTGGCGGGGGTGTAAACGGAGTGGGATCTGGTTGCTGTTCGGTAGATGGTAAAGGTGCTACGGGTTCGGGTGGAACATCAGCATCGGGCTTTCCTGCCAGATTTGTCCCTGTAGCTGCGGCTACGGTTGACTGCAAATCTGATTGTAGATCGTTATTCCCTGCTGGCGGTTTAGGTTCTTGCGCTGTTGGTTGCGGTACCTGAAGGTTAGACGGTGCTTGATTAGGGTTTGCCCCCCCTGGTTCTCCAGAAACTACGAATCCACCTGGTTGAACAGGGTTGTGTTGCTGATTTTCGTTTCCTTGTTGGTCCTGGTCGTTATCGTTTGGGGCAGTTGGGTCCATAAAATTACTTTCCTATTGTAGCATAAATTCTTCTTACTCCTGCGCCGGCTGATTCTTCTTTTTTTACCACAAAACTTGCCAAAGTGCCAGTAGACTTGGCATGTGGCCCACCACAGAATTCTTTAGAATAAGCATTCTCGATGTGTGGTGAATTACCTATGTAATAAACATCAACTAAATCACCGTACTTTTCATCAAACAGCCCAATGGCACTCAATTTATCTGCAGCTTGTTTAGGCATAATTTTCTTATTTACGGAAAGATTTTCTTTAATTTTTTTGTTAACAATATTTTCTACTGTTTTTATTTGGCCGGCGGTCATTTTTTCACCGTGGCTAAAGTCAAACCTTAACCTTTCTTCTGTAATATGTGAGCCCGTTTGGTGAACATGTTTGCCCAAGACATCGCGAAGTGCTTGATGAAGCAAGTGAGTGGCAGTATGTAGCTTGGCTGCTGTTTCTCCCTGAACCGCTAAACCTCCTTTTGTTTTACCACTTGCTTTTCTTGATTTTTCTTGATGCTCGCGCAGAAGTTCTTCAAATTCTTTTACATCTACGCTTTTCCCTTTTTCTGTCGCCAGTTCGGCAGTTAATTCAATCGGGAAGCCGAAATTCTGGTAAAGATCAAATGCCGCTTTGCCGGAAATGTTGCCCTTTATCTTTTCAAATTCCCTAATTCCTGAAGCAAGTGCTTTTTTGAATTTCTGCTCCTCAGTTTGCAGTTCTTTTATTATTAAGTCTTCATGCTCGATAAGCCCGGGGTAAAAACCTTCATAAATTTTAACTGCGGTTTTAGTTAAGTTTTGTAAAAAGTCTTCGTTGATTTCCAAAATTGATGCGTGACGGATTGATCTTCGAATTAGGCGGCGCAGAATATAGCCGCGTTCCACATTCGATGGTGTGACCCTGTCGAAAATTAAAAATACTGCAGAGCGAATGTGGTCGGCAACAATTCGAGCCGACTTTTGATTGTAACTTGTTGATAGATCTTCTATTTTTTTCATTAATGGCAAAAAAAGGTCGGTTTCGTAAATAGATTTGGTGTTTTGAACAACCGTAAGAATTCTTTCAAGCCCCATTCCGGTATCAACATTTTTTTGCCTGAGTGGAACAAATTCAAACTCGTTTGGGCCTGATTCTGATATACTTCTGACTTCTGACTTCTGACTTCTGACTTTCTTCTCGTACTGCATAAAAACATCGTTCCAGATTTCTATGAAACGATTGCTGTTGCTACTGGGGTCAATAGGCGTTGTTGACGTGGGGTCAAGATCATAGAACATTTCGGTATCCGGCCCACATGGGCCAGTTTCGCCCACCGGACCCCACCAATTTTCTTCTTTGCCGTATTTAAATATTCTTTTTTCAGCTACACCCAGTTTTCGCCATATTTCGAAAGATTCCTCATCAAAAGGTGCATCACTGTCTCCCGCAAAGACTGAAACATAAATTCGTCTGGCATCGAGTTTTAACTCATTGATAAGAAACTGATAAGACCAGGAAATTGCTTCTTCTTTCCAATAGCCGTTTTTGCCAATGCCATCTGATGATTTTGGATCACCGATTGACCAGTTACCAAGCATTTCAAAGAATGTATTATGGACACTATCACCAACTTCGTCGATGTCGTCCGTTCTCAAACATCGCTGGATGTTAGTAAGCTTTTGACCTTCCGGATGCGCTTTGCCCAATAGATAAGGAACAAGCGGGTGCATGCCGGCGGTGGTAAACAAAACCCTTTGTGTCCCGGCAAGCTCGACGGATTCATCGGGAACTAAAGATGCCGAAGGAATGATTTTATGACCCTTGTTTGCAAAAAACTTCAAAAACTTTTGCCTGACTACGGTTGAGTTCATTTTGAATATTATATATTAGAGTATTGCTACAAATAAAAATTTCCTTGACACTTTCGTCTGATATTTCTAAAATTACCGTTCCATGAGTGTTAGATCCGAAATCGAAGCATACAGAAAGTTAATTATACCTTTAGCTAATACGTGGCGTACTAGACATAAGGTAGAAAATTCACCAGTTCAGGAATTACCTCAGGGTTTGTTTACTGAAGCTCAAACTGCAAGATTTCAGAGTGTTGACAAAATATTAGTCGGTGAATTCGAACGAATTCTTCGTGAAATGGGTCTTGGAAAATATACTGTAAAAAGAAATTTTAGACCTGCACTAAAAGATTCTGCTCTTTGTAAAGTAATATATTCTTTAAAGTTTATGGCGAGTGATGATGAAAGTAATGAGGGGAATTTAAATAGGCAAATTGAATTACTTTATGATACTGGGGAGTCGGATAAGCAAGATGAACTGAGAGCTCATGATATTTCAATTGTTGTTCCCAGTGGGAAAAGTCACAAATTCCAAACTAATTTACAAGAAGTTCTCGGCATGATAAAAGGTCCGGGACCCAAAGATTATTCTGAAACAACAATTAGCTTAGTTGGCGAATCTATAACAGAGGAGAATATCTTTGAGTTGCTAAAAATTTGCTTCGCAGACCCTGATGACACTTTTGACGAAGCTAATAATCTCTAGGATTCGCCCTGATGGCGCTTGCGGAAGAAGAAGTGGCGGCCTTTTTTTTGGATTTCGGCAACTTGCTGGGGTACTTCCCTAACCTGCTCAATAATATTTTCTTTTGCTGATTCGACTTCTTGGCTAGCTTCTTCTTTAACCTGTTCTAATTTTTCTTTTGCCTCTTTTTGGATTGCTTCAACCTTTTCTTCTAATTTTTTTTCAATCTCCTCTTTTTTATCTTCTATTTTTTCCCGCCCATTTGGGCGAGGCTCGCCAAAGGCGGCTTTGAATTCTTCTTTCTCTTCTAGTTCCTCACCTAAGTTTTCTAAGATTTTAGCAACATCTTTAAAAAGTTCTTTTCTTGTTTTTTGGCCACTCTTTGTTGCAAAAAGATAGGTAAGTGCAGCTCCTAATATTACTCCAAGTAACAATGTGGAGTTGTTGTTGCTGTTATTTTCGCTCACTTTTACCCTCCAGTTGTTTAACTTTTTTAATAATATGGGCGATTCCGGCACCGGCTGTTAGTGCTGTAAATAAGCTGGTTACAGTGTTAACGGGCTTTTTGACATCTGACACCAACCCATCGGCATCTTCCATTAATTTATTCATTTTTGTCAGTGACTTTCGCAAATCTTTGAGCACAAAAAATGCCTGAAAGCCAATTACCACAAGAAATATTGCAAGAACGACAATAACGGATAAAAGAATAGCTTGTGTTAGATCCATAGGGCAGTTAGTTTTTGTGCTTAACGCTGAACGCTACAAGCTTAATGCCAAAAGTAAGTGAAGCGCATTTTGCGTTTAGCGTACACACAGATATACTTTAAGTTGTTGATTTTGTCAATTTTTTTTTAAGCTTCCAGTTAAGGAATGAGACGGATTGTGCGGGTGATTTTAGTTTTTGGCGAGAGTCTTTTGGAAGCAATAATCTCGATTATGTTTTGACCTTCATCAAGTTTGTAAAATCGTGAAAAGTTTCCATCTTGGTCTGTAGGAACAAATTCGCCGTCAATCGAAACTTGTGACTCGCTTTCTGTTTTACCGCTAACTTCGATTATGGGAACAGAAACGGTAATGTCGTCTTCCGGGGGTTGAAGAATTTCCAGTTTAGGAGATTTAAGAACAGACGAATACTGAACAGTTATATAAGCTATGAACCCTATGACTGCTACAGCGAATATAAAATTTCTTAGTCTTTTGGGTGTGATGAAAAAACTCTTTGGCGCACTCTTGTGGCTTTCAGTTTTGGGTATTTTTCTCTCGTCAAAATCACGCCTGTAAAAAGCTAACATTTTCTCTTTGTCTAACCCTAAGAATTCCGAATAACTTTTGATGTAACCTTTTGTAAATGTGGCTTCCGGCAAACTTTGCCAGTCTTCATTTTCTAAAGCTATGAGGTGATCTTTTTTTATGAGTAATTTTTTTGATGCCTTCTTAATCGAAATACGTTTAGATTCTCTCCTTTGTCTAAGAAGCTCACCAAAACTACTCATATAAAATTATGCTGACTCTTGCGGTGGATTCTGCGCCTCAGCGTGCGCCTGGAAAAAATCTTCGGGATTTTTAACGAGAACATCTCTTGGTTTTGATCCTTCACCTTGACCTACTACTCCGGCAGTTTCTAGCTCATCCAAAATTCTTGCTGCTCTAGCATAACCGATTTTGAGCCTTCTTTGAAGAAGAGATGCTGATGCACGGTCATATTGGCAAACAGTTCTGATTGCTTCTTCAAAAAGTTCATCTCTTTCACCCTCGGCTCCACCTGCCCCGCCTTTCATTTTGCCAAGAGGCATAGTGATCACTTCTTCTGTGTATTCTGGCTCGACACCTGATTTTTTCAAGAAAGAGATCAGATTTCTTATTTCGGTGTCGGAGACATAAACTCCTTGGATTCTCGATGGTTTAGAAGCATCGGGCGGAACAAAAAGCATATCTCCTTTGCCTAAAAGTTTTTCTGCGCCCGGTTGATCAATTATGACTCTGGAATCCACCATGGAAGAAACATTGAAAGCAATTCTACATGGAATGTTAGCTTTAATGAGACCAGTAATGACATCGACGGATGGTCTTTGGGTAGCAACAACTAAATGGATTCCAGTTGCCCTAGCCATTGCAGCTAAGCGAACAATCGTGTCTTCAACTTCAACTGGTGCAAATTCCATTAGGTTCTGTAACTCATCTACAACTAAAACTATATGAGGAAGGGCTTGAAAACCTGAAAGTTCATTATAGCTTGCGATATTTCTAACTTGAGCTTTATTAAATAATTTGTATCTTCTATCCATTTCTGCCATAGTCCATTTGAGAGCTGAAAGAATTTTTTCTGGCTCGACAATTACCGGAGTTAATAAATGTGGAATGTCATTATAATCGGTAAGTTCAACCCTTTTGGGATCAACCATAATAAATTTAACTTCTTGGGGGCTTGCTCTAAAAAGGATTGTTGCGATAATCGTGTTCATTAGAACCGATTTACCCGACCCGGTAGTTCCGGCAATTAAAACGTGCGGCATTTTTGCAATATCGGTAATTACTGGAGAACCTGAAACATCTAATCCAAGACCAACTGTAAGTTTTGACTTGCTTGAGCGCATTTGATCGTTCGAAAGAATATTCTTTAGAGATACAATTTCTGGTGAGATATTAGGTATTTCTATCCCGACTTGTGATTTACCGGGAATAGGTGCTTCGATTCGAACATTCCCGGTCAGTGTTGCTAGAGCGAGTGCCAGATCGTTTTGCAAAGTCAAAATTTTTGAAAGCTTGGTACCCATGGGAATTTGCAGCGCATACTGAGTAACAGTTGGTCCGAGATTTACCTCGACAACTTTGGCAGTAATACCAAAACTTTCTAAAGTCTTTTCAATCACTTGGGCATTTTGTTTTAAATTGCCTCTGTTAGCCTGAGCTCCTCGTGATTGTGAAAGGAGCGAAAGTGGTGGGTACTGCCAGACTTTAGCTTCACCAGGGGTATTAACTACGATATTATCTTTAAGTCCTGCCGGACCGTCTGTATCTCTTATATGCGCTTTCTGGAAAATTGGCGCTCCTTTGGTAACAAATTTTGGTTTGGGTGGTCCAAAAATTTTAAGTTTAACTGACTTGAAAAAATTAGTTATTTTTTTGTAAGAACCAACGATTGCTGAGATTGCGTTTTCCAGACTCGTGTTTAGGGTAATAAATGTTGAAATAATAAAAATAAAAAATAGCACAAAAAATGCTCCAACAGGGGTGACCAAAGATGACATAACAGACCAAAGCGCACTTGGCAGATTTCCAGCTAAGCTAGCCCTTAGCGGTGAGATAAGGGCTAGCAAAGAAAGCATCGTACTAAAAGCACCTAAAATAATGTTTAATTTTGCTACGCGAAGCTTAACTGAAAGCAAAGGTAATGCGGAAATAATGATAAGAAGAGGGATAATTATTGTTCCTAAGCCGAACAGCTTATAGAAGTACCCCCGGAGAGATGTAAGTGCTGCAGCATTAGTGAAAAAAGAAAGGAAAAGTAAAATTGAAAAACCAACTAATGAAAAACCAACAATGGTTATTATAGTTTTTTTTTCTAGTTGAATTGGAGCAACTTTGGTTCGTCTTCTGGGCATATTTCTTCTAATTGTACATTAAAATAACCTAAATTGCTATAGGTTATCTATTTTGAATTAGCGGGTTTACGATTAAGTTCAATTAGGTTTAGTTAGTCCAGGATTTAACAAACTTTGTGCATCAGGTGCGTATTGCTTTTCTTTGACTCGTACTTCCTTGCCAAATTTCCATACTTCTAGCCAGTTGGTACGTCTGAGAGTTTGCCGCCTGTCGAGTTTAAATGGTTTTAATAATGGATCATTCGATTCAATTCTTCTCCTGTGGACTACTTCACCAATTATCAAATCGCCATAGATCATATGCGGTATATAGACGGGTGGGTAATAGTCCTCCAAATGTTCAGCAGAAAACCCGACAATTACATCACGAAACTTACCTCTGAGTTTCTCTTGTGTTAGAATGCCCCATTCATCTTCATACGAAACAGTCTTGTAACTAAAATGCTGTCTCCAACAAGCATCTCTTGAAAATCGAATAATAGTTCCTTTAGGAAGTCCTGAAAGTTTAAGCTGCTCTCCATGTACTAATCTTTTTATGGGTATGCCCTCATTTGTTCTAACAAATCTTGCTAATGTATAAAAAGCTTGGTTAATATGTGACCATGTAAACAGTAAGTGGACTTTGTCAAAGAGTGACTCTTCAGTTTTTTGCCAAGGACAATTATCCTCTAGACTATGTCCCTGCCAAAATTCAACCTCGCCTTGTACATCACGTTCAACCATAGTGTGAATTATATTCTATTTATTCAAGGTATATTAGAGGGATTTTAAAACAGGACTACTGTCAAGAAATTCTTTAATTGTTTTTCTTCCAGCTTCCACGAATACAATCACTGCCTCATCTGAAGGGTTGGGCGAGGGTAAGCCGAACATCTTCTCGAACTCTGCTATTTCTTGTCTGCCTTTAGCAATATTTATCTCTCCTTCAGTTTCTGCTAATAACGACCTGCTGATTGGCCCAATTTCGACTTGCTCTGTCATTGTGAAGAATAGTTATTTATTTTTGTTTTTCTGCGTGCTTGTCTAAATCTTTCGGTAGTAATAGCAACAGCTGCAGTCAGCGTAGGGCCAGCTCCCAGTCCAACTAATGCGCCAATTGGACCATCAACCCAAGCCCCAATTCCACCACCTGCGATACCAGTTGGAGCAGGTTTTATATATGTATTATAGGGTCAATTTTGGCTTTGTCAACTTTAGGCGGGTAGGTACTCTTTTAGATTCTCGGCCGTAACGGCTACTTTATGAATTTTGCCTTCTAACTTTTGTTTTGCCACTTTACGGCTGATGGCGTTTATTGTTCTATCAAGTGTTCTCATCCCTGCATCAAAACCCAAGGGTCTAACAATTTGATCCCAAGTATCGTCATCGATCGTTAATTCTTTCTCGCTAAGTCCTGAGCTAGCTAATGCTCTGGGCAATAGATAATCCTTACCAATAGTTATTTTTTGCTCATCTGTATAGCTTGGCATTTCGATAAACTCTACCCTGTCAAGTACTGCTGTTGCTATCCCTCTCGTGTTGTTGGCAGTTGCAATAAAAAGTATTTCTGAAAGATCAAAAGGGTAATCTATAAATTGATCAAGGAATTTGCTGTTTTGCTCCGGGTCTAAAACTTCGACTAGAACTCCCATGATATCAGCCCTTGATTCATCGGTAACTCTATCAATTTCATCTAGAAGAATTACAGGATTCTTGGTTTGTACTCTTCTGAGAACTTTTATCACTTGACCTGGTTCAGAACCTGGATAAGCTCGGGCTTTACCTCTTAATTGTAAAGCGTCGCCCATACCCCCTAAAGGAATTCTGCCAAACTTTCTTCCGAGGGCTTCTGCAATCGAAATCGCCATAGTGGTTTTACCTGTCCCAACTAAACCCAAAAGTAGAATAGCTGGTGCTTTTGTTCTCTCGCCTTTTTGCTCTTTTAAGACATTAACAGAAATATATTCCAGAATTCTTTCTTTTAATTCCGATAAGCCAAAATGATTTTTATCTAGAATTTTTTTTGCGTTTTCTAGAGATAGTATGTCCTTAGTGCTTTTATTCCAAGGAAGATTGACGACCCAGTCAAGATATCTAGCAACAGAGTCGTATTCCTGAGAATATCCTTGGCCAGAAGCGATGCGTGTTAGTCTATTAATCATTGCATTAACTTTTTGCTTAAGATTAGGTGGTAGCTGCGAACCAGTAAATTTTTGCTCAAGAATTTGTATGTCTTCGAATTGGGCAGGAGGGGTATTCATTTCAAACTAATTAAACCAGAAAAGTTGACGTCCTTCAAAGCGAAATTTATTTCCTCTATTTCTTGTAAAACTTTTTGCAGATTTGGATTTGTCTTCAGCGTATCTTGACCGCTGATAAGACTAATAAAATTTACATCTATTTGAGCATCTTCTTTATTAATGAAGCTAAATAGGAAATTTGAATCATTATCAAAATCAAATGCAGGGAAATCTGTGCTATTTTTGGAATTTAGTGCATCAGACATACTAAAAGCCGCTTCTCTGGAGGAAGCAAATACTATCAGGTTTTCGTGTTGAAAAAAAGCAACTGTTTTATTTGTTTCTTCTTGTGTTATGTTGATAAGATGAAATGCGATATCGTTTCGAACTTCTTCTTTGTAAGAATTTTCCGCTTCGTTTGAAAAGTCGAGGTTTCTAAGACTTGTGAGGTCTATATCACTTGATTGGCTAATAACTGAATACTCTACGTCAGTACCAAATATTATTAAATATTGCCCGTTATCAGAACCAAAATTATTTCCAAGCCAACTTGACAAACTTTCGGGGTATAAGTTTCTAGATGTTACAAAATTTAATACACTTGGAGAAAATATAGCTAGATTGTAGTCTTGAGGAACTTTGATTTTCTTTGGAGATAATTTTTGAATAAACGCATCGTGTGAAGTGTTTCCAGAGAAATTAATTATTCCATCGTTAAATGTTGGATTTATTTCTATTGGAGCTAAATAAGTAAGACTAACAGAAGAAGTACTATCAAGCGCAAATGACAGCTCTTCGATGCTGCTTTGTGGAATTTGAAGATTTTCAAGGATTTTCAAGAATTTATTTTGGTCTGTGATAGTTAAATCAAAATCTATATAAAATCTGTTTTCAGAACTGGTTATTTTTATGAGACTTTTATTAGCGTCATTTTTTAGGAAGAAAATGAGTGAGATTATTGCTACAAATATAATTACCCAAAACCCCAATTTTTTTTTGGGTATATGCTTCATTTTTAGTATCTGTGCCTTGGACCTCTGTTTTTAAAATTTTTCGGGTCTGGTTTTGAGAACTTTCGATTTTGGAAATCTCTACCTCTTGTTTTGTCTTTATCTTTTCTATCTTCTCCTTCGGCGTTATTACCAAATATCATTGATAGATTAACTCTTCCCTGTTCATCAATTTCTGCAACGCGGGTTTTTACTTTTTGCCCTACTTTAACAACGTCTTCAACCTTGTTAACCCTAAAAGGGGCTAACTTAGAAATGTGTACTAAGCCCTCTTTGCCAGGCAAAATTTCAACCATTGCTCCAAATGGTAAAATTCTTTTCACTTCACCTTCGTAGACTTCACCCACTTGAGCCTCTTTGACTATACCCTCAATTATTTCTGCAGCCTTTTTGCAAGCATTTACATCCTTACTGCTAATTGTCACCGTACCTTCGTCGTTAATGTCAATTGCCGCTCCAGTGTTTGAGATTATTTTATTAATTATCCTGCCTCCCGAGCCAATAACGTCTCCAATTTTACTTGGGTCAATCTTTACCAAAATTATTGTTGGGGCGTATTTAGAAACACTCCTTCTATATGTTGGAATTGTTGCAAGAATCTTATCTAAAATTTCTAGTCTCGCCTTTTTAGCTTTTGAAAGCGCTTCTTCTAATATTTTTACAGGGATACCATCAAGTTTAATATCCATCTGGATTGCAGTAACACCATTTTTGGTTCCCGCCACTTTGAAATCCATATCACCCTGAGCATCTTCTTGGTAAGCAATATCTGTTATCGTTACATAGTTCGATTTATCTTTTTTGTCGGTAATTAAGCCGATAGAGATGCCCGCTACTGGTTCTTTAATTGGGACTCCAGCATCCATTAAAGCTAAGGTTGAACCACAAACCGCAGCCATAGAGGTTGATCCTGCTGAAGACGTGATTTCAGTCACTACACGGATTGTATAAGGAAATTTATCGTTTTCAGGAATAACAGGCCGGATGGCTTTTTCTGCTAATGCACCATGACCAATTTCTCTCCTACCGGGTGCTCCACGTCTACTGACCTCCCCAACCGAAAATGGGGGGAAATTATAGTGGTGCATGTATCTTTTTGTTTCCTCACCTTCCATCCCCTCGATTAATTGCTCCAATGCTGGAGATCCAAGGGTGGCTATCGAGATTGCTTGCGTTTCGCCTCTTTGAAAAATTGCCGATCCATGCGTTCTTGGTAATACCTCGACTTTTGTAGTTATGTCTCTTATTTCATCAGGTGATCGACCATCTGTTCTTTTCTTATTTATAAGGATTTTGTCTCTTAGAATATTAGCAACTTCCTCATCAAGAATGTCGGAAAGAATTTTAGAATTTAATGATTCTTCATCCTCTTTTATAAACTCAGCAGTTAATGTTTCTATTTTTTCTTCAAACCACCCTTCATCCTGGCTAGCAGTTTTGAAATCTTCCATGAAATTATCTCGAATATATTTCTTTATTTTCGACTCATTCTCCTCGCTCGCTTTTTGGGGAACATATTCGTGCTTTTTTTTGCCAGCTTCTCTTGCCATATTTTCTATTTGAGAAATAACTGTTTTCCCTTGATCGAGACCAAACTTTATTGCCTCTACTACTGACTTTTCATCAGCCTCGGTAGCTTCAGCTTCAAGCATTACAACGTTTTCTTTACTGGAAGCTAATACGATTTCTAAATCGCATAATTTTCTCTCTTCTTCAGTTGGATTCAAGATATATTCCCCATTATGTTTGCCAACACGAACTCCAGATAATGGACCATTCCAAGGTACGTCCGAAATTGCAAGAGCTGCTGATGTGGCTATTAGCGAAACGATATCTGGATCGTTTTGCTGATCGATGGAAAGTACAGTAATTATTACCTGAACTTCATTTTGAAAATCTTTCGGGAACAGTGGTCTTATACTTCTGTCGATTAATCTTGAAGTCAAAACTGCGGCTTCAGTTGGCCTGTTTTCGCGTTTAATAAACCGCGAGGTGGATATTTTGCCACCAGCATATAATTTCTCTTCGTAGTCTACTGAGAGCGGGAAGAAACCGATATCTGTTTTGGGGGTCTGAGTTACTACCGTAGCTAGAACTACTGTTTCTCCATAAGAGGCAAGCACAGATCCGTTCGCTTGGAGTGCTATTTCTCCGGTTTCAAGAGTAAACTTCTTGCCACCAAGATCAAATTCTTTTCTTATTTTTTTATTCATATGTTAGAAAACTTAGATGAGGTAATGAGGAGTTAGAAATCGGAAAGTGAGAATCATAAATGGTTCTTACTTCTCAACTTCCAACAACTCTTACCTAATCCTTAGTTATTTACCTCGTTATTATACTACAAACTTCCGAGGACTAAAAGTCCTCAGCTTTATTTCTAGGTTAATCCCAACTTGTCATAATGTCTTTTAGACCGCTCGCGTTCGCAAGGACATTACCTTATTACTTAGGTAAACCCAATTTATCTATTATATCCTTTATTAAGAACGGCGCACTATTGAAACAACGATTTCAATAGTAGTGTAGTCCTTAGCAAAGATATTATTTCGGCAAGCCTAGTTTATCAATAATATCTTTATATCTTTCTGGCGCTTTTCTCGTTAAAAAATGAAGGAGTCGGCGCCTTTTATTGATCATTGATAGGAGGCCTCTCCTAGAGTGATTATCATGAGAGTGATTTTTTAGGTGATCTGCAACATTGCCAATTCTCTGAGAAAGAAGTGCTACCTGAACTTCTGGAGAACCGGTATCACCCTCGTGAGTTTTAAACTTGTCGATTACCTGTTTTTTTGCAGTCGATTTTGTAGCCATTTTGATAGGGGCTTAGTATATAGAAATTATGATTCTCTGTCAAAAGATTTAGATCCTCGATAGACTTTAGGCGGTTTTAACCACGCTTTTTTAGAAGCTTCTTTTGATTCCACATCTTCAATAGGTATTGTAGATTGCTCTTCAGTGTATAAAGGATTATTGGGCCCTTGAATTGACGGGATAGTTGGTGATTTTACTCTTTGGATTCTATCCATGTTTGGTGATTGTGTCTGTTGGTAATTAATCCCGGATATTCTGTCTATTTTAATATCTCGTTGCTTGAAGATTTTATCGTACGTATGTCTGCTTGCTAAATTCACCTCTCTAGACTCGCTGGCGAGGCTGGCTCTACCTGCTCCTAATTGTAATAAATGCTTTGCTACCTCTAATGTTGAAGGCGCTGTAGATTTTGGGGAAAACATTTGGGTAGTTAATTTTATTCCAGAATATAAATTGAAAGATATATCTTCATCGAACGGCAGCGCAAGATCAGTAATAATTCTTGTGGTCAACTCGCTAATAGTCGCTGCTTCTGGATCATCGAGTTCAATTTGTGCAAATTTCTCGGGTGGTTTGTTTTTATTAATAGACATGATCCACTTAGTTGAACTATTAATTTGCTCACGAGTAATTTCATTATTCATTTCTCCTGCTGAACTGAACCCAATCGCGATAACCGTGTCTGGGTAAGAAACACTTTTGTCCAGAGAAATACTATCTTCAGAAATTCCTTCTGCACCCGCAAGTGCGTGTACCTTAATTTTTAATTCATCACCTTCCAGGTTGTAAGTTACTTTATCCACTGTATTGATTGCATTGTTAATTACTATAACTAAGTCTTCTTTCCCTTGTAGTTTGCCGATTTTATCCACACCATATAAGTTGTTCGCATCGTTAACTGTAGGTTCACTTGCTATTACATTTGCATTTTTACCTGTTTTTTTTATCGACAGATAAAGTGCAAGTCCAGATGCAAGACCGTCAAAACCGCTTTTTTTTGAAACAGCTATCAATATAGTTTGGGAATTAGAAAGTTTTTCAAGTATTTGTTTTTTTTGGAAATCTTCCATGTTATTGAGTAATCAATTTATCCAGAAAATATTTTGATTTATTAGCAAGGATACAATTTTAACCCAATGATTCTATAATATCTCCTTCTAGGAAGTCAAGATTATTTTTGAAAGCTACACCGCATTCTTGGCCTGCTTCCACAGATTTTACTTCTTTTCTGAATTTTTTTAGTGACAAAATTTCCGACTCTATACCTTTTCCATTTTCTTTTCTCAAAATAATTTTATCACCTGCAGATATCTTACCGTTTGTAACCTTAGATCCGGCTATTTTAATGCCTTCAACATCAAAAGTCGCTACTATTTGCGCTTTACCTTTAATTTTTATTTCATGCTTTGTTTCTTCGAAACTTTTCGCTATTTCTTCTAAATCAGCTATTAATTTATAAATTACTTCATAATTTCGGATTACGACATGTTCTTGGTCTGCTTGTTTAGCAACAGAATTTAGTACCTTGGTATTGAAAGCAATAATTGGAGCCTTAGCTCCTTTTGCGAAATTTACGTCTGTAGATTGAACATCTCCGACAGCTGACGAAATAATTAAAACTTTTTCAGGTAAATTTTCCTTTATTGCCTCAAGAGATCCCAAAACATCTGCTTTTACTATAATCTTAAATTTATCCTTGGCTTCAAGTGCTTTCGCAATAATATCTGAGTGGGATGCAGCTTGTTGATCGCTTTCATCTTTGGTTTTTATAGTTTGACGGACAATACTCCCAACTTCTAAAGTGTTCTTAAATCCTAATATTTCTACAGGTTTCGAAGGAAAAGCCTCATTAATATTCTTTCCAATGTCATCTATCAGGGCTTTTACTTTGATAGTTTCATTGTCTACTTGAATCTTTTGACCTACAGATAAAGTGCCTTTTTTGACAATGACACTGACTATTGCACCACGATGTTTGTCTAGAAAGGATTCCACAACTACAGCATCAAGAGGATCTTTCGGCAGCGATTCTTGGGGAGAAATTTGCCAAACAAGTTGAATAACTTCCAGAAGTTCATCTATTCCTTTATTTTTTGTGGCTGCAACATCTACAAAAGGAACATCGCCACCGTAACTTTCTGCAACTATTTCCTCTTTCTGTAAATCCTTTTTTACTTTCTCAATATTTATATCCGGAAGATCTGTCTTTGAAATTGCTACTATTGTTGGCACATTAGCCTTTTTTATATGTTTAATTGCCTCTACTGTTTGGGGTTTAACACCGTCATTGGCAGCAACAACCAGTATGGCAATATCTGCAACTTCTGCTCCTCTTGAGCGCATTTTTTCAAAAGCAGCATGGCCAGGAGTATCTATAAAAGTTATGTAATTTTCTTGAAATTTAACTTGGTATGCACCTATGTGCTGAGTTATGCCGCCATGCTCTTTGGCAACTACGTTAGTTTTACGGATCGCGTCTAGAAGCGTGGTTTTCCCATGATCGACGTGTCCTAAAATAGCCACCACCGGCGGACGAATATTGTTTTTGGTATCTTTTTTCATTTTTTAAAGTTTCCAGCAACGACGGTTTCATTTATTTGCTGTCGTCACTAGTAGACGGCGAATCGGCAGACCGAATGTTTTTCTCTTTTCCTTGTTGCTCTAGATCTGGTGTTTCTGTTTTGATTTCTTCTGCAACTCTTTGAGCTTCTTTTTCTTCCTTTTTTTCTTCTTTATCAGCAATGAGAGGCTCTTCGTCATCAGCAGGTGGCTTAGGCACGGATTGATTATCTTTGGTTTTAGACTTACTAGATTGAGTTAGTTTACTTGTTTGGGCCATTTCCTGGCCTTTTCCCTCTTTTTTTTCTGCTGTTCCTTTTTCCTGTGATACTTGTGACCCATCTGATACTTTTTGTAATTTTAATACCTTCTCTTCTACACCTAGAGCCTTTTTAGCTTCTTCTTGAGCTGCTTTTTCTTTTGCCTCGACCTCCTTTGGTGTTCCACTTTTGCCTCGGATATCAATTTTATAACCAGTCAATTTAGCGGCAAGCCTGACATTTTGGCCTTCTTTGCCTATAGCAAGAGATAATTGATCATCAGGTGCAGTAACTTCGGCAGTTTTTTCTTTCTCATTAACCTTTACTTGAAGATCTTTAGCAGGAGACAGGGCGGCCCGTATAAACTCAACCGGCTCCTCTTGGTATGCGATTACATCAATTTTTTCGTCGCCAAGTTCGTTTATAACCGCTTGGACTCGAACACCTTTTTGTCCTACACAGGAACCAACAGGATCTACTCCCATCTGATCAGAAAAAACAGCCATCTTAGAACGTGACCCTGCTTCTCTAGCAGTCTTTTTAATATCAACTGTGCCAGAATTAACTTCAGGGACTTCCTGTTTGAAAAGCCCCTCGAGTAAGCCGTTGGCTGATCTGGAAACAATTATCTCTTCACCTCGAGTGCCTTCTTTTATTCCCACAACAAAAAACTTAAGGCGTTGATTAACAAAATATTTTTCTTGAGCTTGTTCTTGTGGGGGCATAATTCCCTCTGCTTTGCCCAAGTTTACTGTTATGACTGGGCCGGAAATTCGCTGGATCATCCCTGAAACAATCGTTTCAATTTTGGAAGAATACTCATCCAGAATCGCATTTTTTTCTGCCTCGCGGATTCTTTGCAAAATAACTTGTTTCGCGGTTTGCGCCGCAATTCTTCCAAATCCCGGTGGTGTCATATTTTTCTTATTTTTAGAAAGTAAAACTTCCCCGGTTTCTTCATTTAGATGTACTTCAATCCCTTCAGGTTCACTATAATCTTTACGGTAAGCTGCCAAAATTGCCTGCTTTATTGAATCAATAACTACTGCAGGCTCCAAACCACGTTCGGAACAAACTTGGTTTAGCGCACTTGCAAATTCGGTTCTAGCTTGGATTGCCATTTTTTACACTTCCTTAAATTATTATTTACAAAGTTTTGAAAATAAAAGGCGCTTAAAGCACCCTACCTTTCTTCTCTAAATTGTTGAGCTAATTTTGTAGTGGAAGTTTAGCAAAATAGGTTAAATGAGTCAACTTAACATCAAGAATTTTCGAGTTCTTCGAGGAGTTTCTTTTGCTCTCGGGAAAGTTTAGAAGGAACGTAGATACGGATAATCACATAGTGATCACCGTGTTGATTGCTGGAAACGTGTTTGATGCCTTTGCCTCGCAGGCGAATTTGAGTTCCCGGTTGAGTTCCTGATGGTATTTTTATTTTTACAGATCCATCTATGGTGTTTATTTCTTCTACTGATCCCAGCGCGGCTTTGGAAAATGATATTTCATGTTCACTCACTATATCGTATCCCCTTCTTTTAAATTTAGAGTGAGTAGAAACTTGGCAAACTATAATATAGTTCGAAAATTTAATCTCCGAACCATCGTCAACACCTGCGGGGATTTTAATTTTTTGGCGATTGCCTTCAATCTCTATAGTCTTTTGAGTGCCAAGGACTGCTTCCATAAAATCAAGATTAATAACGTAGCGGGGCAGTCTGGCTTGCCTGCCAAAAGGGGATTGACCTCCAAAAAACGCTTCAAAAATATCAAACGGGTCGGCAAAACCTCCAAAATCTTGCCCACCTTGACCGCCACTAGATGACCATGTGTACGTTCTAAAACCTCCACCGAATGGATTTCCTCCATGACCAGAACCTGCTCCACCAAATCCTCCACCACCTTGTTCGAATGCACCGTGACCGAATTGGTCATAAGCACTCTTTTTTTGAGGATCGGAAAGAACTTGATATGCTTCGTTTATTTCTTTGAATTTTTTTTCAGCATCTGGAGATTTATCAACGTCGGGGTGATGTTTCCGGGCTTTTTGGCGATAGGCGCTTTTTATTTCAGCGTCGGTAGCGTTTTTGGAAACACTAAGGACCTGATAGTAGTCTGTTTTCGCCATGATTTTAAATTTCTAATTTCTAATTGCACTAATTATTCTAATCAATTCATTAAATGTCAAAGTCACAAAAGTAATTATAATTTAAAATTAATTTCATTGGGATTTATTTAGATCAATTAGGTGAATTAGGTTAATTAGTAATTTTCTTCCCAGCTAGATCTTGGCCACCTGCATAAGTTGCGGTTGTCTTATTAACTTTAAATTCAATTTCTCCAACCAAATCATTACCGCTGGAAAGCTGAACCTTATGAATTCCAGAAACTTGAAGAGGGAAATTGACGAGTTCGGTCATGACATTGGCTTTGCCGTTTGGACCTAGCTTAATTTTGAATTCTTTATCTGGGAATTCCTTCTCTACTTTTTCCGGAGGAATTAATTTTAGAGTCAGAGGATATTCCTGACTCGCTTCCCCGCGTACAACTGCTACTAAATACATTTTGGGCCAAGCGATTGGGAGGTTTTTGACAAAGAACTGATCAAAAATCCCTATAATTGATAATTTTTGTTCTTGGGAAACGCTTGCATGGTCACAAAGGACAAAGATATCTGTAGAAAGATTTGCCATGTTAATCTTTGACTACTTCGCCTTCTTGAACTTCGCCGGAATCTTTGTCTTCTTTTTCATCTTTGCTGTTGGCTTTTTTCTTATCATCTGTCTGACCATTTGTTGATTGATCAGCCCCTTCTTGAGTTTGTCCTTGAGCTTTACTCATTGCTTCACCGATTTTTGATAGAGACGATGAAAGTTCTTCGGTCTTTTGCTTCACTTCGTCCACGGGACCAGCTGCCTGGATATCTTTTACAGCTTTAATTTTTTCCTCAACTTCTTTGCGTGTATCTTCGCCAACTTTGTCACCGGCGTCTTTTAGAGATTTCTCTGCTTGATACACAAGAGAATCAGCCTGATTTCTAGTTTCAATTTCATCTTTTTTAGTCTCATCTTCTTTGGCGTGTTCTTCCGCCTCGCGGGTCATGCGCTTTATTTCCTCGTCAGTTAAGCCGGTCGAGCCAGTAATCTTAATTGATTGTTCTTTGCCAGAAGTTTTGTCTTTGGCTTTTACATTTAGAATTCCATTTGTGTCAAGATCAAAAGTTACTTCGACTTGTGGAACACCACGCGGTGCCGGGGGAATTCCGTCCAAAATAAATCTTCCAAGTGATTTGTCGTCTGTAGCCATTGGCCTTTCCCCCTGCAGTACATTTATTTCTACTGTGGTCTGATTGTCGGCGGCTGTTGAAAAAACTTCTGATTTAGAAGTTGGAATAGTAGAGTTTTTAGTTATTAGTGGGGTTGATACTCCACCTAAAGTTTCGATTCCCATTGTAAGTGGGGTGACGTCAAGCAGAACCATTTCTTTCATTTCGCCGGTTAATACTCCGCCTTGAACTGCAGCACCAACAGCTACAACCTCATCAGGGTTTAAGCCTTTGTGTGGTTCTTTACCGAAAAATTCCTGGACTTTTTTAACAACCAGCGGCATCCTTGTCATTCCACCAACAAGAATTACTTCGTCGATTTTTTTAGAGTCCAACTTTGAGTCTTTAAGCGCAGTTTCGACCGGCTTGAATGTTTTATCTACCAAATCGCCTACAATTGCTTCGAGTTTAGACCTGGACAATTTTACCTGCAAATGTTTTGGCCCGGCACTATCTGCCGTTAAGTAGGGAATCGAAACTTCTGTTTCTGCGGTACCTGAAAGTTCTATCTTTGCTTTTTCGGCAGCATCTCTTAGGCGCTGGAGAGCTTGCTTATCATCTTTAACGTCGATTCCCTGTTCTTTTTTAAACTCAGATGCCAGAAAGTCAATAATTTTGGCATCAAAATCGTCACCACCTAAATGAGTATCACCGTTCGTCGCCTTTACTTCGAATACTCCTTCGCCAAGTTCAAGAATTGAAATATCGAAAGTTCCGCCGCCAAGATCGTAAACAGCAATTGTATGAGCGTGGGATTTATCCAATCCATAAGCAAGGGCTGCTGCGGTTGGTTCGTTGATGATTCTTTCAACTTTGAAGCCAGCAATTTCCCCGGCTTGTTTGGTTGCTTGTCTTTGGGAGTCGTCGAAATAAGCTGGAACCGTAATTACTGCTTTTTCTACTTTTTCCCCAAGATAACTTTCGGCGTCTTTTTTAATTTTCCCCAAAACCATTGCCGAAATTTCCTGAGGTGTATAATCTCTTCCATCTACACTGACGACAGCCATACCCTCACGGCCATCTTTGATTTCGTAAGGAAGCCATTTAAGATCTTTTTGGACTTCGGGATCTTTGTATTTTCGTCCCATCAGACGTTTCACTGAAAATACAGTAGTTTTCGGATTAACGACCATTTGTCTTTTTGCGGGTTCACCCACAACGTTTTTGGTTGGGTCTACAACAGAAGGAATTGTATTTTTGCCTTCGGCTGAGTGAATGATTTTTGGTTTACCGGCTTCTACAACAGCAACCGCTGAATTGGTAGTTCCTAAATCTATGCCGATGACTTTACTCATGTTTAGTCCTTCTTAATTTTTAATTTATAATTTTCAATTTTAAATGAATTTCTAATAATTAAATTTAAAAAATTGAGTTCAAATTTCAAATTTAAAATTCTTATGCATAATCACCAAAGTCACTTACTTCCTCAGCTTTCTTCTCGGCCTCCGCATCAACTTTTTTCTTAGTAACAATTACTTTTGCATGTCTTAAAACTGTATTCTCTATTTTATATCCTTTGGCTAGTACCTTCACTACCATATTTTCTTTTTCTCCTTCTTGAGTCTCGATTGCTTCATGAAATTCTGGATTAAACTGCGCACCTTCTGCTGCAATTTCTTCAACGCCTTCTTGTGTAAAAATATCTTTAAATTGTTTTACAACCATTTCTAAACCTTCATCTTTTAAATGTGCTTGAGCTTTTTCCAGGTTCTCCAGTACAGGAATCAGTTTTTCTATTAAAAGACTTGCGGAAAGTCTGGAAAGAAGCTTTCTTTCCTCTTCAACTCTTTTTTCTAAGTTTTGATAATCGGCAAGAGCACGCTTGAGTTGACTCTCAAGTTCGTGAGTTTTGGCAACGTTTTTAGAATTTGTTTTTCCTGCTTTTGTTGCTTTCGGCATATTTACCTTCCTACTTCAGAAAGAAGTTGAGAAAAATATTTCATTGTTGGAATTATCATTGAATAATTCAACCTTGACGGACCAATAATGCCAAGAAAGCCTTGATGCGTCGGCATTTGATAGCGAGTAACTACAAAACTGCATGGTTCAAGATAAGGAATACCGAGTTCTTCTCCAAATAAAATTCTGAGCTTTTCTTCGCGTGGAAGTTGATTCATTATCGGCGCAAGCATCTCTGCTTTGTCTAACATGGAAAGTATTTGTTTGGTTATGTCGATATCGTAAAACTCTGGCATATCTAAAATATTTGCCATGCCTGCCGAATAAAGATCTCCTACGTCGTCGGTTACAACTGCAAGAGACCTTGTTTGGTCAGCTAAAGCTTTAGCTGTATGTCGGAGAAGTTTTTCATAAGGTTCGTTTGGTTCGGTTAATTCTTCTTTAATGGCAACTTCATCCTTTAGTGAAAGCGATTTTTCTTCCATTAGTTGGTCGACGTAGAATTTCATGCCAGCAGAAGTTGGAACACGGCCTGCAGAAGTGTGGAGTTGCTTTAGATAACCCATGTTGGTGAGTTTGACCATTTCGTTTCTGATAGTTGCCGGTGAAACTCCTAGTGAGGATTCCTTTTCAATAGTTTCCGAGCCAACAGCTTCTGCGGTTTCGATATATTTTTCGATAATTACCCGAAGTAAATTTTTGTGGCGTTCGGTTAAATCCATAGAGAGTTAGCAGACAATGTATCACGAGTGCTAATATTTGTCAAGAGGAAATTAAACACCAAAATATTCCAGAGTATAAGTTTGTCTATCAGTGGTTACTTTTGATTTATAAACCGGAAGGCTTCTTTTTCTTCCCCTTAAGAAAAACTCTTCGGTCATTTTGTAGTCGCTTGGAATAAATAAATCTCTATTTTGTCTCATTTCCCCCTTTGTGAACCATCTGACTTCACCCTCAGTTTGAGTTTTGGCATGATCTGTTTCAGCTGTGGTTTCACAAACCCAAATTACAAAATGATTTGTAATTTTGCCATCAGTTTGTAAATGTTCAACGACGACTCCCTTTATACTAACAAACTTAACGTTTAGTCCGGTTTCTTCGAGAGTTTCTCTAACAATCGCATCTTCAATATCTTCTCCAAATTCTATTTTGCCGCCAATCATACTCCAGAAACCTTCGTATGGTGGCTTTGTCCTTTTTATGAATAGCAATTTATCACCATATATAACCGGACTTGCAGCAACGTTTTCAATCTGTAAAGTTTCTTCTTCTTTCACTGGATTTCTCTCAGACATATTTTAGGCATCATTTTAACATTTCAGGCACGTCAATTTGCATCACTTCAACTTGAAATCGAAATATCTTCACTTTAATGATTTAAATCATTAAAGTATTTAGCCTTAATTTTTACCGGATTTGTGGAGCCGACGGCAACTTTCATGCTTGATGTATAATACTTTTGTGATGACAGAAAGACAAGATAAGTCTTCGGCGGTGATAGCTGAAAAAGCGATGATTGAAGAGATAGGAACCCTTGGCAATTCTCCTCAGAAAAGAGCGATATTCTTAAAAGCCTTTGGACGTTTTAGACAACAAGTAATTGACCTTGATCATGTCGAAGGTCTTGTTGTCGGTTTTAATAGAAAGGAAGAAACTATAAACGTAGTTCACCTCCTGAAAGATCCTGAGCCTAACCCCGAAGAAAGAATATTTGAGGAAACCTTTAAAGCAATGTTCACTAATGCTGACCCGTTTGATAGGGATCTTCTTTTAATTTCCACAGCTTACGCAAAATTAGCACCAGCATTCAGGGGTTCAACAGTTAAAGTTTTTGTATTCACTGCCCCTCTTGATATTAATCTGGAAGTTGCCTACACAAAAAATGTTCGTGATAGTTCCCATCCTATGGTACTTATATCTAAGAGTAATACTCCTAGATTGCTTTCAGCTGCAGCCTAACTTTTATATTTTTAAAACTGCAAGAAAGCCTCCTGCGGTATATCTACTTGTCCAAAGCGGCGCATGCGCTTTTTGCCTTAATGCGAATATAATTTAACTTCGGGCATTGGAAAATGCCGCTTATTGTAGGTAATTAATGTTAAATGAAAATTTGCGGCGGTTGCTGCAATCAGCATATCTGCAATATCAAGTCTGTACTTCTGTTTAAATGCGCCGGCTTTCTCTGCTATCTCGAAAGTAGCATCGAGGGGAAAGAAAATATTTTTTAGTTGCTTCACCACTTTTTCTGGCTGCTTGGTTAAACCGGCTCTAACTTCAGATATGGTAATAACGGAACAGTAAAGATTACCGATTTTTGAGAGGTTCTCTACTAGTCTTACTTCCTTTTCTCGACTCTTAAGAAACCAAATAATGACGTCTGAATCGACTAAATATTTATCCACGAATTTTCTTATTTAGACGAACGTTCGTCGAGGCCCAAAGACTTCTTCGCCAAGCAGTCAGCTCCTTGTCCGATTTAAAATCTATACCGCCGGCTTTGGTCCATATTCCTTTTAATTTTTTCAAGCTTTCTTCCCTTTTAATTCTTGCGATTTTTTCTTTAAGGGCTTCTGCGATCACTTTACTTCTTTCTCTCGGGGAGATGATTTCCCTGAGATCTGCAGCTAAGTCTTTTGGTAATGTTATATTAATTCTGGAAACATTTGTGCTCATAATCTATACACATTTATAATACATACTTTAAATGCTCTTGTCAAGGTCGTTTTTTAAATCTTTAACACAGCTAGGAACGCCTCTTGTGGTATGTCTATATTACCGAACCGCCTCATTCTTTTTTTACCTTTTTTCTGTTTCTCCAAGAGCTTTTTCTTGCGGGTGACATCCCCGCCATAGAGTTTTTGGGTGACGTCTTTGCGAAATGCAGGAATTGTTTCTCGGGCAATGATTTTTCCGCCGATTGCAGCTTGAAGGGGAATAGCTATCTGCTGGCGGGGAATAATGTCTTTTAATTTTTCTACCAGTTTTCTGCCAAATGTTTCGGATTTATCCTTATGTACCACCTGAGATAACCCTTCGACCTGTTCGTGATTAACTAAAATATCGAGTTTAACCAATTTTGATTCACGATACTCCCCGATTTCGAAATCAAAAGACGCAAAACCCGAAGTAGCACTTTTTAGCTGGTCATAAAAACCGATTAAAAGTTCGATTAAAGGAATTTCGGCTTCAATTTTTAAAGCGTTACCGATATTTTCAATATGTTTTTGTTCTCCTCTTTTGTCGTATATAAGATTAGAAATTACACCCATATATTTTTTGGGAGCAAATATTGTAACTATTGCAATTGGTTCTTTTAGAGATCTTGCCTGAGGATTAAACTGTTGAGCTTTATTAATAATTTCTCCGTCAACTTCAAAATTTACAGAAGGAGAAGTAACTATAATGTCTAAATCGTATTCTCTTTCCAGTCTCTCTTGAGTAATCTGCGCGTGTAGAAGCCCCAAAAATCCGCAACGGAAACCTTGGCCGAGTGATGTTGATGACTCCGAAGAAAAATTGAGTGCAGCGTCGTTTAGTTTTAATTTTTCGAGTCCTGTTTTCAATTTTTCGTGGTCATGAGGGTCGGTGGGATAAAAAGATAGGAAAACAACGGGCTTTGCTTCTTGATATCCGGGTAGAGAATTTGCGGGATTTTCGACGGTTGTTACTGTGTCTCCGACTTTTACGCAAGATAGATTTTTAATGTTTGTAATTATGTAACCGACTTCTCCATCTGATATTTTTTCAACTTGAGTGGGTTTTGGTGTCAAATAACCAATTTGCAGTACTTCGGCACGGGTTTTTGTTGCCAATAATAATATTTGATTACCAATTTTGATTTCACCACCAAAGAGCCTGATTGTTGCAATAACTCCTTTATAAGGGTCTAGAGAAGAATCGAATATTAAAGCCTGCAATCCCTCAGCTAAAGGCCAGGCCTTTTTGCTCACCGATAGACTAGACCCAAGGCCTGGCCTTGTTCTAGGTGATGGAACTTTTTTAATAATTGTTTCTATTACTTCTTCTACGTTTTCCCCTGTTTTTGCTGAAACTTTAATTATCTCGTCTTCTGAGAAACCCAATGCTTTTATTTCTTCGATGGTTTTTCCAATATTTGCCTGTGGGCTATCGATTTTATTGATAACTGGAATAATTGTGAGATTAGCGTCAAGCGACAATTTAAAATTGGCGAGTGTTTGTGCTTGAACTCCTTGCGTAGCGTCAACAATTAAAACTGCTCCTTCAACAGAAGCAAGAGATCTGGATACTTCGTAGGTAAAGTCAACGTGGCCGGGGGTATCGATGAGGTTCAGAATGTAATTCTGAACCGGTGAATGGTTAATGGTTAATGGTTCGTTGGCTTTTTCGTATTCGCGATGAACTATAAACGATGAACTATAAACCAGTCTTATAGCTTTAAGCTTAATCGTGATGCCGTGTTCGCGTTCGAGTTCTAGACTGTCAAGAAGTTGTTCAGGGTGGCCCTTTTCGACAGCCCCGCAAATTTCCATGATGCGATCGGCAAGAGTTGATTTGCCGTGATCTATGTGTGCAACAAGACAGAAGTTACGGATGTTAGCTGTTTTCATGTTATTTTGTTATTGATAAAAATACACTATTTTTTAAAGTATTTATACTTTGTAAATCTGCAGTGTGCGAAAAATGACCGATGTATGATTGCAGTGATTGATATGGAAGCCGATTTTTCGTAATTCTTTTGAAGACTCTCTTCTTAGTCTTCGTCTTAACCAACCGATAATGAGGTAAAACCGTGTATCCACAGAAATCAATTCCCCAATAAAATTTTCTTAAGAATATTTTATTGGGATGAAGCTCGAGTCTTAGCTCGCTATCTAAAAACTGTTTTAATGTATTAATACATTGGTACAAGTGCTCTCTGTTTGAACCTAGAATTAGAAAATCATCCGCGTATCGGAGGTAGTATCTTGTTTTTAGTTTGTGCTTAATAAATTGATCAAGCTAGTTTAAGTATATATTGGTAAATATCTGGCTGGTTAGATTGCCCAGTGTATACTTTGGCAACTAGTAGAGGTCCGACCTGTGATAGAGGTTGAACCTCTATTTTCTGATCTGGTATTAATTTAAAAAAACGAAAACCAAAATTCAAGAAGCCAAAATTCCCAAGATTTCAATTTTCAAATCTCAAGATTTGCAGGCACTACCACGGGGAAGGCAAAGACACCGCCAAGGGCACAGTCGCGGCGCCAGACGCAGACGCGCAATAGACCGTCAGGGCGGTACCGACCAACATCAGCAACGCGGGAACCAAACGTTTCGTCTGGTGTTCTTGCATGAAAACCAACTAAAAGTTTCTTGCCTATTCGCTTTTGGTGTTCAATGTCAAGTTGCGTGTCAACATACGCATGAGCCATGATGGCTTTAACGCCTGGAACCTTAAGATCTTGATCAAACTCGCCCTCAATCATTTCCTTCTGCCTGTCTAGAGCTCGCTCATTGCTTTTAGGAATGGGAACGCCTCTTTTTGTCTTTTTGTCTACAAAAGCAGCCGCTTCAAAAGAGACGGGTACCACAAGGCTTCTTAGATCTTGTGCTGCATTGACATAACCAAAATATTGTGCATCCTCAATTAGCTGTTGGGTAATAGATTTGGGCCGGATTTGGCAAATGATAATTTCCTGACCAGCCTCCTTGGCCTTTTCGGCCAAAGCCTTGCTCTGCTCATTGGAAAACCTAAAAATTGATTCTTCTTGTTCAGCGCGCTCAGCTGTCATATGGTTGCGGATTGTATATATTTATAGGTCTTTTTTCAACTTTGTAATTTTGGGCTTGCTGAAAACCTACTTATTCCTGTCATTCCGAACTAGTTTCGGAATCTGAGCTTAGATCCTGAATCCCTTCGATTTCACTCAGGGCAAACAAGTTCAGGATGACAAATGGCTAGATTGTAACAATAACCTATTTTTAATTAATCATGACTGACAGGTTTTCAGCAACCTAAATTTTTATTGCCATTAGGGCGTCTGGTCTTGAGCATCGATAGAAGTAATTGGGGGCCTTTTTAATTTGCTTGGCCAAGTCATTACCCTTTTTAAGAAATGGGTAAAAATTATGAGCTGATCTATTTTGAAAAGATAAGAAAGAATTATGTAAACAGTAAGACCGGACAAGGTTGCAATGGTTGTCAAAAGAATCAGGCCAACAGTTCTTGTGGTGTCGAATACTAACTGGTCCAAAAGTTTCATAGGGATGTATAGGGAAATAGCCGTAATAATTGTAATAATTCCCATCTTTATGGGAGGAACAAAAAAAGTATTAAAATCGAAGCCGCCAACTTTTTTATGCAGGAAAAATAGAAGGCCGAGTGCGTTTAGTATCTGACCAATTGAGTAAGCGGCTGCAAGCCAAATTATGGAAAGTTTGAGGATAAAAACGAGAATAATACTTAATGCAATATTTGTGCCAATAGCAACAACACTCACTTTTACAGGGGTCGTGCTGTCTTTTAGAGCATAAAAGCTTCTGGTTAAAAGTAAGCTGATTGATTGAGCGGCAATCCCGATGGAAAAAGCAATCAGTACCCTTCCGGTTAAAACTGTAATTTCCCATGGAAGTTCCCGGGCACCAAATACAAGACGAACTGCGGGAACCCTAAGAATTGCAAGTATGGCTGCTGCCGGCAGAATTAAAAATAATATTTGGTGAAAAGATTCTGAGAATAATTTTTTGAATTCCTCTTTTTTACCACCGTGATGATGGATAGACAATGTGGGCAGTGCCGCCTGGGAAATTGGTGCCGCGAAAAAAGCAATTGGTACAAGCTGTAGTACTTGGGCAAAATTAAAGGCAACTATTGAACCTATAGCGGCAATTGAGGCAAGGGCGATATTTATTATCTCGGAAAGCCGAGTTAAGCCCAGAGTTATTGACCGTGGCCACATTAAAAGAAACATTTCGCGAACATCTTTATTTTTGAGGTCGAAGCTAAATCTGAATTTAAACCCAAGATAAAAAACGAGCGGCAGCTGAACTACCATATGTAGTAGTGCTCCCAGTATCATTCCGAAGGCAGGCGCGTGAATTCCGATAACGGGAGATAGAAAAATAATTGAGATAATTATCCCGAGATTGTAAAAGATAGATGCCACTGCCGGAATTAAAAATCTTTGGAAGGATTGTAGAATTCCGGTCAAGAAAATCGAGACTACAAAGAAAAGTTGGGCTAACAGCATTATTCTGAGTAATCTGGCTATTAAAACTTGGGTGTTAGGGTCTTTGTCTATCAGACCGGGAGCGATGAGTGTAGCAATAGGTGAGGCAAAGATCATTATTATAATTGTGAAAATTGCGAATATTACAAGTGAGATTGTGATCATTGTGGAAGATAGCTTCCAGGCTTGTTCTAGCTTGTCACGAGATAGATATTGGGAAAAGATGGGAATAAATGCCAACGCAATGGTGCCAAAAATTAAAACTTCGAAAATAGCATCAGGCAAAATTGAGGCCGCGATAAAGCTATCCAAAAGCTTAATATCTTCACCGAAATAGGCTGCAAGTAAACGGTAGCGAATAAGCCCAAGAACTCTGGAAATTGCTACTGATACCGCGATTAAAAAGGCGGCGGAAAGAATATCTTCCTGTTTTCTTCTAAATATGTTCGCGCCGTTTTTGAAAATACTAATCATTGTGATAGAATTATGCCTCAATTGACCTAATTGACCTAATTGTATTAAATTTAGTCCATTGAAGTGCGAGGTTAGAAGTGAGACAATCCAACTTCTCACATCAGTTTCTACACTCCCATTTCACACATCTCACTTCTAGAACTGGGCTTTGGTCATTGGATATAAATTGTACTTAGAAATTTTAATGTTATGCCAGTTACAAAACAAGCGATAAAAAAAGTTCGACAAGACAAGCGCAAGGCTATTTACAATGCACGAAAAAAAAGGGGCTATAAACAGGCTGTTAAGAATTACTTGAATAAACCAACAGCTGCAGCACTGCAAAAGGTCTTTAGTACTTTAGATAAAGCAATGAAAGTAAATATAATTCACAAGAATAAAGCGTCTAGATTAAAATCACAGCTAGCTAAAAAATTACCTTCTTCTAAATCCAAACCAAAAACTAGTTCGAAGTAGACGCTTTGCGAGAATTTCGCAACTATCATAATCGTTGTTACGATAGTTCTCCATTCTCTAAAAGCTGCAAGGCTTAAGTCTCAATTATCTAATAAACTACCGTCTTCAAAATCGAAAAAGGCTGCCACAACAACCGAAAAATCCCCTAAATCTTAAGGGCTTGACCCTTCGACTCGCTTCGCTCGCTCAGGGTCTGCGCCATGAACTGAACTTCGTTCTAGTTCATGGCTTGACAAACAATTTAATTTCCAGCTAAGCTTAAAGTAGGTATGAAACTTTCAAGTCTGCGAAAGTCATTATTTTCTAAAGCTGTAGGTTTTTCATCTGCACTCGCAACTTCGCTGTACCTAGCTACAAGTGCGCTGGCGCAGACATCTACAGGTACCACAGGTACAACCACTACAACCAAAGGTGGTACAACTTCGTCTTTACCGGAGGCGGGTACTACTGAGCTTACCTACCTACTGTTTATAGGTGGAATAGTTTTGTTTGTGATTGGAACTATAAAGGTAGTTCAAAGCTTTAGAGAGTAAGCGCGGATAAATTCCCTTTTTAATGTAATTCGATAAGTCGTTCGACCTCGTCTTTGAGGCGGATTAGGACTTCGTTGTAAGTAAATTGTCCAACGAGTTCGGGGCCGCGCTTAAGATTGACGTGAGTAGGCCCACACCAAAGACCAAGGTCGGCGTCATCAGTTTCTCCCGGACCATTAACTCTACACCCCATAACAGCAATAGTTATGTTATTGTCTTTCGCAAATTCCGTTAGTTCACGCACGCTTTGCGCAAGCTCAACAAAAGCCTCGTTTTCAACTCTTGAGCAAGATGGACATGAAATTATATTTAATCCCCCATCTTGAATTTCTGATAAGGATAGAAATTCTCCTGCTTCAATTTTCTCAAGAATTTCACGACCCACGTGTATTTCTTCACCTTTTTCCTCAAAAGGTAGAGTTAGGGAAACTCGAATTGTATCACCTATGCCAATCGGAATTAATTGTTCGAAGGCGAGTCGAGTTTTCATAATGCCGCCCAGAGGCATTCCTGCTTCAGTTACACCTAAATGGATTGGTACATCTGGACGAAGCTTTGCAAAACGTTTGTTGGCTTCAACAACTTTTTTTGGATCGGAATCTTTGAGGGAAACACAGTAGCGAGTAAATCCAAGCTTGTCTAGAATCTCGCTATGTTCAAGTGCTGATGCGACTATTGGGGATATTGAGTCAGAAGGATCGAACCTGTTGGCAACTTCCGGATCGACCGACCCACAGTTAACACCTACTCTTAAAGCGCAATCATGCTTTTCTGCCTGTTCAGCAATAAATGCGACTTTTTCCCTTGTCGACATTTGTTTTTCATGGTGCCAAAGGTGACCCGGGTTGTAGCGGATTTTATCAACATATGGTACTACTAATTTCGCCAAACGCCAGTTTTCTTGGAGATCAACCGAAAGTGGAACTACGGTCTGAGCCCGAATTTCTGCTAAAGCCTCGACATCTTTTATGCTATCTGCTGCAATTCTAACTAAAGATGCGCCAGCCTTTTCCAGCAATTGAACTTGCTGCAGGGTTGCTTCAATATCCTGTGTGTGCGTTGCAGCCATACTCTGAACTGCAATAGGCTTGTCTCCACCAATTTTTAAGCTGCCAATGCCAATTTCTTTGGTCTGCCTGCGTTCTATTGTTCCTCCAACTTAAATATTTGTTGCTGAACATATTCGGCAAGATCGGAATAAAGGTTACCTCGAGGAACTAGTACAAATTGGCCGCCATGGTCTTCTGGATTACCAACCTGCAAGATGCTCCCCTTTTCTTCGGTATCGAGAACAAGCCTGCGGATAGTAGTTGGGTCTATTTTGCCAGCCAATTTAGCAAAAAGTGGAATATCATCGTTTTCGATATTAGTGTCGATTGACTGACCGAAGGTTTTAATCAAATCTATGATTGTAGAAGGGTTAGTAAGAATCTCGGACGAAAGCATTTTGTCGCGAAATGCAAGAATGGCCTTCTGTTGACGCGCGCTTCTTGCAAAATCCGAGCCTTCGTCGTTTGTCCCCTTTCTGGACCTTACGAATTTTAAAGCAGTTTCACCGTCCATCAAAGTTGAACCTTGAGCAAATTCAATAGTTTCATATCGACAGGTAAATGGGTCGTTATTGTCATTGAGTTCATCTATTCGGATTTTTTCATCATCGCTAATCTTGACGACTTTAGTCTCTTGCCCATCTATTTCTTCAGTTTCAATTGTCAATCCGCATAGGTTGTTTTCTTTACCGCTAATTGGGTAGCGCTCGTCGATAAATGCATTTTCTACATTAACATTTAATCCATCGACTAAATCTACCGCCTTGACAAATCCATCAAAATCTAAACGCACTGCATAGTGAACAGGCATGCCAAATAGAAGGCTGATGGTTTCTTGCACTAATTCCAATCCGTCACCTTGTTCTAAGCCGTAAGCATATGCACTATTAATTTTGGCACGCAGATTAGGTGCCCAAAGATCTCGAGGAATAGAAACTAAAACGACATCTTTGCCTTTTTTATCGATTGAGGCAAAAATCATGGTGTCGGAGAGATATGGCCCTTCATGGCCCGGCCCTCCGGTTCCAAGAAGTAAAAGGTTGACTCTCCCCCTATCGCTTTCAAGTCCCGTATCCGTGATGAGTTCGACCACCGTTTTGGGGCCTTTAAATACAAATTCGCCCAGATTCAGAAATTTAATAACTCCTAAAACCACAAACGTTAATACGATTGCTAAAATAAGGATTTTGAGAATGGGGGCAGACCGTTTCGGTTTATGGCCCAATTGCCGCATTACTAAATTGTAGCGTTTTCGATGAGTTTAAGAAAAGAGTCCGGTTTGACGCTTGCCTGACCAACCAAACCCCCGTGGATATTATTTTGTGAGAAAAATGATTTAACGTTACTGTCGTTTATACTACCACCGTAAATCGTTGTAACGTTTTTGCCAATTTTGCTTGTAATTTCCCCCGCATTTTTATTAGCATCTTCAGGGTCGTCCGGTTTAAATTCGCCGCTTCCGCTGATTGCGCTAGGTGGCTCAAAAACAAAAATTATTTTGTCCCAGTTTTCTTTGAGTAGCTCACCTTTCTTTAAATACTCACCAAGTTGGCTTATATCACTTATACAAAGAATCGGGGTTATGTTGTTTTCTAGAGCGAGCTCAACTTTTTTAAAAACGTTTTCGTTTGTTTCGCCAAAATGTTTTCTTCTTTCAGAATGACCGATGATTGCATATTCAACAAGATCTTTTATCTGGCTAGCTGCAACTGCACCAGTGTAAGCGCCTCCGTTGAACTTAGAAATATCCTGTGCGCCGAGTTTTATGCTGAAAGCTTTAGCATCAATTAATTGTTTGGCGCCGGAAAGAAACGGGTAAGACGGACAATATATAATTGTGCCTTTGAAATCTTTTGCCCTGTTACCGACCGTATTTATCCAGTCTTGGGATTCTTCCCAAGTTTGGTTAGATTTAATGTTTGCTACCACTACAGGAGCGGGGTTACTCATATTTGGCAAGGGTTTTTAGAAAATTATCCTTTTGGATTGCCCCAACAATCCTTTCGACCTCTTTGTCGTCCTTTTCAATGATGTAGGTCGGGATCGACATTACTTGATATTCGGCCGCCCTTTCCTGATTCTGGTCCACATCGATCCTTTCAAACTCAACCTTTCCTTTGAGTTCTTTTTCCATTTCATCTATTATTGGATTCATGAATTTACAAGGGCCGCACCATTCTGCCCAAAAATCTAATACTTTGACCATAAAACCTCCTTGCTATAATTTATCAGGTGTATTATTTATTGTAGCTAATTTTAACCGGATCTCTCAACCTTTGAAGTGAAATGG
>Ga0209541_10000373_pt1 | contig 88113 bp, 105 predicted proteins | sample RifCSPlowO2_01_FD_184027 | JGI IMG/M metagenome (GOLD analysis project Ga0209541, IMG submission 184027) | Groundwater microbial communities from Rifle, Colorado - Rifle CSP2_plank lowO2_0.1 (SPAdes) (version 2) | ecosystem: Environmental > Aquatic > Deep subsurface > Groundwater | place... | reverse complement strand
TTCGAATGGTTCTAAAATAGGGAAGTCGTATTCCTCAAAACAAAAAGATTCGCACACTTTTTTCCACACATTAAAAATGTAGTTTCTTGTTGCCATGTCGGTTGGGTAAAAGTCTCTGGCGCCCTTATAGGGTTGTGTTGAGAGTTTGTTTTCCATTGGTTAATTTTAACAGAAAAAGAAGGCTGTAGCGAAGTGAGGTTTGCTACAGCCCGCTGGATGTTTCAATTATTGCGTTTGCGATTCGAATAAAAGCCCTTTGAATATCAGCATTAGGTTCTAGTTTTACATATGTTCCATTCCCCGTACTAATAACTCTATAACCCAATTCAGTTGCTATTCTAACAAAAAGAGCGTGAGAAAGTGATCTTTTAGGGTAAATCCTTCCCCTTGTAACGTCAGCCTTAATAGGAGGGGATTTGGATTTTCGTTTCTGACCGTCAAATTCAGCTTCGTTGCCACCAAAAGTTGACATAACCTGTTTCCTTGAGCTTTTTCTGTGCCCAGACATATCGTCTCTCCCGTTTTTGGATATTGTTAGGATTTTAGCATAGATTTTAGGATCCGATCCGGATCGGGTCTAGATCGGATCCGAGCCCGATCTTCTTGTTTGGGGATATTGTCAGGGAGCATCATGAAGCGCCCATACGTATGAAATTAAACGAAATGGGGAAAATCATAAAAAATGCGTGGGAATTATTACCAGGACGATTTCCCGTTGCATTGGATGAATTTCAAATCATGCCAAATCATGTTCATTTTGTATTGATAATATCCTGTCGTAGGGGCATTGCGCGCAATGCCCCTACATTTGGAAACGTAATCGTGGGATCGTTATCGTGTGTAATCCGATCGTTTAAATCCGAATGTACCAAACAAATAAATATTATAGGTGCGACACGTGGGTCGCCCAGAATCCGTGTTTGGCAACGAAATTATTATAAACATATCATCCGTACCAAAACCGATTTAAACAAAATCAGAGAATACATAAAAAACAATCCACAAATGTGGGGAAGTGGAGAACTTGTATGGTAATATACTTTCATGGAAATTACTTACATTGGGCACTCCTGTTTTAAGGTAAAAACAAAAAATCTAACATTAGTTTTTGACCCATATGATCCCAAAAAAACGGGTTACGCCCTGCCGAAACTTTCAGCCGATATAGTTTTAGTTTCTCACGATCACTTTGACCATAATTTTGTTTCTGGCGTTTCAGATTACAAGTTGTTAATAGACAAGCCCGGTGAATATGAAACTAAAGGCGTTTTTATATACGGACTTGAAAGTTTTCATGATAATAAACAGGGGAAAGAAAGAGGGAAAAATAATTTATTTCATATTGAAGCCGATGGATTAAGTCTTTTACACCTAGGCGACTTAGGTCATGAACTTTCAAAAGAGACATTAGAACAAATTCCATCGGTTGATATCCTCTTTGTTCCTGTTGGTGGAAAATATACAATAGACGCTGAAGAGGCAGCGGAAGTAATTTCACAAATTGAACCGGGAATTGTTATCCCAATGCATTACCAAACTTCAGACTTAACCGGTTTATCAAAGGATTTGGACAGACTTGATAAATTCTTAGATGAAATGGGTGTTGAGGATGAAGTTAAAAAGGTAAAAGAGCTTAAAATTACAAAAGCTGATATAACAGAAGAAACAGAAGTTATTGTAATCACGCCCCAGCATTAAAAATTTATATGGCGAAAATGTCAAGAAAACCAACAAGGGATTTAAAAATTCCCCCTCAAGATATAGAGGCTGAAAAGTCGGTTCTTGGCGGTGTTCTAATTGATAAGGACGCGATCGTTAAAATTATTGAGTTTTTAAAACCGGCACACTTTTATAAAGACTCTCACAAAAATATATTTCAAGCTATTTGCACACTTTATGAAAAAAGGGAACCGGCGGATTTAATTACAGTACCGGGAGAATTAAAAAAACTTGATTTACTGCAAGATTCCGGCGGTGTTTCTTATTTAACTGAATTAGTAAACTCTGTTCCAACTGCAGCAAACGTTGAATTTTACGCAAAAATAATTAAAGATCACGCAATGAGGCGAGCTTTAATGTCGGTTTCGTCTGAGATAGGGGAGTTAAGCAGAGGCAACGAGGAGGTTGATGAGATTTTAGACAAAGCGGAACAGGCACTTTTTTCGGTATCTCAAGACAGAAGTCATAGAGATTTTGTTCCAATTAAGGAAACACTTGAAATAACTTTTGAAAGGTTGGATGAATTAAGTAAACACAAAGGTTCGTTAAGGGGCGTGCCAACAGGATTAAAGTCGCTGGATAAAATGTTATCCGGACTTCAAAATGATAATTTAATAATTTTAGCTGCAAGGCCTTCGGTTGGGAAATCTTCATTGGCGATTAATATTGTTCAATATGCTGCGACTGTGCATAAAGTAGGAGTTGGGTTTTTTTCGCTTGAAATGGGTATGGAATCAATTGTTGATAGAATGATTTCTTCACAAGGAGATATTGATAACTGGAGGATTGCGACAGGGAATTTAGAAGCTGAAGACTTTGAAAAATATGGTATTGCTGCGGGGGAACTTGCTGAGGCGCCGATTTTTATTGATGACACGCCGGGCCTTGGAATTATGGAAATGAGAACAAAAGCTAGACGTTTACAAATTGATCAAAACATTGGGTTAATTGTGGTTGACTACCTACAGTTGATGCATGGCAGAAACTTAGAAAGTAGAGTACAAGAAGTGTCCGAAATATCTCAAGCCTTAAAGAATCTTGCGAGAGAGTTAAAGCTTCCGGTTTTAGCGATTTCCCAACTGTCTCGTGCTGTTGAGCAAAGAGGTGGCGAAAAGCGCCCTCAATTATCGGATTTAAGGGATTCCGGTTCTATTGAACAGGATGCGGATATTGTTATGTTTTTGTATAGACCTGACGATGAAGACCGCGAAAATTACCAATTACTTCTTTCAAAGCATAGAAATGGTCCAACAGGTGAAATTCCTTTATTTTTTAAGGCTAATAGAACCAGATTTTTTGAAACTGACACAAAAAGTTAAAGCGCTGTTTGATTTTTTCAAAACAAACTCTGTTTGATTTTATCTCCCAGCGCTTTTACTAGCAACACTTTCAAGTATTTCTTCCAATTCACTAGATTCTGGATGTGGGCCAACGATATCGGCAACCGATTTGTAAATACTTCCGATTCGTCGACTCTGATAAAAATTTCCGGCCAAAGCTGTCTTGCAAAACTGCAGAATGTTAGTGATTGAGCTTGGGGCATTCTGCCGGTGTGAAAAATTAAAATATCAACCTTTTCGTTTCTTCTGGTTCGCAAAATCTGTAATGGGCTGTCTTCGTCTGCTGATTCAATAGGCGTCACAAAATGACCCTTATCCCTGAAAAATTTCACTAGTTCATCGGTATATGATCCGATTTCATCAACTATTAAGATTCGCATTCTTTCTCCTTTTTAGATTTCCTATCTTCCTAGTTTCTCGCATTGTATCACATTGTATCACAGATAAACTAGTTAATAATGTATAATACGAACAAAGATGCCGTGGTGGCGGAATAGGTATACGCGTCGGTCTCAAAAACCGATGGGAGCAATCCTGTGTGGGTTCGATTCCCACCCACGGCACCAACTAAATGATGGAATGGGAAAGTCCTTTACAAGTCCTGATTTTGGTGCTAATACGTATTCATGATTACGCAACAAGCACAAATAAAAGTTAATCTTCCCCTTGCGCTTAAAGACTATATCGAAAGCAAGGCTCGGAAGTTCGACATGCCTTTGGCAGGCTACATAAAACATCTGATTCTAAATGATGTTTCTGATCTGGACTTTCCAGTCTTTCAGATGTCTGACAAATCGGAGAAAAAACTAAAAAAAGCACTCAAAGAAAAAAACAAGGCCGTGAAGGTGACGAACGTTTCTGAATTTTTTAAAAACCTTTAAGGCTGTATATGAATTTTGAAGTATCTTCCGATTTAAAAAAGGATTTAAAGAAGATTAAGAAAAAAAATCAATTACTGTCCCAAAAAATCGAAAAACAACTGCTCCTTTTCTATTCAAATCATTTGCATCATTCCTTACGAACACATAAGCTTTCGGCGTATGACAATGTTTGGAGCATCTCCATAGACAAAAGTGTGCGTATGCTTTATGTTTTTGACGGATCATACGCGTATTTTTTCGACATTGGTACGCATGAACAGGTTTATAAGAAGTAGAAGCTTTTTATGCTATAATCCTATAGCTTAGTATCATAATCATAGTGGAAAAAAGGAGAGAAACATGCCAAAAGCAAGGCAATTGAGTCGGGAAGAACTAGAACAGGCCATTCTTAAAGGCCTAAGACTAGTACTTAGGAATGCCGGTGTGTTTTTTACCGGCGATCTTATAATTGAAACCGATTACTTAATGCTTGGTACAGTTAAGGTTGTCAATCATTTCTTCATTCGTGAGGATAGAAGAGTATTATTTTTGAGACTTATTCCTTACACGAAGAGAACGCGTTTATGCTGTATTGATCCGCCTCAACTTCATGCAGATGGTCTTAGAATGAGTTGCTGGGTTTATGGAAATAAACTTCCTCACCACCATCTTGGGCTGGTGTTGCAGGGATTGGCCAATAGTTTGCTCGCAACTCTTGATCTGCAGTATATTGAATAAACTCACCTAGGAGGATGAAATGAGACCCGATAAAGTGAAGATTTTTGATACGGCGAGTGATATTAAAGCACTTGAAGCGCAAATAAATGATTGGCTAGAACAAATGCAGGGTTTAATTCATGTTGTAGGAATAAAGTAGTCCTCAAGTTCTGGATCTGGCGCCCATCATACGATCGTGTCCATTTTCTACAATATCTTGAATTGAAAAAGTTTGAATCTAAGCTAGCCTCTTGATAGGAACAACTTCCGCCAAGAGGCTTTTTTTGACAAAATATATTTAGTCTTGCATAATTATTTAGATGAAAGAAAGAATAAAAAATAAAGGAAGCGTTTTAATTTTAGCAGTACTCTTTATACTCTTTTTGTTAGTTGGTGGTGTACTTTCTTGGCAATACACTCTTTATAAAAAATTCATCGCACTCGGAAACGGTGAAAGTTGTGCAGGAGATTGGTCTTACGCAAAAGTTTGTGAACGTGGGAGTTACTGCAAAACAATTAAAAACGACGCCCCGCTTGCCGGCGGGTCATGCACTCCTTATTTAAGTTGGCTTTTTGGTGGATTTGTGAAAGATGCGCATACTTGGGAAAACTGTAAAAAGAATCCAAAAAGCACTATAACTTTAACTTTCCCAGAAGTTTGCCACCATCCTAACGGATGGTCTGTAACTGACGCACAGCTAACAGACTAGACATTTTCTCTCTTATGTTAAAATACCCACATGTTAGCAGTAGATCTAAAAACCGGAGTTATCTTTAAAGACAACATAACACCATTTCAGGTTATGAAATATAAGCACGTAAAAAGTGCAAGAGGTGGGGCTGTAGTTAAGGTTCGTGCCAAAAACTTGCTCAACGGATCAGTAATGGAAAAGGGTTATAACGCAAGCGCGTCGGTTGAAGATGCCGATATATTAAGGAAAAACGCGCAATATTTATATCAAAATGGTGATAAATATGTTTTCATGGATCCTTATACTTTTGAACAATTCGATTCTCCTGAAAGTTTATTAGGCGATAGCGCAAGTTTTTTGGTAGAAGGCATAACCGTCCAAGTACTTTACTTTGAAGACCGTCCCATCTCTATTGATTTACCAATTATGATGGATTTTGAAGTTACATACACGGAACCGGGATATAAAGGAAATACGGTTTCTAATGTATATAAAGACGCTACTTTAAGTAATAACGCTATAGTTAAAGTTCCTGCGTTCGTAAAAATAGGCGATAGGATAAAAGTTGATACAAGAACAGGAGAGTATTCATCGAAAAGCTAAAATATGCAAATCCCCGAACACTTTAACCTATATGGAGTAAATATTTATTCAATGGGAATTTTTATAGCCATTGGAGTTTTGCTTTCCGCATTTGTGATATGGCAAGAAGGCAAAAAAGATGGATTTGATGAGGAAAAAAGTTTTGATCTTCTTTTTCTTTCTTTATTTTTTTCTATTTTAATATCAAGATTAACTTTTTCGCTTTTACACCATAACTTTAAATATGTCTTATATTTTTGGAAGGGGGGAATGGATCCATACTTCGCTGTACTTGCTTTTTTGTCTTCTATATATTTATTAACTAAACTTTGGAAATGGTCGGTATTTCGTGTTCTCGATATTTTTACGCTTGCCTCAACTTTATGCTTTTCAATTATCGCTCTTGGTTTTGTAGGAATTACACGAGACTATAGATTTTTATTTGCTTTTGCCGGTTGGATTTTTATGTACGCAATTTTCTCAAAGATACGAAATATGATCTTAAAATCAGGAATGGTTTTTTCTATTTTTTTGGCTTTAACTGCTGGAGCCGGAATTGTATTTTTTAATAAATATTTCGATTTGAAATTTTACGTTTTGTTGGTTACACTAAGCTTAGTAGTACTTAGTTTAAAGATAAGGAAATCAGGCATGAAGCAAATTTTACCGACAGATTTCATTAAGACTCTGATAGACAGATTAAAAAATAAAGAAAAACGCTTGGATAGTGAGCAAACATTGTTATCGAAAGAAGATCCGTTCACAGCTTCAAGGCGGGATATGGGAAATGCAGAAGAAGGAGACATGTCTGTTGAAGATGTAGAAAAAAACTTAGTTGATACTAAAAAGCTCACCATTTTTAAGATGAAGGCGCAGGTAAAAAAAGCGTTAGCTAAATTTAAAATTGGAACTTACGGGATTTGCGAGGTTTGTAAGAAACCAATTGATAATGCAAGACTTAAAGCTTATCCGGAAGCAACAACCTGCATTGAGCATGCTACAAAGAGTTCGAGCTAAAAAATATTTTTTAGTTGCCTTTTTAGTTTCACTGGCTATAAATCCAATTTTTACCTTCCTATATAGAAACAGTAAAAATTTTGTACTCAATTGTAATTACTTTGGTGGTTTGATTACAGGAAATTCATTCCTAATTTTATCTTTAGTTTTTCTCGGTGTTGTAATTTATTTTGGTTTGATTTCAAAAGATTCTGCTGAGTCAATTGGATTTGGTTTCTTAGTTAGCGGGGGAGTATGGAATTTAATACATAGAGTAGCCGGCAACTGTGTATATGATTACTTTAAGTTTGGACCGATTTATACTTTATTTTTGCGTTTTAATATTTCGGATGTTTTGATATGGGCGGGCTTGTTGTTGGTATTGACAACCTTTACGCAAGTCTGTATAAAAACACTACTGTCTAAAAAAAGCATTGATGTCAAAAGGTAAAACCCTAATTATTGCTCAATTTGCTACATTAGTTTTGTGGTGGGTCTTGCTCACCTTAATACACAGCAAACAGGGGTATGGAAATTCACTTTTTGGCCTTTGCATGGGTCTATACGCGCTCGTTTTTGGTATTTCTATTTCAATTTCAGCCTACAGATATAATAATCATTTACCGTTTAGAGGATCTACTGCCATAAGTTCCGCGGGGATAGCGTTTTTTGGTTTAGGTACAATACTTTGGTACCATTTCGAAGTCTTTAATAACATTGTTCTGCCGTTTCCCTCAGCTTCGGATATATTTTACGTTTTACAGTTTCCCTTAAGCTCGTTTGGATTAATACTTCTTTCAAGTCAATTGTCGAAAAATAAAACTTTGCAAAATGATTCAAAAAAGAAAGATAACTATTTGCAGATTGTACTAATTACTTTGGTCTACATGATAATTATTTTTCTTACCGTAATTTTTATGGCGAAGTATATGTTTGACGGTAATCTAAATCTTAAAAATATTCTTGAGGTGTATTTTCCCGTTGAATCTTTTTCTCTTACAATCTTATCTATTTTTGTACTTCTCAAGTTTTCTAAAGTTTGGCAGAAGACATCGTTTATTTGGTTTAGTTTTGTTGTTTTGGGATTTTTTAGTTGGTTTCTAGCAGACGCTTTTTTTACTTATGCAGTTCAAACAAGTACTTTCTTTAGCGCAAATTATGCAGACCTTTTGTATATAAGCGGGGTATTCTTTATGTTACTTGGACATTTAGGAGTCCTTGAAGGATCAAAGAAAGAGGGATTTTTGAGTCCTGTTGAGCCGGTATTTTTTGCAGGATACCAATCTTATACACCAGTTTCCCTTAATTAAAATTTAAGAATGTGGTAAAATTTAAAACGAAAGAAGGTGTGTTTTATGGCTGAAAATGGAAAAACAATTTTACTAATAGAAGACGAAGAGGTAATAAGAGAACTTTATGCGGAGGTTTTAAGAGATGCGGGTTATAAAGTAATAGAGGCAAGGGACGGAGATGCCGGATTAAAAAGAGCTTTGGGCGATGAGTGGGATATAATGTTACTTGATATTATGCTTCCGGGATCCGATGGTTTGCAAATATTGAAGTATATAAAGGAAAATGAAAGACTAAAAGTAAAGCCGGTAATTTTGTTAACAAATCTTGGTAATGAGACGATTATAAAGGAAGCGTTTACTAAGGGTGCTGACGCGTATTTGATAAAGTCTGAAATTACTCCTGATAAAATAGTTACTGAAGTTGGGAATTATCTTAAATAGTTATGCAAAAAATATTAATCGTTGAAGATGAAGTTGATATAAGAGTTGTTTACGCCGAAATGTTAAGAAATTCCGGTTATGAAGTTGAGGAAGTGGGGGATGGGGAAGAAGGTTTGGCTAAGCTGAAAAGTTCAAATTGGGATTTAGTATTTCTTGACATAATGCTTCCAAAAAAAGATGGATTGGAGGTTTTAGAAAGCATTGTTAGCGATCCAATTCTTAAGTTGCGTCCAATAATTCTTTTATCGAACTTGGAACGTGAATCAATAGTAAAGAAATGTTTAAAGCTTGGCGCGCGCGATTATTTAGTAAAGTCAAACATAAATCCTGAGCAGGTAGTTGAGACTGCAAGGAAATATTTAACCACAAATCCCCAGCAAGATGAATCCGCTTGACGTTTTATTTGAAGATGAAAATATATTGGTAATAGACAAGCCCGCCGGAATTGTTGTTAATGGGGTTGAATCGTACAAAGGTTTAACTTTACAGGATATGATTTTAGAAAAGATAAACGTTTTCGGTGCTTTGGAGGATTCTGAATTTAAACAAAGGTCCGGAATTGTTCATAGGATTGACAAGGAAACTTCGGGGATTGTACTTGTTGCAAAAAATGAATCCGCATTTATTCACTTAAAAAATCAGTTTTTAAATAGAACAATAGAAAAAGAGTATAAAGCGGTTGTTTGCGGAAAAGTTGAATTTGAAAATATAGAGATTAACGCACCAATTGGCAGAAACCCGGATAATTTTATTAAAATGGCTGTTGTTAGTGGGAAAAGAGAATCATTAACTTTAGTTAGGCGGGATAGCGAAAAAGTTTTTGGCGAATATACGTATACTGGTGTAACAGTTTATCCAAAAACCGGAAGGACGCATCAAATTCGTGTTCATTTGACTTCAATTAAACATCCTGTGGCCGGCGATAAGTTGTATGCTGGCAAATCTCTTTACGCTTTAAGCTTTGAAATTTTTAGAAGAATGATGCTTCATGCCAGAAAAATTTCGTTTGAAAGCCCAACTTCGGGGGAGTTAGTATCTTTTGAATCCCCGTTACCAAAAGAGTTTGATTTAGTTTAAATAAAAAAGAAGCTCACTATTTTTGGATTTCATAGCGAGCTTCTGCGAAAGGAACAACGATGCTAAATTTCTTTAGGAGCGTATACAGCGTTATAAGTTCTACCGCTCCAAGAGTAATAAGTTGCCCGCCCAACAGCTAAAACAGCCTTTTGGGCTCTTTCGTTGAGTTTATCAAACGTGACTTCACGTGCTTGGATCGCTTGATCAAACCTGCCGTCGTCTAACTCTCGCTGAAATTCTCTTTTTAAATCGTTGGGATTTAAAGTGAGTTCCATGGATTTTTTCTCCTTCCTAGTTTAATACTACATAGTAAGGCATTCCGCCCGGCAATTTTGTCCACGCTTCCCGCTGTGGTGCTAAGCAAGTAACTTTACCAATTGCCATTCCAAGCAGAAAAAGTTTTTCTATAACTTGGTGCAAGTCGGTCCACTGGACGCCATTTTTATCAAGGCATGCATTAAGAAAAGACATTCCACCACCGCCGGATTGCTGAAAATCTACAGGAAGTTCTGCTAGCAATTCTATAATGTCACCTCTACGAGCATTAAGACGTCCCGTATGAAAAACTACAGCCATAGTGATACCCTCAATTTTGGACGTAGCTTGATCCTCTTCTTGATACCCGATTAAACACTCACTAAAAATTAACGTAACTATCCTTGACGTTAGTCTATAGCCCATGAGATCATCTCCTTTTCCCTTTATGACGACGGATTTATTGAGATTATAAGGCAAACATCGTTTACTGTCAACCTGTAGTATGTTAATTCTTACTTTGGGGCATAAATAACTTTGTATGTTAGTGGATAGAGATCGGGTCCGGATCGGACCCGGATCCGATCCTTGCCTAATGATCACCATTATGTATAATAATGCATGACATATGCCCAAAAAGACTGTCCGAAGTTCTAAACGCTCTTGGAAGAACGATAAAAAAGCTAATATATCTAGAAAAAAGATTGTGAAGCTTGTCTCCCTAATTCTTTTAGTGTTTCTATCTGTTTCGCTTCTATTAGGCTATTTTTCATACAAAAGCCTAACAGTGTCGTTCGCTTCAGCATCGGGATCTGATTCTTTTGACTTAATAAATCATGATATTTTTTCCGTTTCTGTAATTCCGATAAATGATTTAGATTCAAGTCCGGTATTAACGAAAAACCTTTCACTCTTTATATATGATACAGAAGCAAAAAAAGTACTTAGGTATGACATTCCATTAAATTATGTGTTAGATATACCGGGAAAATTTGGTGAGGAGAATATAAACAAAGCATTTGCACTTGGATATTCACAAAATCATGATGTAATGTCCGGTGTTGATTTGGTAAATTCGTCTATTAAAAAGTTAGTTGGTATAAATGTTGACCGATATGTTTTAACATATGGGGAGTTTGATAGGGAAATAAATGAGGTATTAAACGGCAAGAATCCTTTGGAATATGTTAGCTTTGACACAATAAAAAATCTTGGATTAAAGTTTAAAACAAACCTATCACTCTCCGAATTAAGCCACATTAGTAATTTTTCTTCATCACTATCTACGAACGATTTTATTACAGGTCCAATTTTAAACGACGACTATATTAAAGATTTAGCATTTGATTCCAATTCCGCTATTGAAAAAAAGAGCGTAGCAATTTTAAACGGGACTGATGTTTCCGGCATTGCGTGGTTTGGAAAGAGAATCGCGGAAAATATGGGGATTAGAGTCATTGCTTCGGGAAATGCTTTTGGAAAATACGACGAAAGTATGATTATTGCCGATATTTTAGATTCCCAAACAGTTGGATATTTAAAGAGATTTTTTAACATCAACAAAGTTGTTTTAAAAGAAAATTCTGAGGTCAACGAAAGTGTAATAAACCGCGCGGATATAACAATAATAATTGGTCTTGACAAAGCCAATAATCTGTAATAACATATGTTTAGTCTCTCCTTTCTTCGACCCCCGCTCCACATTAGGGCGGGGGTTGTTATGTTTAAAACACTATTTAACCTTATTGGGTATAGAAAATCAAAAAGCCACGAGACAAAATCGGGGTTTGAAATACTTGAAATTCAGATTCCAAAATCAATTGATGACGACCATTCCGAAATACAATCCGCTCCCCTTGCAGCAGAACAACTTTTTGCTTCTATCCATGGGCTTTTAAGAGCAGACAAGTCTCTTCAGGAAAGTTTTTCGTTTGAAATGTTTTCGTCTCAAAAGGGAATTAGGTTTTATGCTGCTGTACCTTCAAATGTTCGTGAGTTTGTTGAAAGCCAAATTTACGCGCAGTATCCAACCTCACATATAACCGTTGTTCCTGATTATGTTAACGATGTAAATGAAGGCCTAAACTGTGATGGTGCTAATTTAGTACTTTCAAAGAGGTACATTTTTCCAATTAAGACATTTAAAGATTTTGAGGTTGATCCTCTTTCTGCAATTACTTCGGTTTTGGCAGGAGTTACAGAAAACGAGCAGATTTGGTTTCAGCTTTTAATTAAGCCAACGCCCGATGTTTGGCAAGGAGAAGGTTACGATTACGTTACAATGATAAGAACCGGAGTTGCGCCATCAAAGTCCTTTCTTTTTGACATTCCTAAAGCTATTTTTAAAGAACTACTTGGTGTATTTTCCGACATTGTCCCAAATGTATTAAACCCGGCAAGAAATTTGCAAGGCGGGTTGCCGGCGCCTCAATTTGGCAAGACCTCTGTTTCGGCCGGACAAGATTTATCTTTAAAAGCAATAGAAAATAAGCTTTCCAAAATGGGGTTTGAAGTTGTAATTAGGATTTTATCTTTCTCGCAATCAACAGAAAGAGCGTCGAGTAATTTGCGAGCGTTAGTTGCGTCAATGAGGCAGTTTTCAACTTCAGATTTAAACAGTTTTACCTTAAATACAGCTAGAAATAAGAAAGATATTTTGGATTCCTACAGAAAAAGAGAGCTTGATGACGAATTGTCATTTATTTTAAATATAGAAGAAATGGCTTCAATTTTTCATTTGCCGTCCGCTAGTGTTGAAACACCAAACATAGACTGGGTTTTTTCAAAAAAGTCCGAACCGCCGGCCAATTTGCCAACAGAAGACTGTGTACTTCTTGGAGAAACCACTTACAGAAATCAAAAAATCCGTTTTGGGCTTAAAAACGGTGACGATAGATTAAGGCACATGTATTTGATTGGTAAAACGGGAACAGGGAAGTCTTCGATGTTTGAATCTATGATAGCGCAGGATATTAAAAATGGCTTTGGAGTGGGCGTTTTAGACCCTCACGGCGAGCTAATAGAAAATGTGCTCGAATATATTCCAGATGAAAGAATAAATGATGTTATTTTATTTGATCCGTCAGATACCGCGCGCCCCGTTGGGTTTAATATGCTTGAAATGGAGGACTCTTCTCAAAAAAACCTTATGGCCTCAGGACTTGTTTCGGCTATAAAACAGCACTTCGACTATTCTTGGGGGCCCCGACTTGAGTACCTTCTAAACTATTCTATTTTGACATTGCTTGAAGTTGAAGGAACTACGATGCTTGGAATAACAAGACTTTTAGAAGATGAGAATTATCAAAAATACATTTTACATAAGGTGAAAGATCCGGTAATTATTGATTTTTGGGAAAAAGAGTACAAAAATATGAAAGGAAATCAAAGACTAATTACAGAAGCTGTTGCGCCAATTCAAAACAAGGTAAATAGATTTTTATCTTCAACAACAATTAGAAACATATTAGGCCAGAGAAAATCCACAGTTAATTTGTGGGACGCAATGAACTCAAAAAAAATAATATTAATAAACTTGTCCAAAGGAAAAATAGGGGATGACAACGCAAACCTTCTTGGAGCCCTTTTGGTATCTAGGATTCAGTTCACCGCCCTGCAAAGGGTTAAAATTCCTTCAAACGATAGAGTTCCTTTCTATCTTTACGTTGATGAGTTCCAGAACTTCGTAACCGGAACTTTTGAGTCAATTTTGTCTGAATCACGTAAATATAAATTGGGTATGTATTTAACTCACCAGTTTACAGCTCAACTTCCCGAAGAACTTTTGGACGCAGTATTTGGAAACGTTGGAACAATCGCTGCTTTTTCTGTAGGAGCGCCTGACGCGAAAGTTTTAACCCAAGAATTCACGCCATTTTTTGAAGAAACTGATTTGATTTCACTTGAGAGGTTTCATATTTACATGAAGTTAATGATTGACGGCATGACCTCACTTCCTTTTTCCGCAAAGATTTTGGTACCTTGGGATCCTGAAAGCAGGGTAGTTAAGAAGACTACAAATAAGGAAAGAGTAATCGCGTTAAGTCGGGAGAAATATGGTGTTGATAGCACATATATTGAGGATAAAATTAGAAAATGGGTAGAATTTAAGTTCGATAAGGGAAAAGCGATTGCGGAGGAGAACAGGGACAAGGAAGCACAGACCGCAGATAGTCCTTCCACGCCTGATCTTAGTACCCCAGATCTTAAATAATCGGTGAGTTTTTGGGTTTGTATGGTACAATACCACATATGCCTACTCAACCAAACCTGCCTTCGCAGGTAAATCAGAGCTTATCAAAAGTATCCTCCGCTTTAAACGATGTTGAGAGAAGTTTAAGGCACGCAAGAGAGCTATTATCCCAAATTGAAAAAGAATCAGCTAGCCCGTCGTTTAAAGATATCCCCGGTATTGAGGGTGTGTTTGACGGTATTTATATGGTAACAAAAGACGGAAAGAAATTTGAAGTTCCCTCAAACTATGCTGCAAAATCATTATTAATTGTTGGCGATGGTTTAAAAATGATAAATCGCGAAGGAAGAAACTTTTTTAAACAAATAAGTAAAGTTAAGAGGAAACTTGAAGAGGGAATGATGGTAAAAAAGGACGGTAAGTGGCACGCAATAACACCAAGCGGATCGTATAGAATAGTGGATAGCGTAATTGAGTACAATAAGGTTTCATTAAACGATAAAGTATTAGTTCAATTTCCGGAAGATAATCCAACAGCTGAATTTGCAGCCCTTAGTAAAGTCCTGTCTGCGCAGGCAGGAATAACCACAAAACCTGCAAGTACTATTAACCCTGTTTCTCCTGCTCCGCTTAAAGCAAAACCGAGAAGTGAAGTTGTAGCAAAGCCGTTACCGGTGAAACCTGTTGTAGCCAAGCCATTGCCCGAGGTAAAAATAGCCCCAAAACCACCAATTAAACCTGTTACATCGGTAACTCCTAGTTTAAATGATGATGATTTAAGATAGAATTAGGCTTCGTCTAGCATTGGAATCTCAATTTCGGACTCTTCTATTGTTCCTTTTTTCATGTACGGCTTAACTTCTTGTCTTTCAGATTTGAAAACCGGAATTGTTGATCTAATCATGATTTTCGCTGTTTTTCCTTTTCCACTTATAAAATGGGCAATAAGATATGCTCCTAAGTTTTTAGCTCTTGATAACCTCGTTGCAACGGGGCCTTCGATCTTTCCAAGCAGTATTTCGGGTTTTTGTTTTAAATCCAGTTTAAATATGTTTGTAGTTTTTTTATCAACCCTTAAATATAGGGCTTCTCCAGGCTTTAATGAGTCCGAGGTTATTCTTTTTGCGGTAATGTTTATATATTCTTCAGTTGTAGTACCTGGTTCTTTAATGAGTGATCTTTCAACATTTGGATTTTGAACAGATTCCTTCTTTTTACTTTTCGCCATTAGAATATTTTTTTTAGCTGTTGAATTTATAGGATCTAGTTCAAGCACCTCCTCAAAACATTTTTTAGCTTTTAAAAATTCTGATATCTGAAGATAGGCCCTTCCGAGTCTGTTTCTTGCGCTTAAGTCATGTGGATCAATTTCAAGTATTTGGGAATTAAGTTCTACAGCATCTTTCCATTTTCCTTCTAAAGACGCTTTAACTGCAAGTTGGGATAAAATTGTTAGTCTCTGGCTCATTTTTTGAAGGTTATCAGATGCAAAAACTTTGTCAAGTATGATATTAAACTGTCATAATCTTTGTTTTTTTGGTATGATTACGCCAATGAGCGGGCATTCTAAATGGTCAACAATTAAAAGAGATAAAGCCGTTAATGATGCAAAAAGAAGCCAAAATTTTACTAAAGTTGTTCGAGCTATAACTATTGCTGCGAGACAGGGCGGGGGAGACGTAGATGCAAATCCGGCTCTTAGACTTGCCGTAGATAAGGCAAAAGAAGCCAGAATGCCAAAAGATAATATAGAACGGGCAATTCTGAAAGGTTTGGGAGTTTCATCCGGAGATGCTGTTTTTGAAGAAGTTGTATACGAGGGATACGGGCCACACGGTGTAGCCTTTATGGTTAAATGTTTAACAGATAATAAAAATCGAACAGTTGCTGATATTAGAAACATTTTTTCACGCGGTGGGGGAACCTTGGGTGTATTAGGCTGTACTTCATATATTTTTCATTCTGATCCTAAAAACCCATCTTTTACCGTAACGATTGATAATTTAGAGATTGCTAAAAAACTTGAAAATTTATATGACATTCTTGACGATCATGATGATGTAACCGATGTTTTTGCTAATTTTGACTTTCCTTCCGCCGGAAATTATGGAGCAGCTATAATATGATTATTTTGGGAATTGATCCCGGCACCGCAAGTACCGGCTATGCTGTGCTGAGTTTTGAAAAAGGCAAAAAGCCGGTTTTAATTGAAACTGCTGTGGTTTCGACGAATGCGGATGAGTTGATGCAAAATAGACTCAACCTTTTATATAAGACGCTAAGTGAAATAGCAAAAAAACATATTCCTACTGTTATGGTTGTTGAAAAATTGTTTTTTAACACAAACACTAAAACCGCAATAACGGTGGGGCAGGCGAGGGGAATTTCTTTACTTGTTGCTTCACGTGGAAAAATGGATTTGTTTGAATACACAGCACTTGAAGCTAAGTTAGTTTTAACAGGCTATGGAAGATCGGATAAGAAAGTTGTTCAAATAGCTGTTAAAGATTGTTTAAAATTGAAGGAAGTCATTAAGCCTGATGACGCATGCGATGCGGTTGCTATGGTACTTTGCTTTTTAGAAAAAGAGCACAACCCTTTATATAGGGCTAAAGCTTATGCTAAGAAAAAGAAATGATTAATTTAAATTTATTAAAGACCTTAAATATTGGAAAGAAAACTCGATTTATGATTTTTTCGTTGTTCGTTGTTGTTTTGCTCCTTGCGGTTTCTTATACTCAAGGATTTGCACGATTTGCCAGCACAATTTTGGTTTTTGCAGTTATATTTATTGGCACATATGTTACTCAAGTCCCAAACATTAATAAAAGCAATTTTATACCGGTCTTGCTCTTACCTTTACATTTAGTTGGAGGTGCATTACTTTCATTGCAATATTTTCCAAATCTTGGATTTCTGGTTAAAATTTTAGCAATAGTTTTAGTTGGGGCTCTTTTGTATGTTCTTTCTCTTGTTAATAATATATTTTTTGTAACTAGTGAAAATGAAAAAACAATTCCTTTGTTTAGGGTCGCTGTTACTTGGAATAATATTTTATTAATCATTACTGCTATTCCTTTCTTCGCCGGCATTTTTAAAGTTGATGTAAATTCATTTATTCAAAATTTAATAGTTTCTATTTCGTCATTTTTATTTGCTATATATTTAATTAAAACAGAAGAGGTTGAAGATGGTGCAAGACAAATCGGAGCGGGGGAGAGGTTGGTGTTAAGTTTTAGAGTTATGTTCATAGTTTTTGCTTTAAGTACTGCGGTTTCATTTTTTCCAACTGAATCGTTTCTAAGGTCGTTGTTTGTATCATCGATTCTAATGGGAACTCTAGACTATACCCAGTCCCATTGTAGAAATTCATTGAATAAGAAGCATATAGTAGAATACGTTTTAATTGCTCTTACTTTTTTCCTTATTTTAATTGTCTTTAAGCCGTAAGCATGACAAGGAGGCGTAGGGAGAGCGGGGAAGTGACATTAGGGTAATTTTTGGGTTCATAGTCCTATAGCAATTAATACTTAAGAGTGATAATCCCAAGGTACAATTGTCATAGTTATGATCGTCATACATTTTAGTTTCATCTTATAGTTGTAGGTTTGTCATACTTCGTTGACTGGGGCATAGGTTTAGGTGTGGATAACCTTAGGAGGGTTTAGAGCTCACTCTTTGTACTATAAACTAATAATTACACAAGATATAAATTTAATTATTAAATGATTATTACTTAATTTAAAACATTACGAATGCAATTTAATTCATTACCCCCTATTTTGCACGTCTATTTGATTTTTCGGTCTTTGCTAACACTGGATGTCGTTAAACATACATTATACGACGTCTAACATATCTTAACTTTTTATCCCCTTCTTTGTTTTTCTCTTGCTTTTTTTTATTTTTTGTTTTGAAAATTTTATATTTAATTAATTGATAATTTGGTTTAATCCCGAAATATATTCTTATTCCCCTTTTCACCTTTGTGTCTTTTTACTTAACATTTCCCGTTTGGATTTTACTCATTCATTGACATGCGTTGTTTGAATTGGTATAAGTAAATTAGGTCTGGTAGTACCTTATCTCTGCATATTGCAAGGTAAAAAAAGAAGCTCTTGGAAACAGGAGCTTTTTTGTTGTTACAATTAGTAATATCTGGTAATATCATTGTACTGGCAACTTAATCCGCTTCGCAGACAGGCCTGCCATGAGGCTCTAGAATGCCCCAGGTTGAATTTTTAAAATTAATATGACACAAACATCATCTAGAAATAATCTTGAGAAACTTTTAATTAGATATTTGGAATTTTGTGAAGTGGAAAAAAATCTTTCACAGAATACTATAAAAATGTATCACTTTTATCTAATCGATTTTATTTCGTGGCTTAAAAAATATTTTGGAAAAGATTTACTTGATGTTTTAGACATAGACTCTGAAAGTGTAAAAAAATATAGAATAGATTTAAATAGACGGATTAGTTCAAAGTCGCGAGAAGAATATAAAAAGTCAACTCAAAAAACTTTTATGGTTTCGATAAGATCATTTTTAAAATATTTAATAGTTGAGGAAAATTTAAAAGTTTTATCACCCGACCAAATTACATTGGGTAAAGCAGAAGCTCGAATCCCAAAAGTTTTAGAAGGAGATCAATTAAAAGCGTTGTTTAATGTTCAGGATTTAAACAGACGCTCTGGAGTTCGCGACCGCGCAATTTTAGAAATGCTTTTTAGTACTGGCCTTAGAGTTAGTGAGCTTACAAAATTAAATGTTGGTGATGTAAATTTGGAAACCGGAGAATTTAGCGTAGTAGGAAAAGGAAGAAAAGTTCGTACTGTTTATGTTAGTTCTCAAGCGAAAGCATGGATTTCTAAATATATGACGACAAGAAGGGATGACTTTGAACCTTTATTCTTAAGGTATAGCGGAAAAAGAATGGAAGAAAATGATTTAGATGGAGATTCTTTAAGATTAACCCCAAGAAGTGTTCAAAGACTGGTTAAAAAATACGTTTTAAGAGCCGGAATTGCAGTTGATGCAACTCCGCATACGTTAAGACATAGTTATGCAACTGGGCTATTGCGAGAAGGTGCTGATTTAAGAAGCGTTCAAGAACTTTTAGGGCATTCAAATGTTTCAACTACGCAAATTTATACTCATATCACAAACCGTCAATTGAAAGATATTCATAAGAAATATCACAAAGATATTGGGGAGTAGAAACAGTTACTAGACTACCCTATTTGATGTACGTTGTGAACGCCATTTTCATGAAGTCCGGTATGAGTAATTCTAATAAATTCAGCTTTTTCCCAGAGTTCGTTTATATTTCTGGCGCCACAATAGCTAAATCCCGATCTAACTCCTGCCATTAGCCTTTCAACAACGTCTGCTACCGATCCTTTATAACGAATAAGTGCCTCTACCCCCTCAATATGCTTTGTATATGAATTTCCTTTATCTGTTGAATCGTTTCCAATGTGTTTTAATTTTTCCTCTAAAGAAGTGGAAGCGTTGTATTTTTTAAATTTTTCTTCGTTTACCATTACTATTTCACCCGGAGCTTCGTCCGTTCCTGCAAGTTGAGAACCTGAAATAATAGCACTTGCGCCAATAGCAAGCCCTTTAACAATATCTCCTGAATTTTCGGTTCCTCCATCTGCTAAAAGAGTTTTTCCAAATTCTCTTGCAGCTCTAGCGACTTCAAGAAGCGCAGTTATTTGGGATACTCCAAATCCGGTTTGAATTCTTGTTGTACATATTGTTCCATTCCCAACCCCAACTCGAACACTATCTGCACCTGCTTCAAAAAGAGCTTTTGCGCCTTCATAAGTTGCGATTACCCCTGAAATTATTGTTAAGTTAGGAAATCTATTTTTTAATTCTCTTGTTGCGTCAATCGCTTTTTTTAATTGAGCATGTGCGACATCTAAAGTTATAATATCAGCTCCTGCATTTGCTAACTTCTCTGCTCTACCCATGAATCCATCTTTGCATCCAACTGCTGCTGCTGTTAAAACTTTTGCTTTTTTTACTTTCGATACTTTCCCCGCCTGAATATCCTCACTGTCAAATCTTGGTAAAATTCCAAGTCCGCCAAGTTTTCCCATTGCTATGGCCATTTCAACTCCGGTTACTGTATCCATATTTATACTAATCAAAGGAATTTTAAGTTTATGTAGAGGAGAAAGATTAGTTTCTAAATTTATATTTGATCTTGAGTCTATTTCTGAGTATTGTGGTACTAAAAGGACATCGTTATAAGAAAGTGCGATTGGAATATCGTTTTTGAACACATGGTTCATGCTACGTTAGAATAATTTCTAAGTCAACAAGTAATTTAGTACATGATATAATAGGCGAATTGCCCACCCACTCAATGAAAGGAGACTAAAATGACTCTCGGAGATTTGGTAGTGTTTCATCCTTCACTGGCAGTGATGGCTTTAGGAATTATTGCACTTATTTTTGCTGTTCCAGTTACTCTTTTGTTTGCACTTGCTTTTGGAACTCGCCAAAAAGATGATGATTCGCCGATAAAAGATTGGATCAAAGAGGAATAAGTTTTTTTGTTTACGTTTGAGTTTGCCCGGAATATTTCACCTTTGGTGGATTACTCCGGGCTTTTGTTTAATTGGACTAAAAGACATTCTATGAATTTCGCAGTGCCCGAACTTTCTCAAGTTCTCAATATGAAGCTTTGTTCCATACCCTTTATGCCTATCAAATCCGTATTCTTCGTATTCTTTGTGTAGTTCCCTCATTAAATTATCTCTAAAGACTTTGGCAATAATTGAGGCAGCAGCAATACTAATGCTTAATTTGTCTCCGCTTCTTATATTTGTCTGAATTTCGGCCGAAAGTCCTTTTATGGCAAAAGCATCGGTAAGAATATGCTGTGGTTTAACTTTTAATTTTTTTATTGCGTTGAAAAATCCCATTTGAGTGCATTTTGAAATTCCTATTTTATCAACTACCTTGGAACTAATTACTTCAATTGAAGTTGAAATACATATTTTATAAATAAATTCAGAAGCAATTTCTCTATTTTTTTGTGTTAATTGCTTGGAGTCCTTTATATTTTCTAGTTTCAGATGTTCAACGTCGTTATTTCTATATTCTGTGAAGATTTTCTCTAAATCTAAAATAACTGCCCCAACAACAAAAGGTCCGGCTAAGGCTCCCCTCCCCACTTCATCAACCCCTGCGATATATCTTATTCCTTTATTTAGCAAATTAAGTTCGTATTTTATAAGTTTATTATGCAAGGAGCCCCCTAGTCTTTGCGAAGAGATTCTAAAAATTTACTCATGGCTAAAACCGAACACAAAGAATCGTAATCAAATCTTGCGTCCATACATGTAATAATTTTTGTTTTTGATTTTATTAGGTCTAAAATTTCTTCCGGAGTATTATTCTTCCTCATCTTCGTTTTCTGCTAATAACGTAACACTTGTAACTTCTTCGCTTGAATCAAGCTTAATTAGTCTAACGCCTTGTGTTGCCCTGCTTAATTTTGGAATTTGTTTCTCCGCAAGTCTTATAATTTTTCCGCTTGTTGAGGCAATAAGCAGATCAAACTTTACACTGTGGCTTTGAATTCTTGCGGAAACTAATTGGCCTGTCTTTTCAGTTACTTTGTAAGTTAAAATCCCCGAACCGCCTCGATTTTGTGTTTTATATTCGTCAACCGTAGTTTTTTTCCCGTAACCTCTTTGAGTTACTATAATTAAATTATTATCCTTTGTATCTTTTGAAAAGACTTCCATTCCAATAACCTTGTCACCTTTGTCTAATTTTATCCCAATAACCCCACTTGCAGCCCTTCCCATTGCCCTAACGTCATCTTCGCTTATTCTTATTGATTGGCCCATGATTGTAATTAACATAACATCATCTTTACCTGAAGATATTTTTACCCATGATAAATTGTCTCCCTCATCCAATTTAACCGCTAAAATTCCCGAAGCCCTTATATTTGCAAATTCGTTTAATGGGGTTTTCTTAACAGTTCCCTTTTCGGTGCAAAAGAAAATAAAACTATTTGCATTTTCAAGTTCTTCATTGCTGATTGGTAAAAACGACTGAATATTTTCGTCTTGAGAAATATTTAAGAAGTTAACTAAAGCTGTTCCTTTGGCTGTCCTTGAGGCTTCCGGTATATCCCAAACCCTTAGTTTATAAACCTTGCCCTTGTTAGTAAAAAATAGAGCGCTGTCATGCGTATTGCAGGCTTTTATTGTATAAATAATATCTTCTTCTTTAAGTGTTTGGCCCGTAACGCCCTTCCCTCCCCTGCTCTGCTTTTTGTATGTGTCAGCCTTTAACCTTTTAATGTATCCGGTTTCAGAGATTGTAACAATGCATGGTTCATCAACTATTAAATCTTCGTCCGAAAGTTCGTTAACTTTGCCTTTTATCACCTTTGTTCTTCTCTCGTCTCCAAATTTTTCATTAAGTTGTGTTAATTCTGAACCAATTATTTCAATTACTCTTTTTGGCGATGACAAAATGTTTTCAAAATCCTTGATAACGTTAATTATGTCTTTTAACTCGTCTTCAATTTTTTGTCTTTCTAAGGCTGCTAGCTTTCTTAACTGCATGTCCAAAATTGCTTGAGCCTGAATTTCCGAAAGCCCAAACTTTTTCATTAATCCGTCTTTTGCTGTATCTGCGTCTTTGCTTGCACGAATTAGTTTTATCACTTCATCTAAATTATCCAAGGCTATCTTTAAACCAAGCAAAATATGCTCTCTGGCTTTAGTTTTTTTAAGCAAAAATAGAGTTCGTCTTATTACAATTTGCTGTCTATGTTTTATAAATTCTTCAAGAATAGTTTTTAGAGTCATTAACTTTGGTTCGCCGTTTAAAAGTGCCACCATATTTACATTAAAAGTGTCTTGCAAAGGTGTGTACTTGTATAATTGGTTTTGAATTTTTTGCGGAATTGCGTCTCGTTTTAACTCTATTACAATTCTCATGCCTATTCTGTTTGATTCGTCTCTTAAATCAGAAATGCCCACAATTTTTTTATTTTTCACAAGGTCAGCAATTTTTTCAATAAGTGTGGCTTTATTTACTTGATACGGGATTTCGGTTACTAAAATTCTTACCTTTCCGCCTTTCATTTCTTCAATTTCCATTTTTGCTTTTGTCACAACTCTTCCTCGTCCAGTTGCGTAAGATTGAATTATTTCTTTTTGATCATAAATTATTCCACCTGTTGGAAAGTCGGGACCTTTTATAACTTGGGTTAAATTTTCAACATTTGCGCTTGAAGAAAAATCAGGATTTAAAATTTTAACTTTAAACTCCCCCTGCCTGCGCAGGCCGGCCTGCCCGCCTTCAAAAGCACTAAAAGTTTGTTCGTCTTTTGCTGTTGGTTCAGTGCCTATTTTTTCTGCTTTTTCAATTAAAAGCTTTAGTCCGGCTACAATTTCGCCTAGATTATGAGGGGGAATGTTTGTTGCCATTCCAACCGCGATTCCAACCGCTCCGTTTAATAATAAATTAGGTAGCAATGATGGCATAAATACAGGTTCGTAATTTTGAAGGTCGTTTAGAACAAAATCAACTGTTTCTTTATCAATGTCTTTGTATAATTCTTCGGAAATTTGGCGAAGTTTGGCTTCTGTGTACCTCATTGCTGCCGGAGGATCGCCATCTACACTCCCAAAGTTTCCTTGTCCGTGTACCAGCATGTATCTTAAGCTAAAATCTTGCGCCATTCTAACCATTGTGTCGTAAACCGATGTGTCTCCGTGCGGGTGGTATTTCTTTAAAACTTCTCCAACAACCGCAGCGCACTTATGAAACTTTCCCACATATCCCATATTTTGATCCTGCATTGCAAAGATTATTCTTCTTTGTACTGGTTTTAGGCCGTCTCGAACATCGGGTAGGGCACGGGAAACAATAACACTCATGGCGTAGTCTAAATACGCGTTTTTCATTTCAGTTGTTATCTCCGCTTTTATAAGCCTTGATGTATCTTGGATTTTATCTTCTTCAACTAAGCTTGCTGTTTTTTCCTTCATAACTGGGTTATATTAACATTTTGGAAGGTGGGCTAGCAATGGGGTTAGTGACGTAATGGTCAATACGAGAAAATATATACTTGACATACGGAGATATCGTACTAAAATGTAACTATGATAAAAAGATATCTACTTTCTGAATTATTAGCACATCTTGATAAAAAAGAAATAAGCCTGTTGGTGGGCCCACGACAATCAGGCAAAACAACTATTATGTTTTTGCTTAAAACTTATTTGGAGAAGAAGGGGGAGAGGTGTGTTTACCTAAGTCTTGATATAGAAGCCGATAAAAGGCATTTCCAATCACAGGAGGCTTTGCTGGCTAAAATAGCTCTTGAAGTAGGAGTAGAGAAAGCTTTTATATTTATTGATGAAATTCAGAGAAAGGAAAGTGCGAGCCTGTTTTTAAAAGGTTTATATGACATGTCACTTCCGTACAAATTTATAGTAACCGGATCGGGTTCTATTGAACTTAAAGAAAAAATACACGAATCTCTCGCGGGCAGAAAAAGATTGTTCGAGCTGTCAACTTTATCATTTGAGGAATTTGTTGATTATAAAACAAACTATAAATACGAAGGCAGATTAAATGATTTTTTTAACGTAGAAATAGACAGAGCCCATCAATATCTGTATGAATACCTTAATTTCGGAGGATATCCCAGGGTAGTATTAGAAGAAATTCTACATGAGAAAATTAAAGTTATTTCAGAACTTTATCAAAGCTATATTGAAAAAGACATCGTGTACTTATTAAATGTCCAAAAAATCGATGATTTTACCAGACTTGTTAAAATACTTTCATCACAAGTGGGTGAGATACTTAACGTCTCGGAAATAGCGTCAACGCTTGGATTATCTTCCATCACAATAAAAAACTATCTTTGGTATCTTGATAAGACATATATTACATATAGGATTACACCTTTCTTTAGAAATGTTAGAAAAGAAATTACTAAGTCTCCTGTAATATATTTTTCAGATTTGGGATTGCGAAATTATGCAAATGGAACTTTTGGAACTCTTTCAAAGCCCGAGGATATGGGATTTTTATTCCAAAATTTTATTTCAAATAAACTTAATTCTAAATTAAGTCAAACTCCGCAAGAACTTCACTTTTGGAGAACTAAAGATAGGGCGGAAGTTGATTTTGTAGTTACTTTAAGTAGCAAAGTTTTACCTATTGAGGTCAAATTTAAGACATTAAAAACGCCGGAGATTTCTAAATCTCTCCACAGTTTTATTTCAAAGTACAGCCCACAAGAAGCTATAATTTTACATTTGGGTAAGGAAATGACTACAGCCATCGGAAAAACTTTAGTTAGGGCACTACCTTATTTTAACGACACTGTCAATTAAGGAATTGTGGTTTTAGTACCAGTGAAGCAGCGCCTAAGGGCTTGCCTTCGGCAGCTTTAATTACTGCATCAGATTCATCCAGTGTTAAGAGTGAGTTAAATACATCAGCCCATTTACCTTTAGCAGCTTCTAAAAACGCATCAACATTTATTCCCGCTTTACCTAGATTCTCGGCGATGGCCAACATGAGATCAATTTTTTTAGGCTCTTCTAGATGAACAAAATCTACTAGTCTTGAAGGATCTGCGTACCAAAGACCGTGACTCCACTCTTCTAGTCCCAAATCTCTAGTTAATTCGAAAGGAACTTCTACTTTTACTAAATTTCCATTTGTATCAAATGTTAAACTATAGTCCGATCTTCTATCGCCGTCTACATCAAATTCTATATTTAGATTTTTTTCACGATTTGCGTGGTAGTTGTTATCTTGTCCGGCAATTATTATTACTCGAACTTTATATGGAACTGGTTTTTCACCAGAAAGAACATCACCTCCCAAAATTACATCCCTTTCTAAACGAAGTGAACTGTAATATACGTCATTAAGAGTATTTCCTTCGAAAGCACTTATCGTACCCCAAAAACCGCATCCTTCTGAGGCGGTACCAATGTCTTCAAAATGGCTTAAATGTTCAACTGTAGCCTGAAATCCAGAAACCGGAACACTTGATCGTTCGATTTTTGCTAATGATACTAACTCAGTAAATCTAATTACCTCACCTCCAAGGAAATCGCTAAAAGATTTTGCCATCTTTTCCCTATATAGTCTAACCTTTTTATCTGCATGAGCCAAAACTTCTGGATCTAATTTTTCACGCTCTTCTTCGCTTAACTCAAAAATTCGAGACACAAAATAGAAATTAGTGCGCTCTAATATTTCCCGCTTTTCCAATCGTTGCATCATATCCGATCTGTCATAGTCTCCCGGGTTATTCATTCTAACTACACGGTAAATTTCCATTATTACACCTTCTGCAAAATCATCTCCAGCAGCCGGAGTCATATAGTCAAATAATTCGATAGTATAATCAGGACCGTATCTATGCAAAAGTACATCTTTAAGGAAAGTAACACTTTCCTCAGGTGTTCTTCCCTCACGACTATAATCATCTAAACCAATTTTAAGTTCTGGTGTTAAACCACCGGGCACAATAGTTATTTTAACACCCTTTCAATCTCAGGCGCAATATCTTTTTTCCTGCTTATTTTAGGACCAATATCTGCGACCCAATCTTTACCTATTGTTGTAAATGCTTTTTCTATTATTTCCTGTTCTTCTTTTGTTGCAAAAATGGCATATGAGTTAACTTTTAAAATATCCGTTATAAATAGGTAAGCTTGGCTTGTTCCCTGTTCTACTTTCGCTTCTTCTAAGGCTTTTATTAAATTGGTTTTATCTTTTATTACAACACCTGGCTCAACAGTTTCTACTTGGCCAATAAAAACTTTCTTTCCCGAAAAATCAAAAACCTTAAAATCTTTATTAACTACCTGTTTTGCAGAAAGTCCGGATATATCAGATTTTGCGGAAAAAATATCAAATGTAAGTTTTTCAACGTCTACATCGTGCTTTTTTGACAAGTTCTTGACAAAAGTTACATCAAGCCCGGTAGTTGTTGATGATTTTAATCCAACTGTATCCGAAAGTATTGAGGCAAGAATTAAATGTGAAACGTGGTCTGATGGAATTAGTCTTAAAACTTCGAAAAGCTCATAAATTATTGAACTTGTTGATCCAAGGGGTCTTATGTCTATTCTTAAAGGTGACGTAAAACTTAAATTTAATTTATGGTGATCTACAATTTCAATTATTTTTTCCGCGTCAACTTTTTCTGACCTTTGAGCCTCTTCGTTATGGTCTACTAAAATAAACCTGTCTTCTGGGTCAATTTGTTGAGTATCTATTAAAACAGGCATTTCCACATTGAACTTTTTAAAAATATGAACAGTTTCGTTGTTTGGCTCCCCTGCCCTTGCCGGAACAAATTCCGCGTCTTGATATCTGCCTATTTTTTTTAAGAATTCGGTGTACTCTATTGCTGATGATATACAGTCAAGATCGGGTGATTTGTGGCCGATTACAAATATTTTCATGTATAAATTTTAACATTTATTTTTGCCTTTGACATTTTTAAACACTCAGAGTATAATACCCTATAGAATCCAACCTATCAAAAGGCTCAAAAGGAGGGCCAAATGATAAAAAAAGTTAGCGAAAGGGGAGTACTTGGTTTTTTTGTTTCCGCTCTTATTCAGGTTGCTTTTGCTATGGTTCTTATGGTCGTCAGCGATCCAAATTCAGATCCGCTCTTCTTGGTTAGTCTTTTGTATTTATCTTCAATCTCTTTCGGCATAGTCTTTATGCTTTTTGGTAAAGTTGGAGATTGGCTTGAAAGTCGCAAAAACTATGTTTATGTTGTCCTTGGCTTGTTGACTCCTGTAATAGGATTAGTGTATTTTCTTTGGTTTGTCGCACGGTTTTCGCTATTTTTCTTAAGTTTCAGGTGGTTAGTAACTCTATTAAGGTATTTGAAGTCAAACCATTAATTCTCATGAGCAGGGATTGAATCCAACCCGAATTCCGTCGCCTGCTCTTTTTGTATTAAACCCATAGATTTATGTTATAATTATCACCAATATCCGCATAGAGATGAAAGGAGTAACAAAATGTCTTGGAAAGCCGGGTTTCTTGCGTGCGCTGGTTGTTTTTTAAGTATTTATTTGGGTATCAAGGGAATACTTTTAATTCCAGATGAGTCGCTTGCATATACAAGCGGTTTAGTGGCGTATGCTCTTGTTGCATTACTACTCGGTTCTATATTGGGAGTGCTTTTTCTCGTTAGTTATACTCCAAGGCCTTTCAGAGGGCTAAGGATGTATGTGTACATTATTCTCGGATTTTTCTCAACGCTTGTTATTGTGTATATCTTGTTTGCATTTGTTGTCACTATTTTAAGCGCAATTGCTACGTTGATACTTGCGATACTGATACGTGAGAGAAAACCTAAAAATATTGCTACAAGATTCATCGCTTTTCTTGGTTCGGCCGATGTAGGCGAATCATAATAATTATCTAGAGTAGAGGGAAGAAACAGGGAAGAAACAGATCATTTTCCTCTATTTGTCTTTGTCCTGCTTCCGCTTATTATTCCGATTTTGTTTGCAGGAGTTTTTATCTGGGGTATATTCACGGTTGTCCGATATGTGTTAACTGATTAGGACTCAAGGGGGCGATTTACAGCATTACTTCGCCCCTTTATTTCCACTTGTATATAAGCTGTATTAACGTTATTTCAGCTTGACAATAGGTTTAAATTATGCTAGATTATTAATCATGAAGATAGGTAGAACTCTTACCGAAACTGTTATATCCAAGCTAAAATCCTCAAATAAAGGTGTTGTAATTTATGGGGCCAGACAGGTTGGAAAGACCACCTTAGTTAACGATGTAATAAAAAATATAGGCCTAAAAACGCTAACAGTGAATGCGGATCAAAGTAAGTATTTAGATATATTCTCGGAATTAGACCTCAACCGCTTAAGAAACTTTGTAGAAGGATATGAATTATTGTTCATAGATGAAGCTCAGAGAATACCAGAAATAGGCATTGGTCTAAAAATAATACTTGATAATTTTGAGAACCTGAAAGTTATTGTTACTGGTTCTTCATCACTTGACTTTGCAAGAAAAATAAGCGAGCCATTGACTGGGCGTGTGTGGACATACAAATTATATCCAATTTCGTTTTATGAATTATCAAAATTTAAGAATAAGTATGATTTAGATGAACAACTTGAAGAAAGATTAATATATGGATCCTACCCAGATGTATTTTCCTTGAACGGTGACTCAAACAAAATAGAATACTTACAAAATCTAAGCGATGCTTACTTATACAAAGATCTATTGGAACTTGGGGATATTAGAAACTCTCATAAAATACGTGATTTGTTGAAGTTACTGGCTTTTCAGATTGGATCGGAGGTATCTCTTTCTGAGTTAGGAAGTAGTTTGGGCATGGGAAAAGACACCGTTTCGCGTTATATTGATTTTTTGGAGAAGTCTTTTGTTATTTTCCGTTTAGAAGGATTTAGTCGCAATCTAAGGAAAGAGGTAACTAAAATGGATAAGATTTTCTTTTATGACTTGGGAATACGAAACACTCTTATAGACAACCTTAAACCACTAAAAGAACGAAACGATGTTGGGCAACTATGGGAAAACTTTCTAATTTCCGAAAGGGTGAAATACCTTTCATATACCCAGAACTATGCCTCAAACTACTTTTGGAGGTTGTATACAGGCGCAGAACTTGACTATATTGAAGATGCCGGGGGCGGGCTTAAAGGGTATGAATTTAAGTTTGGCTCAAAGCTTGCCAAAACCCCAAAAGGATGGAAAATGGCGTATCCTACCTCCGAATTTAAATGCTTAAACAGAAACAACTATTTAGAGTTTGTGACTTAATAGTAGGCTCATTTTAACTTCAAATCCCATCCACGCTCATAAATATTAATATCATTTCCACCGTCGTTTACTTCCATAACTTTATACCTGTCGGATTCTAAAACCGCATTTATTTCAAACCTTTCGCCATTTGAATAATACGAATATTTAAGGTCGTTTTTGTTTGTTGGGTCTTGCGGTAAAGCTTGAATTAGATCAATTAGTCCCCCACTATTTAAACTAGTAAACTTTACCCAACCGGTACCGTCTATATCAATATTGCCTAAGATGCTATCACAATCTGCGCAGTTTGCTGTACTTGATAATTTAATATCATTATTGGCTACCCCGTTTACTATCGCAGTATAAAGATTTAAGACGTCGTTAATTCTACGAGCATCTCTTGCTTGTTTCAAATATTCTCCGGAATTTATTATTGTGACTAATATGCCGGAAAGTATGCCAATTATAGAAATTACGATTAGGAGTTCTATTAATGTAAATCCTCGCGCGGACAGCTTGTTTTTGTTTGGTAGCTTTTTCATATAGTTATTATATATCTAAATTTAGGGTGGAACTGGGTTTCACCTAGTTCCACCTAAATGATACCAACATATTTAGATACTTGCGTTATTTATTTTTCTAAGGGTAAATGTTTTAAAACAAACTTTGCATTTAAATCTAACTAACTTATTTGACACCCCCCATTTGATACAAAACCCACTACAAAATACACACTTTTGAGATACATTTTTTTATACATTGGGGGATACTAGCATTATTTCCCACAGTTACAAGACAAACATCCATTTTCACCAACAAAAATGTCCATTAAGCCAAATTTCGGTGCAGATACCGTAAATACGCTATACGTTGAGTTTGAAAGGATAATTAACGATCATAGAGTTTTAAATGGTGGTTTTGTGACTCTTAGGGAAATAGAGTTTCTAGTTGATACAACAATCGCGTTACCTGATATTAGAGACAATATTTATATTCCTGACGATCTTATACAGAATACTTTGTTATATAAGATAGTTAATGAAGAAAATTTATCACGTACGCTATCAATAGGTCCAGATTCTGAAAAGCACGCTAGGATACTGTTTTATCTTAGAGTATTATCTCCTGAAAAATTTGAAGAATATATTTCTAAAATGGATGAATATTATTGGGAAGCAATGGAAACACTAATAACTACTCTAAGAAAAAATGCTGAAAAGAGTACCGGATCTCAAGCTGGAATTAATTGGAAGAGGTTTGCAAGGGCAGCTTTTCGCCTTTTAGTTATTAGTGCTGATAGAATTGAAATTACAAGCGAAGGTTTGAAGGTGTTTTATGACGAGAAACAAAGTGATAATGGTAACAAAAATATTCCTCCGCTTCCTTTAGTTAGAAAATTTTGAAACCCAAAAAGTGATGTAGAATTAAAGTAATGACAAAAAAAGGATTTACTTTGGTTGAGCTTTTGGTAGTTATTGCGGTTGTGGGAACACTATCCGCTGTAGTATTGGTGGCAGTAAACCCGTCGGAAATGTTGAAGAAGTCAAGAGATTCCAGAAGATTGCAGACTCTAAATTCCCTGCAAAAAGGGCTTGATTTGCATGTGGCAAGTGGAGGAAGCCTTCCTGTTTGCAATACGGATGCGACACAGTGTAGCTCGTGGACCTCTTGGTGGGACGCAAATATGAAAAATTCCTATGTTTTAACTGCGCCGTTAGATCCTTTAAATCCTGTTGGTAATCCACTTCAAACCGGAAATTGTGGTGGGAAACCAACTTATGTTGATGAGGGAACGGATACTGGTTACTGCTTCGGCTACTTTTACTTTTCAAACGGCACGCAGTATGAAATTAACACTTTTTTGGAATATCAGGTTGAAAAAATGAAGAAAGATGGGGGTGACGAACCCGGTACCGATAGTTTCGGATCTGTGGTTAACAGAAATGTGTATGAGGTTGGAACTAATCTTAAACTCATAAATTATTTAGGTCTATAAAATCTGGTATAATCAGCACGCCTAAAGAAAAACACTAGAGCTTCATCTAAGGAGAAAGGAGAATCTCATGAAGGTGTCATTTCGGGCGTTCTTGTGTGCGTTTTTGGTTGTTTTGTCTTTGAATTTGCTTTCTGTTTCGAGTGCCCTGGCAACTTCGTACACAGGTGGATATGCTAGATCCGTCGGAAACATTTTCATTTGGCTTTTGCCGGAGACAGGCGCGAAAGTTTGTGACTTGACTCAAATTACGTGCGATCCTTCGAGTGGGTTTAGAGCGGTTGGAAGTTTGAGGGTTTCGTTTTCACTGCCACCAGGAATCTCATTTCTACTTGTTCTTAATGATGGCACAACTTTTACGCAGGGACAGCCGTCGGATTCGAATTGGAGGTGTTTGGGTAGTGGAACCTTGGGATGTTTGGAGCCGACTCCAACGCCTACCGTTACAAACACCCCAACGATTACACAAACTCCAACCCAAACCTTGACGCCAACTATAACACCGACTTTTACGCAAAGTTTAACGCCAACGTTAACAAGGACTCCAACGTCAACTGATTATCCGGATTGCACGGCGACACCGACTCAGGGTTCATCATCGACGCCAACTAGAACCCCGACACCGCCGTCGACTCCAACACCGTTGCCTCCTTGCTATGAGTATAGAGATCCAACAAATGTGGAACTTATATCTTTTGAGGCGCGGTATTATAGCGAATACTTAGGTCTTTTGATTTATCTTATCGTTTTGTTTATTGTTCTAACTTTGGTAACGTGTCTAATTTTTAGACGCAAGTAGTCAAGCAATAAAGGGCAGAAAGTCGGATTCTGTCCTTTTTCTTTTAGCACAAGAAATTACATAATATCCACATTCGCTTGCTTTGCGTGAGTTTGGATAAAACGTTTTCTTGGAGGGACTTCTTCGCCCATTAACATTGTAAAAACTTCATCAGCTTTTGAAGCATCGGCTATTTGTACTTGTTTAAGTACCCTAGTCATTGGGTTCATTGTAGTTTCCCAAAGTTCTTCAGCGTTCATTTCTCCTAAGCCTTTAAACCTTTGGATTATAGCGTACTTTCCATCCGAAGTCTTTAGGAACTTTTCTCTTTCGACATCATTAAATAGGTATTTTTTATTTTTCCCCCATGTCGCTTTATACAAAGGCGGAACCGCTATATAAACATGCCCATTTTCGATAAGGCTATACATATGTCTAAAAAAGAACGTTAAATATAAGGTCATAATGTGCATACCGTCTGTATCCGCATCAGCCATAATTATTAACTTGTTATATCTTAGTTTTGTAGCATCATATTGATCCCCTATTCCGGCTCCAATGGCAATAATTAAGTTTTTAAATTTATCTGAATCAACAATTTTGTCTAAACGAGCGCGTTCTGTATTTAGTACTTTTCCAAAAAGAGGAAGTATAGCCTGAATTTCCCTATCCCTGCCCTGTTTTGCGCTGTTGTGAACAAACACTCCGCTAGCTAGAGCAAAATTATGGGTGTTTGGAACCTCCGCATCGTAAACATCCATTCTTTCATTTAATACTTCAATCCTTTTTATCTTATGGTTATAGTGCATTACCGCCTCTTTAAGTTCTTCCTTGTTACCATTAAAAAACCTTTGTGTGATAGTATCCATCCTTATTATACTTTTGTCATTTATCTCTGCCCTTAATAGGTTGTATAAATTCTCGTTCACCTCGTTAGTTTGATCATAAATTTGCTTCATTAATCCAAGTGACTTATTTAAATAGGTTTTATCGTAGTCTTTCCACTGCATTTTTGAGTTTAAAGATAGAAAAATTTTAGCATTTGGATTATCTTCATAATATTTCTTAACTTTTTTAGATCTCCTGTCTACATTTTCAATTTTATTCCAATATTCTTTTTGAGAGTTACTCAGCCTTTTATTGGTTAACTTTCTATATTCTGAATTGGAAGCGTAAAATTCTTGGAATTTACTTTTCATATATTTTTTGTATTCATCATTTTCCCATTGTTTTTTTGCATTCCTTGATAAAATATCACGAGTTTCAGGTTCTTTCATTCTGTTGCTCATCTTTAATCTATATTTTTTTGTTTGTTTAGCTACTCGTGATTTTTCTTTTATTTCAGGTCTATGAAGCGTTTTCTCTATGTGTTTTCTGTGAAGGTCAAAATGATCAGCTCGGCTCATTCTAATTAAGTTGCTTGGATTGTTATTGCTTTTGTCAAAATCTATATGATGGCAATGTGTTCCATAGGTGTGGGCATAGTTGTTGTTTTCAATATTAAATCTATCAGAAAGTGTATGAGTAAAAATCCAATCGTTATTATTTGGATTCCATGTCATTTCATAACCATCTATGGTAATTCCAGGCACCTTTTTATCAGATTTCATTTTATATAAAGGCATAAGCGAAATGTCGTCTTTTAAGTCCATGGCTTTTTTATATTCCCCTGTTTTTAACATAAAAAGATGATCGGGTGTGCAAACTATTTCTTTGTCGTTATCTAAAACAACTTTAATTACCTTGGCATCTTTTTTAGTAACTCTGGAGTTTATAAATTTTTCTATCCCGACTTCGCCGTTATTTTTAATTGTGTAACAGTAGTGCTCTTTACCTTCTTTTTGTTCTTTTTCAATTTCCATGAAAGATAAATTTCTTCCATCAGCCAAATATATTGATGTACCGCCAAAAAAGCAGCCTCCGGCCGAATCTCCTTCAACTATAAACAACTCGGTTTTAGTAGAATCTTTTTCGGAGCAATCAGCAAGTTTTCCAGGAAGCACTCCCCCGCCATCAAGAACAGTTTTTCTAATTACGGTTTCGCGCGCAGCTTTTGCAGCAATTCGAGCTTTCATTGTAATAACATTTTTTTCTATTATTGCTCTGGCGTCTTTTGGATTTTCTTCAAGAAACATTTCCAATCCGTCTTTAACTACAGTTTCAACTGCCGGTCTTACGTTTGAATTTCCAAGTTTACCCTTTGTTTGTCCCTCAAATTGTAAAGTTGCTGAATCTAATTTTATTGACACAATCGCAGTTAAACCTTCTTTTATATCATCTCCAGATAGACTCTCTCCATCTTTTAATAGTCCTGATTTTTGCGCGTAGTCATTTAAAGTTTTAGTTAAGGCTGTTCTAAATCCTGTTAAATGAGTTCCTCCTTCGGGATTTTTTACATGATTTGCGAACGTTAATACATTTTCGTTATATGAATCGTTGTATTGAAGAGCCACCTCAACATTAATTTCATCAACGGCTTTTGAGACAAAAAAAACATTTTCATTTAACACTTTTTTATTTCTATTTAATGACTTTAGGAATGATTTGATCCCGCCCTCAAAATAATACGCAAGAGTTCTGTCTACTCTGTGGTCAATGATTTCAAATTTAGTATTCGCAGTTAAGTAAGCATATTCCTTTAGCTGGTTAATAAAAAAATTGATTTTGTAGTCTGTTGTTTCGAAAATCTTTGAATCTGGTTTAAATTGAACTATCGTGCCGGTTTCGTAATTCCAATCTTCAAGATTAATCTGCCATTTAGCGTCTTTTAAGTTGATTTCCGGTTTTTTTGGATCTATTTTTTTAACTTTTCCGAGAATTTTTCCGCCGTTTTCATATTCCTGCATTACGTATTCTTTTTCACGTTTCACAATAACTCGGAGCCAAGAAGATAACGCGTTAACAACCGACGATCCTACTCCGTGAAGCCCACTTGATACTTTATACCCGCCTGCTCCAAATTTTCCACCCGCGTGAAGCTTGGTGAACGCGAGTTCAAGTGCAGAGACACCGTATCCTTTTTTAATATCGTATGGAATACCTCGTCCATTGTCATAAATAGCAACCGACTCATCTTCAAAAAATTCTAGTTTAATATGGTTCGCGAAACTTCCCATGGCCTCGTCCATTGAGTTGTTAATTATTTCTGTAACTAAATGCTGAAGTCCGTATATATCGGTTGAGCCAATATACATTCCGGGGCGTTTACGAACAGGCTCCAAGCCCTCAAGAACCTGTATTTGATCAGCGCTATATTTTTGAATATCATCAATAGTTGCCATTGCTTTGGTATTTTATATTATTAGATAAGGGTAGGCAAGGATCGGATCCTTTATCTAGTATAATGAACTCATGTCTTCATCAGTTTTAATTTATGGATCAACGCCTGAAAAAAGAAAAGCTAAAATAGCAGAGTTACTCAAAAAAACTGATCTAGAACAAACCCCAAACAATCCAGACGTTTTGTTTGTAACTACAATAGAAGAAAAAAAATCAATTGGAATTGAACAAATAAAACAACTTGTAAGATACATCTGGGAAAAACCGTTCTCACACAAACAAAAAACCGCGATAATAGAAAACGCAGATATTTTAACGATTCCTGCGCAAAACGCATTATTAAAAGTTTTAGAAGAGCCCCCTATCTACGCACAAATTATACTTTGTTCAAAAACCGAAGAAGCGCTCTTGCCGACAGTTGTCTCGAGATGCATAAAAGTACAAGCCACGGGCGAAAGAGAAATAATTTTAGAAAACAACAAATTAAATGAAGTTCTAAAAATGCATCTTGGAGGAAGATTAGACTGGGTTTCTGAACTTGGAACCTTACATAAGGAAGAAATTATTTTAATGCTTGAAAATTGGATTAGATCAGAAAGAAACCGTGGGGTTTACAAAAATATTAACTTAATCACAAAAGTCTTAAACGATGTTCAAAAGACGAACATCACTTTGAAGCTGGCGCTTGAATATTTGGTATTACACCTTACTACACAAAACGGCGACTAACTGTTATCATTCTTATTGATGCCCGTTTTAACTGCCCAAAATCAAAAAGGAATTGAAGACGTACTTTATGAAAAGAAGCTAATAAACTCCGATCAGCTTTCTGCCATTAAATTTGAACATGTAAATACAGGTAAAAATGCCGATCAAATAATAAAAGAGCGAGGGTACGTTAGTAATGAAGATTATGTTAAAGCCTTCGGTGAAGTTTATGGAATTGAATATATTAAACTTGCCGAAAATAAAATTGATCAAAAGCTTTTAGAAATATTTCCACACGCAGTTGCTAAAAGATACAATATAGTTCCCTTTGCTTTAGACGGCGACAAACTTTCTCTTGCAATGGCCGATCCTCTTGATCTGCAAACAATAGAATTCGTTGAAAGAAAAACCGGCTATAAAGTAGTTCCCTTTATTTCAACAATAAAAGAGCTTGAGCATATAATTGACGAAATAGGCGGAAAAGCTATTGGAGAAGAAATAAGCGCAGCACTTCAGGAAATTACCGCTACAACTTTAAAAATTGATGAAAGCCAAGGAGATTTAAGTAGCGACGAATCGACAATTAGAGACGCTCCGATCGCGAGGATCGTTGGAATGATCCTTGAAACGGCCGTAAAAATTGGAGCCTCCGATGTTCACTTAGAACCAAGTGAAGAAAATACCCGTTTAAGATATAGAGTTGATGGAGTTTTAACCGAGAAAAGAACGCTTCCAAAAGAAATGCATGATTCAATAATTGCCCGCATTAAAATTTTAGCTCAAATGAAAATTGATGAAAAAAGAATCCCTTTAGATGGTCGTTTTAAGGTTCAAGTTGGAAATACCCAAACAGATTTAAGAGTTTCAACGCTCCCAACAATTTATGGTGAAAAAGTTGTTATTAGGCTTTTAAAAGAAGAAGGCTCTATTTTTACATTTAAAGATTTAGGAATGCGAGGCCTGTCGTTAAAACGATTTGAAGAAGCTTTATTAAAACCAACAGGTATGATTTTGGTAACAGGTCCTACAGGCTCCGGAAAAACAGTAACGTTAGCTTCCGCTTTGGCAAAATTAAATACCGTAAGGGTAAATATTGTGACTCTTGAAGATCCGGTTGAAATTAGAGTTGCGGGTGTGAACCAAGTGCAGGTAAATCCTCAAGCAGGTTTAACTTTTGCGAACGGTTTAAGATCGTTCTTAAGACAAGATCCTAATATTATTATGGTTGGAGAAATTAGAGACAGTGAAACCGCGGAACTAGCCATTCAAGCAGCTTTAACCGGCCATTTAGTTTTATCAACTTTACACACAAACTCATCGTCAGGCGCACTTCCTAGGCTTTTAGATATGGGAGCTGAAAGTTTTCTTTTGGCATCAACCGTAAATGTAATTTTGGCCCAGAGACTTGTTCGAAAAATTTGTTCTGATTGTATTGAAGAATACTCCCCTCCTCCGGAAATAGAGGAAGATATAAAGAATACTTTGAGTTCAATTGAAACTTCGAAGGTTTTAATGAGTAAAGATAAGGTAATCGCGGATGATATGAAAAAGATAACTTCTGGAAAAATAAAATTATTTAGAGGTAAAGGATGTGAAAAATGTGGCAAATCGGGGTATAGGCACAGAATTGGTATTTTCGAAGTTTTGGAAATGAGTCCTAAAATTGCGGAGTTAACTTTAGATAGAAAACCGGCGGATTTAATAGAAAAAGTAGCAGTAGAAGAAGGTATGTTAACTCTACTTCAAGATGGTTACTTAAAAGTTATTGAAGGAATTACAACACTCGAAGAAGTTATGAGAGTAGCAAAAGGCTAAAAAAGGAAAAAATGAAATTTAACGTATCGCAATTATTAGAAAAAGTTGTTTCAATGCACGCTTCAGATTTACACTTGTCGGTTGGGACAAGTCCTGTTGTTAGAATAAATACTGTACTATCAGTACTTACCGATATACAACCTCTAGCTGTTGAGGATGTTGAATACTTTTTATCCCAATTATTAACACAGCAGCAAAAAGATATATTTGATGTAAACAAAGAAATAGATTTTTCTATAGCATTAAGTTCAACAGTTAGGTTTAGAGTAAATGCATTTCATCAAAAAGGATACCCGTCCGCAGCGTTAAGAATAATTCCAATAAAAGTACCAACCTTAGAAGAGAATAATTTACCACCGATAATTGGTTCTTTGTGTGAGCTTCATCAAGGCTTAGTAATTGTTACAGGTCCTACGGGTCAAGGAAAATCAACAACAATAGCCTCAATGTTAGATAGAATAAATAACACTCGTTCTGAGCACATAATAACGGTTGAGGATCCAATAGAATATATTTTTACGAACAAACAATCATTCATTGAACAAAGGGAAATGTATTTGGATACTCATTCTTGGGAAGTTGCTTTAAGGTCTATTTTAAGAGAAGATCCTAACGTTGTTGTAGTTGGAGAAATGCGGGATTTTGATACAATAGCCGCCACAATAACCATTGCTGAAACCGGCCATTTGGTTTTTGCTTCACTTCACACAAACTCAGCTTCACAAACAATAGATAGAATAATTGATTCATTTCCCGAAACTCAGCAGGGGCAGGTTAGGCTTCAACTTTCTCAAATAATAGAAGCAGTAATTTCCCAAAGGCTAATTCCATCCGCAAGACTGGGCATGGTTCCTGCGATTGAGATAATGCTGGCAAGTACTGCGGTAAAAAATTTAATTCGTGAAGGTAAAACCTATCAGCTTGATAACATAATAAGTACAAGTTCAAATTTAGGTATGTCGACACTTGAAAGTAGCATAGCCAATTTAATTGAAAACGGTAGTATTGAATATGCCGATGCACTCCGCTTTTCTTCAAAACCGGATGAGTTAAGAATGTTAATTAGTCGCGGTAAGTCTCCCCATTCGGGGACAGGCGCCTCCGGGGACAGGTCAAAGAAATAATATGTCTGTATATAACTATTTGGCAAAAGACAGTTTAGGTAAATCAAAATCTGGAATTGTAGATGCTCAATCCGAAAGTTCCGCCGTTACACTCTTACGAAATCAAGGTTTATTCATTGTTTCATTAACCGAAAAGAAAAATTCAATTTTTGATAGTTTATTAAGCTTCAAAGGCGTACCTCCAAACGAAGTAGTCACATTTACCAGACAGTTTTCTACAATGATTTCGGCCGGTTTGCCGATAGCAAAAGCTTTAAATGTATTAGCAGAACAAACACCAAACGGAAATATGCGAACAGTAATTTATAGTTGCCTTCGAGATATAGAAGGCGGAGTTCCCCTTTCTACAGCATTTGGGAGATTTCCAAAAGTTTTTTCAACTACGTATCAAGCTTTGGCAAGGGCAGGCGAAGCTTCGGGAAAACTAGACACTATTTTAAAAAGATTAGCCGATACAATGGAGTCACAAAGAGAATTACAGTCAAAGTTTAAAGGAGCCCTTATTTACCCTGCAATTGTTCTTGTTACTATGGTTGGTGTTTTTGCAATGATGATGATATTTGTTATACCAAAACTAGCTACTATGTACAAAAGCTTGAATGTTGAACTTCCAAGCTCAACTAAAGTTATGATTGGGATGTCTAATTTTATGGCAACAAGATACTACGTTATTATAATAGTAGGAATTGGCATTGCTCTTGGGTTTAAAGCGTTTAAAAATACGCCATTTGGAAGTGCGTTTATTTCAAAAGTACTCTTTGCGCTTCCTATTTTTGGCAAAATTAGTAAACAAAAAGAATTATCGGATTTTACACGTACTTTAAGCCTTTTAATTTCATCCGCAATTCCAATTGTTGAGGCTTTAACTATTGTTTCAAAAGTTATAACTAATCATACTTACAGAGTGGCTGCTGTTGAAGCTGCGTCTTTTGTTGAGAAAGGAAATTCTTTATCTGATTATCTACGGTCAAACAGAGTGTTTCCTCCCCTTTTGGCTCAAATGGCCTCTGTTGGAGAAGAAACCGGCCAACTTGATTCTGTCTTAAATCAAGTAGCAGACTTTTTTGCCGGAGAAACTGATCACGCGGTAAAAGGATTATCCGCAGCGCTTGAGCCTTTGATACTGATTGTTTTGGGAGGTATGGTAGGATTATTGATAGTATCGTTTATTACGCCTATTTACAAAATTACAAGTTCTATATGATAATTAATAGATTGAGAGGGGGTGAGTTGAATGCATAATCAAAAAGTTAAACAAAAGGGATTTACATTAGTTGAGTTGCTGGTAGTCATTGCTATTATTGCGGTATTAGCATCTGTTCTTTTGGTCGCTATAAATCCTGCAGCACTTCTTGCGAAATCAAGAGATGCAACCAGACTTCAAGATATGGATAGCTTGAACAAGGCCTTGGCTCTTGCTCTTGCGGATTCCGAAGTTACACTTACGGCAACAGGTACTTGCGCGTCGTGTAATAGCGGATCTGGAACACAGGCAGCAGATGGCACCGGATGGGTTAAGTTCACAATCCCAACTGGAAAAACCGGATTAGTTAAGTTTGTTCCGGCACTTCCCGTTGATCCTACAAATACCGGAGCCAGCGTATTTACCTTTGCTTCTACCCTTACAAATTACGAATTAAATGCGGTTCTTGAGTCAACCGATAACACTTCGTTAATGAGTACAGATGGTGGAAACGCTGCAGGTGTTTACGAAGTTGGAACGTCACTTACTATTCTCTAATTAGTGCCTAGAATTGGAGAATAGTTACGTCTACCTGCGCACTTGCCTGCGCAAGCAGGGACAGGCGTGCATGCGCACTGAGAAGACCCCTCACTAGTTCGAGGGGTTTTCTTTTAGGGACGGTTCTTGGAAATATTATTCTGACGGCTATAAACAAACCAACCACGCATTATCATTGACTGTACAATTACTATTATGATAATATATATTGTTAGATGCCTCGTTCATCTCGCATTGACCTTCCAAATACCTGCTATCATGTTATGAGCCGTTCTATAAAAGGGCTTAATCTTTTTAACAACATTAAAGACTACGAAATGTATCTTTATAAATTATCTACTTTGAAGATTGAGGGAGACTTCAAACTTCACTGCTTTTGTCTAATGTCAACACATACACATTTATGTATCGAAACAGGCAGTAAAATGAGATTATCAAAAATTATGCACAGACTAAATACTTACTTTACTGTCTATTCTAGTTACAAGTATAAAATTGGGGGACCTTTATTCAGAAATAGATACGAAAGCATTGTTGTTGATAAATATAATTACTTACTTAGATTGAGTAGATACATACACTTGAATCCTGTGAAGGCTGGATTGGTGCTTCTTCCCGAGCAATATTTGTGGAGCTCGTTCACAGAATATATTGAGAAAAATACTAATAGGAATTTAGTAGATGTTGAGGATGTCTTGTCCTACTTTGGATCCGAAAATAATTACAAAGAGTTTGTGTATGATGGTATGAGGAATTTCGATGATATGCGCGGAGAGATTAAAGCACGTCGTTATCTAGGATCCAAAAGATTTATATCTAACATTAATAGAAGGTTAAGATTGCGCAAACTACGTTAACAACATTCCCAAGAACCGTCCCCCCTTGAAAGTTTCCACAAAACCTATATTATAAATTTATGTTGTATTTAGCTTATATCGAATACGCACTAGTTTTTATTTCGGGATTATTCATTGGATCTTTTTTAAACCTAGTTTCCGATAGGGTTTTAACAGGCGAAGGCATTTTTTTGGGAAGATCTCATTGCGATTATTGCAAGAAATCACTTTTAAACAAAGATTTGTTCCCTCTTCTCTCGTACTTATTATTAAAAGGAAAATGTCGTTTTTGCAAAAATCCACTTTCTATTTATTATCCTATTTCAGAAATTCTAACCGGAATAATTTTTGTTTCAACGGCAATTTTCATTAGAATATTTGATTCAAGTAGTGTGCTTGCATGGGTAGCTTATACATTTTTAGCTGTAGTTTTTAGTGTTTATATCGTTGTTTTTTTAACGGATCTTAAAGCTCGAATAATACCGGATAAAGTAGTTATCTTTGGAGTTATTTTTATAATCGTTTACATAGTTGGTAACTTTATTTATGGAGCATATAGTTCTTACAATTACTTAAGCAATGATGATTTTGGAAAGTATTTAATTAAAACCGGCTATTGGAATTTGCAGATTCTTGCTTATTTAAAAAACTTTGGATTTACAGTTCTTAGCGCAATTGGAATCTCCGCTTTCTTTTATTTGTTGATTTTTATCACAAAAGGTAAAGGAATGGGAGGCGGAGATGCTAAGCTTGGATTTTTGATAGGCTTGTTTAACGGATTTCCTCTTAACATTTTTGGAATTTTTGCAGGATTCTTAACCGGTGCTGTTTTTAGCTTGGTTCTTATTGTATTAAAGAAAAAAAGCATGAAAGATACTATTGCCTTCGGCCCGTTTTTGGTCTTCGGAAGCACGATCGCTTTTTTCTTTGGCCGTCAACTTTTATCTTGGTACCTTAATATTCTCAATTAATTAGTAATTGTGTTATATTTATATAGTGAAAAAGAATCTGCTCATTATTGCGGTTTTTGTTGTGGTAGTGGCTGTTGGTGTGCGTTTTCTGTACCCTGTTTTTGCCGGATGTAATGTTTCGGTTGTTTCAAAGTCTAAAATAATTTCCGTTAAGATCTCGAATAAGAAGTTGTTTAAAACATTCGCGAACAGCCTGTTACATTGTGAGAAAGGATATTTTAAGGTCGGTCATCCTTACGAAGGAACAGGGCCTTTCTTTGTTAAATCAGTAAAGATAATAGTTGATGATAGTAAATATCAAAATGTAGTTTACGTTGGAAAAAATGCTGACGGTTCTTTAGGTACGGAGCTTAGTAGTTTTGATTTCGAATTTGTAAGAGGAATAGCAATAATTCATTTAAGCTTTACAAGTGAGTTTGCAAATAAAAATGATTTTATAGATAGAACCGCATTTGAATTGGCATCGAGGATTGACACTCTATACAAATACAACAATTTTACAGATAGAATAGAAAGAAATTATAAGAAAGCCTCTGCTAGTTATACATCAAAAGATATTGGATTGGGGGTATATGCTAAGTAGGATTGTTAAGATTTTTCTGATTTTTTTGCTACCGGTGTTTGCGTTGTTTTTTTTGCGAGGGAATATTTCTACCGCGGCAAGTTATATTTGCGGGGGGCAAATACAATGTCTGGAAGAGACTAGTCAAGGTTCATTTGTTAAATATTATAGAAGCTGCGCCTATCAGGGAAGTACCTGTACGGCTTCGTGTGACCCGGGTGACGAAAAAGTATCAACTACCTGTAGTCTTACATGTCAAGTTGGCTCAGCTTGGCAATGCCCGAACGCGCCTTTTAATTGCGGAGCAAATCAGGAAAAGTGGTGTGATGATTGTGGGGGAACTAGTTGTAGAAATGTAGGAGGTGGTGGAAATGGAGACGACGATCCTCCCCCTCCCGACCCCGGGCCCGATCCTGCAGTTTGTGGTTCTGAATGTTCTCCCGGAGGAGTTGGAAGCGATGGGTGTGGATCGGGGCTTGTTTGCGCTCCCGATATGCATTGTACCGCGGGAGATGCCTACAAAGGTGATTGCGGTAATCCCGGAGATGCTTGCGGGCCGGTAGAATCCGATGGTTATTGTTATAGAGCCTGTTGGGGTGATGTTTGCGGAGGTGTGGGTGGAGGAGATACTTGTAAAGCTACCAGCCCCGGAGCGCCCTCCTTACTGACACCAAATTCCGGCGCGGATACAGGGCTAGTGGATGTTAAGCTTAAGTGGAAAAGTTTAGCAAAGTGGGGAGAGGGATGTCCGAGTAATGATAATCAGTTTAAGGTTTTTTTGACGGAAAGGGTGAGCAGTGTTTGTCCGAATTCCGGTTATACAAGACTAGCGACTTTACCGCGAAACATAATTTCGTATACAACGTCTACTCTTGAGCCAAGTAGACAATATTGTTGGTACATATTAGCCGACAATGGTTCAAAGGTTACGAGCTCGGCTGTACGGTGGTTTAGTACTGATAAAGCTCCTACGGCGAGTATTACGGCACCCGTAGATAACGCCGGCTTTGAACAAGGAGCACAAATTTCTTTTTCCGGTACAGCTAATGACATCGACTCTCCTTTGGACAAACTTAAATTTTTCAGAATTGATCATAATTTAAGTGCCACCGCTCATAGAAATGCCACGAATTGGACTCAAATAGGTACTACACAAAATTGTGCAGGAAATATTGGCAATGACTTCTCGTGTATTATAAATAGGAATTGGACTCCTGCGTCAGGCGATATTGGGTGCTGGGATGTTAGAATCGACGCGATAGATTCTGTTGGCGGTACGTGCTCGGGTTACCCAAGTATCAATAACAGTTGGGTTGACTGTGGTGATACGGACTATATAAAAGTTTGTGTAAACGCGAGAGTTCAAGGTTGGATTTGGGAAATTCCTCCCGGGCAGAGTTGTAGTTACACTAACAAATCGACTAAAGAAATAAAGCCAAGCGATGTTGTACCAGACAGCATCTCTCCATATATTGTAAGTTCTCCGGATAATATTTATGGTAACTGGGATCCTGATACTTACACAGATTATAGTTACAAGATAGATAATGTTCCCGGAGGAGATCAAACTATATGCGCCCAGCCGGTGTCTGCAACTCCCGGCTACAGATACATCCTTACATGTATAAATAACGATACAGCGCCGGGAGGTTCTTGCGCGCCTATAAATGTAGATGAAAGTTCGGAGAAAGCCGATTTGGGTTATAAACTTGTTACTACAGGTTGGTTTACTTCTATTAACGGCGATGTGTTTGGGGGAGCCGGTTCGGGTTTTAGTGTGGTTGATGGTATTCCGGCTTCATCGGGTCCCGATTTCGCGAGTTATCTGGTTCAAGGTATAGGTTCCGTTTTTGGTGTAAGCGATCTTTCGGTTAAAAAACAACCGGCTAATTTAAACGCGTATTCGCAGGATAGTAATAGGTATGTAAAAAACACGGGTTCTCCGGCATTCTGGCCGTCAAATTATAATTTGACACCTCCGGCTGATGCAACCTCATTTTCAAACTGCAACATCCTAACTAACGGCAATCTTAATCCAGATATAACTTACAAGACAATACTTTCCGATTGTCTTTTGGGTAGGTTGAATGGTAGTGATTTAGCATATAAATTAAGTAAGGATGGGGTTGTAGTAATTTATGTAACTGGCAGTGGTTCCCTTACATTCAAAAATAATTTTAGATCTGATGCGGGAGCTTCTTCTAAAAGAAGAATTATCTTTGTTACTGCACTTCCGGTAGTTTATGGCAAGGTGTTAGCAGGATACGCCAATCCCACACTTACAAGTAGGCCACATGTTGAAGCCACTATATTAACAACAGGCGATATAACATTTAAGAGTAACGATCCAACTGCCGACACAACAATTGTGGTTGAAGGTCCGCTTGTTTCTAAAGCCAACGTCTCGCTTGAAAGAGATAGAAAGACCACGAATAACTATCCCGCCGAAGTTATAAAATTCAACCCGATATATATTGATAAACTTACAACATTGGAATTGACAAATGGGACAAATAAATCCGGATTATTTTTAAACGATGCTATTTGGGAGGAGGATCAATGAAAAATATGAGAAAAGATAACGGACAAGTCTTAGTATTCGTTGTTGCAACAATGGCAATTGCGCTTGCTGTTGGTATAAGTTTTTCTTTAAGAACTTTGTCTTCCCTCTCAAGAACTTCAACTACAGATACTTCTTCTAGGGTTTTAGCTGCTGCGGAAGGTGGCGCCGAAAGATATTTGTCAAAAACAATTTCTGAATTAGACGCGAAAGTAGGTCAACAATCGGAAGTTATTAAGTTTGTAGGAACATCAAACGATAATATAAGTACAAAAGCGTCTGTAACCGTAACAAAATATCCAACCGACCCTTCAGGTAAGTTTACGTTCACAGTAAAACAAGGAAAAGTTGTTCAAATAAATTTGAGCGGATACGGAAGTTCGTCAATCGACCTTTGTTGGTCGTCTGTTTTGTCCGCTAAAGACAGCGATTTATATTATTCAGTTTATTCTGATACCGCCATACTGAGGAAGTTTGGATTAAAGTCAATAAGCAGAAACGGTTTTCCGAGTGGTTATTCGAATAATTTTGAATCCGCCGGAAATAACAGCAAGTGTGGTCAAGTGGCAAGCAATTTCAAAAATATTTCATGGTCCGGGATCGCAAAATATTTAAGAATTTACTCAATAAATAATGACTCGACGGTTGAATTATTTCCCAGTGGAAATCTTCCCACACAAGGATATAAAATTACGTCTGTTGGTGAGTTAAATGATATAGTTTCAAATCAAAGAGTAACAAAGACAGTAACAGTACTAAGACCACTTCCCTATCTTCCCGCTATGTTTGATTTTGGGATCTATTCTGATTCCGGAACAGTTCAGTAGTCCTTGACAGAAGTTTTAGATTTAGACATACTTAACACAAGGATGATTGACCGATGCTTGGTTGAAGAACTTTCAATCACCTGCCCAGTATCATGTTACATGAGGTAATCTCAAAAAAGAATAAAGGAAGGGGGTGCAACTTATGAATAAACAAAAAGGTTTCACCCTTATTGAGCTTTTAATTGTTATTGTAATCATAGGTATTTTAGCTGGAGTCTTGATCGCCATTATTAACCCAGGAGCACAACAGAATAGAGCAAAGGATGCAGGTATTAAAGCTGCAATGAACAAGGTTGTTCTTGCAACAGAAGGATATATTTCATCTTACGGCATATCGCCAAATGACGCTCAATTTATTGGCTCTTTACAGAATGTACTCGGATCGACTTGTGCAGCAGGTGGTGTTGATGTTAATTGTCTTTTCACTGTAACTGGCAACTCGCTACCCAGCACGTGTGATGCAAGTGGATGGACCGGTTCTGGTGCTTCAGCAAGTGCGTGTTCGTACAATTACGTTGGTACTGTAGCAGGAGCCACACAAACCAATTTTACTTTATACGCTAAATCGTTTGGTATAACAGATACCGTATTTACCTATAAGAATTTTGGTACTGGAGCAGGACAGATCCAGCATTGTACTGGCGCTAATCCTCCAGTTTGTCCTCTATAGTTTTTTAGTTTGATATTGTGGGTCCCCCGCCATGGCGGGGGACGTGTTTGTTATGTTACATAATTCCAAATTGAATCTTACCGGATTCACATTAATAGAGATACTTATGGTTGTACTCCTTGTTGGTATACTTACCGGTATAGTTATTTCTATTGTTAGCCCAACAAAAACACAATCAATCGCTAGAGATGGGATAAGAAAAGCCAATTTAGCTAAACTGGCATCTGCAGTCGAATCTTATAAACAGGCTGAGGGCAAGTACCCGACTGATGCCGAATCTTCGGATACAGTTTCTGTCTTTAGAACAGTTTACGTTAAAAACTGGCCTGATGGTGTTGATGACAAAGGAGTTTTGGATCCGGCTTGGAATTATTTTTATTACTATATTGCCTCAACGGATAAATTTGCGATAAACGTTCAGAATTCTGGAAAAACCGGATGGTGCTTTAAATATCACCCAAGCTGGGGAGTGGTAAAAGAGTGTAAAGATTCGGGAGCCGGTGGCTGCGGTTTATTGGGAGCCAACGATACCTGCAATTAAGGATAGTCTAAGATAAACCTCAAAAACACTCACCATATCAATGTGCTTATTATAGCTTATGTGGGCATAACGTTGTTCTAATGAATAAGTCAGTAGGTATTTTTGCATATAACCATTTGTATTGTTATAATCACGAAAAATATGGATTATCCTAGGTTACACCTTGTATATTGTCTACACCATAAGTAAACCTGTACTTGAATTATTATCACTTACTATTTATATTCTAATAAATACCCTATTTTCAACATAATTTATTTATTAAGCGATGTGAGCAGAATGCGTTATCGTTAAATCAACTTAATTTAAGGTTTATCATAGAATATCCTTTTCTATTTGTGCTAACATTATATATATGAGATCTACTGCCAAGGGATTTACTTTAATCGAACTTTTACTTGTAATTCTTATTATTGGAGTTTTAACAGGCGTAACGCTTACAGTTATAAATTCAGGTGGAATAAGATCAAAGGCTCGCGATGCTCAAAGGGTTTCGGATCTTAAAAAAATTCAAACTGCACTAGAACTTTATTTTGCAGACAGTAGAGCTTATCCGGCATCGTCCGCTTGGATACTTGTGACTGGCAGTGGCGATATTTTATCAAGTACACTAAAGCCAAATTATATAAACGCTTTTCCGGTTGATCCGGTTTCTACTCCCGGCGCCCCAACCGATGCTTGTTCAAGTCCAACTAGTTACAGATATAATTATCAAACAAGCGGTTCAGGATCAAATTATATTCTAACCGCAATAATGGAAGTTTCTACCTCAAACGATGGTTTTGAATGCTCTTCTTTAAATAATATAGTTTCTGGGACTGTTGGTGGTTGTTCGCCTTGGACAGCAACGTCAGATGTGTGCTATGGAGTCGAAAATCCTTAAATTAAATTCAAAAGGCTTTTTATCGCAAAGGGGCTTTACTTTGGTTGAATTGTATATAGTGATGGCGATAATTGTGGTAATGTTTCTTGCTTCTTACATAATTTTAAATCCATTTACTTTAAAGCAAAAAACGCGAGACGATAAAAGATTAAGTGACATTAGTACTTTGGACCGCGCGATAAACGAATATTTTGTTGATACTGCAACATATCCCGATATAGTAAACACCTTAAGAAAAAGTAATACCATTCCAACAGGCAGTACAGGTCCTGTAGAAAATTCAATAACAGGTTGGATAAATCAAGACCTAAGTCCCTACACTACTAAGCTTCCAACCGATCCGGTAAATGATTCTATTTATTACTACTCGTATAAAAGGAGTGCAAAAGGTTATGAAATTGACGCGAAGTTAGAGTATTACTCAAACTACTCGCGTGACGATGGTGGCAACGATTCTAATCTGTACGAAACTGGAATCGATCTAACGGTTATGTGATTAATTTGAGAACGTTGTTGTAGTTGACTTCATTTGAATAGCGTAATCAAATGAAGTAGGTAGAGATGCTGCGGATTTTATAACGCTTACTACTCTTGTTAAATCTTTTACTGATCCTGTTGATTTAATAAGAATTCCTTGAATTGGAAGGGAAACACCCGGAGCCGGTATAACAAATGCGTCAACGTCGTTGTACACAGATTTTAACCTTAACAGTTTGGGAGTTGTCTGCCCTGCTATATTAAAGCAGTTTGTGTAGCCGAAATTTGTTGCAGCTTGGCTAAAACCGTTTGAAGAATAAACTGAACTCAAAGAATTATAAGCAAAATTTGATAGTACATAAGTGCTACTTCCGTTGCCGTATACTAAAAATCCTGTTATAGAGGCTTCCCCTCCAGTTGATGGGTTGTTCCAGCAGACACTTAAAGTTTTGTTAGCCGTATAATCTGTTAAATCTACTTCAATCGACTTATTCCTTTTTAAAGAGACCGAAAGTGCAGATGTGCTGTTTCCCACATAACTTAGAACAGCGCCGGCTGTTGCCGATATCCCGTCTTCCCCGTTTATTGTTAAGGCGCATTCAGTTCCGCAATTTCCAAAGTCAATATAACCCTTTAAAGTTGCGTAAGGTTTTACTAAAAGTCGTTCTGCTAGGGCTTCTGCTACAGCCAAAGATCTGTTTGATGAATCCGATCTTGTTGTTACATTAACACTTTTTAAAAATCTGCTTGAAACACTAATTCCAACAGCAAGTGCCATCATCATGGTGAGAATAACTATTATTAATGTTTGTCCTTTTTGATTTTCTTTTTTACCTTGCATTTAATAAGTACCTCTTACTACAATGGTGTCTCTTATAGTTGTTTGACCGGTAAATTGGTTTACAGGCGATCCAACCTGATACATTTTGAAATTTAACTTTACTACGGTAGGGCTACTTCCGATTAACTTAAAGTTAGGATTTGAAGCATCCCCAACCTCAACAGCGATACCTTCCGGAGATGAATTATTTGTGAGTAATACTTCGGTTGGCGAGCTGCCGGTGCTTCTAACTACAGAACCAACTCCTGATACAGATTTAACCGCGTATGTAACGGTATCTTGTGTGCCGGAAGAATTAACAATTGTGAAAACAAGTTTTGTAGAAGTAGTTTGAGTCGTATCAATACTAATTGCGTCTCTAAGTTCCCTATCTAGTTTTAGTGTTAAAAAATTACCGTTCTGTTCTATTTCATTTGAAATTCTTGTTTTATTGTAGCTTCTAATTAGAGTGAGAATAATATCAGATGTTACTCCGGCAGAAATTATAACTAGGGCTACAACTATTAAAAGTTCGATAAGAGTGAATCCGCCTACGGCGGACGAGTCCCTTTTCATGGCTTAATTTCCCTTCCAATTAGCAAGTTCAGTATAGTTGTGAGAATACTTTGCTATATTTCCAACATTCCATGAAACCTCAACTTCAACCCTAACAAGGTTTGTGTTGCCGGTATCAGGATACGAAAGCCTGAAAAACCTTTTAAGTTCAGTTGGTGTTCCTGTATTAAAAACTTCATTCGAAGCAGTCACCGTTAAGGTATTTCCTGAAGCATCGATAAAACACTTGGCAGAGCCTCCAAAACATGAGGACATGTTTGAAATAAATCCCGGTGTTCCTGACCAAGTCATACCGCTTGAGTCTCTATAAGCTCTTACAAGTTCAATTTCTTCATTCGCCATTTTTGTGCCTTCTAAAAACAACTTTGAGTTAATTGATGACCTTAAAGTAAAAAGTGCTAATGAAACAAGTGACGTAATAACAACTACAGTAACACCAAGCGCAGCTATTGTTTCAACAAGTCCTATTCCATTTTGATTTAATTTGTTTCGCATGTTACGTTATTAACTAATTTCATCATTCCGACGGAATTTACTTCAACTGCACGGCAATTCGATCCACTATTTGGATATCCTAAAGAGATTCTATTCGATCCTGTTCCAGCTGGTTTTACCATGTTTACGTCTCCGTTTACCATATTAAAAAATACACAAAAACTTGTTCCGCCGTTTCTAATTATTACGTCTCCGGGAAGTTTTACTGAAGCTGTTGATGTTGAGCCTGAATCGCAGTCAGCTTGAGCGTTATTGGTTGAGTTAAAAAAGTAATATTTATTAGCACTATCTGAAGCTATCTTTAATCCCCAATATTTAGCTTCGGTATCAGCTCCAACCCTTGTTAAAGCCTTGTTTTGAACTGTCCTAAGGTCGCTCTTCAGTTGTTCGGCTCCTTGCAATACATTTTGATTGTTTAAATATCCCGAAAAGCTCGGTATGAGAATGCCGGATAAAATAAGAATAATGGAAACAGAAATTAATAATTCTACAAGTGTAAACCCTATACCACTTTTTTGGGCAGAAGCGTTCATGTCTATATGTTATCACAAAAATAGTTTATTTTAGAATTCACCGCTATGATACAATAACAATATGCCCGTATTAGGATTAGATCTAGGAAATTACCATTTTAGAGCCGTTGAATTAAGTTTATCAAAAGGCAAGGTTATACTTGATAAATTTGGTTCTTACCAAAACCCAAAATTGAACATTGAATCCCAATCTGATGATGATATAAATAAATATGCCGAGGCGTTAAGGACTTTTATATCTGAAGCTGGCTTTACAACTACAAATGTTGTTGCAGCAATACCGGAATCCGAAGTATTTACCCGAGTTATTAAAGTTCCGCAAATGAGTGAAAAAGACTTAAGGAATTCAATTGCTTTTGAGGCGGAGCAATATATACCGCTCCCTATGAACGAAGTTAGTTATGATATTCAAGTTATAGATTCAGATATTTTAGATAAAGATAAGATGAATGTGCTTTTAGTAGCAGCAAAAAAGACCGTTTTAACAAAGTATGTTGGCCTTCTTAAAAAGGCAAAACTTGTTCCAAAGGGATTAGAGCCCGAAACCTTAGCTGTTTCCAGAGTTTTGGGCGACACTCCAGAAAGACCAAGCGCAAGTGTAATTGCTACGATTGGTTCGGAAAACACCGAAATCATAGTTGTTTATAAAGGTGCGGTAAGATTTACTAGAACTATTCCTATTGGCGGGAGTGCTTTAACAAGAGCAGTGTCTCAAGGTCTTAATTTTGAATTTTCTCAAGCTGAAGAATACAAAAAGACATATGGTTTGGAAACATCACAGGCGGATGGCAAAGTTTATAACGCGTTAAAGCCCGTAATGGACAACGTATTAAATGAAATAAAAAGATCAAGGACTTTCTACACAACACACAATCCAAATGTTATTATTAATAGGTTAATAATTTCTGGAGGAACTGCCCTAATGCCCGGTCTAGTATTTTATATAGCAAATAACCTTGATTTAGAAGTTGAATTGGCCAATCCTTGGAGGAATATTGTAATTTCACCAAAACTTGAATCTCAAAAGGAATTATTGATGCAACAAGGTTCAGCTTATGTTACTTCTGTTGGTTTGGCAATGAAGGAGCTAAAATAATGCCCGAAAGTATTAACCTTGTACCAACACACGAAAAGTCCCAACAGCAAAAGGAGAAATTAGTTAAAGCCGGAACTATTGTTTCAATTATTCTCCTTGTTTTAACAATAGGAATTGCGGGGTATTACTTTTATAGCATTAGCAGGATTAAGGAAACTTCAAAGACTTTGGATTCGGATATTGAAGCCCTAAGATCTGACATAAAGAAGCTTTCTGATATTGAAATTTCAGGTAGAAATTTATATACAAAATTTTTAACTTTAAAATTAGTTTTTGAAAACCGTACATCTTATTCTCTCCTTCTTGATGAGTTGCAAAAAAGAGTACCCGCAGATGTTTCTATTGATTCGTTAACTTCCGCACAACCGGGAGAACTAAGTATTTCAGGAAACGCATCAAATTATCTTTCAATCGCAAAATTTATTAATACGTTAACGGATGCAAAATTTAGCTCTGCCGGTAAAGATTTGGAAAAGTTGTTTACAGATGTAAAACTAAATTCTGTTAATCTTGATCTTCAAACAAACTCCGCGAAGTTTTTTATTGTTGTTAGTTATAATGGAAAGATCTTAATAAAATGAAGTTTAATTTTAATGCAGTAAAACAATTTTTTCTGAACTTTCTTATTCCAATTATATCTTTGGGAATAACGGGAGTTCTTTTTGTACTGGTTATTTATCCTTCTTTAATTAAACTTCCAGTTTTAAATAAGGAAGTTCAATCGAAGGTTAAATTAAAAGATCAGCTTGATACTAAATTAAAGAATTTAAATAGTATTCTTGATTTTAAAAGTGTTGTTGACGAGAATAGTTCTTTAGTTTCGCAGGCAATATCTTCTGCCACTAACGCACCTCAGCTACTAACTCAAATAGATACAATAGCTAAGGATTCAGGCCTTACTGTTTTAAGATTAAGCTACTCATTTGGTGAAGTTGCAGTAGCAGTAGATGAAAAAGGTGCCGAAAAGACTAACGATGTAGTGATAGTAAACTTAGGTGCTCAGGGAACTTACTTACAAGTTAAGAATTTCGCCCAAAATCTAGAGAATTCTTCGAGATTAATAAACATAAAAGATTTTAGATTTTCTCTTGATAACGAAACAAAGCAACTAGACGTTGTGTTTGTGCTCGAATCTCCTTATCAATTTGTAAATTCTACAGCTGTTACTGATGATCCTGTAAATATAGATATCACAAAGGATGATTTTGTTACCATAATAAATAAAGTTAAGGGCTTAAAATATTACAATATTTCAATTGAAAATATTTCTCAGCAAGCTCAAAAAGCTGCTGAAGTTAAAGAATCAACCGAAAGTACTCCGTAGTAATTATATTAATGGTTTAGAATTTGCTTTTTTCCATTCTTCTATAGCTTTGTGATTGCCTGATGTTAAAACGTCCGGAACTTTTAGGCCATTAAAATTTTGAGGTCTTGTATATTGCGGATATTCTATCTTAAAAGGAGAACCGTTAAGAGTTTCTTTAGAGAATGACTCGTTTAATGACGCTTCTTCTTTTTCTAAAACTCCCGGCAAAAGCCTTACAACACTTTCCATAATAATAAGCGCAGGTAGCTCTCCTCCTGATAAAACAAAATCTCCTATTGATATCACCTCATCTGATAAGTTGGTTAATACTCTTTCGTCAATTCCCTCATACCTCCCACAAATTAAGATAATTTGACTTAAATTTGAGTATTCTTTAGCTTTTTTTTGAGTATATTTTATACCACGTGGGGAAAGAGTAATTACTCTAGCGCTCTTTTTTTTTCCTATACTACTAACGGCTTTAAAAATAGGCTCCGGTTTTAGTACCATGCCAACTCCACCGCCAAAAGGCTTATCGTCTACAGTTTTATGTTTATCTTCGGTAAAATCTCTCAGATTATGCAAATTTACGCTTATCAAACCAAGTTCTACAGCCTTTTTAAAAGGAAGATTTACCAGATGTTCGTTAAATAAATTTGGAAAAAGTGTTATTACATCAAAAGAGATCATTGAATTTCGGAAGTTTCTAAGAGCGTGAGGTTTACTCTTGTACCATCTCTTATTGCTTTGGCTTTAGCAATTGATCTTAAACTTCTAATTATTTTTCCCTTTTTACCTATAACTTTACCCATATCCGCATCAGACACCTTTATTTCAAGATTAACATTTCCGTCCTCGCCTTTTTCAACAACCATTACACCTTCTCGGTCATCGACTATTGATTTTAACAAAAAGATTATAAAGTCCTTCACTCAGTTGTACCTTCCTGCGGGGTATCTTGCACGCCTGCCTGCTTTTTGGTTTTTGGTGTGTATTTAACATAGGTATAGGTGCCGTTCATAAGTTCTGTAACAGATTCAGATACGGTTGCGCCATTTTCTACCCATTTTTTATACTTTTCTTTATCTAAAGCTAAATTATTAGAAGGTGCCAGAGGAGAATAATGTCCTAAAACATCAACATATCTACCATTTCTCTTATTTCGTGTTTCTGAAACAACGATTTTATAGCTTGGTGCGAATTTTTTACCGAATTTTGCAAGTCTTATTGTTATTGACATAGCTTGAGGGATTCTATCAAAGAGATTTAAGCTTGTCCACTAAAGGGATTTTGCTTTATCCACTAAAGGGATTTTGCTTTATCCACTAAAGGGATTTTGCTTTATCCACTAAAGGGATTTTGCTTTATCCACTAAAGGGATTTTATCCAATCCTGCTTGTGCTGCCTCTTGTTCAGCCTTTTGTTTACTTCCGCCCTCGCCTTCTCCAAATAACTCTTTTCCAACATAAACACCCACTTTAAATGTTTTATTGTGATCCGCACCCCATGAATCAATTACATCGTATTTAGGTGTCAGATTGAACTTTTCCTGAACAATTTCTTGAAATATCGACTTCGAATCTTTGTATGTAGAGTTTTTAACAATTTCAACTATTTTATAGAACAAGTTTTTATTCACAAATTTTCTACAAACCTCAATTCCCCTTTCAAGAAATAAAGCTCCAAGTACGGCCTCAAAAGTATTTGCTAAAATATATTCTCTTTGCCTCCCTCCCGAAACTTCCTCCCCATTTGATAAAAATAGTAAATCCCCGTATCCAAGCCTCTTTGCTTCCTCGGCTAAAGAAGGTGTACACACAATAGCAGCTCTATAGTTTGTCATCTCGCCCTCAGGAGCTTCTTTGTAGTTTGAATATAAAAAATCAGAGGATAAAAATTGAAGAACAGCATCGCCTAAAAACTCTAACCTTTCGTTTGACGGAAATTTATGTTCGGGATGTTCGTTTAAATATGATCTATGAGTAAAAGCAGTCTTAAAAATATCGAAGTCCTGAATTTTACAATCAAGAATTTTCTCAATTTCGAAGAAACTCTTCTTATTTTCTTTAGTTAACGAAGTCATTCAAGTTTGTCTGCGAGTACAGTAAGTAAATCAGATACCGACTCGATATTTTCCTTCTCTGCCATTAAGTCTACCTTAAAAGTTTCTTCTAAATCTTCTAGAATTTCAAGGAGTTCAATTTCGCCAATGTTTAAATCGTCTTCAAAAAAAGAGTTTGGCGTTATTTCGGACTTGTCTATTCCGCATTTGTCCGATATTAAATTTCTAATTTTTTCTAAATATTCAGTCATAAACTTAAGTTTTCTAAATTGTCTACTATACTTCCCAATACACCGTTTACAAATTTACTCGACGAATCGCTACCAAATTCCTTTGCAAGCTCAACTGCTTCATCAACCACCACCTTCATTGGTATATCGCCGAGCTTTAATAATTCAAAGACAGCGATCCTTAAAATAACCAAATCAATTTTCGATACTTTTTCCAATGGCCAATCCGTTGCATTATCCTGTATTATTTTATCTATTTTTGAGTTATTTGTCTCAACGCCCTCGGTTATGATTTCAACAAGCTTAAAATCCGCCTGCCCGCATTCAAGAAGCTCCTTTGAAAGAAGTTCGAAGTCTTTGTTGTCTCCTTCCTGGAATACCCAACAGAATATTGTTGCGAGAGCTATTTTTCTCGCCTGATGCCTTGGATCGCTCTTTAGTCCCATTTGCCTTCTCCTAATACTAACTTAACTTCACTTTCCGCACGTTGGGCAAGCCCTGTGTGGAAGCTTTTGATTTTTGCAGTTTTCGCAGAATACTGATTCCGTAACGACCTCAAAATAGTGACCGTTTCGTTTTCTTTTTGTTCTACCTTTGCTATGTCTTCTCTTTGGTACTGCCATACGGCCTAATATATAGGAAGGTAATGACTTTTGTCAAACTAGCTTTAATATAGTAAATAAAGCGCTACCAAACCGCCTTTCTGTGACTATAACTAGGGCGGTGTCGATTATTAACTTTGACACATCCGATTGTTTTCCGTGCGAATATATAAATACCCCGCCTTTATTAAGTATTCCGGGCACATTTTTAAATAAGAACCTTTGGGCTTGATCTTCGTAGTAAGGGTCTGCAAACACAATATCGTATTTTTTCTTTGTTTTTGATACAAATTTTGCACTTTCCTCATGAAAGACCGCGCTTTTTTCGTTTAACTTCATGTTTAGAAGATTTTCATTTATTGTACCAATTGATTCGTAATCGCTATCAACAAAATCACAAAACTCAGCGCCTCTGCTTAAAGCTTCAATTCCAAAACTTCCGATACCGGCAAAAAGATCAAGACAAAGGCTTCCCTTTACCTTTTCCCCTAATATAGAAAAAATTGATTGTTTTGCCACGTCTTGTAATGGCCTCATTTTGTCATTTTCCATGACATTAAGTTTTCTTCCTCTTAAATCACCGGAAGTTACTCTTGGCATTTCAATTATTTCCTATTAATTTTGTATTCATTGTTCCAAATTTTCTTTCTAACTCATGATATTCACTGATTTTTGGATAGTACTGTTGCGCGGTCATTTTTGCAAGTTCCAAAAGCTTTAGATCCGATATATCCGCTATTTTAAATTTCTTGTAACCGTGCTGTATTGTACCAAATATATCCCCCCTGCCCCGCATTTTCATGTCTATTTCTGCAAGTTCAATGCCAGAATCTATACTTTCAAGGTATTTTAACCGCTTGAATGCAGTATTTGAGTAATTTGACATAAATAACAAGCAAAAAGCTTCTCCTCCCTTTCTCCCAACCCTTCCTCTTAGTTGATGTAGTGAAGCAAGGCCATATCTCTCAGCACTTTCTATAATTATTATTTCGGCTTCCGGAATATCAACACCCACTTCAATAACAGGTGTTGAAACTAATACTCTTATTTCACCTGTCCGAAACTTTTGAATAATCTTGTCTTTCTCTAATGATTTCATTTTGCCATGTAAAAGCCCCATTTTTACATTCTTAAAAACACCTGATTTTAATTGTTCAAACTCTTTTTTTGCTGATTTTATATTTTCTAAGTTTTCAATTTCCGACTCTTCAATAAACGGACAAACAATAAAAACTTGGCCCTTCTTTATTGAGCTTAGTTTTTTTAAAATCCATTCATACGAACTGCTTCTTTTTTCTTCTGGAACAACCCATGTTTTAATTTCTTTGTTTAAATGAGGGCCTGTTTTTAAAGCTGAAATAGACAAATCTCCATATAAAGTTAACGCAAGTGTACGCGGAATAGGTGTTGCAGTCATTGAAAGAAAGTGCGGAATTTTTCCTCGGGAGCTTGTACCCATAAGTTTAATTTTTTCTCTTTGTTCAACTCCAAATCTATGCTGTTCGTCAACAACCACAAGTCCTATATTTTTATACTCTTCAGAAAACAAAATTGCATGAGTTCCAATTAGCACGTCCCAGCCATCATCCAGATTCCTTTTTGCTGAAGTTACTAAAGATATTCTAATTCTAGTTTTGTCAAAAAGCATTTTAAATGTTTCAAAATGCTGAGTTGCAAGTATTTCCGTTGGGGCAAGATAAAGAGTTTTATATCCGTTAAGATAAGCGAAATATGAAGAAATAACGGCAACAACAGTTTTTCCGCTTCCAACATCGCCTTCTAAAAGCCGATTCATAGGAACAGTTTTTGACATATCGTTTAGGGTTTCAATGCAAGCTTCTTTTTGCCATGTAGTTAGGTTATAAGGCAAGGTTTGAATAAATGATTCAACATTGGTATTAAGTTTATCAATGCGCATTTTTACACCGGAATTGTTACTATTCCAATTTGATTTCCTTTCTTCTACTTTTAAAAGTTCAAGAAAAAATTCATCAAAAGAAAGTCTGTGCTTTGCAGTTTTAACATCATATTCAGTAATTGGAAAATGAATTTTATTTAACGCATCGTTTAATCCGATCAATTTATTCTTAATTAAAATATTTAGAGGGAGAAAATCTTTTATATCTCCCAAAATACGTATGACGTCGTTATTTCTAGCTCGTAGCCACTTGGATGAAATTCCAGTTGTTTCAGGATAAACAGGAACTAGTCTTCCTGTATTTATATTATTTCTTTCGGCTTTTTCAAATTCAGGACTCATTAAGCCAATCTTGTTTCCAATTGCTTGTACGTTCCCGCTAAAATTAAATTCTTCCCCAATCGTAAGCTGCTTTTTTATAAAGTGGCTATTAAACCAAATTAGATCCATTTTTCCTGTTTCATCAAAAACTCTAGCTTTTGTAAGCCTTTTCCCGCTTCTTGTGAATATGTTGTCAACACGTTCAATTCTGGCTCTTACTGTAGCAGATGTATAAGCCATTAAATCTTTAATTTTAAAGAATTTGCTGTAATCTTGATATCTAAAGGGTAAATGGTAAATTAAATCTTCTACGGTTTTAATCCCAAGTTTTTCTAATAGTTTTTTTGATTTTGGTCCAACACCCGGTACTTCAATTATGTTTGATGATAAATTCATCCTAAGTATGGTAGAACAGATGTAGCGAGAAGTGATAACGCAGCAACAATAATAAAAATCTTATAAAAAAATCTGTGTTTTCTTGCCCATTTAAAAAATTTTCTAACTAATTTTAATATAATCTCTCTTTCCAAACTTGATTACGTCCCCTGATTTAAAAGTAAATTCAGCATTTGGATCTGAAATTATCTTTTCATTCACTTCAACGCCACCCTGTTGAATTACTCTTTTCACATCGCTTGTTGAAACTTTGCCGGTTAGGGAATTTGATATGAATCTAAAAAGTTGAATTTTCTCGTAGCTATTAAATGCTTCATTTAATTTTATTTCAGTAGTATTTGCATCAGTTAGTTCCCTATTTTGTACACCTCTTTCAAAATTTTGTTCTGCAACCAATGCCAATTTTTCACCGTGATAAAACGTCGTTATTTCTTTCGCTAGCCTTTTTTTGAAGGCCATTGGATTCTCGCCGTTTTTCACTGCTAATTTCATTTCTTCAATTTCTTTCATTGGAACTCTTGTTGCAAGTTCAAAATATTCAAAAATTACATCATCAATAATTGACATAATTTTCCCATACATGCTATTTGCGTCATCGGAAACAGGAATAAAGTTTTTAAGACTTTTACCCATTGGTCTTCCATCGCTTCCAGTTAGAAGTTTCATTACAACAGCGGATTGAGGTTTTAAGCCAAAAACAGGCATTAACTTTCTTCCGGCCAGCAAGTTAAAAGTTTGATCGGTTCCTCCAAACTCAACATCACATTTTAATGCGACCGAGTCATAGCCCTGCATCAAAGGGTATAAAAATTCATCCATACCGATAGGACTTTTTTTATTAAACCTTTGCGCAAAGGCTTCTCTTTCAAGCATTTGGGCAATCGTAAATTGTTTTGAAAGATTTATTACGTCATTAAAATTAAGTTTTGTAAGCCACTCTGAATTATGTCTAATTTCTGTTTGATCGGAAAAAACGGTTTTAAAAAATTGTTCCTTGTAGTTTCTTTCATCAGCACTTATATTTAAAGAATCCTTCTCCGCCCGCATATCAACTTTGTCCGAATGATCGCCCACTAGTGTAGTAAAATCTCCGATTATTAAAGTTACTTTATGTCCAAGTTCCTGAAAATCTCTAAGTTTTCTGTGCACTACAGTATGGCCTAGATGTAATAATGGTCCTGTGACATCCGTGCCTAATTTTAAGTGTAATTGTTTTCCCAAAAGTAGTTTTTCTCTTAATTCATCTGTTGTGTAAATTTCGCGAACGCCTCGAGTTAGAATTTCATTAATTTTATCTTTGTCTGTACTGATTTTTTGCATATCAATAGGATACCATAAAGGATTAGGTTTCACCCAGTTCCACCTGAAAAATCCCCATCACTTTAATGTCTTATTTTCTGATTCAAATAAACACCGCGTTATTGCAACAAGATTAATCATTAAATTATTATCCATAAAACAAAAAGCTGTCATATCAATTGAATTTAGGGTGGAGCTGGGTGAAACCTAGTGATATAATCTATTGATGAACTTTAGAAATCTTAAAAAACTGCTTAAACTGCGAGGTTTTGACAGGTCAAAAACCCTTCTTTATTTAACATATTTGTCTTCCTTCACACTTTTTGCGCTTTTGGGAGGAATAATTTTTCTTGTAATAATATTTGCAATTTTTTCACGACAGTTGCCAAATCCAAATCAGCTTTTAAATAGAAGTACAGACCTTTCAACTAAACTTTTAGATAGAAACGGTGTTCCGATTTTTGAAGTATTTGGAGAAAAAAACAGAAGTATAATTACTTTGGATAAAGTTACACCAAACATTGTTCACGCAACTTTATCGGTTGAGGACGCAGGTTTTTATAGTCATCAGGGCATTGATTTAAGAGGAATACTAAGAGCTGTAAAAAATACACTTCTGGGGAATGGATTACAGGGCGGATCAACAATTACACAGCAGGTAGTAAAAAACGCTTTATTAACACAAGACAGGACAATTTCAAGAAAAATTAAAGAATTTATATTGTCTTTGCAGTTAGAAAATAAATATTCTAAGGATCAAATCCTACAAATGTATTTAAATGAGACCCCATATGGTGGGCAGAATTATGGAGTATTAACTGCCTCAAAAGTGTATTTTGATGTAGATCCTTCAAATCTTAGTGTTGCTCAATCCGCATTTTTGGCGGGACTTCCGCAAAGGCCAAGTTATTACTCCCCTTATAGCTCAAATCCAAGCGCAGGTCTTGAAAGAAAAGACTACGTTTTGTATTTAATGAAGGAAAGAGGATGGCTTGACGTAAATGGCGTGAGGCACTATTTGAGTAAAGAAGATTATCTTAAAGCAAGGACAGAGAAATTAGTATTTAAGTCGTCCACACAGTCTTTCAAAGCTCCCCACTTTGTATTTTATGTTAAGCAATTGCTGGCTGATTTATACGGAGAAGATGAAGTTGAGCAGGGAGGGCTTATTGTGAAGACTTCGATAGATTTAAAAACGCAGGAACTTGCAGAAAAAATCGTAAAAGAAGAAGTGGATAAAGCAAAGACATTAAACGTGGGGAATGGCGCCCTTGTGGCTATTGATCCAAAAACAGGCGAAATACTGGCTATGGTTGGCTCTAAGGACTATTTTGGCAAACTTGAGCCGGAAGGATGTGCTTCCGGTACCACCGGCGTTGGAAGTTGTGATTTTGAGCCTAATTTTAACGTTTCTATAGCGAAAAGACAGCCGGGGTCGTCTATTAAGCCCTTAACATACGCAACTATGCTTACACATGGATATACCGCATCATTCCCATTTTTAGACGTTCCAACGGTATTTTTAAAGGCTGACGCGGGCAATGATTATAAACCTGTAAACTACGATGGGAAATTTAGAGGTTCAATGTCTTTAAGAAAATCATTAGGTAATTCACTTAATTTACCGGCAGTTAAAGCACTAAAAATAGTGGGAGTAGATCAGCTTTTGGATACTGCCAAGAAAATGGGTATAAAAACTCTAACTAATTCCGCAAGGTATGGTTTAGCTTTAACTTTAGGCGGAGGCGAAACAAAATTACTAGAAATGACTGGCGCTTTTGCAACATTTTCGGCTAAAGGAGTCCACAGAGATCCGATCGCAATTTTAGAAGTACGAGATTCTGCCGGAAAGTTAGTTTATAAACATCAGGATAATGGAGGTGATAAGGTATTGGGAGAAGATGTAGCCTTTATTATTTCGGATATTTTATCAGACGATGGAGCAAGATCCGACGCTTTTGGATCTGGTAGTTTACTTAATATTCCGGGTCGAAGAGTTGCTGTAAAAACCGGAACAACCGATGATAGAAGAGATAATTATTTTATGGCTTTTACTCCTTCTATTTCACTTGGAGTTTGGGTTGGGAATAATAACAATGAGCCTATGAATCAGTACGTTTCTTCCGGAATTACAGGAGCAACGCCAATTGGTCACAGATTTCTAGTAGATTATTTAAAAGACAAGCAGTTTGATAAATTTGAACCTCCTAAAAATGTTAAAAAAATTACAGTTGATGAGGTAACAGGTATGTTGCCGTTTAAGGACGAGAAAACAAGACCGGAATGGTTTATAAGCGGTACAGAGCCAACTGCAATCAGTGAATGGTACAAAGAATTGGAAATATGTAAATCCGATGGAAAGATTGCAAATGATTCATGCAAAAAAGCTGATAAAACCAAGGTTAAGACATTTATTAAATTAACAGCGGAACTTCCTGAGTGGCAGGCTGACGTGGATAAGTGGGTTAAGGAGCATTATGCAGACGATAGTAAGTATTTTCCGCCCACAACTACATCAAAACTCTACTTTGACGACGATGGAAATCCAAAAGAAGACGGAGATCCGAGTGTAGAAATTGTAGGAAGAAAAGACGGAGACGTTGTGCCCCTTTCTTTTAGACTTGAAGCGGAAGTTTCATCTCCACACACAATAACTAAGGTACGAATTTATCTTGACGGAAACCAGATAACAACAGATACCTCCATTCCATATGGGTACGACTTTGTGTTTACTGTTGATCAGAAAGGCGATCACGAGTTTGAGGTTAGAGCAGAAGATAGCAAAGGGAAAGAAGGCAGTACAAAAATAAAGCTTAAAGTATCAGACTAAGCTATTTACGTATTTTTATTCCAAATTTATCTTCAAGACCTCTAATTAATGATTCCTTTATTTCAGTTATCCCTTTTTCATTCACAAATTTTAATCTAAATGTTATAGCTTTTTTACCCAGCCCAATTGTCGAATCCTCGTATTCATCGAGTATTTCAAGTCCAATTATTCTATCGTCGAAGTTATTAACAAAATTTATTATATCTCCGGCACTTTTTCCAATTTCCAAAATTAAAGACAAATCTTCCTCTGATGTATTTATAAACTCATCCACAACTTTAATATTATTTTTCAAAGCACAAAGCAAGTTTTCTGTAAATAAAGAAAATGAGTTAAATCTAATTTCTCCAAGCAGTAAACTTCCTTGATAAATACTATTTTTGTCGTCGTGTTTTTTAATGTTTATATTATTAATATCCAATTCGTGAAAGAGCCCAAATAATAAACTTTGTATATATTTACTTTTTTCTCTCAAATTAGAATTCTTTTCATAAATAACCTCAACTACCCTAACCTCTTTCAAGTCCTCAAATTTATCGCCTTCTTTTAAGTAAATTTTACCAACTTCAAAAATACCAGCCTCAAAGATTTTATGTTTTGCGTAGGTATTAATAATTGGGAATAACGTATCGTACATATTTGTTCTTAGTGCGTCCTGCTCGGAGTTTTGTGAGTTTTCTAGTCTTATCTGTTTAAAATCATTAATATCTGAAGCAACAAGCGGATTTGTAATATGTTCATGAAGTCCAAGCTTTATTAAAGAGTCTCTTATTTTTTCCTCAAATTTAAGTATTTCCGGTGTTAAATCTTTTGGTGGCGCAGTATTTATTTTGGCGTTTGGAATATTTTCGAAATTGTAAACTCTTAAAATATCCGAAACAATATCGTCTTCTACGCTAAAATCTGTTCTAAAGTAAGGCACTTCAACTGTGAGCTCTTCGGCCGATTCTTCCAGTAATCTATATCCGAAACTTTCAAGAGTCATTTTTACAGCTGATATACTAAATTCAATTCCGCTTATTTTCATTATTCTGTCTAAACGAATTTTTGAAACATTTAACGCTGATTTTTTTGGATAATAGTCAAAATTTTCATAATATTCTCCTTCCGCCAGCTCTAAAATTAAGTACGCAGCTCTTTCTAGCGCCAATTGAGTTCCGGCCGGGTGCAAAAATTTATCGTACCTTAAAACCGTTTCATTGTGAATTTTATATTTTCTTGCGGTTTTTCTTACCAAAGATTGGTCGTAATTTCCTGCGTCTAGAATTATATCGGTTGTTGATTCTGTAATTGCAGTTTCTTTCCCGCCAACTATCCCGCCTATTGTAATAGGCTTATCGTTTTGGGCTAAAATAAATACAGAAGGATCGAGTATAATCTTTGTCCCGTCCAATGTTGTTATTTCTTCTCCTTTTTTTGCCATTCTAATTACAATTTCCCGCGCGTCAAATTTAGAAAGGTCTTGGGCATGCATTGGCTGGCCATACTCAACCATTACAAAATTTGTTATATCAACAACATTATTTATTGAGGGAATTCCGTATAATTCAAGCCTTTCCGAAAGCCACTTAGGTGATTTTGCAACTTTTATACCTCTAAAAACCCTTGTATTAAACCTGTTTACAACTTTCGGACATTCAACTTTAATTTCAACTCCTCCGCCATCCTTTCCTTTTTCCGTATGTCTTTGCGGAAGTTTCAGTTCTTTTTTTTCTATTGCCGATAAATCTCTCGCGCAACCAATAACCGAAAGCCAATCAGATCGATCAAATCTATGTTCAAGCTCAAGAACATTATTTTCAATTGGTTTTTCAAGCATTAAACCCAAAGCCGTAAATGACTCTGCAATTTCTTTTGGAGTTTTATCTATATCTAAGTAGTCTTTTAGCCAAACTAAAGGAATTTTCATACGTAAACAACCCTTCCGCTATAAAGTTTTCTAACATCTGAAATATTAAATTTAGACATGACCATTCTATCAAGCCCCATACCAAAGGCAAAACCGGTATAAATTTCCGGATCAATTCCGCACATTTTTAAGGTGTTATAGTGAATCATTCCGGATCCTCCCATTTCAAGCCATCCCCTCCCCTTGCAAACATCGCATCCTACGCCCTTGCAAAAAGTACATTTTATATCAAAGCCCAAACCAGGAGAAACTTCGGGGTAGTATTTATATCTGCATCTAATTTCAGTTTCATTTCCAAATAAAAATCTAAGCATTAAGGTAATAGTTTCTTTTAGGTTTTGAACTGTTATTCCTTCATCAACAACAACTCCTTGGTATTGATAAAAATACGAATTATTTGATTTATTTCCTGTTTCGTTTCTATAACACTTACCCGGTATCACAGCTCTAATTGGCGGTCCGTATTGAGTCAAAATCCTTGATTCAACCGACGATGTATGAGTTCTTAATAGTACTTCAGGTTGCATAATAAATAACGTGTCTTGTAAGTCTGTAGCCGGATGGTTGTCTGGTAAATTAAGTCTTCTAAAGTTAAAATCCGCAGTTTCTATTTCAGGGCCATCGCAAACAGAATAGCCATAATACCTGAAAAAATCATTTATTTCTCTAATTACTTGAGTCGCAGGGTGCAAAAAACCGGTCTTTTTAGGGTTGGCGGGAAGGGTTAAGTCAATAAACGGATCGTTTTGAAGAGTATTTTTGTAGTTTGCCTTTAAACCTTCAATTTGCTTTTTAAGGTTTTCCATCAACTCGTTAATAATGGGACCATAGGTTTTTCTGCCCTCGTCTTTTAATTTAGGAAGCTCTTTTACCAAATTTGTAACCTCCCCTTTTGTTTTTGAAAAATATTTTAAATACAAGGCGTCAAAGTCTGTTGATTTCTCAAAAGTCTTTATGTCTTCAAAAAAAGCATTTTTAATTTTGTCTATTTTATCTTGAAGTTCCATATGAGTTTATATGGATAGTTTATCAGTGTTTATAGTGATTTTACAAGCGTCTTAAAAGCTTTGGAATCGTTTACAACCATTTCAGCTAAAGTTTTTCTATCAAGTGTTACATTTGCAACTTTAAGTTTATTTATGAATCTGCTGTATGGAATGCCGTATTCGGTAAGAGCGCCGTTTATTCTTGAAATCCATACTCTTCTTAAATCACGTCTTCTTATTCTTCTACCCGCAAAAGCTTCTTCTCCGGCTTTAACAACAGCCTCATTTGCGCGTTTAAAGTTTTTACTTCTGGTTAAGTAATAGCCTTTAGCTTTTTTAATAACCTTTACGTGTTTTCTATGTCTGGCAAATCCGCCTTTTACCCTTGTCATTTATCTTTGCTTTCCTAGTAATTTTCTAAACATTTTTCTATAACCCGTACTTTCTATAATACCATTTCTATTTTTTCTATACTTAGAATTTGATCCTAACTTTACTTTGAGATGAGAATTTTTAATATGTTTCTTTAACATCTTTCCACCCTTTGTTATTTTTACTCTTTTTAATAATGTTTTCTTTGTTTTAATTTTCGGCATTTTTTCTTTCAATAAATCATTTTCCTACAAACGTAATAAATATACTATTTCCTATTCTTTTTAAGTCTGCTTCTGTTTTAGCTTCATCCTTTAACTCGTTTATGAAAGTTCTAAGTTTAACAATTCCAACTTCAGGATGGGTGGCTTCTCTACCCTTCATAACAACCGTAACTTTTACCCTATTGCCGTCTGCTAAAAACTCTTTGGTTCTGTCTATTTTAACATGCAGATCACCTTCGCCTATTGTTGGGCCAAATCTTAGCTCCTTTACCTCACTTTTCTTTGATTTAGCTTTTGCTACCGATGATTTTTTTTGTTCATCGTACAAAAACTTATTAAAATCAAGAATTTTTGCTACAGGAGGATTGGCATTCTCAACTATTAAAATCAGATCCATTTCGTCTCCTTGAGACTTTCGTAACGCCTCATTTGTGTCCATTACACCAAGATTCTCGCCTGTACTGCTAACAACCCTTACTTTGGGATATTTTATTAATTGATTTATCTTGTATTTCTTGATGTTCCTCAACCGCGTTACCTTACCATAAATTAAGGCTTTTGGTCAAATACATCTCTCTTATCTTATTTATAGTTGCATCAACTTCCATAGCTCCCAAGTCTTCTCCGGTTCTTAATCTTACGCTTACTTTACTTGCTTCTTGCTCTCTTTTTCCGACAACAAGCATGTAAGGAACTTTAAAGATTTGCGCGTCCCTAATTTTTGACTGCATACTTTCGTTTCTGTCATCGGTTTCTGCTCTTAATCCCACCGCTTTCAAGTTTTCAGTAATTGACTTGGCGTATTCAGCTTGATTTTCCGTAATTGGAATAACTTTTATTTGAAGCGGTGCCAGCCAAACCGGAAATGCTCCACCGAAATGTTCAATTAAAAATCCAATAAATCTCTCGTGAGATCCAAGAGGAGCTCTATGTATTACTGCACAAAGTTTTTTCTCACCATCTTTGCCTGTATACTCAAGATTAAATCTTGTTGGCATGTACAAATCAAGTTGGTTTGTCGAAATGCCAAATTCTCTGCCAATTGAAGATTTAATATTAAAATCCACTTTTGGTCCATAAAAGGCTGCTCCCCCGATGTCATCTGCCGATCTAATAGCTGATTTTTTAATAGCAGACCTCATCATTTTTTCTGCCTTATCCCAAAGGGCTTTGTCTCCGTGGTACTTATCACGTTTTGATTCATCGGGAAGTCCGATTACAATATGATAATCGTCTTTTGTGAGACCCAAAGTATTGTAATAATATTCATGAAGTTTTAAGACATTTAAAAACTCTTCCTCAGCGTCATCCTCTGAACAGTAAATATGCGCGTCGTTTTGACAAATAAATCTAACTCTCATTAACCCAAACAAAGTGCCGGACTGCTCATACCTATATACCGCGCCATATTCAGCGAATCTTAGTGGTAAATCTTTGTATGATCTTGGTTTAGATTTATAAATCATATGATGATGCGGGCAATTCATGCCTTTAAGATAATATTCTTCATCATCTATTAACATTGGGCTATACATATCGTCTTTATAGTATGGAAGATGTCCTGAAATTTCGAATAAAGTATGTTTTGCTATATGGGGTGTGGCTACTCTAAGATAACCCTTCTCTTTTTCGGTTTCTTTTGCCCATTTTTCTAGTTCTTCTCTAATAATAGTTCCGTTTGGGGTCCATAGTGGAAGTCCTGGGCCAACTTCGTCGGAAAAAGTGAACAATTCAAGTTCTTGACCTAGCTTTCTATGATCACGCTTTTTTGCCTCTTCAAGCATTTCCAAATGCTTCTGCAATTTTTCTTTTGAATCAAAAGCCGTGCCGTAAATTCTTTGAAGCATTTTATTCGAAGAAAAACTTTGTTTATTTTTCTCACTGCCTTTATAGTATGCTCCCGCCACACTTAAAAGTTTAAATGCCTTAATTTCTGATGTGTTTTTAACATGAGGTCCCCCGCAAAGGTCTAAATCGTAATATTTGTTCCCAACTTCTCCCATGCTATATAAAGTTATTTTCTCACCACGATCCTTAATTTCATCTAAAGTGTTTAATTTATATTGATTATCAATGAATATTTCTCTGGCTTCTTTTTCAGTAACCTCTTTTACATCAAACTTTAAGTTAGCTTCTATTATTTTTTGCATCAAGGCTTCTATTTTTTGAAAATCTTCATCTGTAACCTTTTCTTCTAAATCAAAATCAAGATAGTAACCATTTTCAATTGGTGGCCCCATTACTTTTTTAAGAGATGGATATAAAATTTGCATTGCAGTATGAAGTACGTGCTCGCAACTATGTCTTAAAGGCATTAAAGGATCATTCATATGGTAATTTTAGCACAACAGCTTGGCAAATAAGTTAAAAACTAATACTTTCCTTATCAACTTGTTTAGTTGTAACAGATAAAAGTTTGATTTTCTTAAATAAATAAAATATAAAATCTATCGAAATTGAATACAAGACACCAACTAGCATTGAAATAAATTGCACATATCCAAAAGCCAAAAGTGCCATAAAGTATGGTACTAAGCTTTTATACAAATCTAACGTTGCAAGAATTCTGTCCAAAGCTTGTTTTACTGTTGTATTTACAGTTTTTTGGATTTCATTTTTGTCAACCATGTTGCCAAGTTCCCCTGTTTGAAGGGTACTTAGCTGGCTTTCAACAATTTTATTTACCTGTGGAGTTACAAGATCAGAAATAGTTTTTTTAATGTCAAACGAACTTCCAAGAAGATTAACATTTAAATAAGCAAAAAATCCGGCACTTAAGGCAAGAACAAAAAACAAACCTTTAATTGAAGGAGCAAGAACAATTCTTGGTTTAAATTTTATCAAAGTTTCACTTATGGAAGCTGAGTTTAATGTAGTTAAAAGAAGTAACAGAAAACAAAAAATAGAAAATAAACCGGCAAAAAATACATTGATTTTAAACGAAATAAGAAAAATGGATAACGAAATGGGTAAAGGTCCTGAAAAATATTTAAAATTTGAATTCCAGCTACCCGATGTTAATGTATAAATATATAGGGTAATCAGAATTAACGCTGAAATTTTGACTAAAAGCGCAATATCTAAACCTAAGTATGAGTTGCCTTTTACGAAAATGCTAATTTGGTAAAAAAGAATATATGACAAGATAAGGGTAGCAATAGATACAAGCAATGATTTTATTTGGTAGGGAGTAGGCATATGCGTAGTATATAATTACTTGATGAAAAAGAAAATAAGACTTTTTGTTTTTTGGGTATTAATTGCGCTATTCACTGTTTTTGTTATTTTTTCAATTACAAAGCTTCAAAACGTTGTTGTTGTTTTAAGAACCGCAAAGGTATATTGGATACTTTTGGCCACTTTTATTCAGCTACTTTATTTTATATCTTATAGCTATTTGTATAAGTTTTCTTTTAGAATAGCGGGAATAGACGAAAGGGTTAAGAATTTTTTTCCGGTTTTACTGTCTTCCCTTTTTGTAAATGTTGTAGCACCAATTGGCGGTGTTGCCGGATCGGCATATTTAGTTGATGAATCGGTAAGAAAAGGAGAATCTGCTTCAAGAGCAACCGTTGGAGTTATGGGCGCAATGCTATCCGAATTCTCATCTTTTGGAATTTTACTAATTATTTCAATCTTATATCTTTCAAATCGTGGTAGTCTTAAAACTTATGAGCTGGTTAGCTCACTTGGTATTTTGTTTATTGTTGTTTCAATTATCTTCTTTATGATTCTTGGTATGTGGCATCCAGGAAAACTTCACAGAGTTTTTCATTTTTTTCAAAGGTTTGTAAATAAAATTTCCATGACATTAAGAAACACAACATATTTAGCCGATAATTGGGCGCACGAGCATAGTTCCGATTTCACAACAGCTGTTAAGTCCTTTACTAATTTTAAGAGGGTACTTCTGCCTATTTTTATAGCATTTATAGGTCATTTTTTAAGTTATCTAAGTATTTTTGTATTATTTTTAGCCTTTTCAACGAAAGTTACTCCGGGTGTTTTATTAGCCGGATATTCAATGGGAATGCTTTTTAAAATAGTTTCTCCTGTTCCACAAGGAATTGGTATTGTTGAAACAATTATGGTTTTAGTTTTTACATCCTTAGGAATTCGCGGTAATGTTGCTGCAGTTGTTGCGGTTTCTTATAGAGGTCTTACTTTTTGGATTCCCCTTTTAATTGGATTTGCTTTGTTCTATACTAACAAATCATTCAGGTTAAAACATGAATAACGAAAAATTTGCAACAGTAATAAATTGTATCGATGGCAGAGTTCAAGATCCTGTAAAAGATTGGATTATTGATAGCTTTGGAGTTGAATTTGTTGATGTTATAACAGAGCCTGGAGACGATAAAATTTTAAGTTCCGGCAGTAAAGAAAAAATTGAAGAAATTAAGCAAAAAGTTGAAGTTTCAATACAAGCCCATAGCTCAAAAGCCGTTGTAGTAGTTGGGCATTTTGATTGCGCTGGAAATATAGCTGTAAAAGAAGAGCATATAACAGAAATTAAAAAGGGAATGGAAATTGTAAGATCTTGGAATTTAGGTGCACAAGTTGTTGGACTATGGGTTGATGAAAATTGGGAGGCCGGCTCCGTTGAATAATGCAAATAAAATTACCTATTTTTCTTCCCGATGCAACCCGCGCAGTTGTTAAGGGCGTTGATTCAAACGATTTAATTTCTTGTGGTGAAAAGGATAGACCTTTGTTAATAGCGGTAATCCAAGGTGGTTTTGACAAGGAGTTGAGAAAAGAATGCGCAGAGCAACTTTTTGAGATTGGGTTTGACGGGTATGGGGCAGGAGGATATTTAATGCAAGAAGGAGTATTTTCTGAAGATATAATGGAATTTATGGCTAATTTAATCCCAAGCGGAAAGCTCAAATTTGCTTTGGGAGTTGGCGCGCCAAATGATATTGTAAAAAGTTTTAAATAAAGACTTTATTCATTTACTAAAGAAGCGAAATCAACTAAAGATTTAGAGGATTTGGATTTTTATAAAACTGCCCGATTCCCTATTGACGACTTTTGCGATTGTTATACATGCAAAAATTATTCACCAAAATATTTAAATCATTTATTTTCTGCAGCAGAAGACTCCAAGGCTTTAGCCACCCATAATGGCGCGAGCGCCGATGGCGCTTTTAAGCCTGGAGATGAATGCGTTTCCTTCTGCAAAGAAAAGAGGAGACTCTGGGCTTTAGACCGGAGTCCTTCATTTAGTATCAAAGATACTTTAGCCTTTAGATTGGCTGTTATTCATAATTTAAGATTCTATACAAAATTAATTGAAGTTTTACGTAATTCTTAAGCCTGTTTTACTCCAAGCATCTTGTAGTTTTGAGTAAACTCCTCAAAATAATACTTTAAACTTGGAACTAACTCCGAAATCCTTGAAAATTTATTACCGTTAAATACTAATGGATCAACAAATCTAGGTTTATTAGGACCACAGTACTCGGCATCCTCTTTTTTAACATAAACATATTTATTTTTTGGTTTAAGCTTATTCAAATATACAAGCACCTCTTTTTCTTTTGATTTAAGCATTTTATCCATTAAAAAGTCGTCGTTAGTAAATAAATCATTATCATCAATAATTTTTCTTTCCAATGAAATTTTAATTGCGTGTGCTAAAAAATTTGCGCTCGCATGAGATTCAGGATCAAGCCACATAAGTCTTGAGCAACTCATAAAGAGAATAGCAAAAATTGCAGCAAGTCTTGAATCTTTAAAATATAATACATCCTTTGATCCAAATTTTCTTATCTTAACCTCGTTCATAAAGTCAAGAATCAATGATTTGGTAAGAAACCCTTCGCAATAACTATCCCTCATAAAATAGTCAAGTCTGTCAAAAGAAATATCGGGTAAAGTGTTGTCTAACAGCTCAAACTTCTCTTTATTAAGGACATTTCTAAGTTCGATTTTGTGCTTTTTTAATATTTCTGGGATCTCTGAATTTAAAATAATTTTTTCGTGAAACTTTTCGTGAAACTCGTGTTGTTCATCCTTCATTAGGTGGTCAATTACATGTGAAAAAGCAGTGTGTGGAATATCATGAAGAAGACAAGAAATTTGTTCAGTTATTTGCCGTTTATATAGTTTAGATAAATACCAAACCCCAATACTATGCTCAAATCTAGTTACATTTCTGAATGGTTTTATAAAATGTGAGGCTCCGTATTGATGTATTTTTTTAAGTCTTTGAAGAGGGGTAGAATTTATTAAATCTATAATTACTCGATCTTTAATATTTATTTTTCCGTAAATCCTGTCCTGTATTATCATTTTTAATCTGGTGGGCTCCACAGGATTCGAACCTGTGACCTCTTCAATGTCACTGAAGCGCTCTAACCAACTGAGCTAGGAGCCCCCGAATCCTGTAATTTCTATCTATTTCTTTGGAAGAAAAATCTTATCGATCATGCCGTACTTTTTGGTTTCTTCAGCAGTTAACCATTTATCGTTATCAATATCGGATTGAACTTTTTCTAAAGTTTGTCCACTATTTTGTGCAATTACTTGAGCATACTTTTCTCTTAGCTCAATAATATGTTTTGCGGTAATTTCGATGTCTGACGCCTTCCCTTCAACACCCCCATGAGCTTGATGAATCATAGTATAAGATCCGGGTAACGCAAACCTTTTTCCTTTTGATCCGCCACAAAGTATCAAAGCTCCGGCAGACGCAGCAAGCCCAACGTTTATTGTGCTAATATCATTTTTAACATGTTTCATGGTGTCATACATCGCAAAACCTGAATACGCTTCCCCACCCGGCGAGTTTATATACACATTTATATCTCTTTTTTGATCTTCGCTTTCCAAAAACAATAATTGAGCAATAAAAGTATTCGCAACTCCCATATCAATAGGGCCTGTCACAAAAACTATAAAGTCCTTTAGAAGCCTTGAATAAATATCATAAGATCTTTCAAATCCGTTTGGATCTTTTTCAACTACAATTGGAATCAAAGTATTATTTGTGATCATGTGCTTTTTCTCCTTCAGCTTCATTAATAAGCTGTGAAATTAATTTATTTTTTGCCAAGACGCTTTTAATATACCACTTTTCTGTATCATTTTGCATCTGATCCATTAGAGTCTTATCTCCTGAAGCTATTATCATTTCCTCAATTTCCTTATCAGACACTTCTATTTTTTCATCCGAAACAAGTTTACTTAAGGCAAGCTCAGACTTTAAATTTTTTTCTGCAGTCGTTTTGTATTCTCCCCTTAACTGCTCAGACGTTTTATTTTGAGACTTCATGTATTGGTCAAGAGAAAGTCCAATTGACTCCGCTTGATTTACGAGCCTTGAAAGCATTCTGTCTATTTCGTCTTCAATTAAAATTTCTGGCAACTCTACTTCTGTTACTTCTACAACGTTGTCTATAATATTTGCAACCGTTAGATGAATGTGGACGTCTTCTAGTTTTTCACCCTTCCTTAGCCTTTCCTCATTTAAGGTTTTGTCTTGTTTTTCTAATTTTTCAAACTGCTCTTTGATCTTTTTTCTAAAATCTCCTATTTTTATATCGGGCTTAGTTGCTATAGTCGCTATAAAGGTAAAATCTTTGTCCAAATCAAATTCTTTTATCTCAACTTTTGGATTTGCAATTGGTTGAATCAGATGTTCTTTTAAAGCCTGTGAGTAATAAGTTTTTAAAAGTTCATTTACCACCTCGCCGTACAAAGAAGAAACATCTGTTTTTTCAAGTACCATTTCTTTTGGCGCGCGACCTTTTCTAAAACCCGGTATTTCAGCCCCATTTACAACATCGGTCAAAATTTTTTCGTAAGCTTGTTTTACCTTTTCAGAAGGGACTGTTACGGTTAGTTTTAATGTTGATTTTGGTAATTTTTCTACGTTTGTCTGCATAGCTTTGAGATTGTATCACAAGGTTAATCCTAGTTAAACCTTAAATTTGCGCTACAAATCCCAAATTTGCGCTACAATAAGGTATGATCAAAATGGAGGGTTTATCTGAATCGCATCAAGAATGGCCAAATTCAGATAGAAGTTTGGCTCTATTAACTAGATATGTTGAAGACAGGCATAGACAAAGTGAAGAAATAAAGCATCCGAGATTTCTGGTAAACAAAGACGATACTGTTACTATGTCAAGTACCCCGTTTTTCAAGAACACTGTCTGCGTATTTTAGTTTAAATTGATATGGTGACATTTTCAGCTTGAGTTGAATTCTGGTGTTGTTGTAGTAGCTGATATAGTCGAATATATTTTCAATCAGTTCTCCCAATGTTTCAAATCTGTTGAAGCTTCCAAATTCAGTTTTAAATCGAGAAAAGAAGGATTCGCTCCAGCTGTTTTGCCAGGGAGATCCCGGATCACTGACGGATATGTTTACTTTTTGGTTTTCTAAATACGTGATACAGTTCTCCGAAAGAAACTCCCGTCCCCGGTCGCTATGAAATATCATTGGTGACTTTTCCGTTTTCAAAACCGCTTCTTTGAGTGTTTTTAACACGACGTCAGCGTCGTGGTGATTGGAAAGATTGCATGAGATAATTTCCTTTGAAACAATATCCTGAATGGTAGCCAGGTAGATGAAAGTATCTTGAAATTTAATATACGTCAAATCACTGCTCCAAACGTCACCAATTGTGTATTCGGTTCCATCTGTATTTTTCAAGAGATTGGCATAGTGATCCTGATACGTGGCGTCAGATTGTGTTATATATTTTTTCTGGTACCACAATCTTGGTGGTTTCAAGTTGAATTCATGCATGACCCGAAGGATCCTTTTCTTGTTCATCTTCAAATCAATTGCCAGTCTCCGGTGACCATAGGCAGGATTGGTTTTAAAGTTCTCCTCAATTTTATCCTTCACCACGAGATCCCGGACAAACATTTTACTGTGATGGTAAATATTTTTAGGATTGATATGCATACAATTTGCTATCAGTTTTTTGTTTTTGCTTAACTTAACGACCTCTATTTTTTTTTCCTCTCTCCAGTTCCAACGTGATGATGCCGATGATTCTTTTCAGTTCTTCGTTTTCTTTCTTCAGCCGGTTGTACTCCAGGACTGATATTTCCGGTCTGGTTTGGTTTGACAGCCAGCCATAAATTGTTTTTGTTGAGATCGCGTATTGCTTGGCAGCTTCAGCAACCGACACCCCAGCTTTCACTTTTCCCACAATCTCGTTTTTGGTTTCCAGCGGTACCCGTTTAAACATATTCCTCCTTTTTTTAACTTATTCTATCTCAGAATATCTTCTTACTATACGGGGTACACCCCACTATATTTGTAGATGGAAATGTTAACATGAGAAAATTGCTTCCAAGGAAATTAGTTATTTATAACGAGATTGGGAAGGGTAAAAATATGTATGGAGGAAGTATGTACTGGGATGAAGATGTTGGTAGTTTGCTAGAAACTAGAGTTGGGTTTGATGTTTCTTGGGTTGAGAATAATGGAGATCTGGCATTATGTGGAGTTGCGCACGAACTAGGACACGTTTTATCAAGGGAATATGTAAGTAGATCGGAAAAATATATTAGAGATAGATTACCAGGTTACAGATATCCATACAAAAGTGTTGAAGATTTCGAAAACTATCTAACAAGATCGCTGCACGATTTGTCTGTAAATTTGAATGAAGAGATGCAAGCATATAACTATGGAAAAATAGTTGCCGATAGTTTTGGGGTTAACCCTACAAGTTTTGAAGGTTACATGGCACCGCCTCTTAAGGCACATGTTGTAGATAACTTATTTCATTGTAGACAATTCGTTTCTCAAAGACTAGCAGAATATGAGAAATCCACAGGTGTTAAGTTTTCAACCGAAAAAACATTTAAAATTTACGACATATCGCAACAATCCGATGTAGAAGTTACTTTTAGTCAATTAATGGGAATACTTGGAAAGTACGATGAGGAAGAACTGAAAAGAACTAGAGAAGAGTTAATACGTTCTGGGTGGATTGTTAAATAATTCTATTTATTCTTTTTGGAAATGTAACTCTTGAAGGAAGAATCTCAAACCCCCTTGCTTTAAGTTGAACAATGGCGTTTCCTAAGCATTGGTCTGGGATACTAATAGCACTTGTGGTATCCAATCTTTCAATTTGGCTATAAATATCTTGGGCAAGAGTGAAATTTTCCGACTCAACTTCTCGAAAGTCCAAATTCCTACCTCTAATAATTATTTTTTTAACACCAAGTTCCGCAAAAATTCCGCCAACAACATCCCAATTATCAACTTCTGTTTTATGGTATTTCGCCCAAGTATCGTCTCTATCAACTATGCAAGGAACCGATGTGCCTTGAAATGTTGGTACTACATAGATCAAGCCTTGCGTCAATTTTGAATATACAAGTCGATTTTGTTCTACCTCGTCTTCAAATCCCGGAGGGGTTTCAATAAAGGAAACAATTGGCATCGCTTCGGTGCTTGATGAGATAACTCTATCCCTTAAATATCTGTATTCCAATAAACTCTCTTTATTGGGGTCATTTATTTCCGTGTGTTCCATATAATGAATATGAATCCAAACTTGAATTGTACCTTTTGATCTTTCTACCTTTTGTCTAAATTCTTCTTTTTCCTTTTCCCCCATCTCGCTTAACATAACAAATCTTAAATTGTCTTTATCTTTTTCATCCGAACTAGTAGGTACTGCGAATTCCAGATCATGATGTGCTTCTTTTATTTCATTTGTCATAGTATATTTTGGTGGCAATTCGCTTCGCTATTGCACCCCATCTGACTAAATTCGCTATGCTCACTAAGTCATATGGTGGGCGAGGTGGGAGTTGAACCCACACCCTTTCGGATACGGTCCTAAGCCGTACGCGTATGCCAATTCCGCCACTCGCCCGAGCTACTAACTATATAATTTTATCATACAATTTTGGGTGGAACCCTGTCTGCGCAGGCAGGTGGGTGAAACCTTATTCTATAGCGGGGTTTTAAAGTTTAAAATTTTATCTTTAAAAAATTCAATCCCATCGCACCACGATCCGTTTGATGGAGGAGTATATTTTTTCATTATTTCGCAAGGCTCGTTTAACCCTTGATCAAAATAATATTTCTTTAATGCCAATGAAACTGTTGCAATGCCATCTTCCCATGAATCAAATTTGTGTACTTTTCCTCCGTATATACCGTACCCCCAAGCGTTGTATGAATCACTTGGTATTTTTCGCCCACAATTAGATTCTTGAAACGAAATTGCAGCTACAAACCAGTAAGGTATGCCATTTTTTTCCGCTTCGGACACGAATTTATCCCCAAAGCCTGCTAAAGGGCAATCATAAGCTTCCATTAATTGATTTAAACTTGATGATCTTGAGTCAGATGAACCAATTGACGAAGTTGAATCTCCAAGTACCAGTGGTTTTGCTGCGTAAACAGAATAAATAACACCTTTTTCTTTAAATTTTCCTGAGTTAAAAATTAAATATAACGATAAAGACAGGGCTAAAGCGGTAGACAACATAACCCAAACAATAGGCAACAAAACAACAACAGTAAAATTATTTCTGGGTGAAATTTTAGTCATTTATACTTAAATTATATGCGGTTTGCTATAAAGTTTCAAATGAGGCGCCAATAACATAACCTGCAAAAAGAGCAAGTCCCGCAACAATAAGCATTCTAAAAGCTGATCTTATACTTTTTTTCGGTAAAAATCCTAGTAGGAAAAGTGAGTTTAATGCAACAAGAACAGAAAGAAATTTCCCTGTTTTAATGTTTGTAATTAGATAAGGTAAAAGTACTAAAAATCCGGTAATAGAATAAGAAAAAAACATTAAGATTCCGTCAACTATTGTAGAATCCTTGTGAACTTTTTTTGCAGTAATTTCATGTTCAGACGATTCCGACAAAAATGCTCCTGCGCCCATTGAAATAGACTCGACAGCTATTAAAACAAGTCCTGTTACTAAAATAGACGATCTGCTGGCCGATGAGGTTGCTATCCCAAAGAGTACCCCGGTTGTTGAAACTAAACTATCTTCTGCACCAAAGACAATATTTCTCATGTAGTTGGGATTTAATTTCATCAAAATAATATTACATCAAAACACCATTGATGTTTAGGACTTCGTAAACTAACATTTAAACAATGCGAATTAAAAAAGACATTTTATTATTAATTGCGGTTCTACTATTTACTTCACTATTTTTTATTCAAAAGATAAACCTTGCGAATGCCGATCTTGGAAGACATTTAAAAAACGGCGAACTCTTTTTTTCTACGTTAAAGCCAATATCCACGAATTTTTATTCATATACAAATCCTGAATTTAAAGTAATTAATCACCATTGGGGTTTTGGACCAATTGTTTATATCATTTATAGATTGTCCGGGTTTATTGGTATTTCATTCGCTTACTTTATTATGGCCTTTATAGTGTACCTTACATTTTCTTACCCTGTTTATAAAAGAATAAATTCAACCATAACAATATTTTCAATTATTTTAAGTATGCCACTTGTTTCATATAGAGTTGAAATTAGACCCGAAATAATTAGCGCTCTTTTTATGGGACTGCTGTTTAATATTTTTTACTTATTTAAAGAAAAGAAGATAAAGATTAAGTTCGTTTTATTATTGTCATTTCTGATTCAAGTTTTATGGGTGAATATTCACATCTTTTTTCCTGCTGGTTTATTAATAACATCCATTTTCCTATTTGATGACCTCGTTAGTTCAAGAAAGAATGCCAAAAACTATTTGTTAATTATTGTTTCTCAAGTTACTGCACTTTTTATTAATCCTTTTGGACTTAGCACAGTACTTTTTCCCTTTAATATATTAAAAAGTTATGGATATAGAATAGTTGAAAATCAATCGGTTTTATTTATGCAAAACCTATTTCCCCAACCTATTTTATTTTTATTCATGAGTATTTTTGTGTTGTTCGCGTTACTGCTGATTTATTGCGTATTTGACGACTTTAAAGCTATAAAAAAGGGTTTAATTTATATATTACCGGCTTTGATTTTCGGTTTAGCTTCCTGGAAATTTATTAGACTAATCCCCTTCTTTGGTTATTTCTCAATTATTGGTTTTACATTTCTATTAAATCAAGTATTTACTAAAAGATTCCCAGGCCTGTCATTGGTAAAATTAAATAAATCAATCTTGTTGTTATGTGGTTCTTTTCTTGCCTTAAACTTGTTTTTCAAAAACAGCCTTTATTCACCGATTAAAAGTAATTTTGGCTTTGGTATATTGCCGGGAATGCTAAATTCGTTGAAGTTCTTTGAAGAGAATAAACTAAAAGGTCCGATCTTTAATAATTATGACAATGGAGGATATTTGATTTATGGACTTTTCCCAGACGAGAAGGTTTTTGTTGATAATAGACCGGAAGCCTACTCGACAAAGTTTTTTTCGGAGGAATACATTGCCGTACAAGAAGTTGATGAACTTTGGCAAAAAGAGCTTAATAAATATAACTTTAATGTAATTTATTTTTATAGAAACGATTTAACTCCATGGGGCCAGCAGTTTTTAGAGGCAAGAGTAATTGATCCTAATTGGAAATTGGTTTATAGCGATGATTTCTTCTTAATATTCACCAGAATCCTTGTACAATGACTTAGAGTAAATTAAATGTTAAAATCCTGATGTGAAATTTTTCTATCCGGCGAAAAAAGAGAATTTGACGCATATTTCAAGAGATGGTCGGGTTTATCAACTCGACTCTTTTTGGAAGATGTACGAACTTTATAAAGAATTAGATAAGAAATATTCAAAACTAATTCAAATTACAGACGAAACAAGTATTAATAGTAAATTTTTGTTAACATTTCATACTCGTGATTTTGTAGAATCACTTTTAACAGGTAAAAATAGAGAAGCCTTAATTGAAAGTTCCGGAGTTTTTTGGCAACCTTGGCTTCCAATTGTTTGTTATAACGAAGCTTTGGCAACTAAGTCCGCGGTATTAAATTTAATAAACGGGGATAATTTGAGCATTTTAATTTCGGATGTTGGACATCATACAACCCCCTTTCAGGCTTTTGGTTTTGGTCCGATAAATAGTTTAGGTACAGCAATTTATGATTTGAAAAAACAAATATCAAAGAAAAAGATTGTTGTTTTGGATCTAGATGTTCATATGGGCAATGGATTTTCGTTTATAAATGGAGAAAATATATATACTTTTGATTTGTGGAATAAAAAATTAGAAAAGTGGCCAATAAATGATGGAAATAGTAATTATAGAGATTTTAAAGTAAATAATGCCAAGGAATATTTTGAGATTTTACAAAAAACCTTAATTGAAATAGAAACACTTAAGCCCGATATAGTTATTTATTACTCAGGTGCGGATGTAATAAATACCGATAGAATGGGCGGAATTAAGGGTTTTAATCTTATAAAGTTTAAAGAACGGGAAATCTTAGTTTTTAAAACCTTAAAAAAGATATCATGTAAAGTTTTATTGTCATTTGGAGGAGGATACATAAATTACAAAGGTAAATCTGTTATAAAAAGTAAGAAGAAGCTAATAGATGCGCATTTGTTCAGCGTTGAATCGGCCATTAAAAATTTAGCTTAATCTCATTGACAATAACCCTATAGTGGTGTATAATAATATTCCTATCCAACCTCAAGAAAGGGAGAAGAAAATGGCAGAGCCAACAGTTTGGGTAAAGAAGAAGAACGTTTTTTGGGCAGTAGTAGCCGGATTTTTTGACTCTGTTCTTACGAGCATCTTGATTATCATCTCTGTGATTGGAACATTGATTGTCTATGTCGCTCATGGGCTTGTAGTTTGGATTTTGTCTGGATTACGTTCTGATCAAATCGACGGTTCATATGCCGTTTTGAGCGTGGTGGTTTGGATTTTGATGTATATTCCTATACTTGTTGGTTCTATCGATTTTAGGCTTCGAGGGAAGATTCTTCCCTATGTGCTTGTTCGAACCCTTGTTGAAAGTCTTGCTGAAAGCTTTGGAAGTAAGACTAAAGAAAAAACTAATAAGCCTTCTGAATAACATAGCGCTCCCTCCTGGCGAAATCATAAGTAACCAAGAGGGAGTTTTTCAACCTACACTAAATAAATTAGTAACATTAATAATCCTACAGCTACAATCAAAATCTCAATCAAAAACAACGTGTGGAATTTTAGATAGATATTTTTAAACCAATTATCATCCCCGTGTCTTAAAGCTATTTCTTTAAATTCTTTTCTACTCCAAATTGCAAGAGAATTCAGTGAAAAATTGCCACTAATTCTATCTGTAAATAGTTTGTACCTTTTATCAGAAAATGGCCAAAACCACATAGTTCCCCATCCCCCTCCAAAACTATCAAATAATATATGTAAATAGACTCCAGTTATAAATATAATTGCCAATTGAAATCCAAAAACAGAAGAAAATAAAAAGCTAATTGGTATGTAAATTAAAGGAGTGTGTGTAAATTCCCTATGAAAGCCGTGTTCCCTACCGCCAATTCTTCCTCGTTGCATCAACTCAACTGGAATGTCAATATCCGGAAAGTAGTTGAATACTACGTTTAGTAAAATCAAAATAGGTGTAAGTTCAATATGGAAAAGCTTTGAGAATGTTACAGATGTTATTAAAGCTAGACCTAAGTGGTTAAACATATTGTATTATTTTAACACTTCAAATGAACCTTTTCCGTCAGCGAGTATTGGCAAACTTCCTATTGCACTATATGTGTTTTCTCAAAGGATTTTCCGGATGAATCTAATAAACCTGAAAATGAAGGGGTTTTGGCAATTGCAGGGATTTTTAAGTTAATTTACGATCAACTATATTTCAAAACTTCGTAACTATTTTAAACTAAATTTACTCAATTCCCGTTTTATCCTATCGTCTGAAACTTCCTTACCTTCCATATAATCTATTTTTTCCTCATAATTTATATCTTCATAATAAGAAAGTTGTTCTCTAAATAATCTCTCGTTAAATTCTGAACCAAATAAATCTCTTGTTTTTAATACAACGTCTTCAAAAGTGTAAATATTGAGGATAAAGAAAATGTCTATATAATCCTTCCATTTCGCCCTTCTCCCAAGTGCAAATGCTTTCATTGCGCCTAATGTTAAAAGATCTGGAAATTTTATTATATCGTCTAGTTTATCTAAGTATTTAATTTTGTAGGGGTATTTGTAAAAAGTAACTTTCACATTATCTATAACTAACGTTAGTTCATCGGTTTTATCTACCATAATAATTTGAATAGTATGATTATTTTTAATTCTATTTAATAACGATTCGTTTGAGAAGCTTTTTTCTATAAATAAGTCAAAATCAATAGATCTTCTATGGCCTAAGTGTAAAGCAATTGCTGTACCGCCAACAAGACCAAATTCTGAAGAAAAGGTTTTAATTAAAGGTAATAAATTAATTTGCGTCTTAGAAAGTACCTCTTTGTGCATATTTATTAAAGTATTTAGTAAAATAATTAATTGTTTGAGGTGTTAAGTTACTTCTTCTCTTACTCTTGATTTCATTAAACAAATCAGAGCTTTGCTTAATGCCAAATATCTCTTTAATAGTAATAAAATCCGACCAATCTCCATAGTTTATTACATTCTCAAATACGCTTTCAGGTGATAATTCGTCATAATTTTTAGTTGACCACATAAGATAAGGTTTATTTTTAATAACTAATCGGGCTTTTTGAATCTGATCGTTTGTCATAAGAGCATTATACCTTAATTTTTGTGAAAGTACTGTTTTAAATAAGTTGATGGGCTTAATGGTTCAAGTTGGCTCGAACCTCTTTTTATTCAATCGGCAACTCTCAGCAGAATATAAGCAAGCTTGGCTTCTCCTAGCAGTCGAAGCTAAAAAGTGCTTCTCGGCGCTCCGTGCGGGCGGTGGCGCACGGAGCGTCTCCAATTCGACGGACTTTTTCTCTCTCTTGGTCGGGGTGGGAGGACTCGAACCTCCGACCTCACGCTCCCAAAGCGCGCACTCTGCCAACTGAGCTACACCCCGCTAGACCCAATTCTATATTCTAACATTCCCATGAGTAAAAAGATTAAAAGTTTGGAATTGCTTCACTTAGAACTAAATTAAAAGGCTTTGAAACATATACAAGCCTTGAATTATTTATTAAATCAACAACGTGAATTTTTACAACATACTCACACTTTACTGCTATATCACAAATAATTTTATCTTTATTTAAAGGATTATTTAATACAAATTCCGACACAACAAAAAGTTCGTTACTTAAGAAATAAGCTCTATCAAAATAGCAATTTGCAGAAATATCACAATTTAAAAGTCGTGCGTCAAGTACGTTGTCATCCATTCTACCGTAATATCTAATTTCATTTGGTAAAAAATCTTCTCTTTGTTCGTGCCTATAGTCAATGAATTCTCTTTCGCTTGGTGAGAATGCGGATTGTTTTACAACATGCTGATCTTTAAGAGTCTTTTCAAAAGTATCTTTTATACCCGGAGCATCGATTGAATATATTTTTAGCCACTTTGTATTGTAAATTTCATTTTCCTCAAGAAGTCTAAATTCGTCTGCTTCAAGTTTAATACCCTTATTTCTTAAATTAGTTATCCATTTTTGAAAACCTTCACTAGCCTCAACTTTAGATGGTAATTTTGAGCGGTCAATAGAAAATTGTTGTCTGTAATTTAAAAATACAGTTAAACTAACCAGGGCAAAAATTAGTATAGTTAATATAATTGAAATTAATTTTTTTATCATTTTTTTCGCTCAATTTTAATTGTTTCAAGAGTTTCGGATATAACTGCACTTATCTTTATTGGATCTTTTAAATCAACATCTATGAGTTTTGCTAAACTAACCCAGTCTTCAATATGGTTTTCAAGTTTTGACTTCATGATATCTTGGGCATATCCTTTGTTTCTTTCAAGATCAGGAGTTTCACTTGATTCCGACTGCAGTCCGGTTGGGAAATGCGTATATACAGGAACACTTGAATTTTTATTTACATTTTGTCCCCCAGCACCCTGTGCTCTTTTTGTTTTGTAACCTACGTCAGTTCCATTTATTACAGCTTTTCCGACTATTAAGCTATTAAGTACCCACTTCGCATATCTTGGTAAGTATAGCCGTTCAAGTTTTGGTTTAAAAAAGCGTTTTGGAAGAAATGTTCTTATTCTATGGTATCGTTCTTCCTCCCTTGATTTCTCGCTATTCTGTTGAGCTATTCCGCCCGACCTTGCCGGAGTTCTGCTTTTGCCTCTTTTTTTCTTCCCTCCCCCTCTTGAAGGTCTTTGTTCTGTTGTTAACTCATCCGCTATTAATTCCCATTTTTCATCATAAAGTTGCATATATGTAATATATCAAATAAACGTTAGGTAGGTTTTCATTGCACATTACATGTCTTATAGTTTTGACATTTATAGACTTTTGCAGTGAGAAGTTGCTGAAGTTAATTGATCTTCAGATTGGCAAAGTATCGCGTTCCGTATGTAAGAGCATCTCCTGCCGAAAGAGGTTTTATAGAGCTTGAACCGATTCCATCAGGATCCTTATAAACTATCCATGATGGGGTTGGAAGCATAACTCTGCTGCCAGACACAATACTATCAAGCGCAGCGCTCAATTCATCTTTGTACGCCTCAATTTCACCCCTAGTTGCAGGCTTGCAGACAAAAGTGCCAGTATTATTTGGATCTGTACCCTCAAACCACATTGGGATTCCGAAACCTTCAGTTGTTATTGTTTTAACATCTTGTTCATATCCTTGACCACTCATATTTTTAGTTTAATAAGTATTGGTTGTTATGTCAATGTCAATATGTGCAACTCATACAACATATTCACCTTTCAATTAGCTTAGTTTATACTTTACTTTGTGAAACGTTTATTTTCTGTAGCAGAAGACTCCAAGGCTTTAGCCACCCATAATGGCGCAAGCGCCGATGGCGCTTTTAAGCCTGGAGATGAATGCGTTTCCTTCATTTTGTCGTCTTATCCATAGAATAATTATATTAGATTATACTAAATGCTCCCAAGTCTTGATGCTATTGTCATAACCTTTTCTCCCCAATGTATACGTTTTAGGGGATCGTTTGATATATCATCAATTTGTGAGTTGAATTTCTGCAACTCATTTCTTAGTAATGTTTCTTTGGGCAAGTTAGATTTAAATTCTTGTAGAGCTTTGTCCAAAAACATATAAGCAATAGCTTTTTCAAACGGCTTATCAATTTCGAGCGCCGTCTTTACTACTCTCATTAGATCCATTCTTATGTTTAATTTATTTCTATTCATTATCAAAAACCCGTCTAATTGTTCTTTCTACATTCTCACGAATTTCTAATCGTGTAATTTCATATGAAAAATGATTAATATTAGGTTTGTAATTCGTTAATCCCATAAAATCAACTTCTTTACTTTCAAATCTAAATCCCCCACCCCACAAATCAGTTTGAATACTTCCGTTTGCCAAAAGTATCTGTTCACAATCAATATGGTATTCGCCCCCAGCGGCGAGTAGATCTCTTTTTATATCAACAACCACTTTCGTATACCCGTGGTATATTCTTGTAACCTCTGTAAGTTGTTCCTTAGTAGAAGTTTCGGTGAAGATTATTATCATCGACATGATTTTAACATGATTTGACTGTCAAACTAAAGTTGAATGAAATTTTATCATTAGCATACTTCTTTCGATCCGCTACAGTCGTCGTTTTATTTATAAAATATTTATTGTTTAAACTTTTATATACGATAACGCTAAACAAAATCACAACGGATGTTAAAAAAATTGTAACCAATACACGTACTGTTAGCTCTGTTTTTCTTTAGCTAGAATTTTGCTAACCATCTCTTTTAATATTGGTAGATCTACTTTAATAGTTTTCCATAATTTTTCTATATCGATATTATCGTAGTCATGTACAAGTATATTTCGCATTGAAACCGCTTTTTTTGAAGGTAACTCTGGGTGTTTTGTTAAAAATTCTGTATCTATTTTGTTCATTGCTTCATCAATGATTGAAATTTGTCTTATTACAGTATCTTGTGTTTTTTGATCGTATGAAAATTCCTCAAGAGTCATATCTACAATATAAAGAAAATTATCTTTCTTCATACAGTACCTGTAAGTCTTTTAATATATAAGGTTTTATTCTTTCTTTTATATGTTTTCTAGATACTAAATCTATATCCCTTTTGAAAAGATCTTGAAATTGGTTTATTATTCGCCCTTCTTCTAGCAATGATGGTGTAGTCTTGTATTCTACAAGCAAATCTACATCGCTAGTGGGTGTAAAATCTCCTCTTGCATATGACCCAAACAAACCAAGGTACGATATACCGTTTTGTTGGCATAGTTTGTTAATTTGTAGGGTGTTCAGTTGAGCTTGCATATGGAAAGTATAGCAAATAAAGTATG